>Ga0153961_1000042_pt1 | contig 64478 bp, 52 predicted proteins | sample TSFL045MetaG_FD_104748 | JGI IMG/M metagenome (GOLD analysis project Ga0153961, IMG submission 104748) | Attine ant fungus gardens microbial communities from Florida, USA - TSFL045 MetaG | ecosystem: Host-associated > Fungi > Mycelium > Unclassified | place: USA: Florida, Withalacochee...
ATTCGGACGATTAATGAGCAACTGGTTTGAGAGCAGCAATTCTTAATAAGAGATGTAAATATCATGCGTAAAATTCTATTATCTTCTGCCATCGTGATGGCGTTGAGCTCTGCAAGTTTTGCAGGCTATGCCGCTGAATCAGCTAGCCTGGCCGTAACCGGCACCATTACGCCAGCATCCTGCGACGTAAGCCTGAGTTCCGCGAGCATTGATTTTGGGGCGATTTCAGCATCGTCGTTAAAAAATGGCTATAACCAGGTTGCAGCGAGTCCCGTTACCGTTTCTGTTGCCTGCGATGCGGCAACTGCCGTCGCCGTACAAACGGTTGATAACCGTGCTTCAAGCGCAATGACGTCAGCAGAAGCTGCCAGCGATTTTGGCCTCGATATGTCAACCATGCCAGGCAGCCTGTTTGGTTTAGGCACGGACAGCGCAAACAGCAAGATCGGCGCATTACTGCTTGGCATTGATGGCGCAACGCTGGATGGCACCACTAACAATAATGTGCTAACCAGCACCGACCAGTCTACCTGGGAAGCGCATACCGTATCTCCGGCCAGTGCTTATTCGCTGGTGAACAATGGCTATTTTGCGCTGGGCGAAACCGCTGATTCTACCTCACCCGCATCGGTCACGACTGCAACCTACTCCCTGACCGGTGGGGCTCTGTTGAAAAAATCCGACAAATACCCAAGCGGCGAACAAGTTACTCTCGATGGCAACATAACTTTCTCCGTCGTGTATCTCTAATTCTCACACTCTCTGGTGAAGGCCTTCGGGCCTTCACCATTTACACGTAAATAACATGAAAACGCTAATTAACACTACGCTTGCTACCATTCTACTTTCTGCGACGCTGTCCCATGCGCTGGCAGCGGGTATGAAGCCAGAGGCTTCCGTGCTGTTTCTTGATGATGAGAATCGTGAAGCAACCATTAATATCGAAAATACCGACAGCCATAGCGCACTGCTGCACAGCAGCCTGCAAACTATTCCAGAAGATCGCAACAATAAATTAATTATTACGCCACAGCTCGCGCGCGTAGACGCCGGAAAAAAACAGCAGGTGCGCGTAGTATTAAAAAATGGGGTGAAAGTGGCGCGGCAAACAATGCAGCGCATCAATTTTATCTCAATTCCGCCTGACGACGGTAAAAAAAATCGCGCGCGCGTGATGGTCGGGCAAAATATTCCCGTCATTATCTCACCGGCCGGTCTGCCCGAAAATATCACGCCCTGGAAAGGCATTAAGGCTCAGTGCGCAGGTTCAACGTTAAAAGTAAGTAATCCTACCGACTATGTGGTGCGGTTAACAAAGCAGGTCGATTTGCTGCCAGGCAGCCAAAGTCTCGATCTCCCCAAAACCTATATTTTGCCGCAGGAAACGCTCAGCGTAACGCTGCCGAAGGCGAGCGCCTGCTCTGCAAAATCTATTCGTCTGCATCCGGTTACCCGGTTTGGCATTTTAACAACGCCGTATGAGGTTGCGTTGTAATTCAGGTTACTGCTGGCCTAATGAATAAATTATTCCTTATTTGTCTTGTTATTTTCGCCGCCAGAGCGGCGGCCGCGGAAACCTATGATAAGGAAATGCTGGCAGAGCTAGGCTATGACGCCAGCGCGGCCGATTTGCTTAGTTCAGGCGCGCATTTTTTGCCGGGTCAACATCCCACAAATATTATTATCAATGGTCAGAACAAGGGCATACAGGCCATTACTTTCGATCAGGCGGGTTCGCCCTGCTGGACGGCGTCCCTGCTTGATGCGTTGGGAATCGATTCTCGCCGTTTCGGCGGCAGCGATCCAGCCTGTCTGAAACCCCTGCCCGACAGTGATATTCACATTGAGGAGCAGGCCGATCGCAGCAGCCTTGCGCTGCAGGTTTCGCCCGCGGCGCTGCTTAACCGTATTCACTATGCCACCGGCGGCAAAGCGCTGATGGTCAATTACGATGCCCGTCGCTATCAGTACCAACCGCGCAACGGGAATAATCATCATTCAGAGACGCTGACCTCTGAGATCGGCGCTAATTTCGAGCAGTGGATCTTTCGCAGCGGGCAGAGCTATTCCAGCTTCGACAGCCAGAGCAACTTCACGCGTCTTTACAGCTATGCGCAGCGTTCCGTTCCCGGATGGAAATCTGTGGTGCAGATTGGGGAAATTACCTCGGGCGATCCGCTGTTTTCCGGCATTACCCTGACCGGCGCGCAGTTTACCCCTGAGAATGTCTCCCAAAATGGCGGGCTGAATCAGGTGGCGCTGGATGTTCTTTTCGCCCAGGCGGGAACGGCGGAAGTCTGGCAAGGCAGCGTTTTGCTCAAAACCTTCCAGGTCAATGCCGGTATGAATACCCTGACCGGCATTCCCGCACTGAATCAGCAGGATGATTTTTTAATCGTCAGCCATGACGCCAGCGGCGGTCGGCAACAACAAACCCTGCCCTATATTCAGGCGCGGCCCGTTGTATCGTTCATGGAAACCGGCACGTCGCTGGCGGCAGGACGACTGCGCCTGACGCAGGATAAATACCCGTTGGTCATGGGCTCGACCGGGGTTTTTCATAACAGCATCATGGCGCTGACGGTAGGCGCGCTTGCCAGCGAGGAGTATCAGGCGGGCGCATGGAAGGCCAATATTCGTTTGACCGATCGTTTACTGGCAACGCTGTCGCAAACCTTCTCCTCGGCGCGCATTGCTTCCCAGGACGACGCTAAAAAACAGGGTGTCTATCAGCAGATAAGTCTGAGCATGCCCGTTACGCAGCGCCTGTCGCTGACCACCTCCGCAAATTTTCGCAGCCGCGATTACGTCGATACCAATAGCTCCTGGACCTCCAAAAAAACGGCTGGCGATACCGGGCAGATCAAGTCGCAATATGCCGCTGGCCTGGGCTACAGCCATCCCTTGCTGGGCGTCATCACCTTTTCCGGAAGCCTGTCGCATGCGTGGCAGGGTAACGATACGCTCGGCTATACGCTTGGATGGGGACGCGCTTTCGGCAGCGCTAACGTCAATCTGGGGCTGCAGAAGAACCGCCTGACGACGGATCGCCATCATTATGACGAGCGCTATGTTTATCTGAATATCTCTTTTCCTCTGGGCGGTAATCGCAGTCTGCGCAGCTGGATCAACAAAAACGACCGGCAAACCCGCGTTGGGCTTGGCTACGATCAAACTGTTAACGACAAATTTGCCTGGAGCCTGTCGAGTGAAAAAAGCGAGCGCGAGCAGGCTTCGCTGGCCAGCTCCGCCACCTGGACAAACAAATATACGCAGCTAAGCGGCGGGGTCTCGCGCAGTGAGAGCACCACCAGCTATAACGCTGGCGCGCGCGGCGGCGCGGTCTTGCACAGCGAAGGGCTGACCTTTACGCCGCGCACCGTGGGCGATACGTTTAGCGTTATTTCGCTTAACAACAACCAGCCGGATGTTGAGATCCGCACGCCCGGCGGCGCCGTCTGGAGCGATCGCAGCGGGCATGCTATCGCCTCCTGGAACGCGTGGCAGAAAAATACCGTACAGATTGACCCCGCCAGCCTGCCGAAAAATCTTCAGATCCCCGGCGGCATCATTGACGTTACACCTTACCGTGGCGCGGTAGTCCCGGTCATCATGCCTGCCTTTACCGTCCGCCGCGCGCTGGTCACGTTTGTCGATGACGCGCGCCCGGCCCCAGGCAGCCCGGTAAAAAATGCGGAAGGTGTGCTGGTGGCTTTTGTAAACGAAGATGGCACGCTGTTTTTCGACGATCTGCCTGAGGGCGAACTGTCTGGTCAACTGTCTGACGGCAGCCGATGCTCAATCAAGCTACTGACGCCCTGGGTGGATACGCCGGGTACGCTCTATACCTCACTGACTGCGAGATGCTTAATGTGAAATCGCTTCTTTTTACTTTCTCCTTTATCTCTGGCCTGCTGTTTATCACTCCCGTTCACGCCGAGTGTCAAATCCAGCTAAGCGATGCGCAGGTTACCTATCCATCGACCACGCGCGGTGAACTGCTTGGCTATGTCGGCAACGCTCTGACCTCGGCCGAACTGCGCTTTGGCGAGCCGAGAAACCTGGACGTTATGGTTAGCTGCGATCGCCCTACCGCGCTGACGCTGGCATTCAACGGCGCGGCGAAGGACGATCGGAGCTATCTTTTTGGCGCCAACGGCAGAGCGACGCTGAGATTGCGCAACGTCTCTGTCGATGGACAGCCGGCTATCGTTGAGAGCGACGGCAGACGCGAGTCTGAAATGGATTTTACGCCCGGGCATCTCCTGCGCTTCTGGCAAAACGGCGCGCTGGCGACAGGCACGACGCTGCGCGGGACGGTCTCGGTCTCTGCGTGGATCCCCGGCCCGGCTACGCGAGTCAAAGAGCGTCAAAACTGGGAGCTTAACGGAACCTTTGTCGTCGGCAACGCGGGCTAAAGAGCGTAGAAGAGCGCGTTATACATAGCCCATAAGCCTGAGCATCGACTGCGCCTGATGCATCGCCTCGGCGCGATGAGAGACCCCCAGCTTCTGATAGAGGTTGCGGATATGGGTTTTAATAGTGGTGGCGGCCACATCCAGCTCGCCGGCGATTTGGTCGTTGCTGTAGCCGGAATAGATCAGGCCCAGCACCTGCCATTCGCGCTGCGTCAGCGGGCTGGTGCGGATCAGCTCCGGTACGTCGGGATGGTTTAGCAGCCGGTTGACGAACCCCTCGTCGAAGTGGGCGAACTTGTGGCGGTGGTACTTATTGATTTCATTCAGGATGCGGCGCGCGCGGTGGTTATCCAGCTCTTCCAGCGCGTTGAGCTGAATAAGCTGGCGCAGCTGCTGCGCCACTATCTCGCCTTCAATCACGAAGTGGCTGATAAAGCCGGTGCCGCGCGCCAGCTTCAGCGCCTCAATTAACGCGCGCTGCGCCTCAGCCTTGCGGCCGGTCTGCCAGTAGATCTGATTGAGCAGCAGCAGATTGCGGTTCATATCGCTCATCAGCCGCAGCGCGCGCGCGTTTTCGTTGAGCTCCTCCAGCACCACTTCCGCCTGGCTGAGATCGCCCTGCAGAATCTGCGCCCGCGCGATATTGCGCCACTGTCCCTGCAGGAAGTGATTATTGGCGAAGGCGGGCTTCGCCGTATGCCGCATCCAGTGGCTGGCGCTCTGCACGTCGCCCGTCATCTGCCAGTAGATCACCCTCACCTTGTCGGCGTTGGCGATCCAGTCGCTGTGCAGGCTGCCGCTGTTAAGCAGGTTCTCCAGACGGTTCAGGTAGCTGCGTGCGTTATCGAGATTGCCGCGCGCCAGCGAGCACTGCACCAGCAGGCCCAGACACTGGATCTGCTGCTGGGGCGGAAAGCCCTTCAGCACTTTCATGCCCTCGCGCGCCGCCTGCTCCGCCTCGTCCAGCCGGCCCCACGCCCACATCAGCTGGGCGCGAATGCGCAGCAGAAACTCATGCAGCGGAAACTGCGCCAGATGCTGCTCGCCTACCAGCACGAACGCTTTCTCCTGAATCTCCCAGGCGGCCTGCAGAAATCCCTGCGCGAAAAGAATTTCGCTTTGCTGGATCAGGCTCCAGAGCGCGTAGTGCCAGGCTTCGTCGCGCCGCGCCATCTGTTCGGTCTGACGCATCAGCGCCAGCGAACTCGCCAGCTCGCCTTTGCAGTGCATCACTTCGCCATGCACCGAGGTCGCGACGATGCGGCTGTAGCGGCGGCTCTCCGGCAGGGTTTCCAGCGCCAGGCGCGCAAGCTGCTCGGCCTCGTCGGTGTTGCCGTCGTTAATCGCCACCTGGGCGCGCACGGCGTTGAATTCGCCCTGCAGCGCGGCGTCGATCTCGCAGCTGCACGCCTGCTCAAAAGTCGCCAGCAGGCGGTTGACTTCGGAAAAACGGTGCTGACTCTGCATCAGCCAGGCCTGCAGCAGCACCAGCCGGGGATTTTCCAGCAGCGTCGTCCAGGGAAGCGCGCTCAGCGACCTCTCCAGCAGCGCCAGCTCGCTCTGGTTGAACAGCGTCCAGGCGTGCGCCAGCAGTACGTCGCGCAGCATCTCGACGTCGCCTGAGGCAAGCGCATGGTGGATCGCTTCGCCGGGAAAGCCCTGCGCCATCCAGCTTTGCGCCGCCGCGCGATGCACCGCGGTGAGTTCGGCTGCCAGCTCCCACTCGCAGCGCTGGCGCAAAAAGGATCCAAACAGCGGGTGATAGCTGAACCACTGGCCCGAATCATCCATACGCTGCAGGAAAAGCCCCCGCCGCTCAATCTCCTCCAGCCGCATGCGTCCGTTGGCTTCGCCGGTGACGCAGGCGACCAGCGCGTCGTTCATCGAGCGCAGCAGCGCGGTTTTCAGCAAAAAATGACGCGTCGCGTCGTCGATATTGTCCAGCACCTCCTCTACCAGGTAGTCAGCAAGGTGGCTGGCGTTGATGCCGGAGAGCCGCCGCGCGGAATCCTGCGCTGAGCCAGCGCCCTGCCGCGCGGAGAGGGCGATCAGCTGAAGCGCGGTTGCCCAGCCCGCTACGTCGTCGCACAGGCGCCCGCTCTCTTCGGAAGCGAGCGGCGCGCTCAGCCGACAGTCAAAAAACTGCTTTGCTTCGTGATGGGTAAACGCCAGCTGCTGGCTGCCCAGCTCCAGCAGCTGCTCGCGCACGCGCAGATTGGCGATGCCGAGCTGCGGCAGATTGCGCGACAGCACCACCAGCGTCAGATTGTCTGGCTGGTGGCGCAGAAAAAAGCGCATCGCCTCATGGATCGCGGGATTAGTAATATGATGGTAGTCGTCGACGATCAGCCACAGCGGCTGCCGCCATTCGGCCAGCTCGATAAACAGCTGAGCGAACAGCGCGTTGAGATTAACGTACTGCCGCTTCTGCGCCAGCGTTTCACTGCGGCTGCAGCCGCCCTGCGTCGCCTGCTGCAGCGCGGCGATAAGATAATCGGCGAAGCGCTCTGGCTGATTGTCGCCTTCGTCTAATGAATACCAGCCCAGATCCTTTTTGTCCGCCGCCCACTGCGAAACCAGCGTAGTTTTGCCGTATCCTGCCGGGCTGGTCACTAGCACCAGCCGATAATTGCCCGCTGCACCGAGCTTTTGCAGCAAACGGTCGCGCGTAACGGTGTTTTCAAGGCGAACGGGACGACTGAGCTTTGAGGGAATCAACATGGGCGCACGCTTCTCCATTAACGTTAGCGCATCATTTTTTTACGCTTCGTAATTAATCTTCATACACGTTCAGCGATTCGTTAACTGAATGCAAGCGAACCTGTAAGGCAGGCTTAACAAAAGCGAGTGTAATCACACTCCTGCGCCGCTTTCGGATTTACCCTGGCCTCTCCGCCCTCGTTATCCTCCCCGCTGAATTTCATGCAGGAGGAGGAACGCCCTGTCACCGGCAGGCACACTGGCAGACAACCTCTTTTCGTTCTGACAGGAAGCACTCGACATGAATTCGCACCCCTTCGATCACGCCCGCTTTACCGCCGCGCTCACGCGGCAGTGGCGACGTTTTGGCCTGCGCGACGCGCAGGAGATGACGCAACAGCAGTGGTGGCAGGCGCTGAGCGGCGCGCTGGCCGAGCTGCTGGCCGAGCTGCCTGCGCAGCCCGCAGCCGGGCCGCAGCGCCACGTTAACTATCTTTCCATGGAGTTTCTCACCGGTCGGCTGACGGGGAATAACCTGCTCAACCTGGGCTGGCATCAGGCGGTCGGCGAGGCGCTCGCCGCTTACGGCGTCGCGCTAAGCGACGTGCTGGAGTGTGAGACCGATCCGGCGCTCGGCAACGGCGGACTGGGACGGCTGGCGGCCTGTTTTCTCGATGCGATGGCCACCACCGGCCAGCCCGCCATCGGCTACGGCCTGAATTATCAGTACGGCCTGTTTCGCCAGCATTTTGTCGAGGGGGCCCAGCACGAAGAGCCAGACGACTGGGGACGCGATCGCTATCCCTGGTTCCGCCACAACGCCGCGCTGACCGTGCAGGTCGGCCTGGGCGGCAAGGTGGTGACGGAGGAGGGCCGCCCGCGCTGGGAGCCCGCTTTCCTGCTGCAGGGCGAGGCCTGGGATCTGCCTGTTGTCGGCTATGGCAACGGCGTCACCCAGCCGCTGCGCCTCTGGCAGGCGAAACACGCGCGCCCGTTCAACCTGCAGCGCTTTAACGACGGCGATTTCCTGCGCGCCGAACAGCAGGGCATCGATGCGGAGAAGCTGACGAAGGTGCTCTACCCCAACGACAACCATCAGGCCGGGAAAAAACTGCGCCTGATGCAGCAATATTTCCAGTGCGCCTGCACGCTGGCCGATATTCTGCGGCGCCACCATCAGGCGGGCCGCGCCATCGAGACGCTGCCCGACTATGAGGTGATCCAGCTTAACGATACCCATCCGACGCTGGCGATCCCGGAGCTGCTGCGCCTGCTGCTCGACGAGCATCAGCTCTCCTGGGATCGGGCGTGGCGCATTACGCAGCGCACCTTCGCCTACACCAACCATACGCTGATGCCGGAGGCGCTGGAGTGCTGGAATCTGCGCCTGGTGCGCGCGCTGCTGCCGCGCCATATGATGATTATCAATACGCTGAACGCGCAGCTTAAAACAGAGGTCGAGGCGCGCTGGCCCGGCAACGAAGCCATCTGGGCGAAGCTGGCGGTGGTGCACAACCAGCAGCTGCGCATGGCGAACCTCTGCGTGGTCAGCGGTTTTGCGGTCAACGGCGTGGCGGCGCTGCACTCCCGGCTGGTGGTGCAGGATCTCTTCCCGGAATACCACGCGCTGTGGCCAGAGAAGTTCCACAACGTCACCAACGGCATTACGCCGCGTCGCTGGATCCAGCAGTGCAACCCGGCGCTGGCAGCGCTAATCGACAAGACGTTGCCGCGTCCCTGGGTTAACGATCTGGACGCGCTCAGCGATCTGGCGCCGCTGGCGGACGACGCCGCGTTTCGCGCGGCGTATCGCGCCATCAAGCAGCGGAACAAGGCGGCGCTGACGCGCTGGATTGCTGAGCAAACCGGTATTGGCGTTCAGCCTGACGCCCTGTTCGACGTGCAGATTAAGCGCCTGCATGAATATAAGCGTCAGCATCTGATGCTGCTGCACATCATCGCCCTGTGGCAGACGCTGGTCAGCGATCCGCAGGCGAACCTGACGCCGCGCGTGATGCTGTTCGGCGCCAAAGCGGCGCCGGGCTACGCGCTGGCGAAAAATATCATTTACGCCATCAACAAGGTGGCGGCCGTGGTTAACGCCGATCCGCGCGTCGGCGACCGCCTTAAAATCGTGTTTATTCCCGACTACAACGTCTCGGTGGCGGAGCGGCTCATTCCTGCCGCCGACCTCTCCGAGCAGATCTCGACGGCGGGCAAAGAGGCGTCTGGCACCGGCAACATGAAGCTGGCGCTGAACGGCGCGCTGACGATTGGCACCCTGGACGGCGCGAACGTGGAGATCGCCCAGCAGGTCGGCGAGGAGAATATCTTTATTTTCGGCCACACCGTTGAACAGGTAAATGCGCTGAAGCAGGCGGGCTATGCGCCGGCGACCTGGCGCAAAAAAGATCCGCAGCTGGATCGGGCGCTGACCGCGCTGGAGGACGGCACCTTTAGCGACGGCGACGCTACGGCCTTTGACGCGCTGGTGCGCAGCCTGAGCCCGGCGGGCGGCGATCCTTATCTGGTGCTGGCAGACTTCCGCCACTACCTTAACGCCCAGCAGCAGGTCGAGGCGCTGTGGGCCGATCCGGAGGCCTGGACGCGCGCCGCGATCCTGAACACCGCGCGCTGCGGGATGTTCAGCGCCGACCGCGCCATTCGCGACTATCAGCAACGTATCTGGCAGGCCGCGCGCTGAGGAACGTCATGAAACCGAAAAATCATCTCGATCGCGTAGCGGAAGGCCTGATTGCGCCCGATTACATTGACGCCCACGGGCGTCCGCAGCAGATCTCCACGCTGACCCGCGAGCGTCTGCTGGGGCTGATGCATCTCCAGGAGGCCAGCGCGTCACCGCTGCCGCCTGCGGTTATTTTCCGCCAGGGCGAGCCGCTGGCGCTCTCGCCGGTGCTTCTCAGCGCGGCCGACTGGCTGCTGACCAGCGAAGCGGGCGCGCGCTGGTCAGGCCGCTGCGCGGCGGGCGATACCCTGACGCTGCCGCCGTTGCCTGACGGCTATCACCAGCTGACGCTGGAGCATGAGGCGCAGCGCTACGGCTGCTGCGTTATCGTCGCGCCGCCGCGCTGCTATGAGCCGCCCGCGCTGCTGGCGGGCGAATCGCTGTGGGGCAGCTGCATCCAGCTCTATACGCTGCGCTCGGCGCATAACTGGGGTATCGGCGACTTTGGCGATCTGCGGCGGATGATCGACGAGACGGCGCGCCGCGGCGGCGCTTTTGTCGGGCTGAATCCGCTGCACGCCCTGTTTCCCGCCGAGCCGGAGAGCGCCAGCCCGTACAGTCCCTCGTCGCGCCGCTGGCTCAATATTCTCTATATCGACGTTAACGCGGTGCCGGACTTTCAGCAGAACGACGCGGCGCAGGCCTGGTGGCGTCTTGAGGCGACGCAGCAGGCGCTGCAGGCGGCGCGCCGTACGGAATGGGTGGATTATCCCGCCGTGACGCGCCTGAAGCTGGAGGGACTACGGCTTGCCTGGCAGGCGTTTCGACGGCGCGATGCGGACGATGCGGAGGCGGCGGCGTTTGAGGCCTTTGTCGAGGCGGGCGGCGACAGCCTGCTCTGCCAGGGCCTGTTCGACGCGCTGCACGCCGAGCAGCGTAAGCAGGATGGCAACCGTCACGGCTGGCAAAGCTGGCCGGACGCCTTTCAGCATCCCGACAGCGCCGCCGTGCTGGCGTTTCGCATCGACCAGAGCGATGAGGTGCGCTTTTATGTCTGGCTGCAGTGGCTAGCGGCCCGCCAGTTCGCGGCGTGCTGGCAGCGCTGTCGGCAGCATGAGATGGCTATCGGCCTTTATCGGGATCTGGCTGTAGGCGTGGCGCGCGACGGCGCGGAAACCTGGCGCGAGCGGGAGCTTTACTGCCTTGAGGCGAGCGTCGGCGCCCCACCCGATATTCTTGGCCCGCTGGGGCAAAACTGGGGGCTGCCGCCAATGGATCCGCAGGTGATGGCGGCGCGCGCGTTCGACCCCTGGATCGCCCTGCTGCGCGCCAGTATGCAGGACTGCGGCGCGCTGCGAATCGATCACGTGATGGCGCTGCTGCGCCTCTGGTGGATCCCGCAGGGCGAAAGCGCGGCGGAAGGCGCCTATGTGCACTATCCGGTCGACGCGCTGCTGGCAATTCTGGCGCTGGAAAGTCAGCGCCACCGCTGTATGGTCATCGGCGAGGATTTAGGCACCGTGCCGGCGGCGATCGTCGATAAGCTGCGCGACGCGGGCGTCTACTCCTACAAGGTGCTCTATTTCGAGCAGGCGTCGAAGCAGGCTTTCCGCGCGACGACGCAGTGGCCGCGTCAGGCGATGGCGGTCGCTACCACGCACGATATGCCGACGCTGCGCGGCTGGTGGCGCAGCGACGATCTTCGTCTCGGCAGCAGGCTGGGCCTCTATCCTGACAAGGTCGTGCTGGCTGGGCTTTACCGCGACAGGCAGGCGGCGAGAAAAGCGTTGCTGAGAACCTTGCAGCGAAGCGGCGCGCTGCCGAGGCGCCGACGCTTTGAGCGGGGCGGCGCGCGGATGACCCGCGCGCTTAGCCAGGCGATTCTGGGCTATCTGGCCGCCACGCAGAGCGCGCTGCTCGGCCTGCAGCCGGAAGAGTGGCTGGCTATGACGACGCCGGTCAACGTGCCCGGCACCCTCGACGCCTGGCCTAACTGGCGGCGTAAGCTCAGCGCGACGCTGGAGGAGATGTTCAGCGATCCGGCGGTTGATGCGCTGCTGGCGGCGGTCGATCGCCGCAGAAAGGGGATGAAATAGACGAGAGACGTTAGCCCGCCGCGCGCGGGCTGACGATTATGAACTGCGCTATTGCTATCTCCGGCAGGGGATCATTTGCTCCAGTCTTCAAAAACAAGTCCTGGCACGCGCTCAAATACCTTGACGTTGTTGGTAACAAGAATGGCGTCAGCCGCAATAGCGTGCCCGGCAATGGCGGTATCATTCGGGCCAATGGGCTTGCCAATAGCGGTCAGCGCACGCTTGATTTCTGTAGTAGCGTCCACTGCATGGCGATCCCAGGCCAGAATGGCATCCAGGCGCGCGCATAACGCTTCAACCAGCTGTGCATGGCGAGGCGACGCTTTCTTGCCAACGGCGCCAAACCGCATTTCCGCATAGGTTATCGCCGACACAACAATGCGATGGCGGCGCAGCACTGCATGCTCCAGCCGCATGAGAACGGCTTCCGGTTGTTCCCGCATAATAAAAGAGCAGATATTTGTATCGAGCATATAGGTTTTAATCACAGCTCAAATCGCCCTTCATCGCTGAAAACGTCTGCACGCTCCGTCATAAAATCGGCGTCAGCCTTTTCCTGCTCGCGAAATGAACCCCAGCTCGGCTTGACGGGTCGCAGGATCAGAGAGTCGCCTTCACGAATAATCTCCAGTTCGTTTACGCCGTCGAAATCGAGATCGCGCGGCAGGCGAATCGCCCGATTATTACCGTTTTTGAATATCGATACCGTACGCATTTTTTATCCTCCCATCCTTACATATGCCAAGTATATGCTGAGAGGGGTATGATGTATAGCCGCCCTTCAATGCATTATTTTTCCATAAAAAAGGTGCGCCGTAGCGCACCAGGTGGGGCAACTCAGCACTGTCGGGGCAGCTTCACCCCTTGCCTTTAACACTGCTGATAAAGGTTTTGCGCGCCGACGTCGAACCCAGGCGTTCCGCCTCGTCCAGCAGCTTGAGGGCTTTGTCGATATTGCCCTGATCCACCGCCTGACGGATGCTCTGATTAAAGTAGCTTTCGGTGTCGTCCACCAGCGGCGCCGACGGTGCGGCGGGCGCGGTGCGTGCCGCCGCCTGCGTAACCGGCTGGGTGCTGCCGACCGTGACCGGCGCCGGACCGGAGGATCCGAATAGCGGGCCGACCAGAATCGAGGAGGCGGAGCTGGTGGAGACTTTCAGCTTTATTTTGCCGTCCACGCCGTGACGCGCGATCGGATCGGGAATATCGGGCACCGCATGGCCGGTGCCTCTGGCGTAGGCTTTCGCCGGATCGACCAGCGTGGTGGTCTGGCTGAGATCCTGCGCGGTGGTGAAGACCAGCAGGTAGATTTTCTGCTGCCCCAGCGCCGGCGTCAGCTTCATCACCCCTTCCAGGCGATCGGCGCTCATCACGCCCGGCTGTTGATAGGTAAAAAAGCGGCTCGGGAACCAGGCGGCGGGACGCAGGTTCTCGTCGAGCACCAGCACGTTGGGGGCGAAGACCTGATTGTGCGCCACTTCGCTGCTCAGCGTCACCGTCAGTTCGCCCTGATTAGCGGGCAGGCTGTAGGCGGCGACCGGCCCGGTGACTCCCGCGATATTAAGCTGCGTGCCGCCCTGCGCCAGCGAGGTCGTCTGCGGGCGCGCGGTGTCGACGGGCTGCCAGCTCAGGCGCTGCAGGCTCGCGGTCGGGATGGTCGGCGCGGCGGAGAGATCCTGCGGCACCAGGTTGATTTCAGCGTGCGCTGGCAGGGCGAGGCTCGCCAGCAGCGCGGCGCTCAGGCAGAGCGCGGTAAGGGTTTTCTTTTTCATTTTTTATCTTCTCAACAGGCTGTCGGGCAGCCGCTGAAGCCAGGCAATGGCCGCGGCTGCTCAGAAAGCGCCGTGCGCTGAGCGCACGGCGGCCGTTTGCGTTACGGGGAAAAGCGGCTTACCACCAGATTTCCATCTGCGCGCCGAAGCTCCACTCATCGTTGTCGCCGCGGCTGTTGGTAAAGAGGCCGTTGCCGGTGCTGTCCGCGGAAGCCAGCGAGGTCAGATCGCCGGAGGCGTCTTTGCTGTAGCCCCACTTCTCATCCCATTTGGCGTAGGTGGCGAACAGGCGCAGCGCCGGACGCGACCAGATGCTGTCGCCCGCCTGCCACTGCTGAGCGAGGGTGATTTTGTACTGGCCGTTGCGTTCGCTGACCTGCTGCGACTTCACGTTGTCGTAGCCTACTTCCAGCAGGGTGCTCATAATCGGCGTCCATTTGTACATCGGGCGCACGCCGACGGTGTACCACTCGGTGCCGCGGTTGTTGTCGAGATCGGTGTTCTGGTACATCGCCACGTACATCAGGTCCCAGCGGTCGGCGAGCGAAATCGCGCCGTGATCGAGTACGCGGTACATGCTGCCGTTATTGTTGATGTTGGTGCCCTGCGGCAGCCCTTTGCCCTGCGAGGTGAGCGCGTCGGTGGCGTACTGCAACACGAACTTGTTGTAGCCCTTGAGCATGCTCTGGGTATGCTCCGCCGTAAACATCCAGCCATCTTTCGACGCGCCGTCTTCGATACGGTAGCCGTCGCGCGCGTTGGCGCGGCCATAGTCGACGCCCAGCTCCAGCACGCCGTCAGGGTTGGTTTCCAGGCCAGCCAGGCGCACGTCGAAGACGTCGTTGGCGGTGCTGGTGGCGTAATCGCGGATGCGATCGCTGGAGAAGGTGTAGGAGCCGCCCGCCTCTGAGGAGCGCGTCGCCGCGAAAGAGAGCTTGCCGAAGCCGAGATCCACATCCTCCAGGCCGGCGCCCGGACCGGAGATATCCCAGTAGTAGAAGTCGATCATATGCACGTCGTGACGCTGGTAGAAGCGTTTACCGGCCCAGATGGTAGAGCCTGGCAGCGCGTCGATCAGGTTTTTGCCTTTGACGTTCGCCTCGCGGAAGGCGGGGGATGTCGCCTCCCAGTCATTTTGCTGCGCCACCGAATAGGCGACGTTGGTGTCGAAGTAGAAGCTCTTGTCGCCTTCTTTCCACACTTCCTGGCCCAGCTTCAGCTCGGCGTAGGTTTCGCATTCGTTGCCCAGACGGTATTTGCTTTGCGCGCCGGTGGCCTGAAAGCACTGCTGCTCGCCGCCGCTGCCGGTCCAGCCGATGCCGGAACGGGCGTAGCCGGTAAAGTCGACCGCCATCGACGAGGCCGAGATCGTGCCCGCCGCGATGGCGATAGCGACGGGAAGTTTGCGCAGAGTGATCATTTTCTATCTCCTGAGGTCATTGCTCTTATTGTTTTGCAGGGCTAAACACCAGGCTCCTGATGCAGCCTGCGGCAGGCGCTCCCGTCCTCGCGGAACAGGTGACAGCGCTCCGGCGGCAGGCCAATGCCCATCAGGGCGCCCTCTTCTACCAGCACGACGTCCTCCTGGCGGTAGACCAGGTTTTGACGGATAGCGGGGATCTGGATATGGATTTGCGTTTCATTGCCGAGCTGCTCGACCACCTGCACTTCGCCCTCGAGCGTGACGTCAGCGATCTCGCTGGAAAGCAGGTGTTCGGGTCGAATGCCTAACGACATATTGCTGCCCACCTGGACGCCTGCGCTCTCGACCGGCAGCCAGATGCGCTGATCGTTAGGCAGGCGGACCTGCACCTGATCGATCGCGGTGGCGGTCACTTTGACGGGCAGGAAATTCATGCGCGGCGAGCCGATAAAACCGGCGACAAAGCGGTTAGCGGGATAGTGATAGAGCTCCAGCGGCCGGCCGACCTGGGCGATGCGCCCGGCATCCAGCACCACGATCTTGTCCGCCAGGGTCATCGCCTCGATTTGATCGTGGGTGACGTAAATCATGGTGCGCTTCAGGCGCTTGTGCAGACGTGAAATCTCGATGCGCATCTGCACGCGCAGCGCGGCGTCGAGGTTGGAGAGCGGCTCGTCGAGTAAAAAGACGCGCGGCTCGGCGACCAGCGTACGGCCGATTGCCACGCGCTGGCGCTGGCCGCCGGAGAGCGCTTTAGGTCGGCGATCGAGCAGGTGCGCCAGCTGCAGTACTTCCGCCACCTGATTCACGCGCTGCTGGATCTCGCCGCGCCTGACGCCCGCCAGCTTCAGGCCGAAAGACATATTTTCCGCCACCGACAGATGCGGATAGAGCGCATAGGACTGGAACACCATGCCAATGCCGCGCTCGGCGGGCGGCACGTCGTTCATCCGCTGGCCGCCAATCAGCAGCTCACCGCTCGTGATGGTTTCCAGACCGGCGATCATGCGCAGCAGCGTGGATTTGCCGCAGCCCGACGGGCCGACGAACACCACAAACTCTCCTTCGCCGATTTCCAGGTTAATGTCTTTCGAGACCAGGGTGTCGCCCCAGGCTTTGGTGACATTGCGTAACGCGACGCTCGCCATGATGCTTTCCTCTCCGCTTGCTCATTCTTGCCTGCATCGCCGCAGGCAGACTCCGGCGTCCACTATGGGAAAGGCGCCGGGCGCGCGCATCCTCCGCCGCAGGCGGTTTCGCTGGGGGATGAGAGAGGAGGAGGAGATCGCCGCGCGCGTCGCAGTCGGGACGGCAGCGGGCGGTTTTTTGTGATCGACCGCGCAGAGTCGCGGCGACCGGAGTGTGCGCCAGACCGTGATAACCGGCCGGTTTTGCAACGGGGATCACGGCTTAGCGCTGGCAGGCGTAGAGCGCGGGAGGATGAGAAGCGGCAGCGGAGGGTCACAATGTGCGGGAAAACGATTTCCGTTTCCGCTAACAGGATGGAGTTATGACAATGAAAACCGGCGCACGCCTTTTTGCCCTTTCCGCCCTTACGGCCATGCTGTTTTCGGCCTCGGCAATCGCGAAGATCGAAGAGGGAAAACTGGTTATCTGGATCAACGGCGATAAAGGCTACAACGGGCTCGCCGAGGTGGGTAAGAAGTTCGAGCAGGATACCGGCATTAAAGTAGCGGTCGAGCATCCGGATAAAATGGAAGAGAAATATCCGCAGGTGGCCGCCACCGGCGACGGCCCGGACATTATCTTCTGGGCGCACGATCGCTTTGGCGGCTATGCCCAGTCGGGGCTGCTGGCGGAGATCTCGCCGGATAAAAGCTTTCAGGAGAAGCTCTTTCCCTTTACCTGGGACGCGGTGCGCTTTAACGGCAAGCTGATCGGCTACCCGGTATCGGTCGAATCGCTGTCGCTGATCTACAACAAAGACCTGCTGCCCAACCCGCCGAAAAGCTGGGAAGAGATGGCGGCCATCGACAAACAGCTGCGCGCCAAAGGCAAGAGCGCCATTATGTTCAACCTGCAGGAACCCTATTTCACCTGGCCGCTGCTGGCTGCGGGCGGCGCTTACGCCTTTAAAAAGCGCGACGGCGGCTACGACGTCAAAGATACCGGCGTAGATAACGCCGGCGCGAAAGCGGGCATGCAGTTCCTGGTCGATCAGGTTAAAGCCAAAACCGTTAACGCCGACACCGACTACTCGATCGCCGAAGCGGCGTTCAATAAAGGCCAGACCGCGATGACCATCAACGGTCCCTGGGCCTGGAGCAATATCGACAAGAGCGGCATCAACTATGGCGTCACGCTGCTGCCGACCCTGAACGGTAAACCGTCGAAAACCTTCGTCGGCGTGCTGAGCGCGGGCATTAACGCCGCCAGCCCGAACAAAGAGCTGGCAAAAGAGTTCCTTGAAAACTACCTGCTGACCGACGCCGGGCTGGATGCGGTAAACAAAGACAAGCCGCTGGGCGCGGTGACGCTGAAGTCGTTCCAGCAGACGCTGGAAAAAGATGAGCGCATCGCCGCCACCATGAACAACGCGCGCAGCGGCGACATTATGCCGAATATCCCGCAGATGGCGGCCTTCTGGTATGCGATGCGCACCGCCACGCTTAACGCCCTGAGCGGCCGTCAGAGCGTCGATGCCGCGCTGAAAGACGCGCAGGCGCGCCTGAACAAGTAATGCCTCTCCCGAAGCCGGTTCGCGCCGGCTTACCACTGGTTGTTAAGGAACACCGAATCATGTCAGGAACACCGAAAACAGGCCGCGCGGGCCAGCTGCTGAAGCGCGTTCTCGTCGGGATCTGCTGTCTGCTGGTCGGCTACCTTCTGGTGCTGATGTATGCGCAGGGCGAATATCTGTTTGCGCTGCTGACGCTGATCGTCAGCGCGGCGGGCATCTGGATCTACGCTAACCGGCGCGCCTACGCCTGGCGCTACGTCTATCCCGGGCTTGCCGGGATGGCGCTGTTTGTGCTCTTTCCCCTCGCCTGTACCGTAGCGATCGCCTTTACCAACTACAGCAGCACCAACCAGCTGACCCAGGCGCGCGCGCAGCAGGTGTTGCTGAGCCGTCAGTATCAGGACGGCGCGGGTATGAACTTTGCGCTCTATCCTGCGGGCGATCGCTGGCAGCTGGTGCTCTCCGCCGACAGCGAGAGCTATATCTCGCCGCCGTTCGCTTTTGGCGGCGAACAGCAGCTCAGCATGACCCGCGCCGCGCCGCCGACGGGCCAGCGCGCGACGCTGAAGGTCGTCACCGGCAACCGCCAGGCGCTCAGTCAACTTCGCGCCAGGCTGCCGGACGGCCGCGAGCTGGTAATGAGCTCGCTGCGGCAGTTCTCCGGCACGCGGCCGCTCTATCAGCTCACCGCCGATCGGCGGCTGAAAAATCAGCAGAGCGGCGAGATCTATCAGGCGAACGATCAAACCGGCTTTTTTCAGCGCGTCAACGCCGACGGCAGCTGGGGCAGCGAGCAGCTCAGCCCCGGCTTTACGGTTGGCGCGGGCTGGAAAAACTTTGTGCGGGTCTTTACCGACGAGGGCATTCAGAAACCCTTCCTGGCGATTTTCGGCTGGACGCTGCTTTTCTCGCTGCTGACCGTGGTGCTCACCGTCGCCGTTGGCATGGTGCTCGCCTGTCTGGTGCAGTGGGAGGCGCTGAAAGGCAAAGCGATTTATCGCGTGATGCTGATCCTGCCCTATGCCGTACCGGCCTTTATCTCGATACTGATTTTCAAGGGGCTGTTTAACCAGAGCTTCGGCGAGATTAACGTGCTGCTCAACGCGCTGTTCGGTCTGAAACCCGCCTGGTTCAGCGACCCGCTGCTGGCGCGCGCCATGCTGGTTATCGTCAATACCTGGCTGGGCTATCCCTACATGATGATCCTCTGCATGGGGCTGCTGAAGGCGATCCCGGACGATCTCTACGAAGCCTCGGCGATGGATGGCGCGGGACCCATGCAGAATTTCTTTTTGATTACCCTGCCGCTGCTGTTGAAGCCGCTGATGCCGCTGATGATCGCCAGCTTCGCCTTTAACTTTAATAACTTTGTGCTGGTGCAGCTGCTGACCAACGGCGGCCCCGATCGCCTTGGCACCACCACGCCGGCGGGCTATACCGATCTGCTGGTGAACTATACGTGGCGCATCGCCTTTGAGGGCGGCGGCGGGCAGGACTTTGGGCTGGCGGCGGCGATCGCCACCCTGATCTTCCTGCTGGTGGGCGCGCTGGCGGTGATTAACCTGAAAGCCGTGCGGATGAAGTTCGACTAAGGAGGCGTTATGGCTATGGTACAACCTAAATCGCAGAAGCTGCGTCTGCTGCTGACCCATCTGCTGCTGCTGGCGTTTATTGCCGCGATCCTTTTCCCGCTGCTGATGGTGGTGGCGATCTCGCTGCGCGCGGGCAACTTTGCTACCGGCAGCCTGATTCCGGAGCAGATCTCCTGGGAGCACTGGCGGCTGGCGCTGGGCTTCAGCGTGACCCATGCCGACGGCCGCGTCACGCCGCCGCCGTTCCCGGTGCTGCTGTGGCTGTGGAACTCGGTGAAGATCGCCGGCATCAGCGCGCTCGGCATAGTGGCGCTTTCCACAACCTGCGCCTATGCTTTTGCTCGCATGCGCTTCGCCGGACGCGCCAGCCTGTTGAAAGGGATGCTGATTTTTCAGATGTTCCCGGCTGTGCTTTCGCTGGTGGCGCTTTATGCTTTATTCGATCGGCTGGGGCAGTATCTGCCTTTCCTGGGGCTGAATACGCATGGCGGCGTGATTTTCGCCTACCTGGGCGGTATCGCGCTGCACGTCTGGACGATTAAAGGTTATTTCGAAACCATCGACGGCTCGCTGGAAGAGGCGGCCGCGCTGGACGGCGCGACGCCGTGGCAGGCGTTCCGACTGGTGCTCTTGCCGCTTTCGGTGCCGATCCTGGCGGTGGTATTTATTCTGGCGTTTATCGCCGCGGTAACGGAAGTGCCGGTCGCTTCGCTGCTGCTGCGGGACGTCAACAGTTATACCTTGGCGGTGGGGATGCAGCAGTATCTCAACCCGCAGAACTATCTGTGGGGCGACTTCGCCGCCGCTGCCGTGCTCTCCGCCATCCCGATCACGCTGGTGTTCCTGCTGGCGCAGCGCTGGCTGGTCAGCGGCCTGACGGCGGGCGGCGTTAAGGGCTAATCTCTTCATCATTGCAGTGCCACTGCTTCCTCAATACTAACCATAATTGAGGGTTTTTGGCGGCCTTCGGGCCGCCGTTTTTGTTTGTGCAAAAAGAGGTGCTTTCGGCATAAAGCGCGGGGCCAGCCTGCAGCTTATTTCTGCGCCTGATCTTTACGTTCGTCGAGGGTCTGACGATATTCATCCAGGAAGGGTTGCTCTGCAGGATCGATACGGTCCATGCCGCTGGTGAAGCGATGCCAGTAGGGATAGCGCGGCGCCGGACGCGTAACGCGCTCAATACGCTGACGCTGCTCATCGCTCAGGGTAAGCTCGAAGGCGTTGAGATTTTCACGCAGATGCGTTTCGCTGCGGTTGCCGACGATCAGCGCGCTGACGCCAGGACGTTCTGCCAGCCAGGCCAGGCAGACCTGCGCGACAGAGGCGTTAATCTCTTTGCCGACCTGCTCCAGCACCTCGATCACGTTATAGGCGTGCTCCATATCGTGTACGTAGGGTTCCGGCCAGCCGCTGCCCTGACGCGTGGATTCCGGCGCTTTGCCGTGGCGGCTGACCGCGCCGGTCAGCAGGCCTTCGCCCAGCGGCCCCCAGATCAGCGTGCCGATCTGCTGGTCAATCGCCATCGGCAGCAGCTCAAACTCCGCTTCGCGCGATTCCGGGGTGTAGTAGATTTGCTGGCTGACGGGCTTGAGCAGCCGCTGCTCGCTGGCGCAGCCTAACGTCTTCATCATCTGCCAGGCGGTGTAGTTGGAGGTGCCGAAGTAGCGGATTTTGCCGCTTTTCACCAGATCTTCCAGCGCGCGCAGCGTCTCTTCAACCGAGGTGACGCCATCCCAGTTGTGGATCTGGTAAAGGTCGATATGGTCGGTTTTCAGGCGGCGCAGGCTCGCTTCGCACGCTTTGATGAGATGGTAACGACTGGCGCCGCTCTCGTTCGGGCCGTCGCCGAGCGGGCTGCGCGCTTTGCTCGCCAGGATGACGTTGTCACGTTTATCGCCAAGCGCTTCGCCGACCACCTCTTCCGCGCCGCCCATCGAATAGAGATCGGCGGTATCGATCATGTTAACGCCGTGATCGAGCGCGATATCGATAAAGCGGCGCGCTTCGCTGGCGGTGACGTTGCCGGTTTTTTCAAATCCTGCTTTGCCGCCGAACGGCACGGTGCCCAGTACGAATTTCGAGACCAGCAGGCCCGAGTGGCCAAGTTTACGGTATTGCATTTACTTTCCTCCTTTACCGCTTAAAAAGGCGATCGTAGTCGCAATGGGTTTGTGTTCAGGGAGAAAAGCGTAGGAGAGGATTGGGAGGGAGGCAAATACTGGCGCGCGACTGGCCGCGAACGGAAATAACGGCCAGCCGGGCGGGATGCCGCCTGGCTGGCCTTAGTCATACAACGGCGGCTTTATGACTCGGTCGCACGGCGATCGCCGGCTGGGTTCTGCTCGTCTGGCAAATGCAGGCAATCATACAGCACGGGCAATACCAGCAGGATGAGAAAAATAGCGCATCCCAGCCCTGACATAATCACTATCGCCATGCTCTGGAAGAACATGTCGCGCAGCAGGGGCGCCAGCCCAAAGACGGTAGTAAAAGCCGTCATGACGACGGGGAAGCGGGCCACCGCCGAGTTAACAATAGCGGACCGCTTATCTCTGGTTTCGCGCTGGCGATTAATCTCCTCCACCAAAACAATGCCATTGCGAATCATCATTCCACTTAAACTCAGCAGGCCTATCAGCGCCATAAAGCCAAAAGGGATGCCCGTCAGCAGAAAACCGGCGGTGACGCCGATGAGCGCCAGCGGAATAGTCAACCAGATCGCTAACGCATTTCTGACTGAATTGAACATCAAGATGGTAATAATGAACATGGCGGCAAAGCCGATCGGTAACGTTTTATACAGCTGAGCTTTCGCCTGTAAGGCGTTTTCTTCGTCACCGCCCCATGAAAAACGATATCCTTCCGGTAAGGGAATGGCCTCGATTTGCGCCCGGCTGGCTTTAACAATCTCAGCTGCAGTTTTTCCGCTCGCTAAATCGGGATCGGCCAGAACGGATAATGTTCTGATCCGCTCGCTTCGCGCAATGACCGGATCGTCCCATTCAAGTGTGGTTTTGCTGACGACGTTAGCGAGCGGTATGAATTGCTGCCGCGTTTCGCTCCACACCCGCATATTGTTGAGATGCTCAACGTCAAGACGTTCATTTTCCGGCGTGCGCAGCAGGACGGGTAGCGCTTGCGACCCCTCTCGCCATACGCCGACGGGCATGCCTGAAAAATTCATACGCAGCGCGTTGTCGACTTGCTGTTTATTTACGCCGAGCGACCGGGCGCTTTGCAGGTCAATCTGCGGCCGGAGTAATTTTGCGGGCTCCTGCCAGTCGTTGCGGATGCCTGTGGCATCACCCGCGGAGCGAAGAATGTTTTCTGCCTGTCGTCCTAACTGACGTAAAACAGAAGGTGATGGGCCCTGGAAACGTATTTCAACCGCGCTGTCGCTGGATGGGCCAAACATAATGCGCTTGACGTTGACGTTCACGCCAGGGTGTTGGCTGCGGATAACATTCCCAAGCTGACGGCTGAGTTCGTAAGCTTTTTCGACAGAGGTGGTGCTTACCATAATCTGCGCGTAGCCGGGGGTGCGACGCTGAATGTTGTAGGTCAGGATAAAGCGTATGCCTCCCTGACCGGTCGTGATCAGGGTATTTTCAACGCCTTCCTGATGTCGAATTTGCTCTTCAATCGCTCTGGCGACCTGAATGGTTTTCTCGGTATCGCTATCATGCGGCAGCCACAGATCCACCAGAAACACCGGCGTTGTCGACGGCGGAAAAAAGCTTTGTCTTATCTGGCTAAACCCAGCGGCTGACGCCGCCAGCAGCACTATCGCCGCGCCGAGCGTGAGGGTTTTATGATCCAGCATCCACTCCAGCAGTTGACGATAGAGGCGGAGAATACGTCCCTCTGACAGCCTGTTTTCGGCGGCGACCTGCGCGTCAGGCTTGCCTGAGCTCTCTTCGGTTAACCATCTGACGAATACCGGCGTGAGCATCAGCGATGTCGCCCAGCTCAGCAGCAAAGCGATCAGCAAGACTAAAAACAGCGAGCGGCAATATTCGCCGGTTGAGTTTTGCGACAGGCCAACGGGAGCAAATGCCAGAATGGCGATGATCGTGGCGCCCAGCAGCGGAAATGCCGAACGCCTGATATTCCACAAGGTTGCCTGCAGTAAATTATCGTTCAGGCGACGACCGGTTCTGATACCGATCACCATCTCAATTGCATTATCGGCCAGTACGCTCAGCACAATGATCATCGCGCCGAGCGACACGCGCTGTAAGTCCAGACCGAGCAGATCCATTATCAACAGCGTACCAAGCACGTTAATCGTCAGCGAGAGCGCGATAACGACCCCGTTGCGCAATCCCATGATCAGCATCAGCGTCACTACGACAATAACTACCGCCATCAAGAAGTTGAGGATAAATCCCTTAACGGCGTGCCCGACGGCGACGGACTGATCGTAAAATAATGAAATGGTCATTCCGGCTGGCCTGTGGGCGGCAAGTCGCGCCATCTCGGCATTGATCGCCTTACCAACCTGCACGACATTGACATGAGGCGCGAAAGCGACGCCTACGGCAATTGCCGGATGGCCGTTGGCATAATAGCGGTTCTCCGGCTCGCGGGTTTCCGCGCGGTCGAGCTGGGCAATATCGCCCAGATGAACGCCGCTTGCGCTGCCATGCGGCATCACCAGAAGATCCTTAAGGTCGTTTAGCGTCTGCACGTTGCCTGTTGAACTGACGCGCAGTCGCTCATCACCCACTTTGATATTACCTGCACTGGTAATGGTGTTGCGATCGCTGAATAGCTGCGCCAGGCGGGCTGAGGTAAGTCCATAGGCTGAGAGCGTGGATGACGAGATGTCGACATGCACTTCTTCCGTAACATCACCCGCGGTGACAACATCGCTCACGCCCGGCACTAACATCAATTCTCTGCGTAAATAACTGGCGTAATCACGCAGCTCTTTGCGCGTATAGTGTTCGCCTGAGAGCGAGAAAAAGTAGCCATAAACATCGCCGAAATCATCGCGAACCACCGGCGCTGACGCCTCCGGCGGCAGTCGCCGCGCGGCGTCCTGCACGCGATTACGAAGTTCATCCCAGATTTGCGGAAGCTGGGAAGAGTGGTATCGCGGATGCAGCGTTACCGTAATCTGCGACAGGCCGGACCCAGAGGTTGAGCGAATTTTATCGACATAGGGCAGGCGCTGTATCGCCTCCTCCAGCGGCGAGGTAACATCTTCTTCAACCTGCGCCGCGCTGGCGCCTGGATAGGCCGTGACGACCAGCGCGCTTTTTATCGTAAAGGCGGGATCCTCCAGGCGTGGAATCTGCAAAAAAGCCACGATGCCGCCGACAGACAGCAGCAGAATAACCAGCCAGATCCGAATACGATCGTTCATAAATTTCTGCAACATTGCAATCACAGGCCCGGCTCCCGCTGCCATAATTTGACCTGCTGATGGGGTGTTAATGACGCAACGCCGGTGACAACGATGCTTTCCCCTGCGCTCAGACCCGCCTTGATCTCGACACCCGCACCCGTCATCTGTCCCAGCGTGACCCGGCGGGGCTCAACAAAGACGCCGCTATCGCCAGACTTGATGACCCACGCCTGCGCATCGCCATCAGAACCGGCTGCAGGGCTAAATAGCGCGCTGGCGGGTATGTGAATCGTCGAACGCCTTGCGTCGCGCTTAATGCTGTCAGCGGGCAGCCGCACGGAACCGCTAAATCCTCCGGTATCAGACCAGCCTTCCGGGCGCGGCAGCGACAGCGTCATTTGCCAGCTTAAGGTGCCCTGGTCGCTGTTAGCGGCGTGCTCTTTATAAAAGGCCGCGAAGGTTTTTCCCGGCAGCGCATTCAACTCGACCTGAAAGGGGTGATGAAGCGTGTTTAAATCGATCGTCTTAATGACAGATTCCGGAACGCTAAAGATAACGTCCAGGGTATCGGTGCGATTCAGGGCAATAACCGGCTGGCCTGATGAAACAAGGGTATGCGGTTTAACGTTGATTTTTGCAATGACGCCGTCAAAGGGCGCTTTCAGCACGAGATCGTTCATCTCTTCCTTCGCCAGATTCAATGCGGCCAGCGCGGTATCTCTTCGCTGACGGTGCAAATCTAAATCAGCCTGAGAAATCAGGTGACGACGCGCAAGTTCTGCATAGCGTGCGTATTGCCGCTGGGCAAGGTCGTTGGCGCTCTCGCGCTTATGCAAAAATAGCCGGGCTTCTGTGTCAGCGAGAGTCGCGACAATATCTCCTTTTCGTACCCGAACGCCTTCACGCGGCAGAGCGAAATTCACCACGCCGTTTCGTTTAAAAGAGAGCTCGGTCAAATCACTGGCCAGGATGCGCGCAGGGAAATGGCGATTTTGCAAAAGCGGCGCGCTTTCAACGGTTATCGCCTTAACGACGTGTAGTGAGGCAGGCTGGGAGTCAGCCTGACGATCGCAGCCGCTTAAATAACAGATAGCCAGCATGCACAATAAAAAACGAATAAACATAATCTCTTGCTAATAAATAAAAAACCGCCGGGGAGCGTCAGAGGAGAATTGCGCCGGGATGACTTTATTAGCGTCATCGCGCTTTTTAAACGTTATCCAATGCAGAAAGAGAGCGTCTGGGTTTGGATATTAAAATCGTCCGCTATGCTTGCGAAAATACCGGTGCGTGCCGCGCGCGGGTCTGGATTATTTTCCGCGTAGCCGTTTACTTTCCCTGATAGCGCATATTTCCTCAGCCCGAAAGCGTGGTACGGCAGCAGATCAATCCCCTCAAAGCTGGCCTTATTACGCGTCAGCCGCGCTATCGTTGTGATTATTTCTCTGGCTTCTCGGTCGTTATCATTGACGTCGGGTATGACCGGAATACGTATGCGCAAAGGAACAGGATATTCGAGTAATTTCCTGAGGTTAGCCAGTATGACATTATTACTGACGCCGGTGTATTGTTGATGCAGCGCATCGCTGGCGAATTTGATATCAAATAATACCAAATGACTCGCCTCGCAGACTCGCCATAGCTGAGACCATGCGGCAAAGCCTGACGTTTCAATCGCGCCATGTATGCCCTCCTCACGTGCGCGCAGCAAAAGCGCCCGAGAGAATGCAGACTGCTGCGTTATTTCACCGCCGCTGAGCGTCATCCCTCCTCCGGAACTGCGGTAATAGATCGCGTCCGCCAGGACCTGGCGCATCACCGCCTCCACAGTCATCTGGCTACCGACCCGACGAATAGCGGCGGCCGGACAGTGGCTCTCCGGCGGCCAGGCTTCACTGGTTGTCGTCCAGAGAAAAGGCGCGGACGATCGTCCCGGACAGGGATGTGGGCAGGCATCGGAATGACGGCGACAGCGCTCCCGATCAAAGAAAAGCTCTGGTTCGGCGCGCCAGCTCTCTGGATTGGCGCACCAGGCGCACGACATCTGACAGCCTTTCAGGAATACCACCGTCCTTACCCCTGGGCCATCATGCAGCGAGAAGCGCTGGATATTAAACACCGAGCCAGCAGTCGCCGGATTATCAGAGTTGGCGCAGCTGGGTGCGGCTGATGATTTCATCCTGAACCTCTCGGCTGAGTTCGACAAAAAACGCGCTGTACCCCGCGACCCTGATCATCAGGTTGCGATACGCCTCTGGATTAGCCTGCGCCTTAAGCAGCGTTTCATTATCAACATAGCTGAACTGCATCTGCGCGTTGCCCAACATGCTGGCGCTGCGCAGCAGCGTAATAAGCCCCTGCTCTCCCTCGGGCGTATCCAGCATACCGTGCATAAGCTTGAAGTTATGCACCATGCCAATTTCCATCTCTTCAACGTTAATACGCCCAACGGAGTTGATAATTGCCGTGGGACCGGCAAAGTCCGTTTGCTGCGAAGGGCTGATGCCATCAGCCAGCGGAGCGCCGGCTCGTCGGCCACTCGGCAGCGCGCCGGTAGTTAAGCCAAACGGCGTATTGTTTGAAATAGAAAGGGTTCCATGGGTAAAAGGCCCGTAGAGCATACGGTACCGGCGGTGTTCCTTTTCGATGAAGTGGATTAAATCACGGGCGATAAGATCCACTTCCTCAATGTCGTTACCAAATTTTGCGACGCTCAGGCAGGCGATGCGCAGCGCGTCATGACCGACGAAGTTATTTTCTAGCGCGGCGGCCATCTGCTGCGGAGAGCACTTTTTCTGGCGATAGACCAGCTCGCGCATGGCCATCATTGCGTTCACATAATCGGCCATGCCTGTCCAGATTAGGCCTGGGCCGTTGTTAATCACTGCACCGCCTTGCATAACGTCTTTCCCGCTCTCCACGCATCCTTCGGTCAGACAGGAAATCAGGGGTTTTGGGGCCAGTTCTTTATGTAAGGTTTGAACAATAAGCGTTGCTTCGGCGGCGCGCTGGACAATATGGCTGAGCTGTCGTCGAACCGCCGTCTCGAAGGCCGCATAGCTATCCAGCGTGGAAATCGGACCGGTTGCGGGGCCCATCTGTGCGCCGCTGGCGGATCGCCCGTTGCGCAACGCCAGCTCGATAGCGGCGGTAAAAGTGGTATAACCCACCGATGTCCACTGGTAGATCCGACCCGCGCGCTGAGGTTCAACGCAGCCCATCAGGCAATAATCGCGCGCATCTTCATAGTCAAATCCTTTGCGCAGCATCATTTTGATATGGGCATCGTCGAAGTGACAGGCAGGAAACCCAATGCCGGCACGAATGACATCCACTATTTTGCGCATAAAAATCTGCGGAGACTGGTTATGAATACGTACGGCCAGGCTCGGCTGGTACAGGCGCAGCCTGCGTGAGCAATCCATGATCGTCAGCGTTAACGGCTGGGTAGCGTCTCCCCCTTCGCGCTTTACGCCACCCACCACCAGATTTACAAAAGGCTGATAACCGGCAAAATACATTGCCGTAGAGGCGCTACAAAGCCACATGCATTCGGACATTTTTATCATCCAGCAGCACAGCAGCTCTTCAGCCGCCTCCATGGTTAGCTCGCCAGAAAGTAAATCCGCCTGAAGTAGCGGCCAGAGATACTGATCGGCACGGCCCAGTGAAATCCCCGTCTGATTCTCTTCCAGAATGAACAGCGAGTGGGTCATCCAGATAGCCTGCAGCGCCTCATAGAAGGTGGCGGGCGGATGTTCCGGCACCCGCCGGCAGATCGCCGCTAATTTTTCCAGCTCAGCGCGTCGTGAGTCTGAAGGCGTTCGACGGGCCAGGTCCTCAGCGTAATCCGCATAGCGGCGCGCATACTCAATGACGCCGTTACAGGTCTCGATAATGGCCTGATAAAAATAGCGTTTTTCACGATCGTCGGGATGGGTTGATGAGAGTGAACCTAACGCCTCGCGGGCGTGTTGACGAATGCCGCCGAATCCCTTTTTAAGTAAAATGATGTCATAGCCGGGGCAGCTGTCTCCGCCGCCGTTTTGCGTTTTTATCGACAGGTCACAAATACCTTCGTGAGTGCTCCACGCCCACAGGTCCGCATGACGCAGCTGCGTTTCCGCCATTTCGTCCAGAGAGCGGCCCTGCCAGTAAGGGAAAATCTCATCGCGCAGCTCGCGCTTGACTTCCTCACTGATTTCGTAGGGATCTTGCGCGCGCGTTGATAGCGTATCCAGCTCATCGGCTACCCAACGCCATGATATTTCTGGTGAAATCTCACCACCGCGCGCGCCGCCGGCGGGATGGCTGATAATTAATTCGTCTTCTCCAATGATTAATGACGCCGTCTGGCAGGCGCGGCGAAAAGCCATCGCGCGCAACAGAATTTTAGGCATGCCTGGATGCTGGCGATAAATATCGGTCACAGCGCGCGCACGCGTGGCGGAAATAAACGGACGGGCTGCTAAATAACGTTCACGAAGACGGTTTACCCGTGGAGAAAGACCCGTGTCAGCGGCGTTTTTCATAACCTACCTTATAAAATTCACGGAAATCTGGCGCCTGTAAAATATAGCGAAGGTAACGCGCTATAAATGTATCGCCATGAAATGAGAAAAACAGGCGAGTCGTCATTTTTCTTTTTACTGATGGTAAGTCGCAGAGTAGTCCTTTGCGCTTTATTTACTTTAGTCTCGCCCGTATCAAAATATTAAATGACGCTCTTACTATAGACAACAAAGGCTAAATAAACGTTAAACGCCTTATCACGGATGATTCATTGCGGCGCTCGCTAAGGAATAAGCTAACTTCTTTATTAAAGCCAGCTGAATACTGGCGTTAAAATATTGTTCTTTATTGATCGTCATCATTTTTAATTCTCTTTAATTACCTGAACACGGTGTCAAAAAAGAATGGTGAAGAGGTAATTATCGATTCGCTCTGGCAGAAATATCATTGGTGCTGACTAACCGGGGCGAGCAGGAAGGATGATCTTAAAGTGACGTTGTCACGCAGTCATCGCCTTACACCAACGACTGTTTATCTTTGATTTTACCTGGTTGACCGGATACGCATCGTCTGACTTTGTATAATAAGACTTATACAAACCCAGCGACATTCTTTACCAAACCCGCTATTATGCGGATCCGGGCAGGATCCTTGCTTAACACGTCGTTTACCCTGTGAAGCTCTGCTGGAAACCCTACCCGGACATCAAAATGGATACGCCCTGCGTCCTGAAAATGACAGCGCTACGCAAAATCTGCAGCAGTCTACCCCTGCTGGTTGCTCAGAATTCACGTAGCGCGATCGCTAGCTGAATTGCGGATAAATTAAACAGATATGGATGGATTAATCACCTCACAGGCCCTGCTTCCGCTCTCTCAGTCGGATGACGACCTTGCACAGCGTCTGCGCGAGTTTGTTCAGGATAAAGATGCGTTTGCGCCTAATACCTGGCGCCAGCTGATGAGCGTGATGCGCGTCTGCTATCGCTGGGCTGCGGCGAATAATCGTGTGCTGCTGCCGATGTCGCCTGAGGATCTGCGCGACTACCTGAGCTATTTACAGTCTATCGGACGCGCCTCCTCGACCATCGGCACACATCAGTCGCTGATTGCAATGTTACACCGTAACGCCGGTCTGGTGCCGCCGTCGACCTCGCCGCTGGTCGCGCGCGCGGTAAAAAAGATCAACCGCATGGCGGTGGTCGCCGGCGAGCGTACCGGCCAGGCGGTGCCGTTCCGGCTAAGCGATCTGCAAAAGGTAGAGGCGGCCTGGGCTGATGATCAAAGTCTGCGTAACCTGCGCGATCTCGCCTTTCTTCACGTCTCTTACAGCACGCTGATGCGTATTAGTGAAGTGGCGCGCTTTCGCGTTGGCGACGTGATGCGCGCGGAAGATGGGCGCATCATTCTTGAAGGCTCCTGGACCAAAACCATTCTCGATACCGGCAGCCTGGTGAAAGCGCTGGGATCGAAGTCGTCCGCGGTGCTGACAAAGTGGATCGTGGCATCGGGACTGATTAATGAACCAGATGCCTTTCTCTTTGCGCCCGTGCACCGCTCGGGCAAAGTGATGGTCGTGACCGACGACCCCATGAGCACCCCCGCGCTGAAAACTATTTTCACCCGCGCGTGGGAGGCTGCAGGAAATACCACCACCATGAAGCCGAACAAAAATCGCTATCGCCGCTGGAGCGGTCACAGCGCGCGCGTGGGCGCCGCGCAGGATCTGGCGCGCAAAGGCTATTCGGTTCCGCAAATCATGCAGGAAGGTACCTGGAGAAAACCGGAAACCCTGATGCGCTATATCCGCTATGTGGAAGCACACAAAGGTGCGATGGTCGATCTAATGGAAAATAGTGAAGAGTAAGCCGCTAAGTTATCCACAGAAAAAGTGGACAGCCTGTGTGAAACTCCGGGAAAAGATGCGGCGAACGGCGCAGTATTGCAGAAACCAGCAGAATTTTAGCGTTGAATTAGCGCGCAAATACATTAGGTTATCCACCTTTAGTTTAGCTATGCGTTAATGTCATGTCTGGAAGTGGGCAGCCAACAGACTTTGACCATTTTTTTCCACGATGGTTCAGCTGAATTCGCTTATTCGCGCTCTTTCTCAACGTCAGGCCTCCCTGTAGCGCAGCGCATTAATCACTTCAGTCAGCGCCGGCATCATTTGACGGCGGCTGGCGTAGTAAAGATGGTATCCCGGAAAAAGCGGCCACCACGCCTGCAGAACCGGCACTAATTTTCCCCTTTCGATATGCTGTTGCGCCAGATCCAGCGGGACATAAGCGAGCCCCAGCCCATCCAGCGCCGCCTGCAGCATCAGCCCGGTCGTGTTAAAAACGACTTGTCCCTGCACCCGCACGGTTAATGCTTTGCCCTCGTTTTCAAAGTCCCAGGCATAGATCCCGCCGCGCGTCGGCAGCCGCAGATTGATGCACTGATGCGTCGTCAGCTCAGCGGGCGTGTCCGGCAACGTTCTATCCTGCAGATATTCCGGCGCGGCAACCACCGCCATAGAGAAGTCGGGGCCAATCCTCACGGCGATCATATCCTTATCGACCACGTTGCCGACCCGCACGCCGGCATCAAACTGCTGCGCCACGATATCGGTTAGCGCATAGTCCACGCTTATCTCGATTTGCATCTCCGGATAGCGCTTCAGCAGCGGCTGCAGGCGCGGCCAGAGCACGGATTCGATGGCGTGATCGTGCGCGGTAATGCGCACGGTGCCCGCTGGCTTCTCGCCCAGCGCACGCAGCGTAGCGAGTTCGCTATCGAGCTCGCTTAGCATCGGCTGCAGAGTGTTATAAAGCCGCGCGCCAGCCTGGGTGAGACTCACGCTGCGCGTGGTGCGCGTCAGCAGTCTGACGCCCAGCCGGGCCTCCAGCGCCGCGATCGCGTGGCTTAATCCAGAGCGCGATATGCCAAGCTGCGCGGCGGCGCGCGTAAAGTTTTTCTCTCGCGCCACAAGATGAAAAGCGCGCAGGTCATTGAGATTTTCAGGCATCATTGTTGAATATTATGCACATAGCTATTCATATTTGACCATCTTATCAAACAATCTCATTAAGCCTACACTGAACTTACTTATCTACCAGCGGGGCCAGCGCCAGTCGTTGTTTCCCTGACTCGATCGTCGGAGCCGTATGAAAATCATTATCGCTACTGCAATGTCGCTCGCGCTGGCCTGTTCAGCTGTTTACTCAAAGGAGAACACACCTGTGATTACCGTAATGCAAAGTGGAGAAAAACCTTCGGTACAAGGATCGCCCGACTATTTTACTGGAACGGTGCGCATTGACTCACCGTTTCAGGGAACCGAACCGGCACGCATCGGCGGCGCGACCGTAACCTTTGAGCCTTCCGCCCGGACGGCGTGGCATACCCATCCGCTCGGCCAGACGCTCATCGTCACCGCAGGGCTCGGCCTCGTTCAGGAATGGGGCGGTCCGGCGCGCGAGATCCGGCCCGGAGACATCGTCTGGATCCCGGCGGGCGTGAGGCACTGGCACGGCGCCGCGCCGCAGAACAGCATGTCGCATATCGCCATCGCCGAGGCGCAGGAAGGCAAAGTCGTTGACTGGATGGAGCACGTTAGCGACGAGCAGTATGCGTCCCGTGATAAATCGTGACGGCATAACGGCCAGGCGGCGCATAACCAGCCTGCTGGCGCTCTGCGCCGCGCTGGTTTGCTCCAGCAGCGCCGCCGAAGAAGCTTCCAATTCCGCTTCGATAAGGAACAGAACCATGTTGACCCAGCAGCAACATCCTCTTACCGCGCCGCAGAAGCAGACGGCGGCGATTGCCGCCAGCGCTGCGACGGGCGACATACCTGCACTAAATGCTGCGCTGCAACAGGGGCTGGACGCCGGTCTCACCATCAGCGACTGTCGTGAGATCCTGGTCCAGCTTTACGCCTATGCTGGTTTTCCCCGTAGCCTGAATGCGCTGGCGGAGCTGATGAAAGTCGTTAATGCGCGTCGTGAACAGGGCATAAACGATGTGGAAGGCAACCCGCCGGGGCCACTGCCGAAGCCTGAAGAGATGCTGGCGGCCGGCACGCAGAACCAGACCACGCTCGCTGGCGGCCCGGTCAAAGGCGCGCTTTTCGATTTCGCGCCAGCCATCGATCGCTATCTGAAGGTCCATCTTTTCGGCGACATTTTCAGCCGTGACAATCTCGACTGGAAAAGCCGGGAGCTGGCGACCGTCGGCGCGCTGGCAGCTATGACCGGCGTGGAGTCCCAGCTAAAAGCGCACCTGAACATCAGCCGGAACGTAGGGCTGACGAATGCGCAGCTGGCCGACCTGGTGCCGCTGTTTGAGAGCCGGGGCGAGCAAAGCACGGCGCAACGGCTGCAGCGTGCGCTGGCGTCAGGAAGCGCGCGTTAACGGAATGCACCTGCGCCCCGACGCAGGTTAAACCCGCGGGTTCAGGTCGTAAACCAGCCGTCGGGATATTGCTCGCAGATAAATGCCACAAAGGCGCTGACTTTAGGGCTTTGCAGGCGGCGAGAGGTGTGCAGCACCCACAGCTCTGTCGTACTGCCCGCTTCTCCCCAGGGGATCAGCGCGCCTTTATCCAGCAGGCTACTGACAATCGACTGCGGCAGCATCGCCGCGCCGGCGCCCGCCGCAACGGCGTCGCGCACGGCTAGCAGGGAAGAGAACTGCGCCACCGGCTGCGGGACGAAGCAGCGTCGACCGTTATCCAGCGACCAGATTTCGCCTTCCCGGTGCATGGGCATCACCACTGCCGCGACCGGAAGCGGGCTGCCGCCGTCGCTGAGCGGCATCTCAAACCCGGGAGCGGCGACCAGCAAGAGCTTGTCTCTGGCAAAGCATCTGCCCACCAGCGTGCTGTCCGTGGGCGGATTAATGCGGATGGCCACGTCGAAGTGCTCCTCAACCAGATTGCTGAGCCTGTCCTCCGCGACGGACTCAATCCGGACGTCGGGATAACGCGCGCGGAATCGGGCCGCGATCTGGCCCAGCGCCACCTGTGAAAACAGCAGCGGCGCTGCAATACGCAGGCATCCTCGGGGGCGGGTCGCGCTCTCCTGCGTCATAACGACGGCTTCGCTGATTTCGCGCAGGGCCCCGGCCGTTCTGGCCAGCAGAAGTTTGCCTGCCTCGGTAATTTCAAGCCGTCGGCTGCCGCGCTCAGTAAGGCGAACGCCAAGCGCCTCTTCAAGATCGGCCAGCCGTCGCGACAGCGTCGCTTTCGACTTGCCGCTGGCGCGGCTGGCGGCGCCGAGCCCGCCCGAGGCGGCAATAAGGTGGAAATCTGTTAAGGCGTTGAGGTCCATGGGTGTCTCATTTATGGAACATAGAGTCCCGAGAATAGCGTCTTACGCTATTAATCAAAACACCTTAGTCTCTGTTTACACCCACCTGACACCACGGAGTAAACATCATGACTATTCTTGTTACCGGCGCCACCGGCCGTGTCGGCCGCCATGTCGTCGCCCAGCTTATCAGCCGCGGCGTTGCTGTTCGCGTACTGACCCGCAACCCTGAGACAGCCGGCTTTGGACCAGGCGTCGAGGTAGTTCAAGGCGAGCTGCTCGATCTCGACGCCCTGCGCGCCGCCTTCTCTGGCGTCAGCACGCTTTTTCTGCTGAACGCCGTCACGGCCGATGAGTTTACTCAGGCCATCATTACCCTGAACGTCGCCCGCGAATGCGGCGTTGAACGGATCGTCTATCTCTCGGTGTTTGAGGCGGATAAAGCGGTGAACGTTCCGCACTTCGCCGTTAAGTACGGCGCGGAGCAGATGCTCGCGACGATGGATTTTAGCGCCACTATCCTGCGGCCGACCTATTACATCGATAACGACGCGATGGTTAAAGAGGTCATCTTCAACCACGGCATTTACCCGATGCCGATCGGCAACGTCGGGCTGGCGATGGTGGATGTGCGCGATATTGCCGAGGTGGCCGCTATCGAACTGATACGACGCGACCGGGCTCCCGGCAAGCTGCCGGTCGACACCATCAATATCGTCGGGCCTGATACCCTTACCGGACCTCAGGCCGCTGCGATATGGGCTGAGACGCTCGGGCGACCGGTTAACTACGGCGGCGACGATCCCGCCGCTTTTGAAGCGAGCATGGCGGGATTTATGCCGAAATGGATGGCCTATGAAATGCGTCTGATGGCCGAGCGTTACGTCAGCGACGGCATGATCCCGCAGGCTGGCGATCGCGAGCGGCTGGTGGCGCTTCTGGGCCGTCCGCTGCATGCGTACCGCGACTTCGCCGCGGCGCTGGCCGGCTGAAGGTCAATGGCCGTCGGGCGGAGAAGGATCGCCCGACGCGTCCTGCTCAGCGTCGCTGATCAGCCTGAGCAGGTGCGATACCGTTCTGGCGGTGCTGCTGCGCCGCCAGGCAAAGGCGATATCGGTATAAAGCGTGTTGTTCTCGATCTCGCAAAACACAATCTGCGGGTTATTGATGCAGCACATCGAGGCCGGCACCAGCGCGATGCCGCAGTTCGCGCCCACCATGCCGAGAGAGGAGGCAATCTGCGGCGCCTGCTGAAATCGCGCCGTGGAAAAGCCCGCGCGCAGGCAGGTGCTGACGATGAGTTCATACAGGCTCGGAGAGACGTCGCGCGGAAAGATAACCAGCGTTTCGTCCGCCAGCTGCGACAGCGCCACGGTTCGCTGATGGCCAAGCGCATGGCCCGCGGGCAAGGCGACGAGCATTCTCTCGGTGGCGATCACCTTCAGATTGAAGGCCTTGCTGCTTTCGCAGGGCAGGCGAATAAACGCCGCATCGAGTAGTCCTTCCTGTAAATCCTGCATCAGCAGCGACATGTTCTCCTCCCGCGTGGTCAGGGTTATGGCGGGATAGCGCGCCTTGAAACGGCGGATCAAATCGAATACCGGCTGACCAAACGCCACCGAGCTGGCGAAGCCCAGCGACATCTGTCCGCTGATGCCGCGCGCCACGCCGCGCGCTTTTTCCAGCGCATTGTCGGCCTGCTGCACAATCTGTATCGCGTCAGGCAGAAACGCGCTGCCCGCCTCCGTCAGCTCAACCCCACGCGTTAAGCGCTTCAGCAGCGGCGTGCCGATCTCGTGTTCCAGACGCTGGATTTGCTGACTTAGCGGCGGCTGAGAAATGCCCAGCATTTCCGCTGCGCGGGTAAAGTGCAGCGTCTCGGCGACCGCAACAAAATAACGTAGATGCCGAAGTTCCATATCAAAAACGTCTCAAAGTTAACAGGTTTCGCTATTGGATTCTGCGAGCCAACTGGCTCACCATGATATTAACACGGCTTAACTATGGGTTTGTGAGGCACCCTATGTGTAATATTGTATCTGATTGTTCATGTGAGGATCAGCTCAAGGACACCCTTGGCAAATTTGCGGAAAAATCACCAGAAAAGGTTATCTATCAGACCTCGCTAATGAGCGCGCTGCTTAACGGGGTTTACGACGGAACGACCACGGTTGCCGATTTGTTGCGCAAAGGCGATTTTGGCCTCGGCACCTTTAATCAGCTCGACGGCGAACTGATCGCTTTCGACAGCGAGGTGTATCAGCTCCGCTCTGACGGCAGCGCTCGGCCAGCACGGCCCGAGCAGCAAACGCCGTTTGCGGTGATGACTTTTTTCAAACCTGAATATCAGCACCGCTTCGCCGCAATCGCCACGCGTGACGATGTGCATCGCGTCATCGACAGCAAAATCACCTCCGATAACCAGTTTTGCGCGCTGCGCATTAGCGGCCGCTTTCGTGCCGTACAGACGCGCACCGTGCCCTGTCAGTGCCGCCCCTATCGCACTATGCCTGAAGTGCTCGGCAATCAGCCCACCTTCGACTTTCGCGAAGCGGAGGGCGAACTGATTGGCTTCCGCACGCCGCAGTATATGCAGGGCATCAACGTCGCAGGCTACCACGAGCATTTTATCACCGACGACCGCCAGGGCGGTGGACACATTCTCGATTACGTACTGGAGGAAGGTTGCCTGACGTTTGGCGCTATCAGCCAGCTGGTGATTGATCTGCCGCAGGACCGCGACTTTTTGCAGGCGGATTTGAATCCGCAGGATCTCGATAAAGCCATTCGGGCAGTCGAAAACTAACCGCTGAGGTGATGATGAAAACGTTAACGACCAACGTACTCTGGAACAGCGGCGCCGATCTGGTGGTAGCGCAGCTCGAAGCGCAGGGCGTCAAGCAGGTGTTCGGCATTCCCGGCGCCAAAATCGACAAGGTATTCGACTCGCTGCTGGACTCTCCCATTCAGCTTATTCCGGTCCGGCACGAGGCGAATGCCGCCTTTATGGCGGCCGCGGTCGGCAGACTGACCGGCAACGCCGGCGTAGCGCTGGTTACCTCCGGGCCGGGCTGCTCGAACCTGGTGACCGGCATGGCCACCGCCACCAGCGAAGGCGATCCGGTGGTGGCGATTGGCGGCGCGGTAAAACGCTCGGACAGCGCCAAGCAGGTTCATCAGAGCATGGATACCGTGTCGATGTTTCGTCCGGTGACCAAGTTCGCCGTCGAGGTCACCGATCCTGCTGCGCTGGCGGAGTGCGTATCCAACGCCTTTCGCCATGCGGAGAACGGCCGCGGCGGCGGGGCCTTTATCAGCCTGCCGCAGGATATTGTCGATCGGCCGGTCTCCGGCACGCCGCTGCAGCATAAGGGACGCGTTACGCTGGGCGCCGCGCCCGACTCGCTGATTGAGGCGGTGAGCCGCGAAATCGCCCGCGCAAAAAATCCGGTGATCCTGCTGGGCCTGATGGCGAGCCAGCCGGAGAACAGCGAGGCGATCCATGAGCTGCTGACTAAAAGCCGCATCCCGGTGACCAGCACCTATCAGGCTGCCGGCGCGGTGCGCCAGGAGCACTTCTCGCGCTTTGCGGGACGTATCGGCCTCTTTAACAACCAGGCGGGCGACCGCCTGCTTCAACAGGCCGATCTGATTATCACCATCGGCTACAGCCCGGTTGAGTATGAGCCCGCGATGTGGAACAGCGGAAAGGCGAGGCTGGTACATATCGATGTGCTGCCGGCGGAGGCTGACAATCGCTATCTGCCTGACGCCGAGCTGGTGGGCGATATCGCGCAGACCGTGCGTAAAATCGCGGCGCGCGTTACTTCGCCGCTGCGGCTCAGCGAAGCCGCCGCCGCCATTCTGGACGATCGTCGCCAGCAAAGAGCGCTGCTGGCGATGCAGGGCGCTAGTCTGGATCGGTTCGCGCTGCATCCGCTGCGCATCGTGCGCGCGATGCAGGACATCATCAACAGCGACGTCAGCCTGACGGTGGACATGGGCAGCTTTCACATCTGGATAGCCCGCTATCTTTACAGCTTCCGGGCGCGTCAAATCATGATTTCTAACGGGCAGCAGACGATGGGCGTGGCGCTGCCGTGGGCTATCGGCGCCTGGCTGGTGGATCCGTCGCGCAAAGTGGTGTCGGTCTCCGGCGACGGCGGCTTTTTGCAGTCGAGCATGGAGCTGGAAACCGCCGTCAGGCTAAAGGCCAACATTCTGCACATTATCTGGGTCGACAACGCCTACAACATGGTCGCCATCCAGGAGGAGAAAAAGTACCAGCGCCTCTCCGGCGTCAACTTCGGCCCGGTTGATTTCAAAGCCTATACCGAAGCCTTCGGCGCGGCCGGGTTTACGGTGAACAGCGCGGCAGAGCTGGAGCCGACGCTGCGCAAAGCGATGGATGTGAACGGGCCTGCCGTGGTCGCCCTTCCCGTTGACTACAGCGACAACCCGCTGCTGATGGGACAGCTTCATCTCAGCCAGCTGCTTTGATTTACCCCCAAAAGGAGAGCGTTATGAAAAATAAAGTGGCTTTTGTTACCGGTGCCGGTCAGGGCATCGGCGCAGCGATCGCCTTACGCCTGGCGAAAGACGGCTTTGCCGTGGCGGTCGCCGATTATAATGCCGACACCGCGCAGCAGGTTACGGACAGGATTATCCGCGCAGGCGGCAAGGCGGTGGCGCTGCAGGTCGACGTCGCCCGGCGCGATCGCGTGTTTGAGGCGGTCGAGGAGGCGAGACGCGCGCTGGGCGGCTTCGACGTCATTGTGAATAATGCCGGCGTCGCGCCCTCTACGCCGATCGCCGATATCACCGAAGAGGTGATCGATAGGGTTTACAACGTCAACGTGAAAGGCGTTATCTGGGGTATGCAGGCGGCGATTAAGGCGTTCGCCGCAGAAAAGCACGGCGGGAAAATTATCAACGCCTGCTCTCAGGCGGGCCACGTCGGCAATCCCGAGCTGGCCGTGTATAGCTCCAGCAAGTTCGCGGTGCGCGGGCTGACGCAAACGGCGGCGAAAGATCTGGCCGCGGCGGGCATTACGGTGAACGCGTTCTGTCCCGGCATCGTGAAAACGCCGATGTGGGAAGCGATCGACAGGCAGATATCGGATGCGGCGGGCGAACCGGCCGGGTACGGCACGCGGGAATTTGCTAAACGCATTACGCTGGGAAGATTGTCCGAGCCGGAAGATGTCGCCGCCTGCGTCTCTTTCCTGGCGGGGCCCGACTCCAACTATATGACCGGCCAGTCCTTATTAATCGACGGCGGTATGGTGTTTAACTAACGTCGGCGGCGTCGCCTGACGCCTGAACGTTCTGAACGAGAGCAAGCGGCCTTGCTCTCGATTTAGAACCGCTCGGCAGGATTATTCAGGCAGGGCGTAGACCACGACCTGGTCGCCGACCTGGTCTTTCAGTATGGTATTGCCGCCGGCGACAAAGGCGACGTACTGACGTCCTTTGTATTCATACACCGAAGGGTTTGCCACGGCTGGGGCTTCAACCTGATCGGACCACAGCTCCTCTCCGTTCGCCAGCGAGTAAGCACGGACTTTTGCGTCCATCGAGGCGCCGATGAAGATGACGCCGCCTGCGGTGACCGCCGGGCCGCCGATGGTCGGCGATCCCCAGCTTTCCGGCATAAAGAAGCCGTACTGCTGAGACGCGCCAACAGGACGTCGCCATTTTACCTCACCGGTGTGCATATCCAGCGCCACGATCTCGCCGAAGGGCGGCTGCCAGCACGGCATGCCGAGCCAGTTATTCGCCACGTTCAGGCGCATTCCGTAGGGGGCGCCCTCCTGCGGCGAGAATCCGCTCTCATTGCCTGAGCCTTTATCCGCCTTATTGTACTCTTCACGGCCGTAGAGCTTGACGTACTGCACGATGTGCGAGGTATTGACCACCGCGATCTGATTTTGCGGATCGAAGGCCACCCCGCCCCACTGCACGCCGCCGGCGCTGTCAGGATAGGTCAATGCGCCCTCGCCTTTGGTGGTTGGCGGCGTATACATGCCCTCGTAGGTCAGCTTATCCCAGAGACGCGAACACTGTCCGGCGCCGACGATATCGGCCAGCTTCCAGATTTCCGGTTTTTTAGACTGATCGAGCAAGGGCGCCGGTTTGGTCGGGAACGGCTGAGTGGGCGAAAGTTTCTCGCCCTGAACGGAGCCGTCGCCCTGCGGAACCGGGCGTTCTTCAATCGGCCAGACATCTTCGCCTGTCAGGCGGTTCACGACGAACAGAAAACCCTGTTTCGTCGCCTGGATCAGCGCCGGGATCGGCTTGCCGTTGACCGTAATGTCCATCAGCGTCGGCGCGGAGTTGATGTCGTAATCCCAGACGTCGTGATGCACCCACTGGCGCGACCAGACGACTTTGCCGGTGTTCACGTCGAGCGCTGTCGTTGAAGTGCCGAGCGGAATAGCGTCGACGCGGTTGCCGCCCCAGTAGTTGGGCGAGGGTGAAGAGACCGGCAGGTAGACTAAGCCGTTGGCCTCGTCGGCCGACATATGGGTCCAGACGTTGGCGGTGCCGGTGCGCTTTCTGATGTCGGCAGGAATGGCGTCGAACGTCCACTCGCGCTGACCGGTTTCGGCATTGATAGAGAAGACGGTGCCCGGAGGCGCTTCGGCGTAGGCCCAGTCTTTGCCAGCCCAGCCGACGATCAGATGGTTACCGACCACGGTGGGCGGCTGCAGCAGCGACAGCGGGAATTTGGCATTCAGGGTGTTCCACTGATTGACGTTCAGCACGCCTTTATCGGCAAATTTTTCGCACGGCTTGCCTGAGTCGGCATCCATCGCATAGAGCTTTCCGTCAACGGTGCCCATATAAACGATTTTCTGGCAGGCCTGCCCGGCGACCGGATGTTTCGCCTGCCAGTAAGAGACGCCGCGATTTTTTAGCACCGGCTGGGTCAGCGCTTCGCGTGGGGCTTTGGTGTCGTAGTGCCACTTCTCTTTACCGGTGCCGGGATCGAGCGCAATGAGTCGGTCAAAGGGAGTGCCGATATAAATGGTATCGTTGGCGAAAATCGGCGTGGCAGACCAGACGGTGGCGGGTGTCTTGCCTTTGCCGTCAGAGACGTCGCCGGTATGAAACTCCCACACCTTTTTCAACTTGCTGACGTTATCGGCGGTGATCTGTTTGAGAGGGCTGTACTTCTGGGCGTTGAGCTGACCGTGGAAGCTATCCCAGGTCGCATTTTGCGGCACCAGCGGCGACGGCGCGCCGGTCGCCGACGCTACCTTCTGGCCTGCCGGTTCAGACGAGGCCTCTTCAGTGGTGTTCGTGGTGCCAGGCGACTGCTGATCGGCGGCATCCATATTAAGCTTCTCCTGCGTTCCCTGAGAAGCTTCGGCGGCATGATCCTCAGCCTGTAAGGTGAGTGGCGTTATCAGCAGCGCGAGCGCCGTCATGCTGACTTTCATCAGCTGCTTTTGTTTATCGCTATGCACGGGCAATTTCCTCAGGCTCTGGCGGATGTAGTGTGGCGGGGAGAACGGCGACCGAGAAGGATCAGGCCGACCAGACCGAGTACCATGGCGGCGGTAATGATCCCCTGATGGAGCAGTAAGGCGGCAAAGCCGATACCCACCAGCGCAATTAGCGTGACGATGCTCCAGAAAATGCGCGCGCCGCGGCCTGACGAGGCGCGGAGAATCAGCGTCAGCAAGGCCAGAATCACACTGGCGATCGCCACGCCGAGCGCGCCGATGGTGCCGGTGACGCCGGTCAACGGCGTCAGCCAGGCGTAAAGTGCCAGCGCGAAGCCGATCGCCGCCGCCAGCAGTAGCAGCAGCGTGCCTGTGCGTGAAGGTTGAGAATGCAACATACCAGCAGATCCCCTGTAACAATGAAATAATAAGCAGTCGGTTTGTTATGCCTGGGTGCAGGATATTGCGAGCGGCAAATCTCCATGCCGGCTAAACATTCCAGTAAACGCGGAGAAGTATAGATGAGAATAAATTTTCCGTTTTTTCAGGCGGCGATCGACACTCCCTCGCGGTTAACCATCATTATGAGCGGCGTATAATTACTGTATTATGCGTGCCTGACCTTCGCCGCTGACGCTGATACTCCTCTTAACTATGCAAAAAACTCGATCGGGCGCTTTCGGCGTCTCCCTGTTAAAAACCTCTCTCGGCAAAAGCATGGCCGTGTTTTTGTTGCTTACCAGCCTTTTCGTTATCGCCATTAATGGCTGGTCTTTGTGGAATTCCTGGCAGCAGATTGTGGGGGAAAAAAACGACGACGCGCGCAACCTGTCGGTCTCGCTGGCAAAGCAGGCGGAAGACGCCTTTTTGCAGGTGGATATCACCCTGGCGGATGCGGTTCGACAGCTGCGGCAGCGGGGAAACGAGTACGCCGCGACGCCGGCCTTCCTGCATCAGCTAAAAGAGCAGCAGGCTAAACTGCCGCAGCTGCACGGGCTGTTTGTTTACGATACCGAGGGGCACTGGATCGCCTCCTCCGGCAATTTCATCCCGACAAACGCCAGCAATGCCGATCGCGCCTATTTCATCTGGCATCGCACCCATAACGACACGAACCTGCTTATCAGCCAGGTCATCCGCAGCCGTTCAACCGGCGATCTGGTGATTCCGGTGTCGGTTCGCCTCAACGACAGCCAGGGCAATTTTGCCGGCGTCGCGCTGGCCACCGTCCGGGTTGACTATTTTCGGCAGTATTACAGCTATTTCGCCCTGGGCAATAAAGACACGCTGGGGCTGATCCTCGCGGATTCATCCGTGTTGTATATCCGCCCGTTCCCTGACGCCTTTATCGGCCGCACGCTGGCCTCCAGTCCGCTGTTCAAAACCGAGCTGAAAGCCGCCTCCAGCGGCAACGCCGCCTGGCGATCGACGCTGGACGGCGTGGTGCGGGTGTTTGGCTACACCCGACTGGAACGCTATCCGCTGATCGTGACGGCTGGCTACGATCGCGACAGCATCCGGCAGCAATGGCTGGCCGGGAATCTGATTAACCTGCTGCTCAACCTGGCTTTACTCTGCGCCATTACCGGCATGGGGATCCTGCTGCTTCGCCAGGTGGGCACCAACGTCAGAAATCAGATTGAATTAACCTACGTGCGCGACGAGCTCACCAGCATCAATCACACGCTGCAGTCGCTGGCGCTGGTTGACGGCTTAACGGGGCTGGCCAACCGAAGGCAGTTTGACGCGCTGCTTGAGCAGGGATTACTGAAGTCGTTAAAAACTGGCGACCCGATCGCGCTGGTGATGATCGATATCGACTGCTTCAAGCGTTTCAACGACACCTACGGCCATGTGGCAGGCGATGAATGTTTGCAGGATGTCGCCCACGCGCTGAAGAGCAGCGTGCACTTTCACGGCGACGTGGTGGCGCGCTACGGCGGCGAAGAGTTCGCGATTATTATGCCGAATACCGATCTGTCGGAGGCGAAGATAGTGGCTGAACGGGCCGTCCTGAGCGTCAGGGAGCTGGGCATCGCGCATGAGAGCACGGACGTGTCATTGGGTATCGTGACCATCAGCGCCGGCTACAGTTCGCTGGTCTCGGAAGGCAATCCGACAGAGGCCGAACGGCTGAAAAAAGAGGCCGACCGCGCGCTTTATCAAGCCAAGCGCAACGGTCGGAATCAGGCGAGCGGTCAGGTCTGATCGCTCAGCGTCGCCCCCGTCGCGCGGGGGCGGGGTTTATAGCATGCCGTAGATCAGCGCCGACACGGTGAGCAGGCCGCCAGCGATAACGATTAAAGACATGACGCCTCGCAGCGCCTGTAGCTCTTCTCTGGTGTAAACCAGCCAGGCCGGAATGGCGAACAGGAAGATCGCGATCAGCGGCCCGCAGACGGTTTCAATCAGCGCGATCACGTCGGGGTTCCAGTAGGCTACCGCCAGCGACACCGCGAACATCAGCGTAAAGGCTACCGCTTTGGCCCACTTACGGCCGGACCGATCTTTCAACCCGGCGGCGTCGCCCAGCAGCGTAGCGAAGGTTTCCGCAACCGGCAGACATACTCCCAGAAACGATTTGGTCATCGCCACCATCGCAATAAAGGGCGCAACGATAAACAGCAGACCTGCGCCGCCGTTGCCTTCCATCACCGAGAGTACGTTAAGGTTTTGCGCCTTTGCCGCAACAAACACCTCACGCGGCATGCTCAGCACACAGCTCAGCACGAAAAAGATGATGCTGAAAAAGATGGCGCAGTAGGCCAGACGAACCACGCGCACGGCTTTCTGCTCGCCGCCCATGCCTTTTTCCTGATACCAGGAGGCGAGCGGTGACATCATCGGCGCGGAACAGAACGAGAAGGTGATGAGCGGAAGCGCCAGCCAGAGCGCTTTCAGCGACTCGCCGGCAGGCGCGCCCGTGGTTTCGCGCAGCGCCTGAGTCAGGTTAGAAAAGTGCCACGAGGGGATCTGCATTATGGCAATCAGCAGCAGAGAGATGGCAAACGGAATCGCCAGCGTGCTCATGGTGCTGACTACGCGGTCACGGCCTTTGGTTAACACCAGATAGAGTATCGATACGGCAATAAAGGCGAGCACAGCGCGATTCAGCGCGGCGAAATGCAGATGCGCGGTGAAATAATTATCGAGCGCATTAACCAGCGAGACGACATAAACCAGCGTGACGGGGAAATGGGCCACGCAGAAAAAGATCTTAATCCCCTGGCGCCCTTTAGGGCCAAAGAATTTACCAAACAGCGGAAGCGCGGCGTTTTCGGCCTGATGGTCGCGCATAAAGATGCGGCAGATAAGCACGTGCGGTATCAGAGAGAGCGGCAGGCCCAGCAGCAGCATCATGAAAAACACCAGCGGCCCGCGCGTTCCTACCTCCACCGGCAGAAACAGCGTGCCGGCGCCTACCGTGGTGCCGTATACCCCCATCATCCAGATCGTATCTTTCAGCGACCAGGATCGCTTGTTTGCTACTGCGTTTTCCGTACTTGCTTGAATAGTCATTTTTACACTTTGATTACTGGTTGTTCAGATGCCGGCGCGACAGGATTTATCACTCTTTGTCTGGTCAGACTGAACAGAGCGAAGAAGACCGGGCATCCGCGCCAGACCAGACAGATAACAAGGCGGCAGATTGTCTGGTAAAAAAGCGGGCAGGCCAAATGATTTCGGTCAAAAAATCAGGAACGTTTACGTTTTGGTCACCCTTTTCAGGGGCTATAGCGTGGTTCGGTTGCCCGCCCTGTCCTGCTCAAAAATTTTATGCTTCACCAGACGATCGCGCAGCCAGACCTGCGCTTTGCCGGCGGACGCCTGTTTAGACCAGAGCAGGTCAATGCCCACAATCCAGTCGGTATGGGGATACTCCTGCTGCCGCAGTTCGACTAGCGTTCCCGCGCGCAGTTCGCGATTGACGAACTCGCGGGGAAGCGAAGCCCATCCAAGACCGGCCAGCGCCGCCTCGAGCATTGCGCTGTAGCTCTCCACCCGCCAGAGCATGGGGCTACTCAAATATTCGGTGGTGGCGATTCTTTTCTCCTGCGAACCAAAGGTGATATGCCGCCAGTTGTGCAGATCGGCAAAGGAAACGGGAATACGTTGCGCAAGAGGATGCGCGGCGCTGACCACATGCACCATCACCACTTTTCCCAGCTGCGTGAACTGAATTTTCTCACTTTCAACAGGGTGAGAAAGCGCGATGCCCAGATCGACTTCGCCATTTTTCACCATCGCCTCTACATCGCCGCGAAACGGCTCCTTGATATGGATATCGACTTCGGGAAAGGTCATAGAGAATTCATATAGCACCGGCGCAATCATTACGTAGGGGAGCTCGATAGCGAGGCTGACATGGTTCTCAATCTGCTGGTTGAAGGCCGCTACGCGCCGGTCGAAAGCCTGACACCGTTCCAGAATGGTTTTGACATACTCCCGCAGCGCTTCGCCTTCCGCCGTGAGCCGCACCTGCCGCGGCGTGCGCTCGAACAAACTGAGGTTGAGCTCAAGCTCCAGGTTGCTCATCGCCATGTTCACAGAGGACTGGGATTTCTTCAGCTGACGCGCGGCGGAAGAGAAAGAGCCCGATTTGGCCACCTGCTCAAACACCATAAGTTGTTCCAATGAATATTTCATCACGCCCCCCGGCTTTCAATTTTCCTGAAAACAGCTCGCTTACTTGTATCACTTTTTTACTTATAGAGTGGGCTTCCTGCGGTTTATCAGTGCGACGAGGGGTATTTATGGAAACGGTAGTGGCAGAAAAAAAACCTGAAAGCTCGCTTAGCGCCAGGCGCATCGCCTCGCTGGGCCTGCAGCATGTTCTGGTTATGTATGCGGGGACGGTCACGGTCCCGCTGATCCTTGCGTCGGTGATGGGCTTAACCGGTGCTGAGACGGTGACGCTCGTTAACGCCTGCCTGCTGACCTCCGGGCTCGCCACGCTGCTGCAGTCAGTGGGCGTTGGTCGCTTTGGTGGACGAATGCCGCTCATACAGGGATGTTCGTTTATCGTTCTGGCGCCGATGGCGATGATTGGCCAGCAGTATGGGATTACCACGGTGTTCGGCTCAGCGATCGCCTGCGGCCTGTTTACCGCTGTGGTCGCGCCGCTTTTTAGCCGCCTGATCCGCTTTTTTCCGCCCGTTGTCATTGGCTGCGTGATCACCATTATCGGCATTTCTCTGATGCCTGCCGCGGCAATCTGGATCGGCGGCGGCAACCCGGACGCGCCCGACTTTGCCAGCCTGCCCAACCTCCTGCTGGGTCTGGCTACGCTGCTGATAACCCTGTTTTTTTATTGTAAAACCCGAGGCGTGATGCGCAATTTCAGCATTCTGGCGGGCATGCTGGCGGGAACGCTTATCGCCTTACTCGCGGGCCTGACCGATTTTTCCGCGGTGGGGCACGCCGCCTGGCTAGGCATCAGCATGCCCTTCTCTTTTGGCCTGCCGGTATTTTCGCCCGTCCCTGTTTTTGTCTCCTGCCTGGCGATGATAGTTGTTATGACAGAAACCACCGGCAATGTGCTGCTGATAGACAAGCTGATGGGACGTCCCACCACCCCGCAGCGCCTGGCCGATACGATCCGCGCCGACGGCCTCTCCACCCTGATTGGCGGCTGTTTAAACAGCTTTCCTTACAACGCCTTTTCGCAAAACGCCGGCCTGCTGATGCTGACGCGGATCACCAGCCGTTCGGTGCTGGCAGCGGCCGGAGTGATACTGGTGCTGCTGGGGCTGTTTCCTAAACTGGGCGCGCTGGTGTCGGCTATTCCGCGTCCGGTGCTGGGCGGCGTGGGCGTGCTGATGTTCGGCATGACGCTGGCAGCGGGTATTCAGCAGCTAAAAGACGTCAGTTTTAAAAATGACAACAATATGCTCATCGTAGCCGTCTCAATCAGCGTTGGCGTGATCCCCATGGCTTTTCCCGCGCTGTTTAAATCGCTGCCTTCAGCGATAAGGCTAATTGTCGACAGCGGCATTTTTATGGGCGGTTTTACTGCTGTGGCGCTGAATAGCCTGCTGAACGTCAAAAAAGGAGAAAATAGTGCATAACGCGAGCGATATTAAATTTTTGCGCCTGTCGAACGACGTGGGCAGGCGCGCCATCGCCTTAGGCAAACACCCGTTTGGCGCGGTGCTGGTGGCGCCTGATAACGAAACGGTGCTTTTAACGCAGTGCAATATCGACACCGTCAATCATGCAGAATCGACGCTGGCCCGCTTAGCGGCGAGTAATTATCCTGCAGACTATCTCTGGAACTGCACGCTGTATACGGCTGTCGAGCCCTGCTGCATGTGTGCCGGGACAATTTACTGGGCGAATATCGGTCGGGTGGTGTACGGCATGAGCGAAGCGCGTCTGCTTGAATGCACGGGAAATCACGCTGAAAATCCAACGATGAGTTTGCCGGCTTCCCTGGTTTTTAAGCATGGGCAGAAGGCGATTGCACTAACGGGGCCGGTTGATGAGGTTGAAGAGGAAACGCTGGCCCTGCAGCGGGAGTTTTGGCGCGCGAGACGCTGAGGTTCAGCGCCTCAGCGCCTCAGCGCTCTGGCTGAAACGCGCCTGTCGGCCAGGCGCCGCTTTAACAAAAGCCTGGATGAGGCCTGGGCCAGACGCCGGTGCGAGGCCGCACCGGCGTTGGAATGCTTTCGCAGAAGAGCGTCTTCCTGGGGAACGATTAGAAAAAATGCATCCACAGGCTGGAGATCGGCATCGCCAGAACCAGCGCCGGAAGCATGTTGGCGACGGGAAAGATTTTAATGCCGCAAATCCTGAACCCCGTAGCAAACATCAACACGCCCCCGACGGCAGAGAAGTCCGCCTGCATTTCCGGCGTGGTCAGCGGCAGGATAAAGACCGCGCCGTAGGCCAGCGCCAGCTGGATGATCAGCTGAGGAAAGGCGACCACCGCCACCGCGTAGCCGAGCGTCGTGGCGAATATCGCCGCCGTGAACAGATCCAGGAACGACTTGGCGATCAGCACGCTGGTATCACCCGTCATCCCTTCATGCATCGAACCAAAAATCCCGGTGCCGCTGGCGCAGAACAGAACGATAATGGCGACGTAGCTCTGTAGAAACTGCTCCTGCGACTCCTCATCGCCCGGATCCGATTTTACAAACACTTCGACCAGGCTGCGTGCTTTGCTGCCCAGCTTACCGATGCCTTTTTCCAGATAGCAGAGCTCTCCCAGTAGCGCGCCGAGAATAACGGACAGCACCATCACCGGCATGTGGCTGACTTTTACCACCAGCACAATGCCCATACACATTGAGGCCGCGCCAAAAATAAGCGGCATAGAGTCACGCAGGCGCTCTGGCAGGCGGCTACTGAGTAACGCGCCAAAAGTACCGCCCAGCAAAATAGCTGCGCCGTTAATATAAGGTCCAATAATCACGCGTTTTCACCTTTCATTGTTCATTTTCTGTTTTGCCCTGGCGGGGCAGACCGGCGCAGTCAGGACAATCCTGATGCGCCGCTGATTCTCACGCTAGCGCAAGGAGTTATGCCGATGTAGCGGCGATTTCCGACTGACCTGCGCCTTATTTATTATTGAACCCTGGAATAAAGCGGTTTACATCAACTTCAAGAAACTCGCTACGATGAAAATTCGCTTTCAGGTTATAGGGGACGGTGCAGTCGAAAATCGTTTTGCAGGCAATACCGCGATCGCGCACGGATGGACTGAACGCCGGATCGGATGAAGGATCAAGCGGATGGCAGCGGACGCCAGGAATAAAGATGGTGCTGACGTCGCCCTGATAGCGGGTCGTCATTGCCCAAATAACGTCGCTGAGGTCAAACACATCAACGTCTTCATCCACCAGCATGACGTGTTTCAGCTCTGAAAACGCCGAAAATGCCAGTAGCGCGGCCTGACGCTGACGGCCTTCATCAGCCGCAAACCGTTTTTTCACCTGCAGAACGGCAAGGTATTTACCCGTGCCCGGAGAGGGACAGTGAACGTTCTGCACGAAGCCTGGCAGCGCGCGCTCGACCATCTGCAAAATGCTGGCCTCGGTAGGAATGCCGGCCAGATTAGTGTGTTCGTCGCTGGGACCAATGCAGGTTTGCAAAATTGGATGGCGGCGATGCGTAATGGCTTTAACTTTTATGACGGGGACTTCGGCCTGCGCTGCGCCGGTATAGCCCGGGAATTCAGGCATCGCTTTACCGCTGTTGGTGTGCTGATCTTCCCGAACGCGATAGTTTGGCACCAGTTCGCCTTCGATGACGATTTCCGCGTTGGCAATTCCCCGCGCATTGACGGTCAGACAGTCCACCAGCTCGACGGGCTGATTGCGCAGGCTGCCCGCCACAGAAAGCTCGTCAAAACCCAGCGGCGTCGTTGGCGGCTCAAAGCAGGCGCCGATTTCTATCGCCGGATCGACGCCGATACTGATTGAGATCGGCAGCGGTTTGCCTGCCGCCTCAGCCTTCTGGCGGAAGGTATCAAGGTGGCGGCCCGGCACAAAGTACATCGAGATTTCGTCTTTACCCTGCACGCACAGGCGATGAATAGTGACGTCATGCTCGCCGGTTTCTGGATCGGCTGCGTAGCACATGCCGAGCGTAAAATAGGGGCCCGCGTCTTCCGGCGTGTTTGTCGGCGCCGGCAGGATGTTCAAAATATCAAAATCAGGATCGGTCGCCAGATGAACCACCTCCTGACAGACCGCTTTTTCACGGGGGATAACCACGGGCGGGATCGGAGTGGACACCGAATCTTTAAGCATAAAAGCCAGCTTTTCCGGCGTGGTGCCGAACAGGCGCGCTACCCGCTTCCGCGAAGAGAGCAGGCCAATGAGCACGCGCATATCGCTGTAGCCTTTAATCTTATTGAAGATCATGGCAGGGCCAATTTGAGTCGGACGTTTAACGGTGCCGTGGGCGCCGACGTAGCGATAGACGCCTGAGAGTTCAGCCATAGGATCGACGGGCTCATCGGTGGTGATGAGTTCGTCGTCATACTGACGCAGCAACTCCAGCGCGGATCGAAGATCGGTCACTTTACCCTTTTCTGCAGACATCTTGAGCTCCTTATTAACATGTGGCTTCAAGAACGAACGATTCTCCATCGCCGTTGTCCGACCAGTTTGCAGAGAGGCGCTAATAACAGTCCAATTAAAAACTCCCGCTTTTTGATAAAGTAACCTTATTGGGAAACAGGCTGAGGTAGAGATGGATTATCGACAGTTACACTCGTTTGTCGTGCTGGCGGAAGTGCTGCATTTTGGCAAAGCTGCTGTGCAGTTGAACATTACCCAGCCCGCGTTGAGTCAGCACATCAAAGCCCTGGAGCAGTCGCTGGGCATTCCGCTTTTTTCCCGCGACAAGCGCCATGTGTCGCTGACGTTCGAGGGACAACAGCTGCTGGAGGACGCGCGTATTGCTATCACGCACTACGATAATATTCTGGAAAACGCGCGCAGTTTACGACTAGGAAAAAAGGGACAAATTAAACTCGGCTATGTGGGATCCTCTATTCTGGATCCGGTGCTAGCTATGTTGATTAATAGTTATCGTAAGCACAAACCTGACATTGAGATCGTGATAGAGGAACATAACGTTAGCGAGCAGCTAACACTTTTGCTAAATCATCAGTTAGATATTGCGCTCGTCCGCTCTCCTGTGCCGCACTTTCTGGAGCTGGAGTACCTTGACGTCGTTACGCGGCGCCTGGATGCGGTACTTCCGCGTAGTCACCCGCTCGCCTCAGAGCAAAAAATCTCGCTTTCCGCGCTCTCAGACGCCACCTTTCTGGTTCAGCAGGATCCTCCAGGCGTTGGGCTGGGCTGGTCAACGCTTTACGCCTGCCAGCAGGCCGGCTTCGTGCCGCAAAAGATTCAGTTTACCCGGGATGTTTCCGTGGCTGTCGGGCTGGTATCGATGGGAATGGGCGTCACCTTAGTGCCGGAGACGCAACGCTCGGTGATGATTACGGATGTTAACTATTGTACCCTGGAGGATGCTGCGGCAAGCACCACCCTGACCTTTAGCTGGCAGCAGCGCTCGAAAAATAAGGCGCTCGCCGATTTTATCCACTATCTGAAAGCCTTAACGCACTCGACCTCGACAGAAAAATAATCGATTCCCTGAGGGCGTCTTCGAACCGCGCTTCTTTCTCTTTGCGTGCGTACGGCCTCGTCCGCGATGCTCGCCGTGCACAGCGTTTTATTATGCGGTGGGGGGCTGAAGCAGGCGATCGGTTAAGTATATGAAAATCGTATACGATATTGGCAAGAATCGAGATAAGGCTGCCTTTTGATTAAAAATAAATATTTTTCAATAGCATATTATTTAACCCCCTCGCATTAAATGTGATTACGGTCACCTTTTAGACCGCGTGGTCAAAACTGACGCATTGACACTCGGTTAATCGTATACGAAATTGCGGTGAAACCTCCCCGTCAGGATTTTCACCATGAAAACCGTTATTGCTTATCCAGGAATGCGCGCCAGCGACCGCCCAATGGGCCCGGCCCCGCTTTCTCCTGCGGTGCTGCATGAGCCAATGCTGTTTATCTCTGGTCAGGTCGCTATCGATCCCTACAGCGGTCAGATTACGGGTCGCGACATCGCCAGCCAGACCCGGCAGGTGCTAAAAAACGTGGGCGCTCTGCTTAACGAAGCGCAGATGGGGTTTGAGAACGTGGTGCGCGTAACCATCTATCTCACCGACCTCAGCACCTTTGCCGAGATGAACGACGCCTACAGCGAATTTTTCTCGTTTCCGTTCCCGGCGCGCGCCACGGTCGGTATTCAGCTTAACCATCCTGACCTGCTGGTCGAGATGGAAGTCACGGCGATGCGCTGATGCATATTCATATCGAAAACGACGCCAGCGCACCGGCCGCCTTGCAGCTGTCTCGGGACGTTTTGCAACGCCGTCTGAATGCGCAGCCTGAGTTTGGGCGCGAGTTTACGCTTACTGAAAACAGCGATCCCGCCCAAACCGCCGCCTTTCTGGCCCGCTGCGATCTGCTGTGGAGCGGACGCAAGCTGGCGCTCGATGCGTTTATCACCCCGCGTTTGCGTTGGGTCCAGGTGATGTCAGCCGGGGTTGAGCAATGGCTGGCGCACTGGCCGAAGGGCATCACACTGACCAATGCCTCGGGCGTTCACGGCGATAAAGGCGCGGAATTTATTCTGATGGCCGCGCTGATGTTCAACTTTGGTATCCCCGGATTTCTACATGACCAGGCACAACGCCTGTGGCGCCCCACCTTCGGCGGCTGCGCGCGCGGCAAAAACGTGCTGCTGCTCGGCGTCGGCGGCATTGGACGCGCCGCGGCCCGTTTACTGACCGCTCAGGGCTATCGCGTAACCGGCGTCACGCGCAGCGGCCAGTGCGAGGCCGACGTCGTGCGCTGTATCCGCACTGATGCCATCGACGATCTGTTGCCGCAGGTCGACGTGCTGGTTTCGACGCTGCCGCTGACGCCACAAACGGACAGGCTGTTCGATCGCCGCCGTCTCAATCTGCTGCCCGCCCGCGCGGGCGTGGTGATTGTCGGACGCGCCGCCGTGTTTGATTACGCGGCGCTGCGCGAAAAGCTGTGCGCGGGAGAACTGGCGGGCGCCGTGCTGGACGTCTATCCGGAGGAGCCGTTGCCCGTTGACGATGCGCTGTGGAACACGCCTCGCGTGGTGATGACGCCGCACTGCAGTCTTGACGATCACAGCGCTTACCTTGAGCGCTGCCTGAACCTGTTTCTCGACAACCTGGCGCGTTTTCGCAGCGGTCTTGCGCTGCACAACCAGGTCGACGTCGCACAAGGGTATTGAGTTCATCGCGCCATAAAGCCGTAAGCCGTCCATAAAACACAGGGTCATCGCTTAAACCTTCACCAGCACCAGGGGAACCTTAAGATGAAATTCGCACGCAACGCACTGCTCTTCTCCAGCATGGCCGGCATGTGGCTGGCTGGACTCTCCAGCGCATACGCCGTCGGTACCGATCCCATTAAGCCCGCCGCCAGCGATTTCGCCGCGATGGCGCAGTGCAAGGCGCTGCAAACCAAATATCCGTCTTTAAACGGCAGCGATCTGGTGGTGGGCCTGGGGGGATATACCAAAGGCTTTGAAGCCCCGTCAGAAAAAGATCCGAGCGTTATCGAAGGGCTGGATCCTTCGCTGTTCGATCGCATCAGCAGCTGCCTGGGCGTAAAGCATCGCTATCAGACGGGTTCTTTCAACGTGCTGCTGACCTCGATTTCCAGCGGCCGCGCGGACATCGGCCCTATGCTCTACGTCACAGACGAACGCCTGAAGCAGATCGCTTTTGTGGCCTCTATGCAGGTGCAGGATGGTTCGGTTCTGGCAAAAGGCAATCCGAAGAAAATCGCCAGTATTCATGACCTGTGCGGCAAAACGGTGGCCGCCGCCGCGGGCTCCTATGAAGCCAACAAGCTGGTGCCGGAGCAGAGCGCTAAATGCACCGCGGCCGGTCAGCCTGAGGTCAGCATGCTAATGGTGCAGAACACAGACAACAGCATTCAGGCGGTAAAAAGCGGCCGGGCTGACATCTATCTGACCGAAGCCGGTTCCGCTCTCGCCATCGCCAAAGCTGACAAAACGCTGGAAAGCGGCTTCACCGTCGATTTGCCGATTATGGTCGGCTTTCCCATCGCCAAAGAAAACGCCACGCTGCGCAGCGCGGTACTGGATGCCATGAAGGTGATTCAGGCAAGCGGCGTGCAGAAAAAACTGCTTGATTACTGGGGCCAGGGCAGCGCAGCTGAACGGCCGGTGGTTGAACGCGGTTAATGCATAACCTCAGCCCGATCGACAGGCTTGCCGCACTGCGCGGCGCCTGTCGTTAACGATGGTGGAGACAACGCTTTGGATGATTTTTTTAAGTATCTGACCTTTCCCTATTTGTGGGAAGGCGCCGTCATCGCCGTAGAGCTGCTGGTGGGGGCGCTGGCAGGCGGCATTGCGATCGGCTTTTTTCTGGCGTTAGCCAGTACCTCGAAACACGTGTTCATCCGGGTGCCGGTCAAAGTCTACATTTACCTGCTGCGCGGCACGCCGGTGCTGCTGCAGCTGATATTGCTCTACAACGTGTTGCCCGAGTTCGGCTTGCGCTTTAGCCCGTTTACCAGCGCGCTGCTGGCGTTGATGATCAATGAAACCGCCTTCTGCGCCGAAATCATTCGCGGCGGCATTATGGCCACCGATCGCGACCAAAGCATGGCGGCACAGGCCTTTGGCTATTCACGCACCAAAGAGATGATTTATGTGGTGATCCCGCAAGCGCTGCGCGCCATTTTGCCGACCATGGGAAATGAAACGGTGGGGCTGCTGAAATCCACCTCGCTGGCTTCGGTGGTGGGCGTCAATGAGCTGACCATGCGCGGCCAGGCCATCGTGTCGCAGAACTTTCTGTTTATTCCGGTGCTGGTCGCCTCCGGCGGTATTTACCTTATCCTCTCAACCTTGCTGGCTGGCGGTCAGTGGTGGCTGGAGAAGTTTTATAACCTTGATGAGCGCGCCCGCCGCGCCCGCGCCCGTCTGGCGACGCTGCCGCCAGAGGCCGAGGTGATGGCGATGCAGCTGCCGAAGCGCCGCTGGAATACGCAAACTGCCGCGCCCGTACTGGAAGTCGACAACCTGTGCGTCGATTACGGCGGCAAAGCGGTGCTGAAATCGCTGTCGCTTACCGTCCGCCGTGGTGAAGTGGTGGTGCTGCTGGGGCGCTCCGGCTCCGGCAAAAGCACCCTGCTGAAATCGATTCTGGCGCTGACGCCGCGCAGCGGCGGCACTATCCAGACCGAAGGGCACTTTATGGGCAGTGATGAAAGCGGCCGCGCGCTGGCTGCCCGACATTTGCCGGCCAATCGCGCCAAATCGGGCATTGGCATTGTGTTTCAGCACTTCGCGCTGTTTGACCACCTTACCGCGCTAGAGAACGTAATGAGTATCCTGCTGCGCGTGCAGGGCGTTCAGCCGGAAATCGCCCGCGCCAAAGCGATGCGCGCGCTGAAGATGGTGGGACTGCAGGATTTCGCCGCCGCCCTGCCGCACGAATTATCGGGCGGGCAAAAGCAGCGCGTCGGCATAGCGCGTGCGCTGGCGGCAGAGCCGCAAATCCTGCTTTTTGATGAGCCCACCTCGGCGCTCGATCCCGAACTGGTGCGCGAAGTGAACCAAACCATGCGCAACCTGGCGCAAACCGGCATCACCATGATTATTAGCACCCATGACATCGCCTTCGCGGCAGGGGTGGCCGATCGCGTGGTGTTTCTGCAGAACGGCTCCCTGATTGAGGAAGGGCCGCCGGCAATACTGCAAAACCCGCAAACGCCAGCTTTTGCAACCTTCCTTGAACATGAAAACGCGGTGGAGGCCCAGCATGTCACTGCACGATCCTGAGGCGCGCGCACGTCTTGGCGACGCCCTGTTTCGCTATATGCAAGGCCAGCCGGCGGATGCGCTTTCTGACGAGCCGGATGCCAACCAGCAGGCCCTGCGGCGCTTTCGTCTGTTGCCGCGGGTTTTACAGGGGAATCAAGCGATCGTCACCCAGACCGCCCTGCTCAACCAGCGCTGGTCGGCGCCGCTGGGCGTCGGCGCTTTTGCCGGTGACCGGCTCTTTCACGAGGAGGGCATACTGCCCATCGCTCGCGCCTGTAAACGACTGCAGCTGCCGCTGGTCATTTCTGAAGAGACCGTTACCCCGCTGGAACAGATAGGGGCGGAGTATGACCGCTGCTGGCTGCAACTGCGGGCCGCAGGTGAGACGGGGCGCATCAGGGCGTTGATCGATCGCGCGGCACAGGCTGGCATAAAAAATATCGTTCTGACGGTACTCGCGCCGGTACATCCCGTACCCGGCCTGCAGCCTGGCGGATTCTCGGTTAGCGATGCATTAAAACAGCGCGGCTGGCACACCATTGGCGGCACCGCGCCGGGCGTTGCCGCGCTACCGGCATTTCCGGTCTGGGGCTGGGCGCAAATAGATGAGATTGCCGCCTACTGCGCCGCTCGCCAGCTTCCGCTGTGGCTTAAGGGAATTCTGCATGCCGACGATGCGGCGCAGGCGGCGCGGCATGGCGTCAGCGGGCTTATCGTCTCAAATATCGGCCTGCGCCAGAGCGCGCGCTGGGCAACGCCCGTTGATCAACTGGCCAATTTACAGGCCGTGGCGCAACTGCCGCTGCTGCTGGACGGAGGCGTACGCTGCGGCAGCGATGCGGTGGTGGCACGCTGCCTGGGCGCGTCGCTATCGCTCAGCGTACGGCCTGTCGTCAGCGCGCTGGCCGCCGGCGGCGAGCGCGCGGTATTCGAGCTGCTTTCCGGCTGGATCAACGAAATGACTGCCGTGAGCCACTGGTGCGGCGTCAGCGATATGGCGGCGCTGAATACCCATTTTCTCCGTGAGGCGCACAACTCATGTATCGGCTGATCTTTAATCAGGGCGACGCCAGCGAGTCGCGCATCTACTATTGCGCGCACTATCTGGCTGATAGCCTTGGCTTCTTCGCTGCGGAACAGCTACAGGTCACCTTCACGACCAGCGCGTCGGGCGGTCATAGCATACAGGGGGGCCAGGTGCCAGCCGTTTTAAGCCGCGATGCCGATCTCACGCTGGGCGGGCCGATGGTGGTCATGAAGCATTTCCAGCAGCACGGCGCGGAATTGCAGTGTTTTTGCGCCTCGGTGGCGGCCAATCCGTGGTTTCTCGCCGCCGCGCGGGCGCAGCCCGATTTTCAGCTTTCTGATTTGCGCGGCAAACGCGTGCTGGACGTCGGCAATGTCGGCACCGCCACCCTTACGTTTCGCTGGCTGCTGGCCCGACATGGGCTGCAGGAACAGGTTGAACTGGTCGCGGGCAGCGGCGACTGCGAACGGGATTTCGCCGCCGTCGCCACAGGAGAGTTCGACTATGCGCTGCATGCGATGCATATGCTGGCACCGGCCATTGCCGCCGGCGAATTAAGCGCCGCCAGCAGCCTCGCCGCGCTGTGCGGCAAGGTTCCCTGGAGCGCCTATATCGCCCGTGCCGATCTATTGACTGAGAAAGCTGGCGCCTTCGCCGCGTTCTCACGCGCTATTCAGCAGGCGCTGGCGTGGATAGCCTCGCACGATGCTGCGGAGCTGGCGAAGCGCGTTCAGCGCTACTATCCGGCTTACCCATTCAATGCTCTGATCACTGGCTTAGCCGCCTATCAACGCTCTCAGGTTTTTGCGCTGGACTGCCCTATCCCGCAAGCCGAATTTAACCATTTTAGCCAGCTTCTGGGCGATATTGGCTGGCTTGATCCCGCTCAGCCGGTGCCCTATCACGCGCTGGTGACGCAGGCAGGAGTAGAGAGATGAAAACACTGATCGTTAAGGGACTGGTGGTTATGGAGTCCCGCGCCGCGCCCGCCGATATACTGATTGAAAATGGTAAAATCAGCGGGATTTTAACGCCTGGCGCCATAACCGAGGGAGTCGATGAGATCGTGGATGCGCAAGGTTTGATTATTCTGCCCGGCGCTATCGATGTGCATACCCATTTTACCGGTTCGCATGATTTCCCAGAGCAGGAGCTGCGAGAGGGAACGCGCGGCGCGGCGGCGCACGGCGTCACAACGATCGTTGAGATGCCGCATTCACTGCCGCCAGCCACCACGCTGCAGAGCTTTAACGCCAAGCGACGCTGGCTGGCGGAAAACTGCTCGGTGGATTACGGCATGTGGGCTGGACTGGATGGTCGCAACGTGCACGAGCTGGCGGCGCTGGATCGGGCGGGCGCGCTCGCATTTAAAGCCTTTCTGTGCAGCGGCGCGGCCAACGGGGACGCCACCGATGAGAAAGGTCTGCCGCGGCTGGATGATGATGGCCTGCTGCGCGCGATGCGTGAGCTGGCAACCTTTGATGGTCTGACAGGCGTTCATGCCGAAAACCATGACATTTTGATCGGCGCCGGCAGCGAAATGCGCCGCGCCGGACGCCATGACGCCCGCGCGCATGCGCTGGCTGGCCCTGAAATTGCGGAGATTGAAGCCGTAGGGCGCGTGCTGGCCATCGCAAAAGAGGCCGGTGCGCGCTGCCATATTGTGCATGTGAGTTCCGCCCGCGCAGCCGAGACCATCGTGGCCGCTAAAAGTCAGGTCCGCGCCAGCTTTGAAACCTGTCCGCACTACCTGCTGCTCGACGAAGAGGATTTAGTGCGCATCGGCCCCAACGCGCGCTGCGGTCCGCCGATTCGCCCGCGTCCGGTGGTCGATGCGCTATGGCAGGTGCTGCTGCGTGGGGATATCGATATGATCGCCTCCGACCACTGTCCCTATACGCCGGCGCAAAAACAGGCGGGAGAAGCCTCAATCTGGGATGCCGGCATGGGGTTAACCGGTGTGGAAACCCTGAGCCCGATGTTCTTTAGCGCAGCGCATAGCGATCGCGGTCTTGCGCTGACGGAGTTTGCCCGCATGACCGCCAGCGGCCCGGCGAAGGCGTTTCAGCTCTGGGGGAAAAAAGGCGCAATCGCGCCCGGTTTTGACGCCGATCTGGTGTTCTATGACGCGCAGCAGAGCTGGATCGTGGAGGGCGCGACATTTCAGGGACTGGGTAAGTGGAGCGCATTTGAAGGGATGCGCTGTCAGGGTAAAGTGGTGCGCACACTTATTCGCGGCGTCACGGTATATCAGGATGACCAAATGCAGGTTGACCCCGGCTTCGGACAGTTCGTGACCCGACAGGCAGCAACAGGACAATAACCATGGCAGGAAAATCCTCTCCTCTTCGTCGTAAACAGAGCGCCCCGCTGACGCTGGAAACCGCCAGTGAAGCGCGCTGGCAGGCGACACGTCCACGCACGCTAGTCGATCGCGCTGTTGATGCGATCCTCAGCGCCGCCTCGCGCGGCCTGATCTTGCCTGGCGACCGTATCGCCGAGCCGGATCTGGTAACCCGACTCGGCATGAGTCGCGTGCCGATTCGTGAAGCGCTGCGCATTCTGGAAAGCCAGGGCATCGTGACCAGCGAGCCCTATAAAGGCATCCGGTTAATGGAGATCTCTCATCAACGACTTGAGCAGATTATCGACGTGCGCATCCCGCTGGAAACGCTGGCCTGCCGCCGCGCCATTGAGGCCGGACGCAACGGCGCGGCGCAGCTGAACCAGCTTTATCAGGGCGTTGCGCAGATGCAAACCATGATGCAACAGGATGACGTCTATGGCTTTGCCTCGGCCGATACCGATTTTCACCGCACGCTGTGCGGCTTTGCCCACAATCCGGTTCTCAGCAACCTATGGGAATCCATTGCCCGCCAGCTTACGGTGATTTTCGGCCTTTCCACTATGGGCAAATCGATGAGTGACATCATTGAAGAACATCAGCGGCTTATCAACGTTTTCGCCCAGGGTGAGATCGCACAGATGACCGCCGAGATTGAAAACCATATTCGCATTCAGGCTCTGGATGTGGACTACGAAACGTTAATTACCCAACGTCGGCAGCAGCGCTGCGCTGCGGGCTAACGCCTTGTTGATTGCCTTAATACCAGGAAAACCACAATGAAGATCACCAACGTTGAGGCGTTTTATCTACGCCTGCCCGTTATTGAGCCGCGTACGGATAGCTCTCAGGATGCGCTGCTGATTAAAATTACCACCGATGCGGGCATAGTCGGCTGGGGCGAGGTTGATGGCAGCCCGTATGTCACCAAAGCCATTATAGAAGCGCCCTACTCACATACCATGGTGACCGGGCTAAAGTCGTTGCTAATCGGAGAGAATCCGCTCGAGACGGGGCGCCTCTGGAATAAAATGCATCGCGCGACCCTTTACTATGGCCGCAGCGGCGCGGTGTTGCAGGCGATGGCCGGAATCGATATCGCTCTGTGGGATATTAAAGGCAAAACGCTCGACAAACCGATTGTTGAACTGCTGGGAGGAGCGATGCGCGATAAAATGCGCGTTTATTCCTCCAATATGTTCCAGTACAGCGTGGAAGAGACGGTGACGCGCGCAAAACGCGCCATCGATACCGGCCATACCGGCGTAAAATTTGGCTGGGAGCCGTTTGGCACCGATGAGGCAATGGACTTACGCTACCTCGACGCATTGCGCGCTGCCATGGGTGAACACATCGATTTGATGCTGGATGTCGGCCACGTCTGGGATGCCAAAACCACGGTGCGCCGCAGTCAGCGCTACGAGCATCTCAACCTGTTTTGGATCGAGGAGCCGCTGCATCCCGATAATTACGCCGGATATGGCCAGGTTTCTGCCGCGTGTCAGCAGCATATCGCGGCGGGTGAACAGGAATGTTCCGTCGTCGGCTTTCAGCGTCTGATTGATGAGGGCGGCATTGATATCGTGCAAATCGATCTGACGCGGACGGGATTTACTCAGGCAATGGAAATTGCCAGCTATGCGCACAGCCGCGGACGTAAAGTCTGCAACCATAACTTCACCACCGATATCAATACCGCCGCGTCGCTGCACTTTCTGTGTGCGATTGATAATGCGCTGGTGATGGAATATTGCGTTGAGCCAGGAGAAATCAGTCGTTCGCTGGCGAAAAATCCGGTGCGTATCGCCGATGGCTACGCCTGGTTGCCACACGGTCCCGGTTTGGGTGTTGAACCGAACGAAGCGGTTATCGAAAAGTTTCTTGTCCGACCTTAAAGGGACTGCATCACCATTACGCGCTGGCGGGCTGGTGATGCAGCGATCAACCTCTCCGCATGTCGCTATGCGCGTTCGGTCAGCTACAAAAGTAACGGATCGCCCTTTTCAGCTTGTTACCCGCCAACGCGCCCGCTGTCAGGAGAGGCGTTGTGATTATTATTGATGCATGAATAAATTATTAGCTTTTAATTAGTCGTCATCTGGCATATTTCTTACACTTATTTTATCAGGCTGCCAAAGAGAGAGCGTTGAGGTGATTTATTCCGATATTCAGACCCACTACATCAGCAGTAGTCAGGATAAACGGCTAGTGAGGTATGACGTTATCTGCATCGATAAGGATACCTATCTGGTTAAAGTTTTTGACCACCGACATTTTAATCGTGCCATGTCGGACTACTACGTAGAGGTCGCGTCTTTAGAAATTACGCGTGAGGCTTATAATCTCGAAAATAATGTAGGCTCGGCATCGGTAGTCAGAAATCAACTGCAGCTCTCATTTGCCGATCACGTACTGGTTAAGTGCCAGCAGCACAGAGATTCTATGGAAATCATCAGCTAGCGTTCTGCTGTGCACTCCCCCATCAACGATTTGCTATTGGCAAAACGCAGCCCGCCCATTTCTTTTCATTGGTCAGAGAAGCAAATAGTTTAGTTACATCATTCCTTATGCTGTTTCATAATTATCCGTGCGAAACCTGACAATCACAGCCCCTCTCCAGCAAAAATTCAGGAGCTGTACCTAAGGCCCGGTTGCCCCCACTGACCAGCCGCCCCCGCCCGGCCCGTAGGGCCGGAACTGCAATAGCGGACAATTGGGTGTTGTAACTATTATTTCGAGTGGCTGCGAGTGGCGCCGCGGGTTCTTTCTTTTGTCTGCGACCGCCTGACTTAAGTGCGCCTGACAGGACGCTGCTTAAACTGCGTCGTGCAGGACAGTGGGGGTTGATCGATATGTGCGGGAGAGAGCGACTGCGCTACTGGCGGCATTTAGCTGCTTGTGACTGTCTGGAATCTTGTTAAGGTATGCAGTTGCTTAACTGTATCTGGTTATCCCATTTGCAACTGCCACAGAGAGTACATTAGTTTTTTCCGTTCATTTCAATGAAGAGTAAATATGTTCAGTAAAGCTGTAAAATTGATTCTAATGCTTTGGCGTAGCTTATTGACAAACAGGAAAAAAGCTACTGGGGGGTTAGTCTTAATCGCCATCCTGTGTGGCTATTTTAATGATATTTTTTCCACCATTAGCAGTTTCAGACAATGGCTAATTAGCGATAAAGAGAATCTAGTGGTCATTAAAGCGCGCCTAAAACCCTATCGTGTTAGGCCGGATATCCATGAGGCACGGGATGAAGCTTTCCTGGTGATGGAGGTCCGTAATTATGGTGACACTAAGGCCATGTTAACTGCTGCCAGTATCAGCGTTACTGGCAGCCATGTCGCGCGTAACGGCAACGCTGGTTGGTATGGTCGCTGTACGCTTACTGCAGATAAAAATGCTAATACACCAATTACTATTGCACCAGGCGAAACTAAATGGGTAATGGTAAGCAGTGCTGTTAATTTGCCCGGCATGGCCGATTTGCTTGACCAGCCACCTTTCAGCGAGGTGTTTGTCGCTACGCCAGGAGAACCTTATACCGTGGCAGAGCACTATCTGATCGCATCGTTAAACAGTCGTTTCTCTACGCTTTATGGTTCCGATGCTGAGATCAAAGCTACACTATACGAAGGACTGGATGATAAACCTCATCACTTCAGTTTTGCGCTGGCGCAGGGCAAATCAATCTTTGAAAAAGATGGCAGTCTGCAATATGACTGGCTTATGGCCAACTGGAAATACCCCTCTGCCAGATTATGGCCTGGTCTTTCGAGGAGCTGTGCGAGTCAGGATGACTTCGGCTAAGCTTATCTAAGCGAAACATTGTGCATCGGGTAGCTTACAGGACGAGCATGAATTGCGTTTTTTTGTCTGGTCACAAGTAGACAAACCGACCTCATGTAATTCTGTGCGCTTTGCGAGTTACTTTCCAGTGCATAATAAGTTATGCGATATCTATTCTTATCCGTAAAGCGCACTGTGGCATTAAGCCATCCATAAGCATGTAAAGTCCGGCCACCCCAGTTCACACGTTTCCACCCCTCGGGTGCCGGTTGGCACTTGCAACAGCCAGCGTTGTATATATAGCGGTGTTATTAGCCCCGCTTGCAGCAAAAAACCAAATAAGCGCCAGATTCGACGAGTGTGCTGCTGCCTTGTCCCTTTAACGGCCCTTTTCAAAATTGACTGTCCTCTTCTATAGCTTTTATTGCCCCAATACAAATGAAACATCGGGCAATGCCGATAATGCTCTTCCAGCATCGCGGCCTGACGCTTAAACAGCGGCTGAAAGCCTATACAAAAATCGAACGATGCCCAGTCTTGGGAGGGAAGTAGCCAATGGCTTGCTGCCCGGGGCGTAATATTAAGATGGCACCTCCTCCTGAATCGCCATATGTTTAACAGACACCTCAGAGTCATTTAAGATGACTTAAAGAGAGTTGCTCATGAGCGGTAAGCGTTATCCCGCAAAGTTTAAAATTGAAGCAGTCAAACACGGAGTTGATCGCGGCCATTCTGTTTCCAGCGACGCTGAAGCCGGTTACTGAAGAACCGGCCTTATAAAAAAATAACCGTGGCGTACTTTGCAAAACTGTCCGATTGAGGTACGCCTTTATCCGTGACAACACCAGTTACTGGCCTGGTTGTCTGCTTTGTCGGACGATATTAGTCGAACCACGGCTGAAAAGGATCGTGAAGCGTTTTCCAGCTTTCGGGACCGCCCTGCATTTC
>Ga0153961_1000043_pt1 | contig 63255 bp, 60 predicted proteins | sample TSFL045MetaG_FD_104748 | JGI IMG/M metagenome (GOLD analysis project Ga0153961, IMG submission 104748) | Attine ant fungus gardens microbial communities from Florida, USA - TSFL045 MetaG | ecosystem: Host-associated > Fungi > Mycelium > Unclassified | place: USA: Florida, Withalacochee...
CCAGTAAAGCCATCACGCCTGTGCTTCTGCCAATCGGGGTGACGCAGGATAACTGGCAGGCAACAGTGGGGCTGGTAAGCGGTATTATGGCAAAAGAGGTCGTAGTCGGTACGCTTAACAGCCTCTATACCACGGAGGCGATTAAGAGCAGTGTGTTTGATCCGCAGGCTTTTAACCTGGCGGATGAATTAAAAGAGGCGCTAACAGAGACCAGGGCGGGCCTGACGGCTGCATTCAGAATTGATGCGCTGGCCCATCCCATCGATGCCAGCAAAGGCGATGGTGAGATGGCATCCGGTTCGATGGGCGTGATGTCAGCCAAATTTGGCAGCGGCTTTGCCGCTTACAGCTACTTAATCTTTGTCCTGCTCTACGTTCCCTGCGTCTCAGTCATGGGTGCGATCGCCCGTGAGGCCGGGAAAAAATGGATGATGTTCTCATTCTTCTGGGGGCTTAACATCGCCTATACCGTGGCGACACTCTTTTATCAGACCGTCACGTTTAACGAGCATCCTGCATTCAGTGCAGTCTGCCTGATAAGCGTTCTGTTGCTGAATGGAATCATCCTGCTGACACTGCGTAAAGCGGGAAATAGGGTGCAGGCAATAACGGTTATACTCACAGAGGAAAATAGGGGTTGTCGCGGTTGCCACGGAAGCTGTGATAAACAGAAAGGCTACGCACAGTAAAGATAAGCACCAATGCTATCCGTTGCGATGCTGATTTATCAGCGCCGCAGCGGATAGTCACGCGATCGTCCTGTTGCTGACAGTGATCGATCAGAAACATCAGTGAATGGCGTTGGTTAACATCGCCTGGCATACTGCACGTTTCGGCCATTCCTTTTAAACTGGCAGCTGCTGTCTCAGAGACAGATTCGCAGCAGGTGGTCTGGCAGCACGAAGAAAGCAATGAAATCAGCCGCATGAACCCGACACAGACTTACAACAGTGATAAACCGTACCGGCTTACACACAGGCTGTCCACTTTTTCTGTGGATAACTCTGGCCTGAAAACCGATCAAATTCGCGCTTTATGAAGCCGTCAGCCGGGAATGTCAGGTTCCGCATATTGTTCCATAAACTCCACCATAGCGCCCTTATGCGCATCCACATGACGGATATAACGCATCAGTGTCTCCGGTTTTTTCCAGGTGCCTTCCTGCATGATGCGGGCGACAGGATAGCCTTTATCTGCCATATCCTGAGCAGCCCCCACCCTGGCACTGTGGCCACTCCAGCCGGTATAGCGATTCTTGTTAGCCTTTATTGCGCTCCCTTTTCCAGCCGTTCGCCAGGCACGATTAAAAATTTGTTCCAGTGCCCGGGTACTCATCGGTTTTTCTGTAATCAGTACCCGACCTGAGCGGTGTACTGCATTGAACAGCCAGGCATCAGGCTGACTGGAAAGGCCGGACGCCTCGATCCACTCTTCAAGTCGTCGGGTTGAATGCGCGCTGAGCGCCTTAATCAATCCGCCGGTCTGCACAATCGTTTTTGTCCACGCTACATCCAGAATGATACGACCATCACCGGCACGCATCACATCACGCACCCGTAATCGTGACAGTTCACTGATACGAAGTAGTGTTGCATAGGCGACATGCAAAAAAGCCAGATCACGAAGCGCCTGGAGATTACCAGAACCTGACCACTGTTTATCCAGCGCCATCAGGTCTGTCAGCCTGAAGGGCACGGCCTGGCCAGCACGCTCGCCATTCACAACGGCAACCCGGTTAATCTTCTTCATGGTACGGAAAACCAGCGGAGAAATATTAGGCACAGGCAATCCGGCGTTACGGTGTAACATCGAAATCAACGCGGCATGGGACGTGACAGTCGAAGAAGCCCGTCCACTTTCAGCCAGAAAAAAGAGATAGTCGCGCAAATCCCCTGCGCTCATCGGCAGAAAAGTACGCTGGTTATCTTCTGACCACTGATTGCAGATTCGCATGACGCTAAGCAGCTGTCGCCAGGTATTGGGGGAAAAGGCCTCTTTGTCCTGGACGAACTGCCTGAGCCGTTCGGTGATATCACTGTTCCGGTTCACCGTCAAACGGGTTAACGGCACTATCTCACTCATCTTTGCTCGCTTATTAATCAGAAAACACGATGATCGCGCTACGTGAATTCTGAGAATCCAGCAGGGGGATTATCGGTCAGAATTTACGTAGCGTTGCGATTTTGTCGCCTCATCTTTGCTGCCCATTATCATAACCCGCCAACTTACCTGTGTCATGACTTCGTATAAGAACAATTATACGAAGTTGAAAATTCCTGGCCTTTCTTCAGGATCTTTGCCGATCGGTACGTTGCAGAATCGGGTGGGGCAGTGAGTCATCCTGACCACGCTTTTACCGGTTGCGATAGTTTAAGGGCTCAGGCTGTGCAGAGTATAAGGTTTGAACCAGATGTCTGAATAAACCTTTTCACTTTCAGTTTAAAAAAAATGACTCACTTAAATAATGGCAATAGTGAATTAAATTGATAAGACGCTTATTAATCGCTCATGAATGATTGAATATGAAGCTGGCTTTAAAAATAAATCAGAAAATTACCTAATTAACATTCACGACCGGCTACGAATAAAAATTATTTACTTTAGCTTTAAAGTTGACCAGGTTTCCGCCTATTTTTATCGCCCTGCCAGAAAACCGCTCATTCCCACTATCAGGATAGTGTTCCGAGTATAAATATCAGAACAAAAAACTCAATATCAATGCGTTAAAGATTCAAATATCATCCAGCAATTACAAACAGGCATCCAGCGCTTTTGAATATGAGAAGCAATGACACCCTTTTCTCCTTTTTTGATCAAAACGAGACGGACCGTTAATTTACTGACCAAACCAGGTTAACAATAAATAAGATGATATTGGGGTCATTGAGAAGTAATCAATTATGCGCATTTTTATGCCGGCATCTGGAGTAACACCTGCAACACCGGCATTCATCAGGGTTAAAAAGGATTTTTCATGAAAAAAAGTTTATTATCGATGTGTCTTTTAAGTCTTTCCTGCGCGCCGGCTATTACACTGGCACAACAACCGGTCACCTGTGCCACAGCGTCTGAGCAGGATGTGGCCAGCCTGTTTGATACCTGGAATAATACGCTGGCAACCAGCGATGCTACTAAAGTCTCTGAATTATATGTCAGCGATGCCGTGTTGCTGCCTGCTATTTCAAACTGAGTGCGCCTGACAGTTCAGGAACGTATTGACTATCTCAAAGACTTCCTGAAAAAAGGTCCGGGCGGTAAAATTGATTCCCTTACCATCCAAATTTGCTGCAATAAATCGATTGATGCCGGCGTTTATACCTTTATCTTTATCTTTATCTTTATCTTTATCTTTAAAGATAATACGCACGTCACAGCACGTTATACCTTCACTTACGTCTGGGATGGTAAGGGCTGGGACATCTCAACCCATCACGCTTCAGCTATGCCAGAGCCAGTGAACACGTAATATTCCTTTCATATTATTAACGATTTTTATGGTCAAAAAGTATTTTTTATTTTTATAGTATCAGCCAGAAAAACCTGGAAAAGGTAAAGCTATATTATGAATTAGCTTTGCGAATATTGTAATAACCACGCTATTTACTTCGTTCTGACCAACTGCCTATTATCGCTTTCAACGTTAATAAATGTGACGCGCTCAATATCAGCCAGTCTGCTTTGATGCCTGTCTCTTTTTCCGGAAGCGCTATGAAACTCATTTCTGATCCTCCCGAGGCTTGCCTGGCGGCTGTCATTACCCGACGCGATCAGGCTATTCAGGCTGCCCATTCGCTGGCTGAACAGGCGAAACCTGGCGCCATTGAACGCGATCAGCAACGTCTTTACCCCCGCGACCTTCTCGACACGTTTACCCGGCTCGGACTGGGCAGCATCAGTGTTCCACGCTGCTTTGGTGGTGGGGGACTGGATTTTCAGACAGTGGCGGAGGTATTCCGCATCATCTCAGCCAGCGATCCCTCTCTGGGCCAGATTCCGCAAAATCACTTTGGTCTGATCCAGTTCATTCTTGGCGAAGGCAACACGCAACAACAGACAACATTGCTGCAGGCCGTGGTCAGTGGCAAACGACTGGGCAATGGAGGCCCCGAGAAGAACACCCGCCATACGCGGGACATTCAGGCACGGCTGCTCAGTGACGGTCTGGCGCACCATCTGACCGGAGAGAAATTCTATTCAACCGGTGCATTGTTCGCTGACATTCTGGTGACCACCGCTCTGCAGGAGGGTGACCAGCCTGCAATGGCTTTTATCCCGCTGCCTGCCGACGGCGTAGAGATTATTGATGACTGGTCAGGCATGGGTCAGCGCACCACGGCCAGCGGCACGGTAAGGCTTAATCGGGTTGCCGTAGATCCTGCATTGCTTATTCCCTTGCCGCCAGCAGAAAAACCGACCCTGCGCGGTGCTGTCTCGCAGCTGATTCAGGCGGCGATTGATGCCGGTATCGCCCAGGGCGCGCTGGACGATGCGCTGGAGTTTGTCCGCAGCAGCTCACGCCCCTGGGTGGACGCAGGCGTGGAACGCAATGCTGATGATCCCTACATCCTTGCTGACATCGGTCGTATCAGTACTGAACTGAGCGCCGCAAATGCCTTACTGCGCCGAGCCGCAAAGGAGCTTGATGCACTCAATCCGCAGGCACTGACAGCGGAAAACAGCGCAGCCGCCTCTATTGCCGTAGCGGAAGCCAAAGTGCTGACCACCGACATCGCGCTGCGTGCCAGTGAAAAACTGCTGGAGTGGGGCGGCAGTCGCGCCACGCTCCTGCAGCATGGGCTGGATCGCCACTGGCGTAATGCGCGCACTCATACGCTGCACGACCCGGTGCGCTGGAAAACACACGCTATCGGCAATTACTACCTCAATGCGATCTACCCCGCGCGTCATGCATGGATTTAAGGAGAAAGAATGAGTCAGGTTCAGCCCAAACAGCACGCTTCCCGTATTCGCAGCGAGCAGCATGCGCTGGAAGTGGCTGCGCAACTGGCGCAGCAGTTCCGCGAGGGAGCCGCAGCGCGAGATCGTGAACGTAAACTGCCGCATTCCCCTCTGCAGACCCTTTTTCAATCAGGATTAGGGGCGATTACCGTGCCGCAGGCTTATGGCGGCATTGCCGTATCAACCGCCACACTCGTGTCTGTGATCACGCTGATTAGCGAGGCTGATGCAGCGATTGGTCAGGTTCCGCAAAATCACTATTACGCGCTGGAAGTACTGCGCGTTAACGGCAGTGAATCACAAAAACAACGGTTGTATCAGGAAGTCCTGACAGGCGTGCATCTGGGCAATGCGCTGGCAGAGTTCTCCTCCCGTGCCGCACATCAGCGGACCACGCAGATTCGGTGCAATATTCTCAACGGCAGCAAGTTCTACACTACCGGTGCGCTGTTTGCTGACCGCATTCCCACGGCTGCGCGCGATGAAGAGGATAAAGAGCAACTGATATTTGTGCCACGTCATCAGGCGGGTGTGACCGTTATTGATGACTGGAGCGGGTTCGGTCAGCGCACTACAGGCAGCGGCAGCGTCCTCTTCGAAAACGTCAGGGTAGATGCTGAAGATGTGGTCCCGTTTCAGACAGCATTTGAGCGGCCAACGACCGTCGGCCCTTTTGCGCAGATTATGCACGCCGCTATCGATCAGGGAATTGCACGCGCCGCATTTAACGACATGCTCGACTTTCTGCGCCAGCATGCCCGGCCCTGGCCCGACAGCGGGGTAACGCGTGCCACTGATGACCCCTTAACGCTCGATCGCACCGGCCGTCTGGCGGCGCGACTGAGCGCCGGTGACGCCCTGTTAGCTGAGGCTGGCGCAGCCATCGACGCCGCGCAACAGCAGTCTGAGGCCGCGACGGTAGCACTGGCCTCGGTGGAGGTGGCCAGAGCGCGTGCCTGGACCACAGAAGTCTCACTGGAAGCGGCTAATTTGCTGTTTGAGCTGGGCGGCTCACGCGCCAGCCTGCGTGAATATAACTTTGATCGCCACTGGCGTAACGCACGCACCCATACCCTGCACGATCCGGTACGCTGGAAATATCCCGCGATAGGGAATTACCTGCTCAATGGCGTGCTGCCACCGCGCCGGGGCACGCTATGACTCAGAAACAGGTTCTGCTCAACGCGTTTAACATGAATTGTGTCGGCCATATCCATCACGGCATGTGGACGCACCCGGAAGATCGTTCAACCGAGTTCAATACGCTGGCCTACTGGACTGATCTGGCGCGTCTGCTGGAACGTGGGCTGTTCGACGGACTCTTTATTGCGGATATTCTGGGCGTATATGACGTTTATCAGCAGGGTATTACGCTAACGGCACGCGAGTCGATTCAGCTACCAGTCAACGATCCGCTGATGCTGGTTTCGGCTATGGCGGGCGTCACGCAGCATCTTGGCTTCGCCGTGACCGCTAATCTCAGTTATGAAGCACCGTTTCCTTTTGCCCGCCGTCTTTCCACACTCGACCATCTGACTCGGGGACGAATAGGCTGGAACATCGTCACCGGCTACCTGGACAGCGCCGCCCGTGCCATGGGAAATAAACAGCTGCTGGCACACGATGAGCGCTATACACAGGCTGATGAGTTTCTCGATGTCAGTTATCAGCTTTGGGAAGGAAGCTGGCAGGATGATGCGCTGGTTGTCGATCGTCCAAATCGTCTCTACGCAGACGCCACGAAAATTTATCCGGTCAGGCATCAGGGTGAATATTATCAGGTTGAAGGCTATCACCTCAGCAGTCCGTCCCCCCAGCGTACACCGTTGCTGTTTCAGGCCGGCACGTCTGCCCGTGGTATTCAGTTTGCTGCGCGCCATGCCGAGTGCACTTTTGTTAATGCAGCGACACCCACAGCAATGCGAGAGCAGACTCAGCGATTGCGGCAGGCGGCGGTGAAGGCAGGCCGACGTGCAGATGATTTGCGCATCTTTATGGGAGTCGGCGTCATCGTCGCCCCGACAGAACGTGAAGCACAGGAGAAACACCGTAGTTATCTTGAATATGCCAGCCCGGAAGCGGGCATTGCCCATTTCTCCAGTTCCATAGGTCTCGATCTGGCCGCCTTTGAGCTCGACGAACCCATTATCAGCGGGGAGACTCGGGCTATCGAATCGGTCAGTAAAGCCTACAGCGGCTGGACCCGTCGCCGTCTGCTGGAGCAGCATGCGATGGGCAGTCGCTATCCACTGATTATCGGCAATCCCGCGCAGGTCGCGGACGCGCTGCTGCACTGGATGGATGAAGGCGACATTGACGGCTTTAATCTGACCCGCATTCTGAACCCACAGAGCTATCGCGACTTTATCGATTTAGTTGTACCTGAACTCCAGCAGCGCGGGCGCTATAAAACGGCTTACCAGCCCGGTTCACTGCGCCACAAAATTTTTCAGCAGGATCGCCTGCCCGATTGTCATCCGGCGGCACGCTGGCGTCATCCTGCCTGACCTCATTGATCTGTTTAACCTCAAGGAATCATCATGACACGCTCAAAAACACTACGCGCCGCCCTGGGTGGTCTGCTGCTGACTCTCAGTGCCGCTGCGACCGCAGCGAACTATTCTGGCCCGCTCAAAGTGGGCACCACCGCCGCGTTTGCCCCGCCGCTGGAGACCGCTGTCGCCGAAGCAAAGAAGCAGGGACTGGATGTTGAACTGGTCGAATTTACCGACTGGACTGCCCCGAATGTCAGCGTAGAAAATGGCGATATCGACGTCAATCTGTTCCAGCACAAGCCTTTTCTCGAGAATGCTAATCAGTCCGGCGGCTTCCACCTGGTCGCTTATGCGCCAGCCATCATCAATAACATTGGTCTTTATTCCAAAAAACACAGCGCGATTGATCAGGTTCCCGAAGGCGGCACCGTTGCTATCGCCAACGATCCGATTAATGGCGCACGCGGATTATTGCTGCTGCAGAAGGCAGGGCTGATTACGCTCAAACCGGGTGTGGGACTGAAAGCAACCGTTGATGACATCGTCAGTAACCCTAAAAAGCTGAAAATTATCGAAGTGGAAGCGGTACAGCTCTCGCGCTCGCTGGAAGAGGTCGACCTGGCGCAGGGCTATCCACACTATCTGCGTCTGGCAAAAACGATTGATCCCAATAAGGCACTGCTGTTCGACGGGCTGGAGCACCCGGAATATGTCATTCAGTTCGTCATCCGTCAGGGTCATCAGGACGATCCGCGACTGGCGAAGTTTGTTGATATCTATCAGCACTCTCCGGTAGTCCGCGCCAGCCTCGACAATTTCTATGGCAAACTCTATCAGCCAGGCTGGAGCCAGTAAGCATGGTCAGTCTGAGCATCCCTGAGACGTCGGCATTGTCCGATGCCGCTACGCGCCATACCAGCGGTGCCTCACACGTCATCATTGAAGCATTAAGTAAACGCTATCCCGGCCAGTCTGTGGATGCACTGCGCAATATTAATCTCGGGATCCATCGCGGAGAAATATTCGGCATCATTGGCCGCAGCGGCGCGGGAAAATCGACGCTCATCCGCTGCCTTAATCGTCTGGAAGAACCGACTGCCGGACGCATCGTGATCGATGGCATCGATATCAGCGCGCTTAACGCGCGGCAGCTGGTCGAATGGCGGCGCAGCACCGGCATGATTTTCCAGCACTTCAATCTGCTGTCGGCCAAAACCGTACGGCAGAATATTGAGCTACCGCTAAAAGTGGCAGGCGTGCCTGCTGCCGTGCGGGCGCGCAAAGTGGATGAGCTGCTGGCGCTGGTCGGGCTGGAGGCGCGGCAACACGCCTGGCCCGCACAGTTGTCCGGTGGACAGAAACAGCGCGTCGGTATTGCCCGTGCGCTGGTCCACGATCCGGAACTGCTGCTGTGCGATGAAGCGACGTCAGCACTCGACCCCGAAACGACACGCTCGATTCTGGCGCTGCTTAAAAAGATCAATCAGCAACGCCATATTACCATTGTGCTGATCACCCATGAGATGGATGTCGTTCATGACCTCTGCCACAACGTTGCGGTAATCGATCAGGGTGAAATCATTGAGCGTGGCCCGGTCTGGCAGGTTTATAGCGACCCGCAGCAGGAGACGACGCGCCAGCTACTGAACCCGAATCACCAGGCTCTGCCAGAGTCGGTCGGCACACGTCTGACTGCCCACCGGAAACATCATCAATCCCGCCTGTTGGTGCGCTTACGCTACACCGGGCAGGGTGCACAACCTGATATCGGTGCGCTGAGTGCAGAGATCGTGGGCGAAATCACCCTGATTTACAGCGCTATCGAGTGGGTCGACAACAAACCTACCGGCCAGTTGTTGCTCCTGCTGGATGCCCGACACGAGGCGCAATCCGTGACAACTCAACTGGCGCACATCGCCGATCGACTGGAGGTATTAGGTTATGTCACCGGCTATTGAACGTTTATGGGTCGCCTTTCTGGATACGCTGCTGATGGTAGGCGTCTCCTCTGCGCTCGCGCTTGCGCTGGGCTTACCAATGGCGGTGATTCTGGTGGTCAGCGGACGCGGCGATCTTTTTCCCAGCCCACTACTTAATCGGGTGCTGGGCTGGGTGGTTAACCTCTTTCGATCCATCCCATTTCTGATCCTGATGGTGGCGTTAATTCCCTTTACCCGCTGGATTGTGGGAACCACCTATGGCGTCTGGGCAGCCGTCGTACCGCTTACCCTGGCAGCCACCCCGTTTTTTGCCCGTATTGCGGAGGTCAGCCTGCGTGAAGTGGATAAAGGACTGACCGAAGCGGCGCAGGCCATGGGTTTTCATCGCTGGCACATCATCTGGCATGTGCTGCTGCCGGAAGCGCGGCCTGGCATCGTCAGCGGTTTTACCATCACGCTGGTGACGATGATTAACGCGTCAGCGATGGCCGGCGCTATCGGTGCAGGAGGATTGGGGGATCTGGCGTACCGTTATGGTTATCAGCGGTTTGACATGCAGGTAATGGTGACAGTTATTGTGGTGCTGGTTGCGCTGGTGACGTTGCTTCAGTTGTGTGGCGATCGGCTGTCGCGACGGCTGAACCACCGCTAAACGCGTAAGGCCGGGTTTTCCCGGCCTTGCTGTTTTATGACGTCTCGCCATTGCCGATCTGCCAGATAAAGGTTGGATCGCTGCCATTTACCTCCCAGTCACCTACATTGCGGATTTTGTAGATTACCGGGTTGTGTGATGACACCGTGCGGGCGTTACGCCAGTGTCGGTCCAGCGCCTTGCTGACGCGGGTATCGGACGCGCCCAGCGCATTGAAGAACTCCGTGGCGGCATGTGTCACTAACTCAACCGCGACCACCTGCGCCCGGGCGGACTCCACCTCTGCCTGAACGTTCGCCGCGTGAAGCTCTGCTTCATTGGCACCGCTCAGTTGCAGTTCAAATGCCCGTTGCAGTGAGTGGGTCGCCCGATCAACGGTGGCTTCAGCGGCCCAGGCCCAGCTGCTGATCTGACCGACCACCTGCAGCACCTGCACATCCTGCTTAACCTGAGGCGCATTGCCGTGGCTGTAAATCCGCTTACGCTGCGCGACCCCCTGTGACGCATCGCGCACTACGGCCCGGCCTATACCCGCCAGCGTGGCTAATAACACATGCTGATAAAATGCGGTCTGATAGCGAAAGCGCTCACTGAAATCATAAACGTGTGGCTGCTCCACACGGGCATGATGAAAGCGTGTGGTGCCACTGCCGGTCAGGCGCTGCCCGAAACCATCCCAGTCATCATCGCGTTCCACCTCATTCTGATGGGTGTTTACCAGCGCGATGACGTCGCGGCCGTTATCCGTGCGCTGTGCATAGACATCAATCCAATCCGCATAGAGCGTGCCGGTGCTGTAAAACTTCTCACCGCTGATCCGCCATTCTCCCTCTGCGGGTGAGACCTGAGTGTTGACCTCACCCAGCTTAACCGCCCCGATTTCACTCCAGCCACTGCCCACCAGCTCGCCATCCACAAAACGGCGGAACCAGCGCCGCCGATCCTCACTCTCCGGCTGGTTCAGGCGGTCTTCGATAAAGGCAAAGTGCGCGCGCAGTGCCTGTGGCAGATTCGAATCCGCTTCGGCCAGTGCGGTCAGCAGGGAAAAGAGCTGCGGCAGCGAGACGCCGAAGCCGCCTTCTTCTTTGGGGATGCGCAGGGTGCCGAACCGCACCTCTTTCAGCCAGCGGATCGGCTCATGCAGCAGAGTGCGGTTGATTTCACGCGCGGCGGCTCCTTCAGCAATGCGGTTAAAGAGTGGCCGGAACTGTTCGGTCAGCGCTGCAAATTCAGTACGGGTTAATTCAGACATGATCTTCTCCTGTTCCAGGTTGTTCATCAATGTCCTGTCGGGTCGGTTCAAACCGGATAATCAACAGGAAAATAATCGGGATAAGGGCGGCGAGAGAGACGATCCAGAACATGTTAGTGCCATAACGGGCCTGCAGAATAGGCAGGATAAATAGCGCGAGTGCACTGCCGATACCAGAGAGCGAGCGACTGAAGCCAACACCGGTCGCGCGAATGTGGGTCGGATAGGAGAGCGCCGGATAGATCATCAACTGCGCGCCGGGGCCAAACCCTTCAGCAAACAGCCAGAGTCCCAGCATCAGCACGGCAAACACCACGCCGGCAGTGGCCTGTGGATGACCGATCAGCGCCAGCGAGATCAGCGCAATAAACTGCAGGGCAAAACCCGCAATCGCCACATGCCTGGAAGGGAACTTCCAGGCCAGTCGCATCCCCAGCAGGCCGCCGGTAAAGGCGAACAGCGCGTTCAGCCCCAGTGAGGCGGAGATGGTTTCAAACACGCCCGCCCCCAGGAACTGCGCCAGGATAGAGGGCAGGAAGAAAGCAATAGCAGTGTACTCAAATGCGATACAGACGTTCATTACTGCGCTGACAATCGTGCGTTCGAGGTATGGCTTCTGAAACAGCACGCGGAAACTCACTTTTGGGGCCGCTTTCACGGTTTCGGTTTTTTCGGGCTGCTCTTCATGCGCAATGATGCCGTAGGAGTCGCGCAGGATACGAACTGCACCGCTCAGGTCTCCCTGATTGGCTGCCCACAGCGGTGACTCATTCATGAATTTGCTGCGCACTGCGATAATGAGCAGGGCCGGTACCGCACCAAACAGCAGCGAGGCGCGCCACAACCAGTCGATATGTTCGGCAGGCAGCAGGAAATAGAGCGCAAAAATAATAAAGAAGCAGGCAGATGACGCGGCATACCACATCGGGCACCAGGCCGCGAGGCGTGACGCTTTGTTGCCTTTGCCGGAGAATTTAGAGAACTCCGCCAGGTAGGCCATGGCAACCGGCAGATCGATCCCGACCCCGACACCCATCAGGAAACGCGCGCCTATCAATACCCAGACGTTGGGCGCCAGACCGGCAGCTATCGCAGAGACCACGAAGAACAGCATGTCCGCCATAAACACCGAGTAGCGGCCATATTTGTCGGTGAGCCAGCCGCCGACCAGATTGCCGACGATGGTGCCGATCATAATTGACGAGGTGACCAGTCCGGTCAGCACCGGGGTTAAGCCAAACTCTTTCACCACATCGTCAATACCATAGGAGAGCGTGGTGAGATCGTAGGCGTCAAGAAATACACCGCCCAGCGCCAGGAACACAATCCAGCGGGCGTAGCTGTTTTTCTCCGTATTACTGTTGATTAGCCGGGCCACATCACTCACCGAACGAACCGGCGTGGAGTGGGGCGGCGGGGCGGTCAGGGTGTTGTCAATCTCTAATGTACTCATCATATCCTCGTTATTATATTCAGCAGGTAACGAGGTTTTTATAGGCATTCCCGGCTCAGTAAACAACCAACAAATATGGATAACGATTCTATATAATTCAATAAGTTAATCTCATTTTTCAGACATGAAAAAGACCGGATGAATGCAGTGATTCATCCGGTTCGGGCCAGCCCAGGCTTGTTGATTATTCTGCGGAAACCGGCACCAGTACGCCTTTCACCAGCGGATCCTGCGTTTCTTTCAGCCACTGCTGTAGCCGGGGGTCGGCGAAGGCTTTTTTAAGCCGGACAATATTTTCATCTGCCAGCCAGGGCGTGCCTATAACCAGTTGAGAGGCAAAGGTTCGCGGGGCTGGCGGGAATAAAATGCCTTTTTCGCGCGGTACTTTTCCGGCATCAAACTGTGAAACATAGCCGATGGCTGCATCAACCGAATTCAGCGCACGCGGCATGGTCAACAGATCCAGCTCTTTGAAGTTAAAACCATGAGGATTCTCTTTGATGTCTTTGAGTTTTGCAGTGCGTGGTTCAATCGCCGGATCGAGGCCAATCAATCCGATGCGCTGCAGCAGCCATAAGGCCTGCCCCTGATTGGCACCATCATTGGGCACCACAATTTCCGCGCCCTGTGGCAGTTCACTGATGGCACGGTAGCGATCTGAGTAGATGCCAAACGCCCACTGGAACAGCGGCAGGGTGGCTGTCAGCGGAAATTTATTCGCATCCACCACCTGTTTCAGCCACCACTGATGCTGATAGACGGTGGCGGCATACTTACCCTCTGCCACCGCGCGATCGGCCTGCACCGGATCCTGCAATCCTTCCGCTTCCAGTCTGATGCCGTAGTCGGGCGCTATATGTTGCGCCACAAACTGAATCAGCCGCTCTTCACCGGCCATCGCCGGTTCAAAATGGACTTTCAGCGTGGTGCCAAAAGTGACAGTGCGGGCCTTGTGCGCAACCTGATACCAGACCGCAGCGGCAATCAACAGCACCACCACCCCAGCCACTAACCACGGCCATTTTTTCTTCTGTCGGATTTCAAAGTCGTGATGCGTCATGTTGAATGTTTTCCCTGATAGGGTTGAAGCGCTGCAATTAATCGGTCGCCTAAAAACTGAACCAGCTGAATAGTGGCGATCAGCACAATAATGGTGGCCACCATGATGTGATTATCAAAACGCTGATAGCCGTAAACCACGGCCAGATAGCCAATCCCCCCGGCACCGATCGTTCCGGCGATAGCGGAATACTCAATCATCGAAATAAGATTCAGCACAATGGCTGCAACTATTGCGGGCAGGGCTTCACTGATCTGGGCACGGGAGATGATTTGCCACGTGGAGCCCCCGGAGACCAGGCCCACGGCGGTGACATCAGCGGGCAGTTCACGCAACGCATTGCTGACCAGCCGGGCAAAAAAGGGCGTGCCGGCGATGATCATGGGCACCACGGCTGCGGGGATGCCAATGGTGGTGCCGGTCAGCCAGAAGGTAAAAGGGATAATGGCGGCCATCAGCACCAGAAAAGGGAGAGAACGGCCCATATTAATGATCCAGCCCAGAATCTGATGCAGCATCCTGTGGGGAAACAGCCCCTGCCGCGAGGTGTTAAACAGCACCACCCCCAGCAGGCCACCCAGCGTCACCACAAACAGCATCACCACTGCCACCATCAGCCAGGTTTCTCCATAGGCGGGCAGCATCAGAGCCGGGATTTGGTTCCACGGCGTATCCTGACTCAGTACGTCAGCAGGTTTCATACCACCTCCTGCAGGGCAGCACGTTGTTCAAGAATCTCAGCATGAATGCCATAGTGCTGTAGCTGCTCTGTCACCTGCCGGGACGTGACGCCAGAATGTGAAAAACGAATGGCCACCTGCATCCGTCCCGCCAGCGCATCGCCAACCTGCTCAACGTGGGCGGCCAGCAGATCCACCTGCACGGCAAACTGCTGCGTCAGACGGCTGATCCAGTCAATGGCAATCGGGCGATCGCCGTAGGTGAGTTGCAGCAGCAGATCGCCGGACCCAGCGAGCGGCTGGAGTGGGAACAGCTGCTGGCCCAGAGATGAATAGGGCGTGGCCAGCAACTGACGTAAATGGCCCTGTTGCACCAGCCTGCCGTCTGCAATCTGCGCGACAGCGTCGGCCGCACGCCGCACCACATCCATTTCGTGGGTAATAAAGATGATTGATAGCCCAAACTGATCGCGAAGGGTTTTCAGTAACGTCAGAATGGCATGGGTGGCTTCCGGATCAAGTCCGGACGTGGCCTCATCAGCCAGCAACACCGAGGGCTTAAGCGCCAGCGCCCGCGCGATACCCACACGCTGGCGCTGTCCGCCCGAGAGCTGAGACGGATAAAAGCCCGCCTTGTCACTCAGGCCGACGCTCTCCAGTAGCGAGCCAACATGGCGTTTGATCTCCCCAGGCACCACGCCCAGCCATTCCAGCGGCAGCGCCACATTTTCCCAGGCGGTTTTGCGCTGCAGCAGCGCGGATGACTGAAACACCGTGCCTATCGCCCGACGTTTGTGACGTAAAGTCTCACCCGTGTAATGTGACAGATCCTCACCATTGACCCGGATGCTTCCCGATGTCGGTCGCTCCAGCAGACTGATGCACTTTGCCAGCGTCGATTTTCCTGCGCCGCTGGGCCCGACGACCGCCGTAATTGAACCGGCAGGAACACTGAGCGTAATATCTTTCAGCACCTCAATCTGACGGTTCTGTGGCCCGGCATACGTTTTACTTAGCCCCGTAATCTCAATCATGAGGCCTCCACGCTTTCTGTCCATTGTTCCGCGCCGGAGTTACGACGGTAACCGGCTCCCGGATGCGGCAATACCAGTCGTGGCCCCTGTCCGAACAACTTCTCACGCAGCGTGCCGGGCTGATAATCTTGTTTGTAGACGCCACGCTTTTGCAGTTCCGGCACCAGCAGTTCTACCACGTCAGTGAAGGTTTCATGCGTCACGGCGTAGGCAAGGTTAAACCCGTCAACGTCGGTCTCTTCAACCCAGCTCTGCAGTTCATCCGCTACGGTTTCGGCGCTGCCCACCAGCAACGGGCCAAAACCGCCAATGCCCACCCAGTCAGCCAGACCCTGCACCGTCCACTGACGATTGGGATCGGCGGTGGAGAAGGTCTCAACCGCCGACTGAATCGCGTTGGTATGCAGATGCTTTAATACCTGTTCCGGCTGATACTGCCCGAAATCGATACCGGTCCAGCCCGAGATGAGCGCCAGCGCGCCTTCGTAACTGACATAGCTTTTGTACTCCTGCCATTTAGCCTGCGCGGCCAGGTCGTTTTCTCCCACAATCACCGTCTGCAGATTGAAGATCAGGATGGAACGCGGGTCACGTCCCGCCTCAGCGGCCCTGCGGCGAATATCCGCTACGGTTTTCTTCAGCAGTACTTTCGACGGTGCTGCGACAAATACGCATTCAGCATGCTCCGCTGCAAACGCCTTGCCGCGACTGGAGGCACCGGCCTGGTATAGCACCGGCGTGCGCTGCGGTGACGGCTCGCAAAGATGAATGCCCGGCACCTGGAAAAACGTTCCCTGATGGTTAATCGGATGGATTTTATTGGGGTCGCTGAATATATGACGTTCACGATCGCGCAGGACAGCGTCGTCTTCCCAGCTTCCTTCAAGCAGCTTATAGATAACCTGCAGATACTCATCGGCGTAATCGTAGCGCGCATCGTGGTCGGTCTGAGCCTGATGCCCGATATTGCGTGCGCCACTTTCCAGGTAGGAGGTAACAATATTCCAGCCAATACGGCCTTTGGTCAGATGATCCAGAGTCGAGATCCGCCGTGCAAACGGGTAGGGGTGTTCAAACGACAGCGAGGCGGTCAGGCCAAAGCCCAGGTGTTCCGTCACCATGGCCATTGGTGTGATTAACGCCAGCGGATCGTTTACCGGCACCTGTGTAGCCTGACGGATGGCTGCATGATTATTACCGTTGAGCACGTCATAGACACCCAGCACGTCAGCAATAAACAGCCCATCAAACTTACCGCGCTCCAGCAGGCGCGCTAGATCGGTCCAGTACGCCAGATCTTTATACTGCCATGAGCGGTCGCGGGGATGCGCCCACAAGCCGGGTGACTGATGACCGACACAGTTCATATCGAAAGCATTCAGGCGAATTTCACGTTGCGATGACATAGCGACTCCTGAGCGGATGCGGCAATCGCTTGCCGCCCACCTTTTAATGTGTGATTAAGAAGTAAGATTCAGCAGGTGAATGAGCCGGGACATCGCTCGCTGACAGGCAGCGATGGGGCATTCAGCAGTTGCCGTGCGACAAACTCAGCATGTTCCGCCACCTGCGGTAATCCCATCAGCTCGCCAAAGCGACCCCGTGCGGCAGGCCCGGCGACATACAGTCCGGGATTCGCTTCACCGTACACATTCAGCGTCTGAGACAGCGCATTAACCTGGATCCCCAGTAGCAGTGGGTCAGGCTGGATAACGCCATCGCCGTGGAGCTGACGCAGCAGCGCGTTGCTGTTAAGCAGAGCGTTGTGTGCAGGGCCGGTGGTGACAATGACTTTCTCCACCTCCCGCATGTGCGATTGCGCGCCACGCAGGCGCAGCGTCAGCCGGAGCGTTGCGCCATCTGATTCAGCGGCGATAAGGCGCGCCGCCAGCAGAGTCAGCTGACCGCTGGCCTGCTGCTGGCTGAGAACCTGGCTTACCTGCGGTGCAATACGGTAGCGGTGAACATCCCACCATGGGCGCAGATGATGCAGAAAGCGCTGCTGCTCATGCAGCGAAAGACTCTGCCAGATGCGCTGACCGTTACGGCGGATATCATCCAGCACCAGCTGCCAGGGCAGATTCAGCGCTGCCGCCTGTTTAACTTCCTGACGCACCCGATGTAGCCAGCCTCGCGCGGTCGCAGATTGCGGCTGACTGTAATCCAGAGCGTAGGTCTCATTGTTGCCACTCAGGTTGGCACGCGGCAGCTGGCCACGACGTGAGAAAACGCTAATCTTTCCACGGTGCTGCTGACGATGCAGCGACGCCACCACATCGGACATGGTCAGCCCTGAACCGATAATCGCCACCCGATCGTCAGGGGCGACCTGCGCCAGTGCGTCGCGATGCCAGGGATTGGCAATCAAACCCGGATGGCCCTGTAGCGGCCTCAGCAGAGCAGGCAGATCCGGTGGGGGATGGCTGATCGCCAGCACCACCTGATCGGCATGAATCTGCTGCCCGGAGGCCGTGGTCATCACGCCATTCTTAAAGGCAACCGCACTGTCACGCAGATGACTCAGTTTCACCGGTGAGTGCTGCTGATGATGAACAAACTGCGCATTGACCCAGCGTCCGAACTCACCGCGTTGCGGGTAGACGTTGCCGTCATGCCACAGCGCTTCCGGATCGGCCCTGAAGCTGGCAGAGGCGCGATAGTCGCGATCGAATACGCCCTCTTCATCACCGGCAAGCTGCATTCTGGTGGCCGGCACATTAATTCGGTGGGCTGGATCGGTGGTGCCGTATGCCACGCCCTGCGCCAGCTGCGCGCGGGGTTCAATCACCGTCACCTGCAACCCCGCCTGGCCAGCGCGGGCCAGATGGATTGCCAGCGCAGTGCCGGTGAACCCGCCGCCGATAATGACAATCTGCTGTTGTGACATAAGCGAGCCTTTTTCTGTTAACTGACTAGCTGGCGCTGGCCTGTTTAGCCGGGCGACGGTCGCCGCCGATGGTTTCACCAAACGGGCCTGTATTGACGCTGCGCTGTTTCTTTTCGGCGTTGGCGGCCAGCGGCAACAACGGCATTACCAGCTCCGCAAAGCGGTGTGCCTCTTCAAGATGCGGATAGCCGGAGAAGATAAAGTTCTCAATGCCCAGTGCCTGATACTCCCGGATGCGGTCGGCAACCTGCTGCGGATTGCCGACCAGCGCAGTCCCAGCACCGCCGCGCACCAGGCCAACGCCTGCCCAGAGATTGGGACCGATGCGCAGGCTCTCACGCGATCCCTGATGCAGGGCACTCATCCGCGCCTGACCGGCGGAGTCCATGCGGGCAAAGATTTTCTGCGCGGCGGCGATAGTTTCTTCATCCAGATGAGAAATCAGTCGATCGGCGGCCGCCCAGGCTTCCTCTTCTGTTTCACGTACAATGACATGTAAGCGGATGCCATAAGAGAGCGTGCGGCCATTCTCCTGCGCCCGCTGACGAACCACCGCCAGCTTCTCCGCGACCTGTTCAACCGGCTCGCCCCACGTCAGATAGGTGTCGATCTGATTCGCCGCAACGTCGATAGCGGCCTCAGACGAGCCACCGAAATAGAGTGGCGGACCGTCTTCCTGCACCGGCGGGAAGAGGATCTCGGCGCCTTCCACGCGAATATGTTCGCCTTCAAAGTCTACCTTCTCGCCTTTCAGCAGGCGGGAGTAGACCTCAAGAAACTCTTTGGTCACCTGATAGCGCTCTTCATGACTCAGGAAGATGCCGTCACCTTTGTTCTCTACCGGATCACCGCCCGTGACCACGTTGATCAGCAACCGGCCGCCGGAGAGACGGTCCAGCGTCGCCGCCATCCGCGCCGCCAGGCTGGGCGGTTGCAGGCCGGGACGCACGGCCACTAAATAGCGCAGCTTTTTGGTGATCGGTGCCAGTGCCGAGGCGACCAGCCATGAGTCCTCGCAGCTTTTACCGGTCGGGATTAACACACCGTAGTAGCCCAGATTATCTGCCGCCAGCGCAACCTGCTGTAGATAGGGTAAATCGACTGCTCTGCCGCCTTCGGTGGTGCCCAGATAGCGCCCGTCGCCGTGGGTAGGCAGAAACCAGAAGAGGTTAAGGTTTTCCTGTGTCGCATGACTCATTAGCAGATTCCTTTATAACGATATTAAAATTTATCACATAGGGTTAATCCCTTTGGTTATATAGCCTCTAGCAGGTTGCGTGCCAGTGCGGGAAAATATTTTTATCTATAAAATTCAATAATTTATCATTTTCCTGGCAGACGTTAATCTGCTGCATTCGCAACAGTCGCAGTTGCACATTGCTGCATTGGCAACAATCTGGCTTGTTTCGCCTCTCGTTTCGGTGTCAGCGGCGAGGTATGGTCATGGTTTTCCCGTTCACCCGGTAAATGAGATGCAGATATCCAGCCCTGAGTTAATTGACCCCGCATCGCGCGCCTTTAAAAGCGTGCTGGATCAGCTCGCGCCCACTGATGCGACGGTACTGATCATCGGTGAAACCGGCACCGGCAAAGAGGTGATGGCGCGCTATCTGCATCACCATAGCGCCCGCAGCCGGCAGCCTTTTCTGGCGGTTAACTGCGGCGCACTTACCGAGAGCCTGGCGGAGTCGGAGCTGTTTGGTCATGAGAAGGGTGCCTTTACCGGCGCACAGGACAGGCATCGTGGCTGGTTTGAGGCAGCTGAGGGCGGCACGCTGCTGCTGGATGAGATTGGTGAGCTAAGCCCGTCGCTGCAGGTGAAGCTGCTACGCGTGCTGCAGGAGCGTGAAATTACCCGCGTCGGATCGTCCAGGCCGGTAAAAGTCAATGTGCGGGTCATTGCCGCGACCAACCGGGATCTGGCGGTGGCTATCCGTGAACGGCGATTCCGGGAAGATCTCTACTACCGGCTGAATGTGGCCAGCGTCACACTGCCGCCGCTGCGCCAGCGCTGCGAAGATATTCCTGTGCTGGCCAGTCACTTCCTGCAGCTCTATGCGCGCCGTCTTGGTCGTCCTCAGCTGCGCCTCAGTGATGAAGCCATGAAAGTGCTGATGAACTACAGCTGGCCGGGCAACATCCGTGAACTGGAGAACACGCTGCACAACGCCGTGCTGCTCAGCAAAACCTCACTGGTCACGCCGCAGCAGCTGCGGCTAAGTCCTCTTGCGGGGAGCGATCTGCCGCAGGGTGAGGAGGCGCTGGATCAGTTTTTACGCCAGCAGATGCAGCAGAGTGATACGCCGCTCTATCCCCGGGTAATTGCTGCGCTGGTGAAAAATGCGCTGGAACTCACGCAGGGTAATCAGTTACAGGCGGCCGCGCTGCTTGGGATCAGCCGGCATACATTGCGCACACAGCTGGGGCATCTGGGCGTGATTAAACCGCGCCGCGGTTCAGTGCGTCAGCGCGATGCTGCTCCTGGTCAGCAGCCTGAGCGGGAGCGGGAACTGCGTATTGGTTATCAGAAATTTGGCAACCTTGGTATTCTGAAAGCGCGCCAGTCGCTTGAACAGCAGCTGGCCGGACAGGGTGTCAGCGTCATGTGGAGTGAGTTTCCTGCGGGTCCGCAGCTCCTGCATGCACTGAGCAATAAGGAGATCGATTTCGGGACCACCGGTGAAGTCCCACCCTTGTTTGCGCAGGCCAGCAACAGTCCGATGGTCTATGTCGCCTGGGAACCTGCCGCCCCGCAAAGCGTGGCGCTGCTGGTGCCGAACAGCAGTCCGGTTCAGCAGATTGACGATCTCAGGGGCAAACGCATCGCCGTGAATCGCGGCTCAAACGTCCACTTTCTGTTGTTGCAGATTCTGGATGAGGCGGGTTTAGCGCTGGATGATGCACGAATCGTCTATGCCCCGCCTAAATATCCGCTAACGCCCAGCGATCTCAACGCGGTGGATGCCTGGATGATGTGGGATCCGTTACTCAGCGATGCGGAGAACAGCGGAGAGTTCAGGGTGATTGCGGATGGCACCGGCCGGGTCAATAACCATCAGTTTTACCTGGCTGAGCGCGGATTTGCAACGCACTCTGGCGATTTGTTACAGGTTCTGCTGAGTGCGCTGGAGCAGACCGGTCGCTACATTGATGCGCATCGTGCTGAAGCTGCCGGACTACTCTCCGCGGAACTCGGCATCTCTGCAACCTCATTGATGCACGCCTTAGCCCGGCGTAGCCATCAGACCCAGAGAATGAACCTGGCCATCATCCGCGAACAGCAGACCATCGCGGACCGCTTCTATGCGCTGGGGTTATTTAGTCGCGCCATTCGCGTACGCGAGTCGGTCTGGCATCCATAGCGTTTTTTTAGCTAAGCATCGAACATTTCCTCGCTAAGCGCTTCAACCCGCGTTTGTTATGTTGCGCAGACAACAACCAGACTCAGGAATGAGAGATGAAAAAAGTTTTACTCAGCGCACTGATTATTGCCGCCCAGGCGGGTTTCGCGTTCAACACCCAGGCAGCAGAGAAACCCGAGACAGTGAACATCGGTTTTCAGAAAGCCAATATCTTCGCGCTGCTGAAGTATCGCGGCACGCTGGATCAGGAATTTAAAAAGCAGGGTATTGCGGTGCACTGGATTGAGTTCCCGGCTGGGCCGCAGATGCTGGAAGGCTTAAACATCGGCAGTATCGATCTGGCCGCTACCGGCGACGCGCCACCGACATTCGCTCAGGCAGCGCAGGCCGATCTGGTTTATCTGGGACACTCGCCTGCTAACCCTAAAACCGAAGCGATTGTGGTGCCCGCAGACTCCCCGATTAAAAGCGTGGCAGATCTCAAAGGCAAGCGTGTGGCGCTGAATAAAGGCTCTGACGTTAACTATCTGCTGGTCACCGCGCTGGAGCAGGCAGGGCTGACCTATAAAGATATTACGCCGGTTTATCTGCCACCTGCTGATGCGCGCGCCGCTTTCCAGCGCGGCGCGGTGGATGCCTGGGTCATCTGGGATCCCTATTACGCCGAAGTAGAAGCCAATGCCCACGCGCGGCTGATTAAAAATGCCGAAGGGCTGGTGCCGCACTACACCTTCTATCTTGCCAGCCGTAAGTTCGCGGAGAGCTATCCACAAATCGCTTCTGAGGTGCTGGATGAGCTGGGTTCGCTGAGTAAGTGGGCTAATCAAAATCAGGAAGATGCGGCGAAAATTATGTCCACCTCAACCGGTCTGCCCCAGCCAATATGGCAGCGGGCGCTGGCAAGGATGCCGTTTGGCGCAGAGCGGATGACGCATGAAGTCTTTACGCAGCAGCAGGCGCTGGCAGATACCTTTACCCGGATTGGTCTGTTACCGGTGAAAGTCGATATCCGCAGCGCGACGTGGTCACTGGATAAGAAATAAAGGAAAGGCGGGCGGATGCAGTAGAAAAGACGGGGGCATCCGCTTAGTGTGTGTTCCGCAACTGATCGGGCTTATAGCGGCTATTCAGCACGCTTAAATCCACTTTTTTTGCTGCGCGGTCAAGGTCATACGCCGCCTGTATGCGTAGCCACATTTCAGGCGTACTGCCGATCACTGTAGCCAGTTTGATAGCCATCTCAGGCGTTACAGCGGTGATACCAGAAACCACTCCTGATGCTGTAGAGGGTGGTAATAGCCAAAGCACGAGCCAACTCCCTGATTTCAATGTCGAGATCTTCCATGATGTCGTAAATTACTCACCTGCGTGTGGAGCATTATGCATTGTCATGAGTGATAGTCCTCATAATTCAGAACCCAGGCGTCACCGTCTTTAAACTCAAAAGTAATGCGCCAGCTTCCTGTAACAGTCATCATTAATTTAACATAATTCACGTTTTGCGCATTAAGATGAGAGTTATGGACTTTTCAGACTGTTTCGGACAATCTGATGAAAGCCCCAATATATCTTTTCAGGCCACGCTTCGACTGATTATTTGCCCGACGAACTCCCGAACGTCAACAGCCTGCTCAATAAAACCGCTCACGATGTGGCTGAAAGTGGCCTCATCAAGCTGACACAGCGACTGCTGGAAACAGAGGCGAACTTTATACTGCTCATCCATTGCCAGCCAGCAGCCTTGCATTGCCGCCATCTCAAAGTTCAGCTGCAATAATAGTGGATAAAGCGTCATCAAGGCTTCAGGATCAGTTTCAGTTAACTGGCAATGCATCAACAGGCTGTCACTCTGTTCCGGCACCTCCAGCACGACGGCCTCTTGCCCCTGGTCGTTATAAAGGGCACAGACCCCGTCCTTCAGGTACAACGGCGTTTTGCAGCATTCGGAAAAATAGCGCAGAAACGTTTCAACCTGCCGTTGTGATGCTGTCATTCTCTGGCTCCTTAGTTTACTGTCTAATGGTCTGGCCGGCGAAGATTAACGACGGTCAGCTTTTCATTTCGAACCCTTCTTTTCTCAGTTCAGAGAGCGCCGATGCCACTTCCGGATTGGCTTTAGCCATTTCACCCTCAAGCGTGAAGCGTCGCGGCGTATCCTGGTCCTGACCGTATTTAAAGTTAATGGTGCCGATATTGCGTTCCATACTGACGCCGGCGCTATTACTGGCTCCCAGTAATAGCGCCGGCGTGTTGAATCCTTCGCTTTTGGTTACATTCTGACTGACGCTGATTGAGCGGATGCGCAGGTTGTTACGATCCTGGAACAGGAGGCCCAGTTCATCGCGTCCGACTTTGCCATCAAGAATGGCTTTTTCAGTCTGTTCGCGCAGGCCGTCCTTCAGCTCCATTGAGACGCTGGCGCTACTGAATGGCGTACTCTGCAACTGTTTAATTAATCCCTTGAGTACCGGATCGTTATCCATCATTGCGCTCAGACGGGTGGCATTGGTTGGCGGCAATGCTGCGTTAAAATGATGCTTCAGCACATCCGCAATGCCGTTTTCATCCAGGCGGGACAGATTGCTGTAAGAGGTACTGTGCCTGGCCGAGCCTAACCCCATTACATTGGTTTCCGCGGCCTGCTGACGCAAAACCAGTTGTTCCAGGCTGCGTATTGCCTCATAGCGATCGTCACCGACCACGTTACTGCGGCTGAAATGGCGTTGCAGTTCGCTCAGCTGTTTAGCCGGGTCCGGGTTTTCCTGTTTTTTCAGATCGGCCAGAAGTTTAGTACTTACGCTGTCTTTAAAATGTTTACCCAGTGTGGATGTCAGCTCGCTGATATCGTTGCTGGTGACTGGATCGGCCTGTTTCATCTCCACGCTGATCTTTTGGGTGGTGCGGTCATCCATCGCCAGCGACACCGCGACGTTAGTGGAGGTGAAGGCCGGGAACGTCCCGATGGACTTAGCCGGCTCTTTGGTGGCGTTGCCGGTGACCTTACCATCGTGCGTAAAATTGTGGGCAACACCCAAACTTAAGGTAACGTTAGCGCCGACGCTGGCCGAGTTAAGGAAAGTCGGACGGTTGTCACTGGCCGCTACCGTGCTGCCAAACTCGCCTTTTTGCGTACTGCGTTCCCGTCTGGCGGTCACCAGGTTAGCCGAACCGCTTATGCCGGTGGAAGCACGGGCGGTTACACCGTCAGGTTTTGCGCCATCGTTGGTAATGTTAATCCCGGCACGCAGGTCGAAAGCCGCCGAGGTATCGACGTTAAACACCAGTCTGGTGCCCTGCTTCATCTGATGTTCAATCCCTTTTTTCATCAGCTCGGTCGGCGTCAGCGTGCCGTGCGTCAGGCCATGCAGAAAATCAGGCAGTTCATCTTCGGTCAGTTTAAAGTTAAGACTGTTTTGCAGCGTCCCCTGGATGTTACTGCTGATGCTGCCGCCGATACGAAAATCCGGGCTGATCTTATGTTTTTTGCTCAGCCAGTCGCTGGCGTTTTCGGCAGTGGTTTTTTTGCCGGTCATGTAGGGCAGCAAATCGTGACCGGTGGCGACAGAGATGGTGCCGGTGGCCCCGCCGTCACGACCAAAGGTAACGTCCAGTCCGCCGCTGGTACGGCCAAAGCTCAGGTTATAAGCCCTGTCCAGGGTGATCCCCGCGCCGGGTATAATCGGCACCGGGATTTTGTTCAGCGTCGGTACAAAAGCGGTGCTGAGACCGCCGCCGTAGGCGCGGCTGAAGCTCATGCTTTCGCCACTGTTCAGCGACAACAGCGTGTCTTTTAATTTTTTCTCCAGTTGGGCATTGCCGTGGGTGTCCAGCACGGTGCGGGTAGTCAGGTTGACGCCGTGGTGCTCTTTCTTAAAGGCGTTGATAAAGGCTTTCACCGCATCGTAATTGGCCTCCAGCGGTGCGTGATGGCTGAAGCCCATGTCGGTAAACTGCTTCACCGGATTAGCGCCATACTGCTTTTCGCGCAGCGTATCGAACTGCTGACGCAACTGTTTGATCTGGCCGGGATCGGGCTGGTGTCCCGATACCAGCGCCGCCTTATCCGCCAGCTGATGCAGATCGCCGAGGGTGACGGTGTCCAGAATCAGCCGCGATTTGGTGAGGGATGTTTTGTCGTTGGGATCGCGCTGGCGTCCCATCGGCACGTCACCCTTTTGGTGACTCATATTCACCCCGGCTTTGACAAAGTGGCTGAGCAGCTTTTGCAGCTTACTTTGTGGTGACGGCGCGGCAGAGCTGACCGCTTTTTCTAACGCTTTACTGAGGTCGCGTCCCGAACGGTTAACGTTGAAGCTCTGTATCACCGCCTTGCTGGCTGAAGGTTTAAACTCTTCGTTAATCTGGCCGTTACTTTTCAACACCCCCTGATGCTGCCCCAGTTCGGTGGCCGAGCGAACGGCACTCTGCTCCAGCTCTTCACGGAACCGCTTCATATCATTCAGCAAGGCCGCACCGTGCTCACCTAAATCCAGCGCTTCCATTTTGCTGTGCAAATCCATTTGCGTGCCGCTGTTACGCACGTTGTGCGCTTCCAGCTGCTTAATCAGTGCGCCCTGCATTTCGTAAACCGAGTTCAGACCACGGCGTCCCTGCCAGTTGTGCTGCATGTTGTAGGCCGCATTTTTGATCGGACGCGGCGTCGCCATGGTCGGATTGAAAATATAGGCGCGCACCCGATCGGTGAATTTACTGGCGATTTTGCGGTTTTCCATCCCGGTCTGCCCGCCGACCTGCGCGGTAAGCTGCATGTTCACGCCGGTTCCGGGGATCAGGCGGCCTTTGAGGCCCTGATTTAAGCGGGCAAATACCTGTTCCGAACCACGCTGGCCGACTTCCAGTGGCGCAGGCTCTGGTGCGGTATGCGCGTGCCACTCACCCTCCCGCAACTGATGCAGGGTGCCGTCGGTCATGGTGGCGACCGGCTGGTTTTCATGGTCCATATCCAGGCGTTGCAGCTCACTTTCGCTGTGCGGCATCGCCAGTTTTTGCCAGCTACCGCCCGCTTCGCCGCTCTGCCATTGCTCACGCGGCTGATGGAAAATCTCGCCGTCCTGATTTACGGCGTAAATATTCTGCTGATGATCGACGTGAATATCCTTCAGGGTGCCGGTGATTCCTTCACGGCTGAGGGTTTGCGCTGGCCGCGCCAGTTGCTGGGTACCAGGCTTGATCTGGAATGAGCGAATGTCGCCTTTTTCCGACAGCGCCAGGTATTTATTCACCCCAATCACCGCCATCGCCTGAGCTTTATCGGCTTTATCCAGCCCCTGAAGGGCGCTTCCCGGCTCCGGCTTGTTGCGTACATGCGGCAGCGTAAAGAAGTTGTCTTTGCCCTGACTGATAGAGGAGGTGCTCTGGTTAATATCCAGCCGCTTGACCTCACCCTCTTTGAGAATATATGCCGCGCCGTCCAGCCCTTTTTTCAGCTGCTGGCAGTCTGATTCAGCGGCGGTCCAGCCTTTGGTCAGCTGGTCGAAGTAGTGAACCTTCCCTTCCTGAAGCGTCAGGCTGCCTTCACGCCCCATATTGAGAATCTGGTGTGGCTCCGGGTTAACATTTTGCAGGCCAAGATGGCTGTTGATCACCAGCGTGTCGCTGAGGTTCCAGCCCGCATGAAACTGGTGGTCATCGCCCAACGGGCAGGCGTGCTGCTGCCTGAAGTTATCTTTCACCAGCGCATTCAACTGACCGTGATTGTCAGTGAAAAAGCCTTCAATACGGTGGTCATGTCCGAAATGCTGTTTGAGCACCTTTTGTGACATGCTCTTCATCGGCAGCTCGTTATCCCTGACCTGCGACAGTACGCCGCTGTAGAGTTTGCCCTCGCTATCGGCGGCGTACAGCTTGCCATTGCTGATACCAATCGATTGTGTTTCCAGATGCGGTTCACCGCGCTTCAGCATCTGCAGGGTATCGGCAATATGCAGGCTGAACTGGACACGCTGTTCCGGAGAGGCATTGGACGACGGCATCAGACAGATATGATGCGGGCTCTCAGTATCGGTCAATACGGCCACCTGCCCATGCTCACTGACGGCAAAGGATTTGATCTTATCGACGAATTTTTCGGAGGTGTGATTATCGGACAGGTTGTGCAACGTCCGGCTCTCCTGCACCGCATAGAGTTTGCCATCGGCCTGGCGGGAAAGCTGGCCGTGCGACGCTTTGCCGGCGGTCTGCCAGACGCCGATTTCCGGATTGAGAATATGGATCTTATCGTCATGCAGACGAATTGACTCTCCAGCAGGCTGTGCTCCCCCTGCGGGATGCTGCCAGACGCCGCTGAGCAGTGAGCGGTGAACGTCGCCCGGCTGATTGACGTTCAGTTTATTCTGGCCGTCAGTCCCGATGCTGATCTGAATTTTGCCGTTGTTATTCTCCAGACTGACCGGCGTATCGCCAACCTGTGCCAGCTTTGTCCTGATCGCAGAGGACTGGCTGTTATGCAGCACGCTGTAGCCGCTCTCATGACTTTTGATATCAAATAGCCGTCCCTGCTTGTCCAGCAGCAGATGCTGACGCCCATCGCTGCTGGCCGAGTGGGCCAGATAGTGCTGATCCTCTTTACCCAGCGTTTGTGACAGTAACGTATTGATCGCCGGCGGATTGCTGGCGGCCAGCTGCAATTTACCGTTCGCCAGCGTCATCCCCAGCGGGACGATTGGCGTGGTGGACAGCGTCGACGGCCCCTGAAGGGATGACGGTTTTATGCTGCTTTCCGTTTCCAGCCTGCTCTCGGCTATGGGTGACAGGGTTGGCTGAAATTTGCGGGTAATGGGAGTCGCTTCACCCAGTCGTGGCGGTAACGTGGTTTTTTCCCGTTCGCGCGCCAGCCGCTGTTGATTGAGTTGCTCAAACTCGCTGTCGTCATCTTCATCGGTGATTTCTGAGTTGCCAAAAGAGATGGACGTCGACGGATGCGTTTCAATTTCAGCCGAACCCTGCGTCCTTTCAGGAGTGGCTGGCGGCGAAGGCGGCAGCTTTTCAATTTCGTGATGACTGCCGGAGATAGTGACCGACGTCGGGCTGGCAGTGGCAGGAGAAGGCGTGTCCACTCTGCTCAGCAGGTTATGCCGCGTCTGGCTGACGTTTTGCAATTGTTGGTGCCTGAGTTGCGTCGGCAGGCTGTCGGTATGGCCTTCTTTCACCATTGGACGACCGTTCATATCTTCCAGACTGTGGCGTTTCACGCCATTGGAACGGGTAAGACGAGCGGCTGCAGGTGGAACGGCGGTTTCAGGCTCATCTTCTGTCTGAGGCTCTGCCAGCAGATCGCCCAGGGTGGGACGCCGGCTGCGACCGGCATCTGCCATCTGGCCGCTGGCGGTCGCGGTCTGCGCTGAGGTTTTCTCAGATTTTTTAAAGCCGAACAGGCTTTTCAGGCTGAAAGATTTTTTTTGCTGACGAGCGGCACTTTTGCCATCCTGCCCGGTGGGGCGTTGATGGGCATCGGGCAACTTTCCACGGTTTTTACCCTCGGAGGCCAGCGATCCGGCAGCGGCCTGCGGCGCACTGCTGCTGCTGCCCTGTTGTAGCGCGATCCCGTTTCCACTCTTTTTCGGCTCAACGCTATGCACTACGGCTTTCTGTTCAGTCCCATGCAATCTCAACTTCATGACCTGCCCCCGTCCAACATCCCGCGTAAAACATTAATAAACGTTATGTAGCGAGCTAAAGCCAATGGTTCCCGCCAACGGCGAAAAAAGTCTGCTTTTACCGCACAAACTCAGGAACCCCAGAGACCCTTGCCCCACTCAAGAGAGGCAGCCGAGGCCGCATATTCTCGGGTAGTTAACCTTCAATAAGGGGAAAATCTATGTCAGGTCTGACACTTAGCATTACTATCCCGAACTCGCTGGGGCATTTTCAGCCCGGAGAGAACAACGGGCTTTTCACCGGTAATAACGCAAGCTCCGCCCTGGGTCAGCCACCCGTTGACCAGCAAACTATCGAACAGATGGCTCAGCTGTTGGCGGAGTTGTTAAAGCCACTGCTCGCCTCACCGAGCGGAGATCCCTTCAGTGATGCTAATGGCACCAGCCCGATAGCCGGGCTGGGCAACGTCGGCGGGACAAATGGCGCATCTGGCAACAGCCTGCTCTCCGGCCTGGGTGGCGCTGGCGGTCTGTCGGGCCAGAACGGTAGCGTCAGCGGCGCATCGCAGGATGACAGCCAGTCAGCGCTGAATGATATGAGCAGCAACGGGCTGGATCAGAGCCTGACCTCTGATGGTCAGGGCGGCGGTAATATCAGCGATAATCCGTTGATGAAAGCGTTACTGAAACTCATCGCTCAGATGATGGACGGGCTGAACGGCCAGTTCGGACAACCAGGCGGCAGTGATGGGGCCGCTTCTGGCGGTGGCACCTCGCTGGCGAATGGGCCGGGTGCAGGGGGCTCTGGCGGCAGTACTCCTTTTGGTGGCACCGCACCTGCCGGTGGCTCAGGGAGTGGTTTCTCTCCCGGCGGCAACGCATTAACCGGCGGTTCCGGCGGTGGCTTCTCTCCCACCACCTCTCCGGTTTCCAGCGGTCAGGGTGGCACTTCGCCGCTTTCCGGCAATCCTGCGGTGGGCTCCACCACGCACACCCCGGTTAGCGATCAGGCCGATCCCGTGGGCAGCGCAGGCACCGGTGCGACGCAGTCGGTGGGTTTCCCTGGCGCCAGCGCTAATCCTGAGGTGGTGCACGACACCATTGTCGTTCCAGCGGGCCAGGTATTTGATGGTAAAGGGCAGACCTTCACCGCCGGGAAAGAGCTGGGTGATGGCGGCCAGTCCGAAATCCAGAAACCGCTGTTCCAACTGGAAGACGGTGCCAGCCTGAAAAACGTGGTGATTGGCGATAACGGCGCAGATGGTATTCATCTGTACGGTGATGCCAAAATCGATAACCTGCATGTCACCAATGTTGGCGAGGATGCGATTACCGTTAAAGCTAATAAAGAGGGCAAGAAATCTAACGTTGAAATCAGCAACAGCACCTTCCAGAACGCGTCGGATAAAATTCTGCAACTGAACGCGGATACTGACCTGACCGTTAACAATGTGAAAGCGAAAGACTTTGGCACTTTCGTGCGCACTAACGGCGGTCAGCAGGGTGACTGGGATCTGAACCTGAGCCATATCAGCGCGCAGAACGGTAAGTTCTCCTTTGTGAAAAGCGACAGCGAAGGGCTGAAAGTTAATACCCGTGATGTCTCGCTGGACAACGTTGAAAATCACTACAAGGTTCCGCTATCGGCTAAACTGACGGCGGTGGCATCATGATGACCTCTCAACAGCAACGCCCGCCTACCCGCTGGGTGGACGTGGTGGATAATCAGCAGCATCTTACGCCGAAGCAGTATCAGGCCTTTCAGCAGGCGATTGCCCAGGTGAAGGAGCGTCTGCATCAGGTGTTGAGTCGTCCGACGCCGCAACGCCAGGGCCGCTTTGAGCTGAGCGCGTTCGTTGACAGTCTGCACGCTGATTTCATACAGGGTGAACCAGGCTCAGCGACGGACGTGGGCCAGACCGCCTGGTGGGTCACCCGTTATCTGGCCGACCGGCTGCTGGAACTGCAACAGTTGGAACAGGCGCGCAGCAGGATGTAGTTGTGCCCGTGCATCGGTCAGAAGCCGATGCACGGGCACTGTTCATGCGCAGTAAAAAGTCAGGGGGGGGACAGACTTTTTACCACTATCTTTTGCCTTTTTGTACAGCAAGATATTCACCGGCGCGCGATATCTCCTGAAAGCGAAAGCCTTCAATCGAGCTGCTATAGGCTTTATCAAAGCGTTGTGCACGGTAGGCCAGATTGCGATGCAGCAGCGTCTCAGCATGCAGCCCGCCCTTGTCTTTCGTGACAATGTCGTTCTCACGAGGGCCGCCCTGAACATGCGATTTTGATTGCGCATGCTTAAAAAACTCAGATGGCTTAGGCACATTCTGTTCGCCTGCATGAAGACGTGAGGTGTAATCATCATGGTGCTTATAGAGCTTCAGAGCATTATTTAGCGCAAACATTGCGCAATCCCATGATGAGGCCTGAATTAAGTTACCTACCATCTTCACTTTGGCTCCCCTCAGGCCCTGCTCAATGCCCTGTTTCATCGGCTCCATCATATTTCCCAGCGCTGACTCGAAACAAACCACCGACGGCCGATGGCCAGGACGTAACTGGACATCAAGCGCCACATGGTGATCTGGCATACCCTTCGCGGGCGCAAAGACCACGCGCATATTTTGGGGCTGTTTACTATTCCAGACCTCCTTATTTTGCTCTTTGATGGCCTTATAACACTCATCAGGCCCTTTAAAGACATGCAGATTCAGGCCCGGATGACGGGCATTCTCCGCATCGGCGATCAAAGGCAGCATTTTTTTGTCCAGCCGGGTGAGCAGTGCGTTTGTGCCGGCATTGTCATTAGCCAGTTCAGTAGCCATTTTGGCGTAATCGTACAAATCTTTATCCAGCTTCTTAAGCTGTGGCAGGTTAACGCTCTCCATCTTCTGCTGCAGGCGTCCCGGTAATCTCTCCGGGCTTTCCGGCAGAGGATCGTTACGCGACATTTTCGGTGAGGCCTGCATCATGTCGTGGAACCGGGCCAGTTCGCTATTCTCACGACGGCCGCCCTGGCGAATCAGGCCCATTGATGGACCCGCCGACGAACTGGCCTGCGCTGCGGAGTGCGCCGACGAACTGCTGCCTTCACCGCCATGCCGCGAGGTGGCGCGCGCGCGATCGGGCGTGCTGGGGGTGGGAGTGGCATTATAGCGAACGTTGGGCGACGTGGCGTCTTGCCGGTGTAGTCGTCCTGCCCGGCCTGTCGGTAACGGTGACGCCAGGGGGGAAGCGAGAGGTGATGCCGTCGGGGTGCGCTGGGGCGTTTGCGAGGTGCTTTTATTGCCGGTGATAGCACGAAAAATATTCATCGGATTTTCCCCGTCATAGTCAAGGTTAATCCCTGTTGTGCCAGCCTGTGCGGGGCCGCAGATGACTCAGCGGGGCTATGCAGTAACTTGTTTTGCCATACTTTTGCCACCTCAATCATCTGCACGCAGGCACTGACAAAGCTGGCCTCATCCACTGTAGGCAGTTGAAAACGCTGAAACAGCAGCAGTTCGTCTTTCTCCTGATCCAGACCAAACGCCGCACCATCGCTAGTGCCATAATGAAACAGATTGGCAGCCAGAATATCCGCTAACAGAATGCTGCCCTGTGCCGCAGAGAGTGAACCCACGTTGAGATAAACAAACAGCCAGTTCTGCGGTTCCAGATACTCCAGCGTCATCTCAAGGGTGTTCACTTTCAGGCAACAAAGTTGATTTGCATCCAGCGACAGTGAACCCGTTTCCAGCCGTCTGGCCAGTGCGCCCAGTAAATCTTGTATTATCATGACAATCCTCCACGGGTTAACCTGATGTCATGCCCGGAATCCAGGGCAGTTTTACAGCGGTTAACCCAATAAGGGAGGCGGGCAGGCGAGACCTGTCCGCCTTGCAACAACTTAGGCCACGCTCAGTTTGCCCAGCGCCATATTGTTGATAGCATCACCGGCCAGCATCGCATCAATACCCAGCGATGAACCGCCCGTACCACGTGCCTGAAGGTTACTGTTACCGGTATCCCCTGCCATCGCACTTTTGATCATGCCTTTAGCCTTGCTGAACTGGTCGATACTGGATGGGGTCATACCATCATCATCTGGGTTGCTCAGTGCTTCTGCCCAGGATTTGGTGTCGGTTTTTGCTTCCGAACCTGCGCTTTTCTGATACTGAGGTTTAGCGAAGGTTTCAGGGTACTGATCCATAAACTGCCCCACTTCCTTCGCCATCGCGCGATCGTCCTTGTTGATGAAAGAACGCGTGCTGCTGTCACTGTGCGTACCGATGTTGTTCAGCGCTTCAATTCCCGCTTTCATGCCAACACCGGTACCCACCGCATTACCTAACTGCTGGAAGTCAGCCGGACCACTCAGGTTTTGCAGGCCCTTGCCGCCCAAGCCCGTACCGCCACCCAGACCGGTACCAGCGCCAGAGCTGTTACCCAGCATCTGGCTCAGGCCGCCACCCATCAGGGCCGTCAGGGCATCGGTAACCCCCTGGTTATAAGCCTTTTGTTCTTCCTGGGTTGGCTGACTGCCGGTGCTGCCGCCTGATGAGGAGCCATCCTGACCGCCAAACATGCTCTGCATGATTTCAGCGAAGATTTTCATTAATTGCTCCATCGGGCTCATGCCAGAAGTAGAGCTGTCTCCATAAGATGTTGGCTCAAGACCCAGCGCATGGTCGAGCGAAGAAGCCAGGTTCGAGCCGGTATTGCCGCCCAGCGTTGATCCCAGAGAACCCCCGACCGTTGCTCCCAGAGGGCCACCCAGCGCACCGCCAGCAACGGTGCCTAAACCCCCGCCCAGCGTGCTGCCCAGTTCACCGCCGGCAGCGCTACCCAGACCGCCAGCTAACCCCCCGCCCAGACCGCTACCTGAACCATTGCCCAGCAGGCTGCTCAGACCGCCACCGCCCATCATGCTCATCATCATCATGCCGGTCAGCAAACCGGCCAGCTGATTGATGGTGTCATTACGGCTGTTCCCCCCCAGACCTGATGAAGAATGCGGGCTTAATCCCGCGTTCTGCAAACTGGTACCCAGCAACCCATTGCTACCACCCGCACCGCCGATGTTGATTTGCAACGTGGTCGCTCCCAGCGGACTTGTATTCAGACTCATACCATTTTCCTCTGCGAATTAAAGAAATATACCCTACGGACGAAGCCCCTGATGAGTGCCTTAACGGGGCTCTCATTGAGTGATTCGATAATCGCGGAGGTTCCCTGCCACTATGAAAAATAAGGTATGCCAATAAAGGGCAAGGCAGTCCGATGTGAAAGAGGGAGGTCGCTTGCTGGATGAGAAATGGCCGCATCATTAATTAGCAAACAGATGCGACCTGAAAACCCCGGGTAACTCTTCACCCTATACCGGTTTGCTGCTTACAGATGTCCGACATTCTCTGATGGCGCAATCCCTTTACCTGCCACATCGGGCCGCCCGGACTGCGGTTAACAGTGTTCTGTCAGATCAATGCCTGCCAGGCTGAACAACTGGGCGATTTGCTGTTTATCATCTGCGGATTGTTCGCTAATTTGACGCCAACAGCAGAGACTCCGCTCAGCGTTCAGACAGAGGTAGCAACCGTCATAGCGTTCGGGAAACAGCGAGCGACGGCGCAGCAGGCGTTGAAAAAGTCCGGACGGCAGGTGAGTCGGTTGCAGGTTAAGCATCGCTTCCCGCCCCTGTTCACCGCACAGCACCAGCAGCTCCACCCCCGGCAGCACCGGCCAGCCACAGCTCTGGCCCAGGTTTAGCAGGCTGAGCAGGGCCGTAAACGAGCCGACCTGCGGACACGAATTACTCATTCACCGTGACCTGGGTAAAATCGGCCACGCCATTACGTAGCTCAGGCTGCCACCAGATCACCAACTGATGCGAACCGGACTGTGGACGGCACTCCACTGAGGTACAGGTCAATCCGTTATCCTGCCGTTTGGCGCAACCGGTCAGCAGCAGCGTCAGACCCAACAGCATGAAAGAGGCTTTTTTCATGGATATTCTCTGCTTAGCGGCTGATTAAAGATTCACGTGATTCCGTCAACACGCGATGAGGATTAAGCGCCATATAGACCTCTGCCGACTGGCCCGGCGCCAGTGAACTGCGCGGCCATACCGCCACCGCCATGGTTCGTTTACTGGCGCAGTCAGACTCGTCAAAGCGCAACGGTTTATTCGTGATATTGCGCACCACGCCCACGCTCAACTGCACACTCCCGTTGGCCCCGCTGTACCACTGCCCACGGGCATTATCGAACAGCAGCCCCGGCACTTTCTGGCAAACTTCACTTAAACGCACCCCGGACAGCTGCGACCTGAAGCCAGCAGGTGTCTGGCGTTCAGCCAGATCGCGCATGGCGTTTTCAATCACGTCGTGCAGATTGACATTGCTGTGACGGCGCTCGACACGTTCCATTGCATCGCTCAACTGCTGGCGGTTATCCGCAGTAACATAGCGGGTCGGATCGGTCTGATCGCCTATCAGGCGTGGCGTCAGAATAAACAACCGCTGACGCTGCGAAATTTCATGGCGGGTCGAGGTAAAGAGTTTGCCGATCCAGGGAATATCCCCTAACAGCGGAATGCGCTGGTTACGATCGCCGCTCTCTTCGACATGGAAGCCACCCAGCACCAGTGCGCGGTTTTCACTGATCAGCGCCTGGGTGCTGACCGTGCCGCGTTTCACGCCGGTGGCCTCACCATCGCTGTTGGTTTCTACGTGACCATCTTCAATATCTATCATCAGCTGAATGCTGTTATGTCCATTGTTTCCTACCGCCCGCGGCGTGACCTGAAGGCTGGTGCCCGCTGTTACCGGCTGGATATCGGCCACACGCTCACCGGTGGCGGTGATATAGGCGGTCTGACTGAAATCGATCACCGCCGGCTGGTTTTCCAGCGTCAGTACTGAGGGGTTGGCCACAATTGAGGCGGTGCCTTCCCCTTCCAGCGCCTGAATATCGGCAAAGAAGCGTTTAAAATCGCTGACAAACAGCGTTCCGCTGCCAGACATCAGCGAAGTGCCGCCCGTCACGCCGCCCAGCGTCGCCTGCCAGTTCGCCTCCAGCCGGTTCAGTGCGGTACGATCGATATCAAGGATCACGGCATCGATTTCCACCAGATTCTGCGGCACGTCGATTTTGGCGATCAGCTGAGCATATTCATCGCGACGTTTATCATCGTCACGGATCAACAGCGCGTTGTTACGCACGTCTGCGGAGATACGTCCGCTGAGATCGTCAATGCTGACGCCGTCGCTGTCCCGATCAGACGGACGGCTGGTGCCGTTGGTGTGACTGGAGAGGCGCGCCAGCAATGACTGGGTGTTCTGCATCATCGAGTTGTTGTCAGGCACGCCGAGAGTGCCCTCAACTCCGCTGGCGCTGGTCGGTGCCGCCCGCTTGCCGTTCATCAGTTCGTTGAGCATGGTGGCAACGCCAGGGATCACCAGCGTCTGATCGCGGTAATGAATCGTTCTGTCCGCGACTGAGGCATATTTGAGAGGGAAGGTCATCACCTTACGCCGATCTTCTTTTTTCTCGCGCTGCTCACTGAAGCGCTTCACCAGATCAAGATACTGCGGCGGTCCGGTTACCAGTACCACGCCATCGTCCGGCAGCTCGCCCCAGCCAAACCGCGGGTCCAGCAGGCCGATTCCGCTAAGCGCCTGCTTGATATCTGGCGCGGCATCAGGCGATATTTCCAGCCGTTCAGAGCTCTGCTCGTCCTGGGGACTAACATAGAGGGTGTTGTTATAGACGAACCACTGGAACCGATGCTCCAGTGCCAGACGGTCAAGAAATACGCTGGCGTTATCGGCGCGGATCTTGCCATTGACTTCGCTATCTTCGACATTCCCCAGTTGCAAATCGACACCATGCCCATTGGCAAAATCCTGCAGCACCGTGGATAACGGCGTGTGGTCGGCAGAATAGGCATACGACTGATCTTTCCACTCTGATGGGGTCTGAGCCCCAGCCTGGTGGGTTAAGCACAGCATGAATAACGCGCCAAGAAAAAGCCCGCGCGATTTACTTTTATCAACCATGGTTTCCCCTTGGTAGAAATGCCAGGCTGTGCAAGGGCACTGCGCCATGGATAGCGGCTTTATTTCGCTGCTGTTGCAGCATGGATTGCCATACATCACGCTGGTTCAGTAGTGATTCCAGCTGTTTGCACACCAAATCAGCATGAGTTTCGCGAAGTCTTACGATCAGTAACAGATGATTTTCCTGTGCAGCAAGCGCTGCAGCATCGCGACCAAAAAAGCGCAGCGCCGGCGCGGAAAGCTGGAGTGCCCGCTCCAGAAAGGCCTCATCCAGCGGGGCATTGACCGCCAACCCGCACAGCGCGAATAGCTGCCCCCCGCGTTGCTGTAACCACAGAGAGCCGTCATCAACCACCAGATGCTGATCCTCTTGAGGATTATCGAGCCAGCGTTGCACCCACTGCTGCAAGTCAGTTGATCTCGTTAATAATGGCTTTTGCCAGCCCATGCTTAACGGTAAGCTCCTGACTGGCTGCCCAGCTGGCGCTGGACAATCCCATGCTGGCTTCAAAAAAAGCGAAGCTGTCGGCCTGACTGTAGCCCTCACTGGCATTCAGGGTAGCGTCGTCAAGCTGGTTTTGCGCCCGCTCGAACTGGCTATCGAGACGACGTTGCAGCGGAGTGAGTGATGACATCGGTAAACTCTCTTATTGATGCGTGGACCTGTCATTTAAGTGGCGTGCAGTGCGGAACGGTTCCGTGGTAAAGCGAAGATTTTTTACAGCGATGACGACCCGTTTTCAGGCGGGAGCAACTGGCGTACCGCCTGCTGCCAGTCGAGGTGTAGCTCACCCTGCGCGGTAACCAGTTTCAGATTGTCAGCGGCCAGGGTTTCATCGGGTTGCAGTTGCCAGTTCAGATGAGTGTGCGCGGCTAACCAGTCGGCAATCGGCTGTTGTTGGGGGGGGTGACAGCACAGGCTGGCCTGCTCCGCCAGCATTTTGTCGCGCAGCAGCTGTCGCAGCAGTGCATTCAGGCGTGGTGTTTCCGGTATCTCAGCCAGCAACTGTTCCAGCGCCAGCCTCATCACGCTCTCCATCACCGTCAGCATCTCTGATTCGATCTGCTGTTGCTGCCGCCGCCAGTCCGCTAACAGGCTATCGGCCTGCTGCCAGAAATCCTGTTCGGCGCGCTCCTGTGCACGCAGCTTACAGGCTTCCGCCTCCTGTTCAGCGGCGGCGAGGATCTCCTCTGCCTGCTGCTGTGCCTGGCGCAGGATATCCTCCCCCTGTTGCTGGGAAGTCAGCATAGCCTGAGAAATTATCGGGGCCAGATCGTCAGCACCATTCAGCAGGGTGATTCTTTTCTGTGTCAGCATCGCGGCTCCTGTGAGGCATACCATAGAACGGCCTGCCAGAGCGGTAACAGACGCGGTGGAAAGGCGTCAGGCTGTTGAAATGACTCCACTATATGTACCTGCCCTGTCGGGAAAGCCAGCCGCAGCCGTGACCAGCAGACCGGACCGGCGCGTAAACGCAGCAGCCATAGAGCGTTAATATCGCCATCGTTAACCGGCAATCCCTCCGCTCCCGTCAGCCACAGTCCGGGGCGCATCGCCTGAGCAATACGGCGACACCAGCGCTGCTGCTCCGGTAGTAGCATTGTCTGCGTAGAATCACGCCAGCAAACTTCTGCCGCCAGGCGCAGAGCCAGCAGGCGCTGTGCATCGCTAAGATCAAGCCATGCCAACAGTTCGAGGTCGGGTGGACTGACCGGTTGACTCAGTTGCAGTTCCTGAACGATCAGCGGATGGTGAGTCCGGGCCAGCGCCGCGAGTCGGGTATCATCCAGTTGATAAAATCCTGCCTGACGCCAGCTGGCATCGGCGCTCAGCCAGCTGTCGATGCACCACCAGCGCAGCCAGCGCAGGGCAGCTTCATCGGCCGGCGGCATTTAACTCATCCTGCGCTTCCGGGCGGGACTTTTTGCCCTGACGATAGCGTTTCAGATGCGGCCAGCCGAACACCCCGGCCACCACCAGCAGGATCAGCGCGCCAATCATGCCGCTCAGCCAGCTCAGTTGGGCAGCGCGCTCCGGCGTGACCATAAACGGACCGAAAGAGACTTCCGGCGGCTTGTCCTGATAGGTTTCAGCCGGAACAAAAACAATCGCCAGATCTTTATCCGCCCGCCCTGCCAGTCCGGGCAGGCTGCTGGCGACCATCTGCCGGATACGAGGCTCGATCACATCAGGATCGAGGTCCGGACGGTATTTAATAAACACTGCCGCACTGGCGGGTTGTACCGGTTCACCCGGCGCGACCCGCTCTGGCAAAACCACATGCACCCTGGCAACAATCACCCCGTCAATCTGACTGAGGGTCGCTTCCACTTCCTGCGACAGGGCATAAATGTAGCGTGCCCGTTCTTCCAGCGGCGTGGAGATAACACCGTTTTTCTGGAATACTTCGCCCAGATTGGTGCGCGCCGGACGTGGTAAACCCGCAGCATCCAGGATGTGAACGGCACGGTTGAGTTCAGGGGCATCTACAAGTACGGTGATACCCTCTTTGCTGGCGCGTTTTTCTGCCTGGATGTGATAACGCCCCAGCTCCGCCGCAACTTCGTTGGCATCGTTTTCTGTCAGGCCGTGATTCAGCTCGACCTGATCATTACAGCCGAACAACAGGAATACCGGCAGTAACAGCAGTAACTTCAAAGAGTATTTAGCCATAGCGGGGTTACTGCAAATTGGTTAGTTTTTCCAGACTCTGAACACCTTTGCCAACCAGTTTTGCGTTGAGCAGGCTTTCCAGATAGTAGGAGGACAGGGTGCGGTTAGCGTCCATGACACTTCTCGAATCCAGACTGCGTGACGCTTTTGCCAGCGCCTTGTCAGCCTGACTGGACTGGTCGCTGGCCCTGTCTGTCAGATCGGCGAGTTTGTTAATCCAGAACTGATTGTCCTGGGGAGCGCTCTTTTCTTCAGGTGCCTGCAGTGCAGCGCTGAACCAGGAAGCATCTGCTTTATTACCGTTAACGGAACTCAGGTCATTATCCCCGGCACTGATGACTAAAGAGGGGGTATCTCCGCTATTGATTTTCATGGCTCGTCCTAATTGGCAGCAAAAATAGCGGGCGAAAGTGCTGTCACTGACGCCCGACTATTGATCAGAACTGGATAGCTTTCGCGGCGTTGTGACCAGAGTTAATTTCTTTGGTTGCCGAGTCCATTTTTCCATCCAGGATGGAGTTTTGCGTATCCAGTTTCATTTTAGATGCCTGAGCATTGGCAGACTGGGTCAGTGAATCACTCATTGCCCCCTCAAGCGTTTTTGATGCAGAGTTGCTGGCGCTGGTCAGTGAACTGCCGCCGAGAGTAGTAAGACTGCTAAGAAGACCGCTCATATTAATCTCTCCAGTTATTTAAGTTTGTACCCTGGAACATCACATAATGTTCATCAGGTAAGTGGTGGCGTTTTTATATCGGTTCCCGGCAAGCGCTATTTTTTATTATTTGCTTAAGTGACAGATGAAAGAACCGGCTCTTTACATCAGATAAAAAGGTGTCCTCGTATTCTTATCAGCCTATTTTTCCGACCCGAATGATTCGGGCCGATTGAATGACAGATTACTGAGTGATAACGCGATTAGTGCGAACATTCAGTAATTTGATTCGGTGATAGAGCGTGCGCAGGGGCATTCCGAGCTCTCTGGCCGCATCATCAATGCAGTGATCATGACGAACAAGGCAATCCAGGATCAGATTTTTTTCAATGTTGCGCATCATATCTTTGAGTTGTGGCCGCGGATGCTCGCTGTGACAGGCGATGTTCAAAGGCGGTAATCCCAGCGCAAAACGCTCAGCAGCTGCCTTTAATTCACGGATATTGCCCGGCCAGCTGTAACTCAGCAGACATTCGTAATGCTGCTGAGTAAGTTTGGGTGGAATGCATTGTAATGTGTCAGCCGCTTTGTGGAGGAATTGACGAAACATGGGGATAATTACTTCAACGCGTGAGCGGAGTGGCTGCAATGGAATGTTGATAGTGTTGAGGCGGAAGTAGAGGTCACGGCGAAAAGTTCCACGTTCAACCAGCGTGAGCAATGGTGTTTGTGTTGCCACGATGACCCGCATATTTACCGGAATGTAACGGGTTCCGCCCAGACGTTCAATACCACGGGTTTCCAGTACACGGAGCATTTTAGCTTGTAATGATAAAGGCATGCTGTCGATTTCATCGAGAAACAGCGTTCCGTTATTTGCCTCTTCAACATAGCCTGCACGCGCCTGCCCTGCTCCGGTATAGGCACCGTGGTTGATACCAAAAAGCTCGCTTTCAGCAAGAGTCTCAGGTATTGCCGCGCAGTTAACCGGTACAAATTTCCCGGAACAGCCAGAAAGTTGATGAATTTTTTGGGCCAGTGTGTCTTTTCCTGTCCCCGTCTCCCCTTCAAGGACTAAATCAATTTTTAAAGGTGCAACGGTTTGAATGATTGCAGCCAGTGAATTGTGGATATCAACGGGATGCTCTTCTGTCAGAGTCATGTGATCCCCCTGCCCCAGCACCGACCGGAATGAGAGCTCACTATTCCTGATATTCATTAAATTTACCCCTGGCCTGACAATTAAATAATTTGACGTCGCTCAAATGCACAGCACGATTACAATCAGCCTGTCGATTACAATTAATTACATTTTGGGTGGTATAATTTACTCTAGGCTTACACAGGCTTTAATAATGTCCCTTGCTGACGTTAAGAAACCATCATCATATGCTGAACATTTAGTAGGGTTTTTCAGGGGGTTGGGTAAGGATATCCTTACTTTTGAAGAGAAAGGTGTAAGCGGTTACACACTCGTCTTACTCTATTCTTTTGTAAGGTAAGGAGATTTTTTTATGGCGTTGTCAGGAGAGGATATAAGAGATTTAAAATTAAGGAAGATAATCCAGGAGCAATCCTATGAGATCAACTGGTGACTGATAGCGTATTTCACTATGTCGGCATTGGTGGAAAACATCATTTTTTCCATTAGTCGTGACTTATGCGTACTCACCGTTTTATTACTGATAGCCAGCGCTTTAGCAATGTCATTGACTCCGTCGCCACGCGCCAGCATCAGCATGATCTGCATCTCGCGTGACGTCAGGCGGTCATGTAAAACTTCCCCCGCCTGAGTGTATTCATAAAAGACAATCTGCTCCGCCAGAACATGGTCGATAAAGCGTTCCCCCCGAGCCACGCGATGTATAGCAGCCAGAAGAGCCTCAGGATCATTGTCTTTAGTGATATAGCCCAAGGCACCAGATTTAAGGGCTCGCCGCGCAATCTGCGGTTCACTGTACATAGTGAGGATAAGAATGGGCAGACCGGGATATTGCAGATGAATACGGGTAATCAGTTCCTCACCACATAATCCGGGCATGCTCATATCCAGCAGTAATAAGTCAACGTCTTCATTACGCAGACCTTCCACTACCTGAGCGGCATTACCCGCTTCAGCAACCACCATAAGCCGGTCATCCAGCGAAAATATCTGTTTCAGTCCTTCACGCATAATGACATGATCATCCACTATCATCAGGCGAATATTATTATCCATTGTACTATTCCAGATTCTCAATATTAGTTGTCAATTTTATTAATGGTATCGTTAACACGACCCGGGTCCCTTTGAATGGCTGACTCTCAATTTCCACATGACCGCCTAACATCCGACCCCGTTCTTTCATTCCCATCAGGCCAAACGCATTGTCATTACGCTTCTCGCAGTCAAAACCACGTCCATTGTCACATACGGTCAGCACCACTGAACTGGGGTATTTAACCACGAGGATCGTCACCACGCTGGCCTGCGCATGGCGTGAGATATTGGTTAACGATTCCTGCGCCACGCGGAAAGCGGCTGTCGCCTGTTCATCATTTAGCCTCACCTCCTGTTCAGGAGCGATTAACCGACAACAGCAGCCGGTATGGCGGCTGATAAATTCATCACGCAGCCACTCCAGTGCCGGCGTTAGCCCCATATCAAGCACGTTTGGTCTGAGACGAGTCGCTACGTTTCTCACCACCTGAATAGTTTTATCAGCCAGCCCCATCAGGTTCTTTACCCGATCGTGTAGCAACGGATTATTTTTACCGAACTGGATACGCAGCATTGAAATACCCATCCTTAGCGAGGTCAGATGCTGTCCCAGCTCATCATGGATCTCACGTGCGATACGCTTACGCTCTTCTTCACGTGAAACTTCACGCTGCCTTGCCAGAAGACGCAGGCGCATATGCGAATCTTCCAGCTTCTTTTCTGCATAATGAATCGCAGTGATATCGCGCCCCACCACCATGACCGACATCAGATTGCCATGCTGATCAAACTCGGGCACACAACGGGTGTGATTGATAACCGTTCCACCGGTAAGTGGGCTGTCCGATTCAACCAGCTCCCCTTCTGCCTCAATTTGCGTGCTGACCACCTCTTTAATCAAACGCTCAATATGTTCGACACAGGGCAAATCTCCAAGAAGCTCACGCAGGCTATTTCCCCGTAACTCTTCAGCCGACAATTGCAGATGCCGCAATGCGGCTGGATTGGCATACTGACATTTCAGGTCAGTGCCGAAACGCACGACCATATCCGGGGAGTTCTCCACCAGAACCCGAAACTCCTGCTCCCGGACATGCGCCATCTGCTCAAGGTGTTTGCGCTCCCGAATATCTTTCACCACACACATGCTGTAATTACTTTCTTTATAAATAAATGGGTTAGAGCTGACCTCAACCGGAATCATTTCGCCCCATTTACTTTTATGACAAGTTTCGAAGGTAAAGGATTTTCCACCACGCTGCTCCCTGACCCGCTTCCACATCGCGAAGATATCGTCCTTACTCCAGGCCGGATCGATATCTGAAACGCTCATATTCTCCATCTCTTCATTGCTGTAGCCGAGCATGCGGCACGATTCATCGTTGACGTAATAGAAGCGAGTATCGCTGTCGATCAGATAGACCGCATCCCTTACCATGTTCAGAGCAAACTCGACCAGTTTGAGCGGATCATCACCATTCTTTAAATGTCGCCCGGACAATTGCATCTCTTCTCCTGTGAAAAAACTTCTTTGATCCGGTCTGGCCGCATCTGCCTCTTCGCAGTGTGGCATAGAAGCTATGTCCGGGTGTTATAACCGGACAGGCTGCGCATCACTTTACGATTTAGCGAATTTCAGGTCCATTTTAGTTTTAACAGGACAGGGACTGTTTTAGTGATACACGCACGCGAGATAAACGCGAACGTACCGTGCCAATAGGAATGTTTAAATCTTCGGCGATATCCTGATAGCTGCCTTCCTTCTCTACAAGCATACTGAACAGATGACGCGTATCCTTCGGCAACAGGGCAATTGAGTTTAGCGTGGAGTGTAAAATGCGTTGATTTTCAGTAATCTGGCTCGGGTCCTCATGCTGCACCAGCAAAATATCCTCTTCCAGTTCGTCATAGCGTGGACGCCCGGACTGTTGGCGAAAATGGTTGCGGATTAAATTCAGGGCAATGCCAAACACCCAGGTTTCTGGCCGCGAGGCACCCGCGAATTTGTCGCGATTTCGAAATACTTCCAGCCAGGTCATCTGAACCAGATCTTCCGCGTCTTCTCTGTGAGATACACGCTTTCGGATGAAATGGTGTACGCGCCGGCCATGCTCACGAAAAATCCGCTCCCAGTCTATGTTGATCGGGACAACATTGTTGACTAACAACTGCTCTGTGTTCTGCACGTGAATGTCTGACATAACAAGCTCCATTACTTTATCCATTAATGCCCCTGCGGCTAAATGGCTATAGCAAGGCCTGTACCAGGCGAAAAAAATTTTTAACCACCTGAAAATATTGAGCTATTTATTTTATCCCTGCCTGTTTCTGGCAATTTATTGCCAGGCATGCTGGGGGGAATTTGCAACGCTTTGCAAAGCCAGGGGGTGACTTTTTCAGAAGGCAAAATCATCAGGGAACCGCAGCGAAGATCACGCCACACACTTGCAACAGCTTTCATATTTAAGGTTCGCCAGGATGAAAATTGCTTCCGTTATACCCAGCCTTCAACCGACGCTGCCGGTAGCCGCCAGCGTGGTGGATGATGTTCTGCCCCCGGTCAGTGTTGCGCCCTCATCGGCGGGAGCATCATCACACGTGCCCAGCTCCCCACTGGAAGACTCAATGGAAGAAGTCTCGATGACCTTCGCGGAACAGGTTGAGCGTAAAAGCAAGGCGTTAAATCAGCGGAAAGTGGTGGCACAGCCGGGTAGCCGGGCGATGCAACATATCGAACGGATTGAGAAGTTAGACGAGCTGATGAAGTTGCTGGAGCATCCGCAGCATGCCCAGCTGGAAACCCTGAACCAGAAGATGCAGACCCTGTTGCAACGCTCACCCTCTCCGCATCTGGATGAGCTGCTGGAAGCCGCAGGCCATGACCCGGTGCGCTGTGACGTGGTGTTACGTCACACGCTGGCCCAGGCGCAGCAGGCGCAAAACAGTGCACTGACCACCAGCGCAGTACAGAGCCTGGAGCTGCTGCATAAGGAAAAAGGAGCCGAAGTCAGCGCCGGGTTGAATACCGCCAACGCCATTGCCAGTTTCACGACCGATCCGACACAGAAACAGGCCATGCGCCAGCTCTACTATCAGACCATTGTTCACCTGCAATCAGGCAATGCGATGCTGGATGCGCTGCTGAACAGCTTTGGCAGCGTGCACTTTCATCAGGGATTACGCACCTTACAGCGCGCCTTATCTGACGATCTCGCCGCGCGCAGCGCTTCCATCCCGCGACGCGCGCTGCAAAAAATCCTCGCCAGCCTGCAGGACGCAGGCAATATCAGTCAGACGCTAACCGCCAGCAACATTTTGTTGAAGCGGCTGAGCGGAAAACTGCCGGACATCAACTTCAGCCCATTAGAGCTGACCCGCCGCCTGCTGAATCTGAGCGGCAACGGTGCTTACCTGCGCGATTTGCAAAATCTCTCGCGCGATGTGGCCGGTGAGCAACCCCATCACCAGGTGCTGTTTCTCAGCGGGCTGGTGCCACTGGTCTACCATCTGCCGCTGGGGCTGTGGCGGGATGATAAAAGTAAAAATCGCCAGATGGCGTTAAATCTGCTGCGCACGGTAATCGGTGAATACGCTGCCCATGAGCCGCGCGCGACGCTGTCCCAACCCAGAGCGGCGTTATAAATGGGTTCTCTGTTTGTCTGGCTGAACCGTCTCGCCATCAGTGCGATGCAGCGCTCGGAAGTGGTGGGTGCCACCATTGTCATGTCGATCGTCTTCATGATGATTATCCCGCTGCCTACCGGCCTGATCGATGTGCTGATCGCGTTGAATATCTGCATTTCGTCACTGCTTATCGTGCTGGCGATGTACCTACCGAAACCCCTGGCCTTCTCGACGTTTCCATCGGTGCTGCTGTTAACCACCATGTTCCGCCTGGCGCTGTCGATCTCCACCACCCGACAGATCCTGCTGCAACAGGATGCCGGTCATATTGTTGAAGCCTTCGGTAATTTCGTGGTTGGCGGCAATCTGGCGGTGGGTCTGGTTATCTTTTTAATCCTGACCGTGGTGAACTTTCTGGTGATCACCAAGGGCTCGGAGCGTGTGGCAGAAGTGGCCGCCCGCTTTACCCTTGATGCGATGCCGGGCAAACAGATGTCAATCGACAGCGACCTGCGTGCAGGACTGATCGAGGCACATCAGGCACGTCAGCGCAGGGAAAATCTGGCTAAAGAGAGCCAGTTGTTCGGTGCGATGGATGGCGCCATGAAGTTTGTCAAAGGGGATGCGATTGCCGGTCTGGTGATTGTGTTTATCAATATGATCGGCGGCTTTGCTATCGGCGTACTGCAAAATGGCATGGACGCCAGCGCGGCGATGCATATCTATTCTGTACTGACCATTGGTGACGGCCTGATCGCTCAGATCCCGGCACTGCTTATCTCACTGACCGCCGGGATGATCATTACCCGGGTGTCGGCTGACGGTCAGCAGGTGGATGCCAACATCGGTCGCGAAATTGCCGAGCAGCTGACCAGCCAGCCGAAAGCCTGGATTATGTCTGCCGCCGGAATGCTGGGCTTTGCCCTGTTGCCCGGCATGCCCACCGCGGTCTTTATCGTGATCAGTATCGTGGCGCTGGGCAGCGGCCTGTTTCAGCTGTGGCGCACCAAACAGCAAACCACCCAGCAGGAGGCGAACCAGCGTCAGGCGCAACAACTGGCCCCGGAGGAGAACGGTCACCAGGATTTGCGCCGCTTTAACCCCACCCGCGCCTACCTGTTGCAGTTCAGTCAGGGCCAGCAGAACAGTGAAGCGGCCACGGCACTGATCCAGAATATCCGTCGGCTGCGTAACCGACTGGTTTACCACTTTGGCTTTACGCTGCCCAGTTTCGATATTGAATTTTCATCGAAGCTGACCGATGACGAATTCCGCTTCTGCGTTTATGAGATCCCGCTGGTCACCGCCACCTTCGCCGTCGGCCATCTGGCGGTAAGAAAAAACAGCGTTGACGCCTGGCTCAGTGAACAGCCCGACGGTGCTGAGCATCCCATGATGCAGGGCGTGGCAGAGCGCGATGAAACGCACTGGTGCTGGCTGCCGCCTGACCATCCGCTGCTGCAACAGGACGAGCAGCCCAGCTGGAATGCCAGCGACCTGATCATGCTGCGCATGGAGCAGGCAATTTATCAGAGCGGATCGCAGTTTATCGGTTTGCAGGAGAGCAAATCGATCCTCAACTGGCTGGAGAGCGAACAGCCGGAACTGGCGCAGGAGCTGCAACGTATTATGCCGCTGTCGCGTTTCGCCGCCGTGCTGCAACGGCTGGCCTCCGAACGCATTCCTTTGCGTTCCGTACGAACCATTGCCGAAACGCTGATCGAACATGGCCAGCATGAGCGTGACAGCGCTGCCCTGACCAATTTCGTGCGTATCGCGCTGAAAGAACATATCTGCCACCAGTATCTGCAACCCAACGGGCTGAATGTCTGGCTGCTGACCCCGGAAACCGAAGAGCTGCTGCGTGACTCGCTGCGTCAGGCCCAGAGCGAAACCTTCTTCTCGCTGGCCCAGGATTATGGCATCAGCCTGCTGCATCAGATGCGCCAGGCCTTCCCGGCTTATGACACTCATCAGGCGCTGATCCTTGTCGCTCAGGATTTACGCAGCCCGCTGCGCGCGCTGCTGAAAGACGAGTTCCACGCTGTACCGGTCCTCTCGTTTGCTGAACTAACCAATAGCGTTGCCATCAATGTGCTGGGACGGCTCGATCTACAACAGTCACCGCCAGACCTCCAGGAAAATGACTCATGCATGAACTACGCGTACTGACCGGGCTGCATCGCGGTGCAGCGTTGCCCCTGAGTGGCGAACAATGGTGGATTGGTGCCGCAGAGGATGCCGATCTGGCCCTGTACGATCCGGGGATCAAAGATCGCCACTGCCAGCTGCTCAAAACCGTGCAAGGCTGGGTGGTCAAGGCGCTGGAGGGGCCGCTGAACGACAATGAAGGCCAGCGGTGTGAAGAACTGAGCAACCTGCAACCGGGAACGGCTTTCGCTATCGGCCATATCTGGCTGAGCATCGTCAGCGCCGCCACACCGTGGCCGGAAGAGGCCAGCGAACCGGCGCAGCCAGAGGAAGCGGCGGTGCTTTCTGAACCGCCAGAAACGGCACCTGCTGAGACAGCGGCGACGCTGCTGACGCAGGAGAAACCGCCGCTGCCGTTCTGGGCCAAAGTGATCTATACGGTGCTGATCCTGCTGCTGGTGATGATGCTGGGCAGCTGGCTGCTGAATGCCAGCGAGGCCTCACCTTCTGCGCCACCGGCACCGGGTAAACCGCAGCTTAACAGCGTGGGACGGGCACGGCAGATCATTAACACGATGCTGCTGGATCGCGGCCTGAATAAACAGGTCAGGGTGGCCCCGGGCAACAACAGCCTGACGTTAAGCGGCAACCTCTCCGACGACGATAATCAGCGTCTGCAACGGATGATGCGCACCTTCTATCGCCGCTATGATGTGCGCCTGGCCATCCATAATCAGGTCAGTGCTGTCAGCGCCAATCTGCCGTTTAACATCGTACAGATCACCAGCGGCGCGCACGCCAATATTGTCACCGACAGCGGCCAGCGCATGTTTATTGGCGATGAAGTTGATCAGCTGCGTCTGGTCGCCATTAACAGCGACAGCATTGAATTTGCCGGACGTGAAAACATCAGGGTGAAGTGGTAATGAGCGCGCTTCGCCAGCAGCTGGCGCAGTGGGAACAGCAGCAGCAGCAACGCCTTGGCCGCTATGCGCCGGTCAGGCGTTACGGCCGGGTTACCGGCATCAGCGGGATCCTGATTGAATGCAGCCTGCCCGATGCGCGCATGGGTGATCTGTGCCGCATCCTGCGCAGTGACGGCGGCAGCGTACTCTCTGAGATTGTCGGTTTCAGCCCGCAGAACATTCTGCTGTCGGCGCTGGGTGCGCTGGACGGTATTTCGCAGGGGGCGATTATTATTCCGCTTTATCTGCCGCACAGTATCTGCGTCAGCGACCAACTGTTGGGCAGCGTGCTGGATGGCTTTGGACGGGCGCTGGAGCCAGGCGGATGCAGCGCGTTTGCCGAGCCGGGTACGCAGGACCGGTCGGTGCCGGTGCTGAACGATGCTCCACCACCTACCGAACGCCCACGCATCGACACCCCACTTCCGACCGGGTTGCGGGCGATTGACGGGCTGCTGACTCTCGGTAGCGGCCAGCGGGTAGGCATTTTCGCCGGGGCTGGCTGTGGTAAAACCACCCTGCTGGCCGAGCTGGCGCGTAACACGCCGTGCGATGTCATCGTTTTCGGTCTGATTGGTGAACGTGGTCGTGAACTGCGCGAATTTCTCGATCACGAACTGGATGAGGAATTGCGCAGCCGAACCGTGCTGCTCTGTGCCACCTCTGACCGCAGCAGTATGGAGCGCGCCAGAGCCGCGTTCACCGCCACTGCGATTGCCGAGGCGTTCCGCGCCGAAGGCAAAAGCGTGCTGCTGATCGTTGACTCTCTGACCCGCTTTGCCCGCGCCCAGCGCGAGATCGGCCTTGCCCTGGGTGAACCGCCGGGACGTGGCGGGTTACCGCCATCGGTTTACACGCTGCTGCCACGGCTGGTGGAGCGGGCAGGACAGACTCGCCAGGGGGCTATTACCGCACTCTATTCGGTGCTGATTGAGCAGGATTCTATGAACGATCCGGTGGCCGATGAAGTCCGCTCGCTGATTGACGGCCACATCGTGCTCAGTCGCCGGCTGGCTGAACGTAACCACTACCCCGCTATCGATATTCTGGCCAGCCTCAGCCGAACCATGAGCAATGTGGTGGACCGCGAGCATAGGGTGCAGGCCGGGCTCGTTCGTAGCCTGATGGCGGCGTATAAGCAGGTAGAGATGCTGATCCGCCTGGGGGAATATCAGCCGGGTAACGACAGTCTGACCGATGCCGCCGTCAATGCCAACGACATCATCAATCACTTCCTGCGCCAGTCAATGCGCACCCCCGCCCCGTTAGAACAAACCCTCTATCAACTTGCCGGGGTCAGCGCTCATGCTCCTGATTGAAGATGAATGGCAACAACAGGATAGTCCGCTGGAAAGCCTGCAACAGGCGCTGAACGTTTTGATGCCAATCCGCCGCCAGCGTCTGAGTCGTGCGCAACGTCAGCAACGCCAGCAGCAGGCGCTGCTGGCTGAGGCAGAGGCACAGCAACAGGCAGCAGCAGAACAGCTGCTGCAGGAGCAGCAGCACTATCAGTTGCAACGCGACCGCCTGCAACAGCAGCAATCCTCAAGGGAAAAACTGACCCGTCATGTCAACAATGCGCTGAGCGCCTTACAGGCGGTCGGTCAGCAACAGCAGCAGTGTCAGCAGGCGAAACAGAACTGTCAGCAGGCCGCTTATGCGCTGGAGCAGGCGACAGAATGGACGCGTGAGCAGCAAAAAGCAGTAGAGAAGCTGGAATATTTATCTGAACACCTGGAGGATGCGTGAAGAATACTAATACCTCGGGATACCCTGACCGGGTGCCCTGCCCTCAACGCCAGGCTCAGCCGGATGAGCGCTATCGAGAGCGGTTACCGGCAACCTGCCTGCGGCAGCAGGAAAGTAAAGCGTCGCTGGATGCGCTGGGTTCACTGTTTTTTGCCAGCACCAGCGAATTTATGCCTGAGCACGACTCGGTGCAGGATGAAGCCCCCTCGCCGGACTGGCAGCAACTGCACCAGCAGTTGCGCCAACGCATCGCCAGCCATGCCGACGAAGAGTGCGCCTTTACTCTGCTGCTGCCAGAGGCTGGTGAAGTCGATGTCACGCTGGCACGTGGTCAACCGGCAGGCTGGGAGATTTCACTGCGTTTTTCGCCACAGGTCTGGCGTCAGTGGCAGCGCCGGGAAATCCTCTGTCGCCGTCAGTTGAGCCACTCTCTTAACGCCCCGGTATGTCTGAAGATTGAACAGGGAAGCGCATAATGAGTGAGGTCACCCGGCTGCACTTCCCCCTTCTCACCCGCCAGGCGGTCCGCTCTCAAAACCTGCTGGCGCGCGCGCACTGCTTTCCTTTTACCCTTGGCGACGAAGCCGGTGAGCTGTTTTTACTGCCTGACACTGACTCCCGCCCGGCAACCTTCAGCCACTGGCGCTGTGCGCTGGGCCACTTTTCGCTGGCAGACGCCACACCGGTGCTTAATCTGCTGTCGCTGTCGCCTTTCAGCGCCCTGCACGGCCTCTGCGCTGAAGATGAATGGCAGACAATATTATTTAATCAGTACCTCAGTCCGGAACTGGCGCGCTTATTTGGCGACATAACAGTTAGTGACGTGCAGGAACCGCATCAATCAGGTGCCAGACTTCATGTCCGGCTGGGTGAACGTCATGCAGAGTGCCCGCTACAGCTAAGCCATTCAGGGCTGGCACACTGGCTGAAGCAGCCCGGCTGGCAGAAGAGCCACAGCACACTGCCAGATACGCTGGTTTACAGCCAGCCGCTGGTTCTGGGGCGCATTACCCTGCACACGCCGCAGTTGCAGGCATTGAGTGCAGGCGATGTGCTGGTTCCTCCGGTCAGCTATTTCGCCCCGGACGGTCAGGGCAGCCTGATCCTCGCCGGGCAGCAGTTATATGGCGAATTGCAGTTGCCTCACCACTTTTTGCTTAATCATATGGAGAGTACCGCCTTGGATCCTTATGCTGCTGATGAATATGACGCGGTGTCCCAGCCTGAGACGCTTACCACCGATGAGAACCCGCAGCTGGCCTCGCTGCCGCTGTCGCTGGAAGTGCGCTGTGGCCGTACCCGACTGACGCTGGGCGAACTGCAACAGTTACAGACAGGCAGCATACTGACGCTTGATAATGTGACGCCCGGCGAGGCCGGTTTGTACCACGGCGACACGCTGATCGCAAACGGTGAGCTGGTGGATGTGGAAGGCCATCTTGGATTACAGCTCACCCGGCTGCTGCTGAACTCGCAGCAGGAGGCCGGATGAATACCGAACAGTTCGATCCGATGACCTTTGCCCTGTTCCTTGGGGCATTGTCACTGATCCCGATGCTGATGATCGTCTGCACCTGCTTTTTGAAAATCTCGATGGTGCTGTTGATCACCCGCAACGCGATCGGTGTGCAGCAGGTGCCGCCGAACATGGCGCTGTATGGGATTGCGCTGGCGGCAACGCTGTTTGTCATGGCACCGGTATTTAACCAGATGCAGCATCAGTTCAGCCAGGCTCCCGCCGATTTATCCAGCATGGATAACCTGAAAACCAGCCTCACCAACGGGGTGGCCCCGCTGCAGAAATTTATGACCCACAACACCGATCCCGACATCCTGATCCATTTGCAGGAAAACAGCGTGCGGATGTGGCCAAAAGAGATGTCGGACAACGTCAGCAAAGAGAATCTGCTGCTGGTGATCCCGGCCTTCGTACTGTCGGAATTGCAGGCCGGATTCAAAATCGGATTCCTGATCTACATCCCGTTTATCGTTATCGATCTGATTGTCTCCAACGTACTGCTGGCGCTGGGTATGCAGATGGTGGCGCCGATGACGCTGTCGCTGCCGCTGAAGATGCTGCTGTTTGTGCTGATTGATGGCTGGACCCGCCTGCTCGACGGCCTGTTCTACAGTTACCTCTGAGGCATGCATGGAAATACTGAATCTGTTCAAACAGGCGATGCTGCTGGTGGTCCTGCTCTCCGCTCCGCCGCTGCTGGTGGCGGTGATTGTCGGGGTGCTGGTGTCATTGTTACAGGCTGTGATGCAGTTGCAGGACCAGACCCTGCCCTTTGCCATTAAGCTGGTGGCTGTCGGTATCGCGCTGGCGCTGAGCGGCCGCTGGATCGGCGTTGAGCTGCTTGAACTGGCCCAGCAGGCCTTCGCCATGATCCCACAGACCGGGGCGTAGCTATGGCTAACGATGCCATCCACACTCTCTATCAGTACCTGTTTGCCCTGACGCTGGGTACTGCACGCATCTATCCCTGCCTGATTCTGGTTCCGGTATTTTCATTCAATATTCTGAAAGGTATGGTGCGTACCGGCGTGGTACTGGCGCTGGCGCTGGTGCCGGCGCTGGGTTTACAAACGCAACTGGCGGTGCAGATGCCCGACTGGCCACAGCTGATCGCGCTGATCCTGAAAGAGGTGGTGATTGGTATCCTGCTGGGGCTGATCATGGGGATGCCGTTCTGGCTGTTTCAGTCAGTGGGGGCACTGTTCGATAACCAGCGTGGCGCACTGATTGGCGGCCAGCTGAACCCGGCGCTGGGAAGCGATGTCACCCCGCTCGGCCTGCTGCTGCAACAGACGCTGATTTTGCTGCTGATGCTGGGCGCGGGCTTAAGTGGTGTGACCCAGATTATCTGGGACAGCTACCGTATCTGGCCGGTGATGCAGTGGTTGCCGTTGCCGCATCAGCAGGGATTCGAGCAGTATCTGAGCCTGCTGGCCGACACCTTCAGCCATATCATCATTTACGCCGGCCCGCTGGTGGCGCTGCTGCTGATGCTGGATTTCAGTATCGCTATCCTCAGCCTCTACAGTCCGCAGTTGCAGGCGTTTGTGCTGTCCGTTCCGGCGAAGTGCCTGGTCGGCCTGCTGTTTTTTGTGCTCTATATCCCCACGCTGAATGCGCTGGGAGAGGGACGTCTGGAACGGCTGCCCGATCTGAGCAAGCTGATGCCACTGCTGCTGGGAGGTCACTAGCATGTCGGAAAAAACGGAAAAACCCACGGCAAAAAAGCTTCAGGATGCGCGTCGTAAAGGTCAGGTTCCGCAAAGTCAGGATGTTCCCAAACTGCTGATTTGCGCCGGGGTGGTGGAGACCGTGCTGGCGCTGGATGACGTCGGGATGCAGAAGCTCCAGGCACTGATGATGCTGCCGCTTGCCCGCCTTAATCAGCCTTTTGAGCTGGCGCTGAATGAAGTGGCCGGCAGCGCGCTGGTGCTGGTGGCCACCTTTTGCGGCCTGACGGTTGCGGTGGCGGCGCTGCTGCGTATTATCGGCGGCTGGATGCAGTACGGCCCCCTGTTTGCCCCGGAAGCACTGAAGCCCGATTTCAACCGTCTCAACCCGATCAATCAGTTCAGGCAGATGTTTTCGGTTAAAAAACTCACCGATATGCTGAACAACATCCTGAAAGCCGCCGCCATTTGCACCATTTTTTATCTGGTGCTGACGCCGGATCTCGAATCCCTTTCCCGGCTCGCTTATGGCGATCTGGACAGCTTCTGGCCTGCGGTGGAGGTGATGCTGACCCGCGTGTCACGCCAGACGCTGATGACGCTGCTGGTGCTGACCCTGCTGGACTTTGGCCTGCAAAAATATTTTTTCCTTAAGCAGCAGCGGATGAGCCATCAGGATATTCGTGACGAGCACAAACAGTCCGAGGGCGATCCGCATATGAAAGGCCACCGCCATGCGGTGGCGCATGAGTTGCTGAACGCCCCGGCGGCTCCGGTGAAAAGCAAACCGGTCGAGGAGGCCGACCTGCTGCTGGTCAACCCCACCCACTATGCGGTGGCGCTCTATTACCGTCCGGAGCTGACGCCGCTGCCGCGCATTATCTGTAAAGGTGAGGATAAGGATGCCAAAGCGCTGATCGCCAGGGCGCAGAAAGCCAATATCCCGGTGATCCGCTTTATCTGGCTGGCACGAACGCTTTATCGTTCTGACGAGGGCCAGATGATCCCCCGTCATACGTTGCAGGCGGTGGCGCAGGTTTATCGGGTGCTGCGTGAGCTGGACGATCAGATAAGCGACGAAGTGATCGAGCTGGAAGCGGAATAGCGGGAACTTTTGTCTGCCGTACACCACCTATATGCTGAATGAGTCGGACAGCGTCCGAAACATGCCGGGTCAAACCACAGCATTTTGTGTAAGGAATATGGCCAATGAATATGACAATGACCGCCACACCCCATCCTGACGATGTTAATCAAATCCGCCAGAAACTGATGGCATTCAATGCGCAACATGTTGATATCGGGCAGATAAAAGATATCGCCGTTTTTCTCAATGACGCTGAAGGCAACAAAATTGCCGGACTGCTCGCCGTCACCTGGGGGAACTGGATGCATATTCATTTTTTGTGGGTCGATGAGGCGCTGCGCAGAACCGGTCACGGCGCCAGACTGTTGCAGGCCGCCGAGCAGGAAGCTATCGTGCGTGGCTGTCAGCGCGTTTGCGTTGATACTTTTAGTTTTCAGGCGCGGGAGTTCTATGAGAAGCAGGGCTACCGGCTGCAAATGACGCTGGAGCAGATGCCGCAGCATCATCGCCAGCATTATCTGGTCAAGCAGCTGGAGTCTGCCAGTTGTGCGCTTTCCAGCAGTAATTAACTGCAGCATACACGCCATGCACGAGGTTCCTGAGCACGGCCCTGCTGCAGAATAACCGTAAAACCAGCCTGATGAGATAGGCTCTGAGGAAGAACTATGTTTTGCAAGCACTACACTGTTGACCCGAACCATGTTGATTTTCAGGGCGTTGTCGATGGTCTTTACTATCCCTTCTATCTGGAGTGGGCACGTCATGCTTATATGGCAGAAGCGCTCGGTCTGAACCTTGAAGAGGAATTTAAACAGGGCCGTATTCATATGCTGCTGGAGTATACCTTGCGTTTCAGAAAAAGCCTGAAGGCGGGTGACGCGCTGGTGGTGACCTGTCAGCCGGTAAAAAACGAAAAACGCAGCCGGGTAGATTTTTTCCAGCAAATTCTGGTTAACGATGTGGTGTATGCCGAAGCAACCTTCACCGCCACCTGTTTAACCAATGGTCGTCCCGGTGTTCCTCCCAGCCTTGCGGCAGTCCTTGAATAATGAATTCTGAATACAAGGTACATCCACGCATGTTTTCATGTAATTGATAGATACTCACTGGTAAAATATTCAGTTAACCCTGTGCCACACAGGTGAGCGTAAGGGTTAATGATGAGCCGGGTTTCAGATCAGCCAGGGACAGGCCCGTTAATGCGCTTTTGGGAGGCCAAACTGGCTTAGCACCGGATCAACGTTATGATCAAAGCGCTTCTGCTCTTTGTGCTTATTGACCGCGCTGACGATAGAACTGATGCCAAAACCAATCGCTATCGCGCCATCAACCACCCAGCCCACCGGACCCGCTGCGGCACCGATGGTGCTGGCTGCGGCCATCGCTGTACCTTCTCCGGCGACCATACCGACCGCACGTCCGGCCGCCATGCCCGCCATTCGGCCAAAGCTGGCGGTAGCTTCGCGGCCGGTGCTCTTTAGCGCAGTATCCACACCCAATTTAGCCAGTTCGCTACTGCCATGGACGCCATCGTAGATCGCTTTCGCAGCCCCTGCTTTATTGCCGCTTGCTAGCATGTTGGATACAGAGAAGAGGCCGGCCACACCGGCGGCACTGCTCATGCCGGTTTTCATCAGACCTTTCATGCCGGTTGCCGCCCCCTCTTTATTCAGCGCGTTATCCACCGAACTCAGCATCTCTTTACCACTCATTTTTTTTACATCACCCGAGAGCAGACCTGCCTGCTTGAGGGTTTTCAACATATCTACCCCTCTCTTGCCCACTTTCAGTGAATCCATCACCGCTTCGGTGTAGCCGTCCTGCTTCAGGTTAGTCACCTCTTTCGGCAAAACCGCTTCGTACAGCGATTTTTTCATGTCGGAAAGCTGAAGGATCTGCAGGACATCGGCATGTTTACCCTTGATGCTATCTTTGACATAGCCGCCCTGAGTAATTTGATGCTGAAAAGAGGTGTTCAGTTTCTGGCTCAGCGCAGGCTGTCTGGCAACCACCTCTTTCGCCGTGGGTACGCTGTCGCCACGCAGTAAATGCTGCATGTTCAGTTCGTCAGTCAGGTTCTGAAGCGCGTCGCTATAATCTGGCGTCGACTTTATAGCCTTCTGCCCAGCCTGTATGCGCCGCATGTCGTCACTGAGAGTTTTACCTGAGGCCACTTCGCCATACCGCTGCTCGAGCGCCTGACGCAATCCCTTATCACCGTTGATCAACGTCTTACTTTGTGCCGGAACAGCCTTCTCCAGAAAGATACTCACCGCCGGATCTTTTTGTAGCTGGTCGATCTTTTCGTTCAGTGCCTGTTCTGTTTTTGTGGTGTTGCGCAGGCTGCGCCCGGCCTGCACAGTTTTTAGTGTCTGTTGCAGCTTAACCATCACCGCTGTTTTCTCTGCACCGCTATATTGGTCAGGATGTTCAAACACATCCTTATTCAGACGACGGGTATCAATATTGGCAGTGGCATTGACCAATGCCGCTTGATTGATCAACCGGACAACCTCTCCCCCATTAACTGGGGCCTGCTTTTTAATCCAGTTATCAATATTTTTATTGCTGAAGCGACCGTCAGGACCTTGCCCGGCCAATTTCTTACCGGTGACACCGCCCTGGTCAAGCTCGGAAAGCAGTCCGGGAGAGGAGAAATTGCGGGCTGCCTGGCGCAGGGAATCGGCCAGCCCCGGATTCTGTTTCACCAGGCAGTTCAGATTGTCAGCCGACATATCCTTACCGGCTTTACCCTTTTCCAGTCCCGCTACCCGCAATATTGGCCCGTTGGCACGCAACATCGCCGCCGCTGCCACCATCTGGCGGGAGCCTTCGTCCGCATTCGGGTTCTTTTTCAGGTAGTCGGCAATGTCTTTATCCGCTGCGCTCTGCGCTTTATTCATCCGCGAAATAAAACCTTTGTAATCACCTTTGGTGACTTTACCGTCAGGATTGCCACCATGTTTGCCTGCATCAATGGCGTTTCTCAGCGCCGGATTGGCATCGATGTATGCCTGCGCCCGCTGCGCATTCGGGCCGCCGTCCAACACCATTTGCGCCGCTGCCATCGGACGATTGAGCTCTTTTTCCGCCTGCAATCGTTGCCCGGCTGGCAGGTTAGCCACCATCGGCTCCCATTTTTTCAACTTATCCAGTGAGGAGAACGGTGAATTATCGAGAAAATCCCCCGAATGAGCAGCACTGACGACCTGGCCAGACGATCTTACACTCTGCCCATTGGTGAATGCTGCCGGAGCAGATAGCGTCGGGGTCAGCTGGGCTGCGGCTGCGTTCGGAGTCGCTGCAATAGGGCTGCCAGACACAGCCCCCGCTGACGAATTCACAGCATTGCTTACCTGGCCTGTTTTAGGTGGCACGTCAGGATTGCAACCCTGTAGCGATAACCTCGATGTAGCTGGCGCTTTAAACGCATCCCCCCGCAGCGCCATGACCGCCTGAAAAAGAGATCGGATCATCCCTGAAAGGGTGAACGTGACCACAACACCCTGTTGCATTCCTGACACGGCGCCAGACTGAACGTTCTGGCTCTGTGGCGCCTTGAGCGTCGTTTGCTGCGAGGTTGTATCAGGCACAATAAGTGAGTTCTGACTGAATGATGAAGGTGTTGATGAAACACGCATGCTAACTTCCCCCAATAAAAAGGCTTTATCGCTTACCACGGCGACAAAAATTCTTTACTGAGTTTGAGTTGCGGCATATAAGGTCAGGTTCCCGAAAATAATTTGCACTACCTATTCCGGGTCTTTGTACTGTTTTCAATCAGGATTATGGATTTAATAGCCAGTCCGACAGCATCATATGCTGTCATTATTATCGATTTTTCTCGAATCAAAAGATGATTTAATTATAAAAAACTCGGCTGTTATGCTGGCAGACTAATGAGGAAAAGGCCCCTTTAGACGAAAATCCCTACTGGATACGTTTATTTTCTTCTTAATAGTAAGGTTGTGCACTTCTGTTTTAACTGGCCATGCAAGTTACTATGCATGGGTTAAATCGGGAAAGGTTACTGCTTTATTTTTTCGATTTTTCTAAATCACTATACTCTCCCCTCACAAGTATAATGTGGGAAGCAACGATGAATCCTGCAATCGCATTGTCATTCGGATCGACGTCGTGCCGGTTATCCGGTTGACGGTGTGATTACAACAGAGCCTGGTGTCCGTGTTCCCTTTCCTGCCCTGACCCGCTACTGACTGAACCTTCCGTAATCACACTATAACTGTCACTTTGTCTTTAACAGCCCCCTCTCTGATAAGCCATATATCAGCCATGACCGGGCGAATTTATTTTCGTGCTGGCCGCAGGTGAATACTGACATGCGCCTTGTATCATTTGAAAATCCTGCTATGCAGCTGATAAATTTATACTTTTATGCTCCTGTCATTTTACAGCCTTGGTAGCGGTTCTGCCTTTTTATTTAGAGAATGCTTCCCATAAAAAACCGCCCGGAGGCGGTTATCAGATGTCTTTGGCAGGAGCCGGGAAATCTCTATCGTCATTGAATGGATTTTTAACATCAGCCTCAGACTCATCATCAGCCTCATCATTATCCCGATAGACAGGACTTTCAGCATCATCAGGTACTGGCTCAACATAATCTGGATCAGGACGTTCTGACATATTCGCCTCCACTTTTTTCTTTTCGACAACATAATTGTAGTTAGAGAAAAAACAAATTGCCGATCCTTTACCCGTTATGTGAGTTAAGCGTAAAAACTATTAATTCGCCTGCTTACAATGTCCATATCTTATTGTTCGCATTCATCACGTATGCCACATCGTCCTCTCTCAGAAAAAAGCTACTGTTTATGTGCAGACGCTGCGATACTTCGCTGCATGGGTTAAACCCAACGCTGCGGCCTATATGAATCTCCTCACCATCGCCAGGCCACATGATTTTTACTATCACCAGGCATCTTATGCTGTCTCAGAGGGAAAAAGGCTTTGCTGAATAAATCAGATTTCGGGCAAGCCTCTCTGTAGCGGGTTGGGGTTTCAGGCAATACTCACGCTTTCTGGCATGCCTGCCTGTGTCATTTTGTTTAAAGCACGCACGATGGTCAGAGCCTTTGCAAACTGACCATCGTTTTCACGTAATTTCAGTAGACCATCCAACAGCTGTTTCACCCTGTACATGGCCATTTCCGCTCTCGATCGACGGTTATATTCTGTTGTCCATTTACACTGTGCATTGCTCCCGATTAGACGTTAATTCGCCACTGCACGATTGCGGTCTTCATACGCCTCAGACCCGTAACCTGCGCCCTGTCAGGAAAGGATGAGAGCACTGATTTTATTACGCTGCAGTTCATCGTAACACAGTGGATGTCGTAAGCTTCGTCTGCTGCTGCCCTGATTTTTTTATATGGATCTGCCAGATTAATCCGGGGAAGGAATCTGAGTCCGTCACGCTGTTAAGCGACAGATTTGCACAGATGATTTTAAGTGTTTTGCTGTCAACAGCCAGATAGAGCTTCCGCCAGATACGACGCCGTTCTTTGCCATATTTTTTGACTTTCCACTCACCTTCACGGAAGACTTTCAGATCAGTAGAATCTATCACCAGATGGGCTATCTCACCCCGGGAGGGCACTTTAAAGCTGACATTGACCGACTTTGCCTGTTTGCTGACACAGCTGTAATCCGGACAGCGCATCGGAACGTTCATCAGGGTAAAAATGCAGTCAATGAAGCTCTGTACAGCCCGCAGGGGCAGTCGTGATGGCACGGTCAGAATGGCGCTGAGGCCGTCACCATGGTGACGGCGTTGCTGGCACATACCATGACCTGAGAACTTCATCATTCAGCCAGAAGGTAACGGAACCGCGGTTGATAAGGGCTTTGTTGTAAGAGCGCCAGTTGGTGATTCTGAACTTCTGCTTTGCCACGGGGCTGCCTGTGTTGTCAGGATGATGCGTGATCTGATCCTGCGATTGAGCAAAAGTTCAATTTATTCAACAAGGCCGTGGGAAGGTGCTCAGGCCTGTAAACATATTCTGCTTCGAATACGTGTGAGTGGATTTTTCAGCGTGCCTGTTCGCTTACCTTCATGGTGAACTTCAGTGGGCCGTCATCGCGCGGAGGCAGGGACATAAGCAGAATGATTATATTGTTTTGCATCAGCCAACATGCTGACCTGCTCATTTTAATTTACGGAAGGTTCGGCCTGGTGCATTGTTCATAGGATAATTAGTTCGACTTGTTATATTTAATTTAGTCTTCATGAATAAACTCAGAAGTTAATTCACTTCACAATCAATGGGCCCACAATGGCCAAATTAAAACATAGACCAAATGGATATTATCAGATAACGAAGGATAGCCTGCATTCATGATCGGGATGTCTTGTAAATTTTCTGTCGCAATAAAAAATCTCATACTTTCGTTTATAAGGGACTGTAAACTAGCCATCTCACGGACTGAAACTTAGCATAAATTACATTGCGCGCTATATTTTCAGGTTTGAATTACATCTGGTTTTGCCAATCTACCTTCAACCTATCGCTACACCCAAATCTTGAGTATTCCTCACCAGTGTCCTACCTTCAGACAGCGTCTGACAAAGCCTCACAATCACACCCCCACAATCCAGCCGGAGGCCCCCTTGACCCGCATTCATAACCCCGAACCCTGTAGCGGCACTCTGTTTTTCGATGTCAACGAAACCCTTTTGTCCACCACCGAACTGAACCAGGCTGTCGCGCAGCGGCTTGGTAACAGGCCGGAGCGCGCCGAGGCCTGGTTTACCTCGCTGTTGCATCATTCACTGGTTGAGTCAGTGACCGGCAGCTGGCACAGCTTTGGTGATATTGCCGAAGCGGTACTGAAGATGACCGCTGCACATTACGGCGTCACTTTGCCAGCGGACGCGACGCCGCTGGCTGACATTATCGCCGCCATGCCCGCCCATCCGGACGTTGCCGCAGGGCTGACTGCCCTGAAGCAGCAGGGATTTAAGCTGGTTGCGCTGACCAACTCCTCGACCGCACTGGCAGAAAAACAGCTCGACTTAGCCGGACTGGCACCGCTCTTCACTCGCATTCTCAGCGTGGAACAGGTTAAGGTTTATAAGCCCGATCTCAGAGTTTATCAGTGGGCAATGAAAGAGATGGGCAAGCCCGCCGCAGAGTGCATGATGGTGGCCGCGCATGGCTGGGATGTGGGCGGCGCAAAACGTGCGGGGATGAAAACCGCCTTTATCAGCCGTCAGGGACAGATACCTTATCCGCTGGCACCTGCACCTGATTTGATCGTCAGCGATATTCAGGCGCTGGCCGCACAGCTTAAACCGCTCTGCTGAGCACAGTGCGCAGTGATTCCCGGTAAAACCCAGGCAGTCAGTCTGTCTGGGTCTCAAACGCCGATCTGACCGCGTTCACGATGCGCCCGGACAGCGTCGCATCGTCCAGCAACGGGAACGTTTTTTTAAGCTTGCCGGAGATCTGCCAGCCATTTTCCTTCAGCGAACGAATAATGCGACTCGCGTCCTGATCGGGCATTTCAA
>Ga0153961_1000044_pt1 | contig 62808 bp, 44 predicted proteins | sample TSFL045MetaG_FD_104748 | JGI IMG/M metagenome (GOLD analysis project Ga0153961, IMG submission 104748) | Attine ant fungus gardens microbial communities from Florida, USA - TSFL045 MetaG | ecosystem: Host-associated > Fungi > Mycelium > Unclassified | place: USA: Florida, Withalacochee...
GAAGAATTAAACGAGACGCAAGCAGCGAATCCCTTCGTGGTGCAATAGTATAGGCAGAAGCTTTTTTTTATTAACAGGGCCAGCATTTTATTCAGACTCGCGCTTCAGACTTAATCTATCACGACAGGTAAAGTATTAGAGCAAAAGCGAGGCTGTTACTTTACCTGGCTTAACTTTTACCGCAAAAACCACCACGCGCTTAATCGTAACAACGCTCACAAAGCGTTTCAGTCTGATGAGTTTATTATCACTTAACGGAAATCATTTACGCTTAATAGCAACCTTCCGCCTGGCGATATTCTGATAATCGCGCCGCTGATTCCGCAGCGGATAAGGCGTGAAGAGATTGTTCGCCTCTCGATTTTTGAAAGCAAGCGAAATCAGTTAAAGGTAACAAATATCGCAACGCTGACGGTTTAATGACCACGCTCGTGACACATCCTACGCAGATACTTTTACTGCTATTTGTTTAATCGGCGTAAACAATACTCTGAAGCCTGCATCAGTCTTTTAAGATTATTCGGAAGCCTGGCCCTCTCCCTCCGGCAACGCTTCATTAATAACGCTGCGCTTTTTGCACTTTTCGCCTTTAGATTGCCGGATAAATCATTTAAGCCCTCTCCCCCGCTCTGTCAGGATGTGAGCATCAGTTCTCAACAATAGCTAATCAATAACTTTCAGTTATAAGGAGTAACGATGCGAGTTATTACGCTAGCTGGCAGCCCGCGTTTCCCGTCACGTTCGACCTCGCTGCTTACCCTGTGCCAGCGCGCGCTGGAAGCGCGCGGCGTTGAGGTGATCCCCTGGAATATTCAAAATTTTCAGCCAGACGATCTTATTAACGCGCGCTTCGATGCGCCGGCGCTGCTGGCGCTGCGCGACGATTTACTCGCCGCCGACGGCGTGATCGTCGCCACGCCGGTATATAAGGCCTCTTTCTCCGGCGCGCTGAAAACCCTGCTCGATCTGCTGCCCGAACGCGCCCTGGAGCACAAAGTCGTGCTGCCGCTGGCCAGCGGCGGCAGCGTGGCCCATATGCTTGCGGTCGATTACGCCCTGAAGCCGGTGCTGAACGCGCTAAAGGCGCAGGAGATCCTGCACGGCGTGTTCGCCGAAGATCATCAGATTACCCACTACGATCGCCAGCCGGAGCTGCAGGCGGCACTGGCGCGCCGCCTGGATGAGGCGGTTGAGGCGTTCTGGCTGGCGCTGACCCGCCATCACAAACCTCTGGCGCAGGCTGTTTAAAGGAAGAAACCGACATGAAGAGCATCACAGGCTGGCTACTCGCCGCACTGGCCGTGCTGAGTCTGCAGACCCAGGCGGCGGACGCGCCCGCGCAGATTCGCATCGGCTACCAGAAAGGTTCCGTCAGCATGGTGCTGGCGAAATCGCACCGGCTGCTGGAGCAGCGTTTCCCCAACACTAAAATTCAGTGGATCGAATTTCCCGCCGGTCCGCAGATGCTGGAAGCGCTAAACGTTGACAGCATCGACCTGGGCAGCACCGGCGATATACCGCCGCTGTTCGCTCAGGCGGCGGGCGCCGATCTGCTCTACGTCGGTTCGGAGCCGCCCAAGCCGCAGGCCGAGGTGATTCTGGTGGCGAAGAACAGCCCGCTGAAAAGCGTCGCCGATCTTAAAGGCAAGAAAGTCGCCTTTCAGAAAGGCTCCAGCTCGCACAATCTGCTGCTGCGCGCCCTGCAGCGCGAAGGGCTGAGCTTTAAGGATATTCAGCCGATCTATCTGACGCCCGCCGACGCGCGCGCCGCCTTTCAGCAGGGCGACGTGGACGCCTGGGCAATCTGGGACCCCTACTATTCCGCCGCGCTGCAGCAGGGCAACGTGCGCGTGCTGGCCGACGGCAGCCAGCTCAATCTGACCGGCTCGTTCTACCTGGCGACGCGTCAGTTCACCGAGCGGAACGGCGCCTTCGTCCAGCAGGTACTGGATACATTTAGCCAGGCCGACGCGCTGACGCTCAGCCAGCGCGAACAGAGCATCGATCTGCTCGCCGCCGCGATGGGCCTGCCAAAGCCGGTTATTGCCAGCTACCTCGATCACCGTCCGCCGACCCGCATTTCGCCGGTCAGCGCGCAAACCGCAGCGGCGCAGCAGCATACTGCCGACCTGTTTTATTCCAGCCACCTGATGCCGGTAAAACTGACGATCGCCGATCGCATCTGGCATCCCAGCGCCCAACTTCAGTAAGGAGCGAATAATGAGCTTATCCGTATTCTGGTTTCTTCCGACGCACGGCGACGGACACTATCTCGGCACCTCGGAAGGGGCGCGACCGGTCGACCACGGCTATCTGCAGCAGATCGCTCAGGCCGCGGATCGCCTGGGCTTCGGCGGCGTGCTCATCCCCACCGGCCGTTCGTGCGAAGACGCCTGGCTGGTCGCCGCCTCGCTGATCCCGGTAACGCAGCGCCTGCGCTTTCTGGTGGCGCTGCGCCCAGGCGTGATTTCCCCAACCCAGGCGGCGCGCCAGGCCGCGACGCTGGATCGCCTCTCTAACGGCCGCGCGCTGTTTAACCTGGTGACCGGCGGCGATCCGGAAGAGCTGGCGGGCGACGGCGTGTTTCTCGATCACCACGAGCGCTATGTCGAGTCGGCTGAATTTACCCGCGTCTGGCGTCGCGTGCTGGAAGGCGAAACGGTCGATTACGCCGGTAAGTATGTCAAGGTGCGCGGCGCGCGTCTGCTGTTCGACCCGGTACAGCAGCCGCGTCCGCCGCTCTGGTTCGGCGGCTCTTCCGAACCGGCGCAGGATCTGGCCGCCGAGCAGGTCGACGTCTACCTCACCTGGGGCGAACCGCCGGCGCTGGTGAAAGAGAAAATTGAACAGGTGCGCGCCAAAGCGGCGGCGCAGGGACGCAAGGTGCGCTTCGGCATTCGTCTGCACGTCATCGTTCGCGAAACCAACGATGAAGCCTGGCGCGCCGCCGATCGTCTCATCGCCCATCTGGATGACGACACCATCGCGAAGGCGCAGGCTGCGTTCGCCCGCACGGACTCGGTGGGCCAGCAGCGCATGGCAGCGCTGCACAGCGGACGCCGCGACCAGCTGGAAATTAGTCCCAACCTGTGGGCGGGCGTCGGTCTGGTGCGCGGCGGGGCCGGCACCGCGCTGGTCGGCGACGGTCCGACCGTGGCCGCACGCATGCAGGAGTACGCCGACCTCGGCATTGAGACCTTTATTCTTTCCGGCTATCCGCATCTGGAAGAGGCGTATCGCGTTGGCGAGCTGCTCTTCCCGCATCTCGACCTGGAAGTGCCGCAAATCCCGCAACCGCGCGACGTGCAGGCGTTCGGCGAAACCGTCGCCAACGATTTCCGTCCGCAGAAAGTGTCGCAGAGCTGAGAGAGAGATGATGGCGAAAACCACAAAACGCATTACTAACCAGCTGGTGCCCTGGATTTTTCCGGCGCTGCTGGTGGCGATCTGGCAAATTGCCTCCCAGACCGGTCTGCTTTCCACGCGCATTCTGCCCTCGCCGGAAAATATCGTCATTACCTTCTGGCATCTCGCCGCCAGCGGCGAGCTGTGGCAGCATCTCGCCATCAGCGGCTGGCGCGCGCTGATCGGCTTTAGCATCGGCGGCTCCATCGGGCTGATGCTGGGGCTGATCACCGGCACCTCGCGCCTTGGCGAGCGGCTGCTGGATACGTCGGTGCAGATGCTGCGCAACGTGCCGCATCTGGCGCTGATTCCGCTGGTGATCCTCTGGTTCGGCATCGACGAGGCGGCGAAGATTTTTCTGGTGGCGCTCGGCACGCTGTTTCCCATCTACCTCAATACCTACCACGGCATTCGCAATATCGACCGTGGGCTGGTGGAGATGGCCCGCAGCTATGGCCTCTCAGGCTGGAGCCTGTTTATTCAGGTGATCCTGCCCGGCGCTCTGCCCTCGATTATGGTCGGCGTGCGGTTTGCGCTCGGCCTGATGTGGCTGACGCTGATCGTCGCCGAGACGATTTCCGCCAACTCGGGCATCGGCTATCTGGCGATGAATGCGCGTGAGTTTCTGCAAACCGACGTGGTAGTCGTGGCGATAATTCTTTACGCCCTGCTCGGCAAGCTGGCGGATGTCGCCGCCCTGCTGCTGGAGCGGATCTGGCTGCGCTGGCACCCAGCCTGGCAACTGAAGGAGGAGAACGCATGAGCACTTCACACTCTCCGGCGCGGCTAAACGCCGGCACGCCGGTCGGCGTCAACGGCGTCAGCAAGCAGTACGGCAGCCGCACCATCCTGAATAATATCGATCTGCATATTCCTTCCGGCCAGTTTGTCGCGGTGGTTGGGCGCAGCGGCTGCGGCAAGAGCACGCTGCTGCGCCTGCTGGCGGGGCTGGAGCAGACGACGCGGGGCGAGCTGCTGGCGGGCAACGCGCCGCTGCACACCGCGCGCGAAGATACCCGGCTGATGTTTCAGGACGCGCGCCTGCTGCCGTGGAAGCGGGTGATCGATAATGTCGGCCTCGGCCTGAAGGGGCGCGCGTGGCGCAGCGCGGCGCTCGAAGCGCTGGAGGCGGTCGGGCTGGCGGAGCGCGCCCATGAGTGGCCCGCTGCGCTCTCCGGCGGTCAGAAGCAGCGCGTGGCGCTGGCGCGCGCGCTGATTCACCGTCCCGGCCTGCTGCTGCTCGACGAACCGCTTGGGGCGCTTGACGCGCTGACGCGCATAGAAATGCAGGGGCTGATCGAGTCGTTATGGCAGCAGCATCATTTTACCGTGCTGCTGGTGACGCATGACGTCAGCGAAGCCGTGGCGATGGCGGATCGCGTGCTGCTGATCGAAGAGGGTCAGATCGGGCTCGATTTGCTGGTGGATTTGCCGCGTCCGCGCCGTCGCGGGTCGGTCAGGCTGGCGGAGCTGGAGGCAGAGGTGCTGGACCGCGTGATGCGCCGCAGCGAAAGCGAGCAGCCGGCGCGCTACGCCCACCAGCGCTAAAAATAGTTGGTAACACCGGGGTCAGATGACAACGCGGGTAGCAGGAACCGATCGCAAAGTCGCTCAAGGCATCCTTGCGCGCTCGGCCCGCGACATCCCTGTCGCGGGACGCTTTGCTCTCCGGTCCCTGTACCCGCGTTTTATACTTTTCTGCGGCCTGTAAGGCGGGAATATTTCCCGCCTTTGCCGTTTAAGCATTTAGCGCGCGGGTGATCTTCTCATAGAGATCGCCCGAGAGCTTATCCAGCCCCTGCAGCGTTTCCAGCGCCTGACGCATCAGCGCCTGTCGCTCGGCGTCGTAGCGCTTCAGGCGGATCAGCGGCTCGATCATACGCGCCGCCACCTGCGGGTTGCGGGTATTCAGATCGGTCAGCATCTCCACCAGGAACTGATAGCCGCTGCCGTCTTTGGCGTGGAACGCTGACGGGTTGCCGGAGACGAAGGCGCCGATCAGCGCGCGGATGCGGTTAGGGTTGCTCATGGTGAACGAACGGTGATGCAGCAGCTCGCGCACCTTCTGCAGGGCGTCCGGCGACGGGCTGGTGGCCTGCAGCATTAACCATTTATCCATCACCAGGCCATCGCGATGCCAGCGCTCGTCGTAGTGCGCCAGCAGCGCGCCGCGGCACGGCAGCTGCGCCGCCACCGACGCCGCCAGCGCCGCCAGCGCGTCCGTCATATTGTTCGCCTGCTGATACTGCGTCTGCACCAGCCTGTCCGCCAGCGTGGTTTCGCCGAACGCCAGATAGTAGAGGCAGACATTCTTCAGCGCGCGCTGCCCCATCGCATCGTGCTCGATGCGGTACTCGCCCTGCTGATTCGCGTTGTAGACGGCGTAAAACTCATCCGCCAGCTCGGTAGCCAGCGTGCGCACCAGCGCCTCGCGCACCACCGTAATCGCCTGCGGATCGATCACCTCAAACAGCTCGGCGATCTCGTTCTCGCCCGGCAGCGTCAAAATCTGCGCGGTCAGCGCCGGATCGCGCCCTTCGTCCAGCAGAACCGCGCGGAAGGCGTCGGCGACGTGCAGCGGCAGCGACAGCGGCTGGCCCTGCTGATGGCGCGCGACGTTAAGGCGGATATAGGTGGCCAGCAGGCTCTGCGCCGCATCCCAGCGCGCAAAGTCGTTGCGCGCGTGGCGCATCAGGAAGGTGAGCTGAGCGTCGCTCCACTTATAGTCGAGCTTCACCGGCGCGGAGAATTCGCGCAGCAGCGACGGCACCGGCTGGAAGTAGACGTTATCGAAGATAAAGGTCTGGAACTCCTCGGTCACGTTCAGCACGTGGTGCACCGGATGACCGTTATGCTGCAGCGGAATCACCTTGCCTTCGCCGTCATAGAGTTCGATATCGAGCGGAATATGCAGCGGCAGCTTCTCTTTCTGATCGGGAGTCGGCGGCGTGTGCTGCGTAACGTGCAGCGTATACTGCTCCAGCTCAGGGTTGTAGTCGTCGCGCACCGTCAGCACCGGCGTGCCGCTCTGGCTGTACCAGCGGCGGAACTGCGACAGATCGACATTTGAGGCGTCTTCCATCGCCTGCACGAAATCATCGCAGGTCGCCGCGCTGCCGTCGTGACGCTCAAAGTAGAGCTGCATCCCTTTCTGGAAGTTCTCTTCGCCGAGCAGCGTATGCATCATGCGGATCACTTCCGATCCCTTTTCGTAAACGGTCAGGGTATAGAAGTTATTCATCTCCATTACCTGATCCGGGCGGATCGGGTGCGCCATCGGGCTGGCGTCCTCGGCAAACTGCGCGCCGCGCATTACGCGCACGTTATCGATGCGGTTCACCGCGCGCGAGCCGAGATCGGAGCTGAACTCCTGATCGCGGAAGACCGTCAGCCCCTCTTTCAGGCTGAGCTGGAACCAGTCGCGGCAGGTCACGCGGTTGCCGGTCCAGTTGTGGAAATACTCGTGCCCGATCACCGCTTCTATACCGAGATAATCTTTGTCGGTGGCGGTTTCCGCCTTCGCCAGCACATATTTGGAGTTAAAGACGTTCAGGCCTTTGTTCTCCATCGCGCCCATATTGAAGAAGTCGACGGCGACAATCATAAAGATGTCGAGGTCATACTCGAGGCCGAAACGCTCCTCATCCCACTTCATGCTGTTTTTCAGCGAGGTCATCGCCCAGTCGGCGCGATCGAGATTGCCGCGATCGACGAAGATCTCCAGCGCCACGTCGCGGCCGGAACGGGTCTTAAAGCTGTCGCGCAGCACGTCGAAATCGCCCGCCACCAGCGCGAAGAGATAGCAGGGTTTCGGGAAGGGATCCTGCCATTTCACCCAGTGCTTGCCCTGTTCCGCTTTGCCGCCGTCGATGCGGTTGCCGTTGGAGAGCAGATAGGGGTAGCGCGCCTCATCGGCGATGATGGTGGTGGTGAAGCGCGCCAGCACGTCCGGGCGATCCAGATACCAGGTAATATGGCGGAAGCCTTCGGCTTCGCACTGGGTGCAGAGCGCGTCGCCAGACTGATAGAGCCCCTCCAGCGCGGTATTTTTGTCTGGATGGATATCATTGACGATTTTGAGCTGGAACTGCTCCGGCAGCTGGCTCAACACCAGCGCGCCCTCTTCCTGGCGGTACGCGCTCCACGGCGCGCCATCCACCTCAATAGCGATCAGGGTTAACGCTTCGCCATCAAGACGCAGCTCAGCCTGCGCATCGCCGAGACGTTTAACCTGGCTGACGGCGGTGACGCGCGTCGTGGCAGCGTCGAGCGCAAAGGTCAGGTCGATATCGGTGATGGTGTAATCCGGCGCACGATAGTCGTGGCGATATTTAATGTGGTGCTGTTGCGTCATATTCCGTCTCGCGTTGTTATAGGTTTACCGCCAAAGTCTAAGCGCGTTGCCTTTAGCTTGCCATGCACAATGCGCATCGCGGCATAAATAGCTACAATTCATTAACAACGGCACGTTTTAACCTCGACCTGCAGGCTTGAAATATGCTGTGATTGGTCGCAGTTACTGATTTATACTCCTGCGTCTTTATGACTTTCACACACCGGGCTCTGCGCCGCCGAACAGGATGCTGAAACGCACCATGACAGGACATGCTTCCCCGATACTGACTTCACTGCTGGATACTGACGCCTACAAGCTTCATATGCAGCAAGCCGTTTTCCACCGTTATCACAATGTCACGGTGGCGGCTGAGTTTCGCTGCCGCGGCGACGATCTGCTCGGTCTCTATGCGAACGAGATTCGCGAGGCCATTAACGCCATGCAGACGCTAGCGCTGACCGATGACGAACATGCCTATCTCTCTGGCCTGCCCTTCTTCCACGCCGACTACCTTAACTGGCTGCGCGATTTTCGCTATAACCCCGAACAGGTGCAGGTGCGCAACCGCGACGGCCATCTCGCTATCCGCATCACCGGCCCCTGGCGCGAAGTGATTTTATGGGAGGTGCCGCTGCTGGCGCTGATTAGCGAAGTCGTGCATCGCCATCGCTCGCCGCTGGTGGGCGCGCAGCAGGCGGTCGACCATCTGCAGCAGAAGCTGAGCGCTTTCCGCCGCGACGTCGCCGACATCGATATGTCGCGCTTTCGCCTGATGGATTTCGGCACCCGCCGCCGTTTTTCGCAGAATGTGCAGCAGGCCATCGTCGCCACGCTGAAGCAGGATTTCCCCTGGCTAATGGGCACCAGCAACTACGATCTGGCGCGCCGCCTGGCGCTGACGCCGGTCGGCACCCAGGCGCACGAATGGTTTCAGGCGTTTCAGCAGATCAGCCCGGTACTGGCCAACAGCCAGCGCGCGGCGCTGCAGGCGTGGCTCGACGAGTATGATGGAGAGCTGGGCATCGCGCTGACCGACTGCATCGCGATGGACGCCTTCCTGCGCGACTTCGGCGTCAATTTCGCCAGCCGCTATCAGGGACTGCGCCACGACTCAGGCGATCCCGTCGAGTGGGGCGAAAAGGCGCTGGCCCACTATGAGAAGCTGGGCATCGATCCGCTCAGCAAAACGCTGGTCTTTTCTGACAATCTCGACCTCGACAAAGCGCTGGCGCTCTATCGTCACTTCGGGCAGCGCACCAACGTCGTCTTTGGCATCGGCACGCGCCTGACCTGCGATATTCCCGGCGTCAGGCCGCTCAATATCGTGATCAAACTGGTGGAGTGCAACGGTAAACCGGTGGCGAAACTCTCCGACAGTCCGGGCAAAACCATCTGTCAGGATCAGGCCTTCGTTCACGCCCTGCGTAAAGCCTTCGATTTGCCTCGGGTAAAAAAAGCCAGCTAACCCTCGCGTTATCGGGGCGTTAACCCGCCCCGCTTCTGCTGTAATAAATCTCCCGTCACGCCGGATTTTGCTTGTTTCCTCGCGACTCGCAAGTAACATAGCAACACCCCGGTGTGGGGAGATTGTTTAAACTCACTTCTTCTATATAGAGAGATATTTATGAGCGTAGTGCCTGTAGCGGACGTACTGCACGGTCGCGTCGCGGTTGACAGTGAAGTCACCGTACGTGGTTGGGTGCGTACCCGAAGAGATTCAAAAGCCGGTCTTTCCTTCGTCGCCGTTTATGACGGTTCCTGCTTTAATCCCGTTCAGGCCGTTGTGAATAATTCTCTGAATAATTATCAGGACGAGGTTCTGCACCTGACCACCGGCTGTTCCGTAATCGTGACCGGCACCGTGGTAGCCTCGCCGGGCCAGGGCCAGGCGTTTGAGATTCAGGCGACCCGCGTGGAAGTGACCGGCTGGGTGGACGATCCCGACACCTATCCAATGGCGGCGAAGCGTCACAGCATCGAATACCTGCGCGAAGTGGCGCACCTGCGTCCGCGCACCAACCTGATCGGCGCCGTGGCGCGCGTGCGCCATACCCTGGCGCAGGCGCTGCATCGCTTCTTTCATGAGAACGGCTACTTCTGGGTATCAACCCCGCTGATCACCGCTTCGGACACCGAAGGCGCCGGCGAGATGTTCCGCGTTTCGACGCTGGACCTGGAAAATCTGCCGCGCACGCCGCAGGGCGCCGTCGATTTTAATGAAGATTTCTTCGGCAAAGAGGCATTCCTGACCGTTTCCGGCCAGCTGAACGGCGAAACCTACGCCTGCGCCCTGTCGAAAATCTACACCTTCGGCCCGACCTTCCGCGCGGAAAACTCCAACACCAGCCGCCACCTGGCGGAGTTCTGGATGCTGGAGCCGGAAATCGCCTTCGCCACGCTGGATGACGCTGCCGCGCTCGCCGAAGCGATGCTGAAGTATGTATTTAAGGCGGTGCTGAACGAACGCGCCGATGACATGGCGTTCTTTGCCGAACGCGTGGATAAAGAGGCGGTTGAGCGTCTGGAGCGCTTTATCTCCACCGACTTCGCGCAGGTTGACTACACCGACGCTATTGCGATTCTGGAAAAGTGCGGGCAGAGCTTTGAAAACCCGGTATCCTGGGGCATCGATCTCTCTTCCGAGCACGAGCGCTATCTGGCCGAGCAGCACTTTAAAGCGCCGGTGGTGGTGAAAAACTATCCGAAAGAGATCAAGGCGTTCTATATGCGCCTTAACGAAGACAATAAAACCGTGGCGGCGATGGACGTGCTGGCGCCGGGCATCGGCGAAATCATCGGCGGCTCGCAGCGCGAAGAGCGTCTTGACGTGCTGGACGCGCGTATGGAAGAGATGGGCCTGAATAAAGAAGATTACTGGTGGTATCGCGATCTGCGTCGCTACGGCACCGTGCCCCATTCCGGCTTCGGTTTAGGCTTTGAACGTTTAATCGCCTATGTCACCGGCGTACAAAATGTAAGGGACGTTATCCCTTTCCCACGCACCCCACGCAATGCGAATTTCTAAAATTACCTATTAATTATAAGAAATTCATATATATAAAGAGGTCGGCGCCGCCGGCCTTTTTTTATTTTTGTAAATTTTGAGTTCTCTCACAAAGTTCCCAGATATTTACATTTTGTAATACAAATTTTCTTTCAGAAACCAGATTGCGAGTTTAGTAGCATTTTCAGGGTGGCATATCCTGCTTCGGGATGGAAAGATGCGTGCAGACACAGGAAGACACCAAACTTCTCTCAGGGTTCCGTAACGGTTTCTTGACGGCAGTGGCAGGTGTCCGAATAAACTCCAATGAGGGTAATAAATAATGATGAAGCGCAACATTCTTGCAGTGGTTATCCCTGCTCTGTTAGCTGCTGGCGCAGCAAACGCAGCAGAAATTTATAATAAAGACGGCAACAAGCTGGACCTGTACGGCAAAGTTGATGGCCTGCACTATTTTTCTGATGACGATGGCAGTGATGGCGACAAGACTTACGTCCGCTTCGGCTTCAAGGGTGAAACTCAGATTAACGACCAGCTGACTGGTTACGGCCAGTGGGAATATAACGTTCAGGCCAACAACTCTGAAGGTTCTTCTGACGCGCAAGACGGCAACCGCACCCGCCTGGGCTTTGCCGGTCTGAAATTCGGCGACGCGGGCTCAATCGACTACGGTCGTAACTACGGCGTTGTTTACGACGCCATCGGCTGGACCGATATGCTGCCAGAATTCGGCGGCGACTCTGGCTACTCAGACAACTTCATGAACGGTCGTAGCACCGGCCTGCTGACCTACCGCAACAAAAACTTCTTCGGCCTGGTAGACGGCTGGGACTTCGCGGCGCAGTATCAGGGCAAAAACGAGCGTTCTGACGATATTCGCCGCGCCAACGGCGACGGCTGGGGCCTGTCAACCTCTTACACCTCGCCAATCGGCCTGGGTGTTGTAGGCGCATACAGCAGCAGCGATCGTACCGACAACCAGGCGGCTGGCGTGGCTGACGGCACCGGCAACGTAGTAGGCCAAGGTAAACGCGCTGAAAACTGGGCAACTGCAATCAAATATGACGCCAACAACGTCTACCTGGCGGCTTACTATGGTGAAACCCGTAACTCTACGCCGTTCACTTTGACCACCACTACTGGCGACACCACTGCATTCGCTAACAAAGCGCAGAACATCGAGCTGGTTGCACAGTATCAGTTTGACTTCGGTCTGCGTCCGTCTATCGCCTACGTGCAGTCTAAAGGCAAAGACATCGAAGGCGTGGGCGATGCTGACCTGGTTAAATATGTTGACGTAGGCGCAACCTACTACTTTAACAAAAACATGTCAGTCTATGCTGACTACCTGATCAACCAGCTGGATGACAACAACCGCCTGGGTCTGAGCACTGATGACGTTGTAGCATTAGGCCTGGTTTACCAGTTCTAAGTTACCTGTCGCAGAAAAAACGGAGCTTCGGCTCCGTTTTTTTATGCCTGAAGTTTACCGACAGCTGGCACCGCGCGCGGGTGCGTCATTAGCTTATTGAATAAGCGATGCCCGGCGACGATTTTTTGCGTAAACGGTTGGCAATGCGCGGCGCGGACGTTAACCTGATGGCTCATTTCGTTAAAGTTCACGCTACTGGACACGACTCATGTTTGAATCTATCTCTGCGGCACCCGCCGATCCTATCCTTGGACTGGCCGATCTGTTTCGCGCTGACGATCGCCCGCACAAAATTAACCTTGGCATCGGCGTTTATAAAGACGAAACCGGCAATACGCCGGTGCTCACCAGCGTAAAAAAAGCCGAGCAGTATCTGCTGGAAAACGAAACCACTAAAAACTACCTCAGCATTGATGGCCTGGCCGATTTTGCGCGCTGTACCCAGGAGCTGCTGTTTGGCGCAGAGAACCCGCTCATCGCCGCCGGCCGCGCGCGCACCGCGCAGACCCCCGGCGGCACCGGCGCGCTGCGCGTCGCGGCGGATTTTCTCGCCACGCAGACCACTGTTAAGCGCGTCTGGGTCAGCAACCCGAGCTGGCCGAACCATAAAAACGTCTTTAACGCGGCGGGTCTGGAGGTGTGCGAATACGCCTGGTACGACGCGGAGAACCATCAGCTCGACTTCGACGGCATGCTGGCTGCCCTGCAGGAGGCCAAAGCGGGCGACGTAGTGCTGTTTCACGGCTGCTGCCATAACCCGACCGGCATCGACCCGACGGCGGAGCAGTGGAACCAGCTGGCACAGCTCTCTCAGGCGAAAGGATGGCTGCCGCTGTTTGACTTCGCCTATCAGGGCTTTGCGCGCGGTCTGGATGAAGACGCTGAAGGACTGCGCATTTTCGCCGCCTCGCATCAGGAGCTGATTGTCGCCAGCTCTTACTCCAAGAACTTCGGCTTATACAACGAGCGCGTCGGCGCCATTACCCTGGTCGCGGCCGATGCGGCCACCGCCGAGACCGCCTTTAGCCAGGTGAAGTACACCATTCGCGCCAACTACTCTAACCCGCCGGCGCACGGCGCCGCGGTGGTGGCGACCATCCTCAGCAATCAGGCGCTGCGCACCATCTGGGAACAGGAGCTGACCGATATGCGCCAGCGCATTCAGCGCATGCGTCAGCTGTTTGTGAATACCCTGGCGGAGAAAGGCGCCACGCGCGACTTCAGCTTTATCATTCAGCAGAACGGCATGTTCTCTTTTAGCGGTCTGACCAAAGATCAGGTTGTCCGCCTGCGCGACGAGTTTGCCGTCTATGCGGTGAATTCGGGTCGAGTGAACGTAGCGGGCATGACGCCGGACAATATGTCGGCGCTGTGCGAGGCGATTGTCGCGGTGCTGTAAATCAAAATCGCATCCCGCGGCTGCGCGGGATGTTTCGCTGGAGGCGCTTGTTGCCTCTGTGCGCGAACAGAATGGGCCGCTACGGCCCATTTTTTATTGCAGAAAGGGATTGCTGATACGTTCGCGACCGAGCGTCGAAATGCCGCCGTGGCCGGGAACGAAGGTGATATCGTCGCCCAGCGGCAGCAGCTTCTCTTTAATCGAGCCGATCAAATCCTGATGGCTGCCCTGCGGAAAATCGGTTCGTCCTACGCCGCCGTGGAAAATCACATCGCCGGAAATCAGCAGGCGCCCTGCGCGATCGAAAAAGACGATATGGCCCGGCGTGTGGCCTGGGGTATGCAAAACCTCAAGTTCCACCTCACCGACCTGCACGCGATCGCCCTCCTCCAGCCAGCGATCCGGCGTAAAGGGCGCGCACTCCGCCAGGCCGAACATTCGGCTCTGCGTCGGCAGCGCTTCCAGCCAGAACGCATCCAGCCGCTGCGGTCCAACAATCGGAACTTGATAGTGCGCCGCCAGCTCCGCCGCTGCGCCGACGTGATCCAGGTGACCGTGCGTCAGTAAAATCTGACGGGGAGTCAGGTTGAGCTGCTGGAGCGTTGCAATAATCGTCGCCGCATCGCCGCCGGGATCGACCAGGGCGGCGTCGCGCGTCGCCTCACACCAGATAACCGAACAGTTCTGCGCAAAGGCGGTAACAGGAATAATGTGGTAGTTCATAACGCTCCATGACCGGCGCACGCAGCGTTGCCGGCGTCATTACCAGTGCCGTACCGGCCCGGTATCAATATGAACGAAGTTGCTGCGAGGGTAATATCCTACACCACCGGCGCGCATTGTTAAGGCCGCTTTGCGGATGTTGTTCAGCGCGATGCCTTCGATATGAAAATCCATCGCCTGACCTTTGGTGTGGTAGCTGTGCTTCGCCACGCCCGGGCCGCTTTCGCGCAGCATATTGTTGGTCGCCAGCGAGCGATAGCCAGAGATCAGCTGAATCGGCTTGCGGGTCTCCAGCAGCGCCTGCAGACGATAGATTTGATCGAAGAGATGAGGATCGATGCTTTTCGTCAGATTGGCGCGATAATCGCGGAAAAAGTGGTTCAGACGAGCCAGCTCGCTCTTATCGTAACTTTTCCCATTAAAAAACTCAGTTTTAAGGGTTTCGCCGGTGTGAAGATTGCTCAACGTCAGCACGCGAGGACGCGACGTTGAAAGCGAAGCCATGGCGGCGTTGGGCAGCAGCGCCATGCCAGCCGCAGCCGTTCCGCCAAGAAGCAATTTGCGTCGTGTTAAGTTAAAACTGGACATGAAAAACGGTTACCTGAGATTGAAGCCATCGAAACGTGCAAAAACCGCACAAGGCCGCACCATAACCGGCTGTCTGAGTCGCGTCAACCCGCTGAAGAGAGGTTTGTGCGGCGATCCCGGACGGGATCGCCATTCTGGAATCCTTATCGCAGCGGCGGCAAAAAGGAACAGGGTTGGAAAATCAAGGATTAGAGCAGCAGCTGTCCCGCGCGCGCCAGCGCCTGGCTGCCGGAGCGGGCAGGATTATCATAATTGTAAATATCTGTGCGGAACTGCGGCTTACCGTCATCGGCGACCCACGCGGTGAGATAGTACAAATTCACCGGGATACGATGTCGAATCGGCACGTAGCGCGTATCTCCCTGCTTTAACTGATCGGAAATGCGCGAATCATTCCAGCCCGCGTCCTGCAGCAACAGCCCCGCCAGCTCTGAGGCTTTATTGACGCGCACGCAGCCTGAGCTGAGCGCGCGGATGTCGCGCTGGAACAGGGCGTGATTAGGCGTGTCATGCAGGTAGATGGCGTCCGAGCTCGGCATGTTGAACTTGTAGCGACCCAGCGAGTTGGTACTGCCTGGCGCCTGACGCAGGCGGTAGGGAAACGACGAGGCGGAAACCATGCTCCAGTCAATCATGCTGGGGTCGACCACCTCCGCGTCTGCGCTCCAGCCGGAGAGCAGCGTATAACCGTGCTTGTAGAGATAGCTCGGATCCTGTTTCACCTTGGGAATAATGTCCTGACGCACCAGCGTCGTCGGCACGTTCCACGGCGGGTTAAGCACTACGTTATTCAGCGCGCTGCGCATCAGCGGCGTTTTACGATCGGGCCGGCCGACAATGACGCGCGACGATAAAATCTTGTTGCCGTTGTTGTAGTAGGTCAGTGAAAAGTTAGGGATGTTAACCATGATGCCGTTATGCATATCGTCCGGCAGCAGGCGCAAGCGCTGAATATTCAGCGCCAGCAGCGCGGCACGCATCTGCGGGGTGACGTTGAGCCACTCACGGGTGCGCGGACCGATAGCGCCGTCGCTGCCTAATCCCTGCCACTGCTGGAAGCGCTTGACGCCTTCCACCAGCGCGGCGTCATAAACGTTATCGCTGACCGCATCCGCGGCGCCGTTCTGCACGTTGCCCGGCTGCTGCGGCGTCTGCGCGGCGAGATCGCCAATGCTGGCCGCTGACGGGCTTACCGCTGCGGGCTGTCCGCTCTGGCTGGCCGGAACCGGCGCGGTAGGCACCGCATCATCGGCAGGACGCGGCGCGACGGGCTGCGCGGAGAGCATGCCGGTGCGCTGCAAGATTTCGCGCAGCGCCGGCACGTCGTCGCTTACCTGACCCGGACGCAGCGTTTCGCGATTTTTCAGCTGCGGCCAGGGGCGCGAATCGGCCAGCAGCTGCTTCAGCGCGGCGTGCATCGGCGCATATTGCGGATGCTGCGGCACCAGCGAGGCGACGAACGCGGCAGAATTGCCCGCCAGCACCGCTTTTTGCCACTGGTTGACTACCGATACCGACGGCTGCGCCAGCTTATAGGGCACGTTGCTGTAGAGCCAGCTTTCGCCCTGAGTCGGCACGCTGGAGACGAATTGCAGATAGCCCAGCATCGCGTCGCTGAGCACCACGTCACGCGCGAATCCGCTGATGGCGGGATCGGTCAGACGATCGACCCAGCGCGTAAACTGCGGCTGCACGCCCGACATGGCGACTTCCGCCAGCTGCTGCTGGAACTGCTGCACCGCCGCGCGATCCTGCCACATCGGCTGCATATTTTGCGCCGCATACAGGCTCGCCAGCGAGGCTAAATAGAACGGCGGCTCTTTGCCGGCCAGCGCCTGCCGCAGGCGCTGCTGGCTCTCGCTGACTGAAATGGCCGCGTGCGTAGTGCCAGGTAAAGCTGCAATAACCGCCGCGTGCGTCAGATGCAGCGGCGTCAAGGCCAGCGCGAGCGCCAGCAGTGAAAAAACATAATTGTTGGTTTTATTGGTCAGCAACATCCCTGCCCCCTCATTTGTTTACCACGCAGCGTTCCCTGGATCCGCTGCAACCGGGCTGCTACTCATATCCTGAGTATACAAACAAAAAACGGCATTTGCCTCACAGGACAAATGCCGCTTACAGATTACTCAATGCGGTAATTATTAACCAGATTAAACCTGCGAGTTTTCCGCCTCCAGCCCGGCCCGATCTTCGCTTTCGCGGCGCGGCGGCGTCGCGTCGGCAGAGAAGCCGCGCAGGCCAACCACGTGTACGTGCTCCGTGTTATTAAACACCTTACGGACCAGCTTATAGGTGGTGCCTTTTTCCGGGCTGATGTTTTCCGGCGCCGCGATCACCAGCTGCATCTCCAGACGCTCGCAGAGTTCAAACAGCGTGGCGATCGATCGCGCATCCAGACGCGCCGCTTCGTCGAGGAACAGCAGCCGACAGGGAGAGATATCCTTGCCGCGCAGGCGGCGCGACTCTTCTTCCCAGCTCTGCACCACCATCACCAGAATTGACATGCCGGTGCCGATGGCTTCGCCGGTCGACAGCGCGCCGCTCTCGGCGCGCAGCCAGCCGTCAGAGCCGCGGTTGACCTCCACCTCCATCTCAAGATAGTTGCGGTAGTCCAGCAGCTCTTCGCCAATGGTCTGCGGCGTACGCTGGCCCATATCAATATGCGGATTCAGGCGCTGATAGAGCTTCGCCAGCGCTTCGGAGAAGGTCAGGCGACTGCTGTTGAAGAGATCCTGATGCTGTTCATGCTCTTCCGACAGCGTATCGAGCAGCGTGGCGTGGGCTTCGCGCACGTTGACGTTAAGCCGCACGCTGCGCACCTGGCCGAAGCTCACCATCTGCAGTCCCTGGTTGAGCTGACGAATACGGTTCTGCTCGCGCTGAATGGTTTTGCGAATAATATTCGACACGCTGCGCGAACTGATCGCCAGCGTCTGCTCGCGCGCCGTCAGCTCTTCGGTCAGGCGGTTCAGTTCAATCTCCATCTGCTCGATCGCCTCGACCGGATCGTCAGTGCGGATAATGTCCTGACGGATACGCTCGCGCAGATGCTGATAGACGGCGATAAAGAACTGGATCTTACGCTCAGGACGCTTCGGATCTTCCGAGAGGCGCAGCACGTCGCGCAGATGCTCATTATCCGCCACCGCCAGACGCAGCGCGCCCAGCGCCTTATCCGACATTGAGCGCAGCTCGTCGCCGCTCAGGTAGGCCAGCTCGCGGCGGTGCAGACGTCGCTCGACGCCGTTCTCTTTCACCAGGCGCAGCACGCTGCACCAGCCCGCTTTGGCGCTGACCACCTGTTCGCGTATGCGATGATAGTCGCGTTCCAGCACGCGCAGACGTTTCTGCAGATTCTCCATTTCCGCTTCGCAGAAGGTGAGCTGCTTCTCCAGCTGGTTGCGGCGGGCGCGGTTGTGGCTCAGCGCGGCGTAAAGCTCGTCGCGGCGAATGCGCGCGCGCTCCTCCGCGCTGGCGTCGGCGTGCACGCCGATATCCTGCATCTCCTGCAGCAGCTCTTTCAGCATGTCGCGTCGGGTATCGTGCGAGCTTTTCAGGGAGGCCAGCACCTGGCTGTACTGCGTCAGCTGCGCCCGCTGCTCGCGCAGGCGTTCACGCGCGCGGCTGCGCTCGCCCTCTGCCTGCTCCAGCTGGCGGCGCAGCTTATCGCTCAGATCGTTATTGCCGTTCAGCATGCCGGCGGAGTCGCCGTAGCTGAAGTGGGCGCGACGCTGCACCACCTCCGTCAGGGCGAACGCCTGCTGACGCGCGACGCGCTGCTGCTGCTGCGCCTGCTGATAGTCCGCCTGCAGCTGTTCATGCTGCTCGGGATCGCTCTGCAGAACGCCGATGAGCGATTCAAGCTTCGCCAGCTTCGCGCCGTGCTGGTGCAGGAAGCGCGCCGCCTCCTGCGCCTCTTCGACCTGCTCGCGGATCTCGTCGCAGCGGTCAGCCAGCGTGTCGTCCAGCAGCAGATTGACGCGCGGCAGCAGGCGGTTAAGCTGCGCCACGCCCTCTTTCGCCTGCTCGTACTGCTGACGCTGCTGCTGGTTGTCGCTTTCGTGCTGATTCAGCGCGCGCTCCAACTCGGTGCGGCGCGCGTTGTACTGGCGAATCTGCGCTTCCGGATCGTCCTCGAAGGCAACCGCCAGATGGCTGCCGATAAAGCGGCTGAAAGACTGATGCAGGCGCTGAGTTTTCTGCACGTCGAACGAGAGCGTGGCGTAGCGTTCCGCCAGGCGATCGCGCTCGTTGTGCAGCAGCTCCAGCTGGTTCTCGCGCGCGGCGCGGCCGAACAGCGGGATTTTCGGGAAGCGAGAATAGCGCCACTGGCGCTCCGCCACCTTCACCACCACCGCGTTTTGCAGCTCTTCAACGGCAAAGACGCTGTCGTCGAACGACTGCGGATCGCCTTCGATCAGGTAGAGATCTTCAGGACACTCTTCCAGACCGTCGAGCTGCTCGCGCACCAGCGACAGATCCGGCACCACGATCGCGTGGCGCGACGGGCCGTAGAGCGCCGAAAAGTAAGGCGCATCGTCCAGCGTGACGTCGTCGTAAATTTCAGAGAGCAGCACGCCGCCAAAGCGTTCCGCCAGCTGCGTCAGGCGCGCATCTTCCGCGCCGCCGGGCTGGCTCAGACGCTCAATCTGACGCTCGACGTCGCGTTTGCGCGCGGCAACGTCGTCGCGCTCAACCGTGGTTTCGCGCTCGCGCTCCAGCAGCTGCTGCATATATTCGGTAATCTGCTGGCTGTTCTCCAGCGCCTCGCCGGTCTGCTCGCTGAGCTGCGTCAGGATCTCCTGCGCCGCCAGCCAGTGCGGCGCGCGTGCGGTCAGGGTCGCGATGCGTTCGCGCAGCGACTCAAGCTCCTGTCGCATCACCATGCGGCGTTCGCCGGCGTCGGAAACGCTGGCGCTGAGCTGTTCAATCTGCGCCTCCAGCTCGCTATGCAATCCTTCCAGCGCATCGGCGTCATAGTGCGCGCCCTGACGCTTGCAGAACTCCGCCAGCAGCCGCTCCGCCTCATGCTGTTCACGCAGGCGCTGCTCCAGTTCGTTCAGGCGCAGGCGCAGCGAGGAGAGCTGCTCGGCATAGTGACGCTGATTGGCGGCGTCGCGCAGCAGTTCGCGGCCGGTTTGCCAGGCTTCCTGACGCGGCACGTCGCCGGCGATGCTGGTCACCAGCGCCAGCGCCTGCTCGAACTGGCTGTGCGCCGCTTCCGCCACGCTCAGCTTCTGCTCCAGACGCAGCAGACTATCCGTCGCTTCCTCTTCGGTCGCCTGGAAACGCGCCTGCCACTCGTCGGCGTTATCGATGGTGAGATCGGGCAGCTGGCACAGCGTCTTCGCGCGCTCCAGCGCCTGCAGCGCCTGCTGGTACTGAATCGCCCGCGTCTGCTGCACGTCGAGCGCCTGCTGGAAATCGGCCAGCTGGTTTTTCAGCTCGTCGACCTCCAGCTCCGCCGCTTCGGCGCGCGCCTCGTTCTCTTCCAGCGCTTCGCGCGCTTCCGCCACCACTTCGTTCTGCTCTTCCAGACGGTGCGTCAGCTCGTCGAGATCGGTCTCATAGCGCTCGATTTTTTCCTGCTGGCGCATCGCCGTCTGCACCAGATTCAGATGCTCGCTGGCGGCCTGATAGTCCGCTTCCAGATCGTTCTCCGCCCCGCCGTGCTCGGCAAGCTCGCGCGCCATCTCGATATGGCGATACTGCTCCGACGCCAGCTGTTTGCGGCTGGAGAGCAGATCGCGACGCAGCTGCAGCGCGCCGTCAAGATGGATGCGCCGCTCGTTGGCGTGACGCATATAGTCCGCCGAGACGTAGCTGGTGGCTTCAGAGATCAGATGCTTAAACAGGTCGCGATCGGACTGGGTGACGCGAATCGCCTCCAGCGTCATGCGGTTTTCGCGCAGCGCCGCTTCCATATCCTGAAAGGCTTTGCGCACGCCGCCGTTTTCCGGCAGCAGGTAGTCGCGCAGCGAGCGGGTAATGGCGCTGGAGATGCCGCCGTAAAGCGACGCTTCGATCAGGCGGTAGAATTTGCTGCGATCGCCCGCGGAACGCAGGCGACGCGGCACGATGCCGTGTTCGAACATCATCGCATGGTAGTCGGTGACCGAACTAAACTGGCGGAACTGCACGCCTTCCTGCGCTTCGACGCGCTCTTTAACCTCGCTCAGCGGCAGCACGCGCGCCTGACGGCTGTTCATAATCTCGGTCAGCATGTCGGTCGGCTGACTATCCATCGGCAATCCGTGAATGCTGAACGGCTTGATATCGACCTTTTTATCGCGGCCGGCCACCTGCTGCAGACGCACGCCGGCGATGACGCGCTGGTGACGCGAGTTGATTACATCGAGCACCGCGTAACAGACGCCGGCGCGCAGCTTGCCGTGCAGGCCTTTATCGCGCGATCCGCTGGTGGCGCCCGCCTCGGTGGTGTTACGGAAGTGCAACAGCGTCAGATCCGGAATGAGCGCCGTTACGAAGGCGGCCATGGTGGTAGATTTACCTGCGCCGTTGCCGCCCGACAGGGTGGTGACCAGTTCGTCGAGATCAAAGGTGCGGGCAAAAAAGCCGTTCCAGTTGATCAGGGTAAGCGAACGAAATTTTCCGCGTTCAATCATGCCTGTTCTTCCTCCGCGCTATCACTCGCGTCGCTGTCAATATCATCCTGCTCGCTGGTCGCGCTCACGCTGTCGAGCGCCATCGCCTCGCCGTCGCGGATCAGACGCAGCTGCGCCTCGCGCGGATCGTCGCCGCTGCGCACGTCGGCGCCGAAGCGAAACACCGATTCGGTAATGCGGAATTTGCTGCTGTCGTTGCCCATAAACCACACCATGCCGAGTCGACGCAGTCGGCTCAGCGAGGCGCGCATTTTCTCCTGCAGCCTGGCCCGATCGAGATCGGAGCCGGTAGAGCGCTGGTTCACCAGCTTGAGCAGCTTGTTCTCGTCGGCCAGCGCCAGCAGCTCGTCATACAGCTCCTGCTGGGTGAAGATGCCTTCGTTCGCCAGACGCTCCGGGCTGAGATAGAGATAGCAGAGCAGCTTGCCGACCATCATATCCAGCTCAGAGAGCACCGAACGCGGGATCAGCGTGGTGGAGCGCGGACGCAGATAGAAAAAGCCCTCTGGCGCGCGAATCAGCTCGACGTTGTAGCGGGCGTAAAACTCTTCCAGGAAGCTCTGGTAGTCCATCAGAAAGGCGTGCTGGTCCAGCTCCTCAATGCCGATATGGCGACCGGCGCGCAGCTGGCTGTCGAGCGCGGGAAAAATCGGGTTCGCCAGTGCCTGCGCCAGCTTAAGCGGCATCACTTGTTCAATATTTGTCGATGACATGTGCCTGCACCTTGGCTCCGTAATCATTAATGGCCTGCCACTGCGCGGGCAGACCGGCTAAATCGGCTTCCGCCACGCCGAGACGCACCGCCTGATCGACGACGATGCGCGCCAGATCAAAGTGGCGCGCGCGCGGATACTGGGCGAGATAGTCGCGCATCACCGTAGCGAGGTTGAGCGGTTTCCGTTCGGATTTGTAGCTCTGCAGCGCCTCTTCGATCATCGCCGCCAGCTGTTCGCGGATCTCGTTGAACTCTTCATATTCCAGCTCGGCGGGCAGTTCGCCCATCACCTCGTCGTTGCGCAGCGTCAGATCTTCGTCGCGCATATCAAACAGGCGATCGGCGCTGGCGTAGGTCAGCACCCACGGCTGGTCGAAGTAGTTTTGCACCGACTGGCGCAGGCGCTGCGCAAAGACGCGGTTCTTGTCCATGTCGATGGCGGTTCGAATGAATTTGTGGACGTGGCGGTCGTAGCCGATCCACAGGTCGATCGCCTGCTGGCCCCAGCTGATAATGCGGTCCAGCTTGTTTTGCAGATCGAACACCAGCTTATCGACAAAGCCGAGATCGGGGCTGCTGAGGGTGGCGTCCTGAATACGCAGCAGGTTGGCCTGCAGCTTGTCGCCCGCCGCCTCCAGCGTATCCTGCAGCTCGCGCAGCGTGCCGGAGGTTTCCGACAGCAGCATTTCGCAGCTGGAGATCGCCGCGCGCCAGTCTTTGTTCAGCAGATCGGCGATATCGTTCTTGACCGCCTGCTGCTGTTCATCCATCAGGCGCTGCGTCATGTCGATACTGTCGAAGATCTCCGCCACGGAATATTTCAGCGGCGCGAAGACGTTGCGGTGCCAGTGGAACTCGTCGCCATCCTCTTCCGCCGCATCGGCGGCGCGTTTCAGCTCCCCCGCCACGATCGACAGCTGCATCGACAGGCGCAGCGTCGAGAATTCGCGCTGGCGGATGTAGTAGTCAGTGATGCCGATCGCCAGCGGCGTCAGACGATAAATGGCGTGGCCTTCCGTCATCTCGCTGGTAAAGCGGTTGATCAGGCGCTGGCGCACCATATCGTTGATGGCGTTGTTGGCACGCACCACCACGGTTTCATGGGTTTGCTCAAAGGCTTTGCTAACGTGCTGAAAAGCGTCAATCAGCTCGCCTTCACTCATTTCGCCATCCATACGCTCGCCGTTCAGGGTGGCGATGGCCAGCAGAAAAGCCAGACGATCGACCGGCAGCGCAAGGGAAAAGTCATTCTTGCGCGCCCAGCTGACCAGCTCGGGTACCGTCTGGGAAAATTCACTCATAGTTCGTCCTTCTGCCCTGGTTTACGCGCGGTCACGTGAATGTAACGCCCCAGGCTTAAAAAGGGTTCCTGGCGACAGTAGCGTCGCTCCATCTCAAGAATGCTCGCATCGCCTCCGCCGTCCGCCGGCGGGGCTTTCATATAGTCGCTGAAGACGCGCACGCCCGTACGCTGTTCGATCTCGAAGCCGCAGGCGGAAAGCCAGCGGTAGACATCTTCCGGGTCGCGCGGGTAGTCCGGCGACAGGGAACGCTTCTTCTGCTTTGCCATATTGACCCGCAAATAGCCGAAGTTTCCCAGCGTCAGGTTGCGAAACACCAGGCTGTGGCGGTTGAAAAACATCAGCGACATGACGCCGCCGGGCCGCAGCGCGTCAAACAGCGCCTGCAGCGCTTTTTCAGGCTCTGCGACCCACTCAAGCACAGCGTGAAACAATACCAGATCCACCGGCGTATCCAAATGCTCGCCCACCTGCTGCACGGCGATTTGTCTGAATTGCATGTTATGGCTCACATCCTGCGCCTCAGCGTGCTGCTGCGCCCGGCGCAGCATCTCCGCCGAAAGGTCGCATAGCAGGATCTGGTGGCCGCGCTGCGCCAGTCCGCTGGAGATCTGCCCCAGCCCGCCGCCGGCATCCAGCACGCGCAGCGGCGCCGCGCCGAGCGTCGGCAGAATCGTCTCAAGCTCGTCCCAGAGGATCGCCTGACGCACGATCCCCTTGGTGGTGCCGTAAATATTTTGCGAAAATTTTTCCGCGAGATCGTCGAAGTTACGATCCTGCATGGCGTGGGCTCCGGTATGCTGCGCTCAGACTTGTGCTATTTTGTCACAGGCTCATGAAGAATGAACCTTTCATCCCCTTCTTCCTTTCCAGCTGCTGTTTTTTCGGACAACAGGGAGTTTTTTTGATGTTTTTTGGGCTGAAAAAACTGGTGGGCGGTCTGTTGATGCCTTTACCGCTGCTGCTGCTGTTAATGGCAGCGGGTATTTTACTGCTTTGGTTTAGCCGCTGGCATAAAAGCGGCAAAATTTTAGTCTCGCTGAGCTGGGCGCTGCTGCTGTTGCTGAGCCTGCAGCCGGTCGCCGATCGCCTGCTGCTGCCGCTGGAGTCGCGCTACCCTACCTGGAACGGCAGCGAGAAGGTCGACTTTATCGTGGTGCTGGGCGGCGGCTACACCTTTAACCCCGACTGGGCGCCGAGCTCAAACCTGATCGGCAACAGTCTGCCGCGCGTCGCCGAAGGCGTTCGCCAGTGGCGACGCAACCCGCAGGCGACGATGATTTTCACCGGCGCCGCCGCCGGACAGAACCCCGTCAGCAACGCGCAGGTCGCCGCGTCGGTGGCGCTGAGCCTCGGCGTGCCGCCGGATCATATTCAGGTGCTGGATCGGCCGAAGGATACCGAACAGGAGGCGCGCGCGGTGCGCGGCGTTGTCAGCCAGCGCCCCTTCCTGCTGGTCACCTCCGCCAATCATATGACGCGCGCCCTGAATTTCTTTCACGCCGCCGGCCTAACGCCGCTTGCCGCGCCCGCCAATCAGCTGGCGGTCACTTCGCCGCTCAACTGGTGGGAGCGCGCGATCCCCTCGCCGCTGTGGCTGAGCCACAGCGATCGGGTCGTCTATGAGACGCTGGGGCAGGCGTGGCAGTGGCTAAAAGGCAGCGACGCCCCCTCAGCCGAGCCAGGGCAGTAGCTGCGCATGGGCGCGATCGAAGCGCGCGCGGTCAAATTCGCCATACTGCACCAGGCCGTCGACGCAGTCCCACAGCTGATAGAGCCAGCGCCGCCAGAGAAAGCCTTCGGAGACCGGCGCGCACTGTAGATAGCGCGCCATCAGCGCCTGCTCCACCGGGCTTTCGCCCAGCTGCATCAGCTCATATTCACGCGGTCCCCATAGAATAGCGCCGGGTTCGGTCATCGCCAGCAGCTGATCGCTGCGCGGATTTTTGATAATGCTGGTCAGGCGCAGATTGCCATGCAGCATAACGCAGGGATCGTCAAAATCACGAAAGAGGTGCGCCAGCTGCTCGCGGCTGCGAAACAGCACCTGCCGGTCGGCATGGGTGAAAGCGGGCGGCTGCAGATAGCCAAGCGTGGACCAGAGCACTTCTACCCGCTGATGAAACCAGGCAGGCCAGCTGTTTTGCTGGGTGCTGTCAACGGTGCCGACCAGGCCATGCCCACTGATGCGATGCCAGGCGAGCAGCCCTTCCACCACTTCTTCGCACAGCTGCTGCCAGCGAGCAGCGTCGCGGGTTGGCGCCTCGGCGGAGACGCCGTTCAGGCGCGCCATCAGCAGCATTTCATGCGCCGGCGGCTGCTGACTCAGCACCAGACCATAGACCACCGGCACGGCGATCAGCCCTTCATGGCCGAGCAGCGCCAGCTTTCTCGCCTCCAGCGCGGCGCGTCCCTGATGACGAAAATATTTCGCCACCAGCGGCATCGGTTTGTCCTGGCGATCGTAGAGCGCATAGAGCCGCGTCGGCGGCTGTTCGCTGATGGTTTCGAGCCGGCCGACCGTCTCACCCAGCACCAGCGAGAGTTCAGATTTGAGATTTTCCATGCATCCTCCTCAAGGAAAACATCACACCATCCTGGAGGCCTCAGCGGGCAAAAATAGAGAAACAGATCAATAAAAGCGTCGGGGATAGCTCCCCGACGCGGTCAGCCCTGCAGTGCGGCGCGCACCCGCGCCAGATCTTCCGGCGTATCTACGCCTGTGCCCGGCACGGTTTCCGCGACGGCGACATGGATTTTTTCGCCGTACCAGAGCACGCGGAGCTGCTCCAGCAGTTCAATCCGCTCCAGCGGGCAAGGCGTCCAGGAGACATAGCGACGAATAAAGCCGGCGCGATAGGCGTAGATGCCGATATGGCGCAGCAGCGTATCGCCGATCGCCTCGCGGGAGGCGGCGTAGCGCTCGCGATCCCAGGGAATGGTGGCGCGCGAGAAATAGAGCGCGTAGCCCTGCGCGTCCATCACTACCTTCACCGCGTTAGGGTTAAACGCCTCTTCCGCGTCGTGAATCGGCACCGCCAGCGTCGCCATGCCCGCCTGCGCGCCCGCCAGGTTCGCCGCCACCTGACGTACAATTTCCGGCGGGATCAGCGGCTCGTCGCCCTGCACGTTGACGATAATCTCATCGTCGGCAAATCCGCAGGTTTCAACCACCTCAGCCAGCCGCTCCGTGCCTGACTGATGATCGGCGCGCGTCATGCAGACTTCGCCGCCCGCCGCTTCAACCGCCGTTTTTACATCCGGATGATCGGTGGCGACAATCACGCGGCTGGCGCCTGAGGCGCGCGCGCGCTCCATCACGTGAACGATCATCGGCTTTCCGGCGATATCGACCAGCGGTTTGCCGGGCAGGCGCGTCGACGCGTAGCGCGCGGGAATGATCGCCGTGAAACTCATGGATGGATCTCTTCCACGGCGAGGGTGCGCGCTTCGTTTTCCAGCAGCACCGGAATGCCGTCGCGTACCGGAAAGGCGAGCGCGTCAGGTTTGCAGATCAGCTCCTGCTGGGCGTTGTTGTAGTAAAGCTTGCCGTTGCACACCGGGCAGGCAACAATTTCGAGTAAGCGGTGATCCATATGTCCTCCATTGCGGACCGATTGCATAAGGCGCTAAGGATACCATAGCGCAGTGTTTCAGCGTGCGCGGAAAGCGGCCGCGAAACTGCGGCGCAGACCGCAAAGCTCAGGAATCGAGCCTCCAGGCGGTGGGCCAGTGCGGCCGCAGCGCGTCGGGCATCTGTTCGAACAGCACGCTCTCCGCATCCTGCCAGGCCGCAAAGCGCTCAATTGCCTGGCGAACCTCCCTGACGAATGCGGCAGTGACGCGCGCGTCCGGCTCCAGCCAGAAATTCTTCATCGTCAGCTGCCGCGCCTGACGCTGCATGCGGGCGTCCAGCCTGCCTTTGATCGCGCCGCGATGCAGCACCGGCAGGACGAAATAGCCATATTTACGCTTCGCCTCCGGCGTATAGCATTCGATGCGGTAGTCGAACTGGAACAGCTCTAGCGCGCGCCGACGATCCCAGACCAGCGGATCGAACGGCGACAGAATGGCGCTGTGCGTGGCGTTAAGCGGCGCGTCGAGCAGCGGCAGCAGATCGCGGTGCAGCCACATTTCGCCCAGTCCGGCCACCTCAACCGGCATAATCTCGCCCGCCTGCTGCGCTTTTTCCAGGTAAGGCTTCAGCGCCACGCGTTTAAGACGGTAGTAGTCCGGCAGCCAGGCGGCGCGAAAAATACCGAGGCTGCGCGCGCTGTTACGCAGCATCTCCCACTGCGCGTCCGCTTCGCTGAGGGCGTGCAGCGCATCCTGCCACTCCGGCAGCACCCGCGAACGCAGGTCGTAGACCCGCTGAAAGTTGCGCCGCTCGCTGACCATGAGCTCGCCCGCGCTGAAAAGATTTTCCAGATGCCGCTTGTGCGGCTTCCAGGCCCACCAGCCAGGTTTGCGATCGGCGCCGCTGGCGAAGTCGGCGGCGCAAACCGGCCCCTTATCGGCTATATGCCGCAGCAGGTCGGCGATCTCCTGCTGATGATCCTGCATCCACTGGGCGCTATATTTCCAGCCAAGGCGCTCGGGTTCCAGCATGCGGTGGCGCAGCAGACGGTAATCTTCGCGGGGAATAAAGCAGGCTTCGTGCGCCCAGTACTCAAACAGCTCGCCCTGCGCCAGCGCCTCTTCCAGCCAGCGCGGCGGGTAGCTGCCGAGGCGGCTAAACAGCACCAGATAAGGACTGCGCGCGACAACGTGGATGGTATCGATTTGCAGCAGCGACATGCGCCGCACCGCCGCGAGCAGATCCGCATAGCGCGCGCGTTTCGACGGCGCGCGCAGCAGACCCTGCGCCGCCAGATGAAGATTTCGTGCCTGTTGAAGCGAAAGCGAAAGCGTCGTGTTCATTCCCTTCCTGCGTTCGGCGAGAGGTTAGCCTGCGGCCCTGCCTGCGCGCTGCCGCGCCAGACGCTCGATGTTGTCCAGCAGCGGCGCGACGGCGCTGCCGCTCAGCTCGGCTTCGACCGGCAGATACCACCAGTTGGGCTGGGCGAAGCGACGGCACTTAACCGCGTCTTTTTCGGTCATCAGCAGGATTTGGCCCTCGGCCACTAAACCGGCCAGCTCCTCCTGACTGTAGGCGTGATGATCGGCAAAGGCGATTTCAGCAACCGGCGTGACGCCGTGCTGGTTAAGGGTAGCGAAGAAGCGCGGCGGATGCCCTATGCCAGCCATCGCCACGACATTTTCCAGTGAGGAAAGCGGCGCGCTCTGATGGGTCTGCAGATTGACTGCTTCTCCGGGATGTAGCGACATCGCGATTTCACCCGCCTCCGTGCGACCGCCGTTAACAATAACCGCGTCTACCTGCCGCAGACGCGAAGCGCGCTCGCGCATCGGCCCGGCCGGCAGCCACCAGCCGTTGCCAAAGCGACGGACGCCGTCAACTACGACGATCTCAAGATCGCGCTGCAGCGCATAGTGCTGAAGGCCGTCGTCGGTAATGATAAGATCGATGTGCTGGCTGGCAAGCAGCGCTTCCACCGCGGCGCGGCGCTTCGGCGCCACCGCGACCGGCGCGCCGGTGCGCTGGGCGATCAGCACCGGCTCGTCGCCAGCCTGCTCCGTCGGCGTATCGGCGTTGACCAGCAGCGGGTAGCGTTCCGCTTTGCCGCCGTAGCCGCGTGAGACCACGCCGACGCGGAGGCCACGGCGCTGTAACGCCTGCACCAGCCAGATCGCCACCGGCGTTTTGCCGTTGCCGCCGGCGGTGAGATTACCGACCACCACTACCGGCACCGGCGCGCGCCAGCTTTTACGCCAGCCGCGCTGATAGCTGAGACGAATCAGAGAGGAGACCGCGCCGTAGATCAGGCTAAGCGGCCATAGCAGCAGCCACAGCGGCGAGCGTCCACTCCAGATGCGCGCGATCATTGCCCAAACTGCATTTTATGTAGCTGAGCGTAGGCGCCTCGCTGAGCCAGCAGATCGTCGTGGGTGCCGCGCTCGACGATGCGGCCATCTTCCACCACCACGATTTCATCGGCTTTCTCGATGGTCGACAGACGGTGAGCGATAACCAGCGAGGTGCGGTTTTTCTGCAGCTCGTCCAGCGCCGACTGGATCGCGCGTTCCGACTCGGTATCGAGCGCGGAGGTCGCTTCGTCCAGAATCAGAATTGGACAGTCGCGCAGCAGCGCGCGGGCAATGGCGATACGCTGACGCTGGCCGCCGGAGAGCAGCACGCCGTTTTCGCCGATGACCGTATCCAGCCCGTTATCCATCTTGTTGATGAAGTCCATGGCGTGCGCCATGGTCGCGGCACGTTCGATCTCGGCGCGACTATATTGCTCGCTGCGCGCATAGGCGATGTTGTTGGCGATGGTGTCGTTAAACAGATGAACGTTCTGTGACACCAGCGCGACCTGATTACGCAGCGAACGCAGCGTGTATTCGCGCAGGTCGTGCCCGTCCAGCAAAATTTCGCCCTGCTGAATGTCGTAAAAGCGCGTCAGCAGGCTGGCCAGCGTCGACTTGCCTGAGCCAGAGCGTCCTACCAGCGCCACGGTTTTACCTTCCGGCAGCGCCAGATTAATATCACGCAGCGCCGGGGTATCGCGGCCGGGATAGGTAAAGGTGACATTGCGGAACTCGACGTCGCCTTTGGCGCGCTGAATTTCGCGCGTGCCGGTGTCGATCTCCTGCTCGCTGTCGAGGATAGAGAAGAGCGTCTGACACGCCGCCATGCCGCGCTGGAACTGCGCGTTGACGTTAGTCAGGGATTTAAGCGGACGCATCAGCGCGATCATCGAAGAGAAGACCACGGTGATGGTACCTGCGGTCAGCGTCTCCATCACGCTGGGGAAACTGGCGGCATAAAGCACAAACGCCAGCGCCAGCGAGGCAATCAGCTGGATCACCGGATCGGAGATGGATGAGGCCGATACCAGCTTCATGCCCTGCTGACGCATGCGGTTGCTGACGCGTGCGAAACGCTCTGACTCCACTTCCTGACCGCCGAAAATCAGCACTTCTTTGTGCCCTTTTAGCATCTGCTCGGCGCTGGTGGTGACCTGCCCCATGGTGTTCTGCATCGTTTTGCTGATGCTGCGAAAGCGCTTAGAGACCGAGCGAATGGCCAGAGAAACGATCGGCGCCAGAACAATCAGGATGAGCGACAGCTGCCAGCTGTAGTAGAACATCATGATGAACAGGCCGATAATCGACGCCCCTTCGCGCACTACGGTAACCAGCGCGCTGGATGAAGAAGAGGCGACCTGCTCGGAGTCATAGGTAATGCGCGACAGCAGCGTGCCCGTAGACTGCTGGTCGAAAAACGAAACCGGCATGCCCATCATATGGCTGAAGAGGCGACGGCGCATATTCATGACGACGTTGCCGGAAACCCAGGAGATGCAGTAGCTGGAAATATAGCTGGTGACGCCGCGGATTAGCATCAGCCCGATAACGGCCAGCGGCATCCAGATCAGTACCGACTTATCTGCTTTGCCAAACCCATCATCCAGTAAAGGCTTCAACAGGGAGAGCATGAGCGTGTCGCCCGCGGCATTAAGTATCAGGGCCACAGCGGCCACGCACAAACCCGCTTTATGGGGCGCGATCATCGGCCAGAGTCGACGAAATGTCTGCCACGTTGAGAGATCTTTATCTTGATGCATTATTTATTCACGCTGTTTGAAATAGCCGCTCATTCTACCTGGATTCACGTTTGACGCCAAACCACTGATGGTACCAGCGCGGCAAAATTTGCTGCCTGAAAGACGAAATGTTTAATTTCCCATCATCTATTACGATAGCGATCTCGCCTGATTGCGCGGTGTCGTACCAGCTAAAGCCTGCCTGACGATAGTTTTCCAGCACGCTTTTCACCGGCATATGCCAGGCGTTATAGCGCGCCATTGAGGCAATGGCGACACGGCCGGCGACGTTGCGCAGCAGCAGCGGCGTCGAAGAGGTGCGGCTGCCGTGGTGCGGCACCTGGATGATATCGGCTTTGAGACGCCTTTTTTCCAGCGCCACCAGCTGCCGCTCCGCTTTGGCTTCGAGATCGCCCATCAGCAGCAGGCGCGTGACGCCATCACTGATGCTGAGCACGCAGGAGTCGTTATTGTTGCTGACCGCCGAGCGTGACGGCGGCCACAGCGCCTCGATACTCAATGCTCCCCAGCGCCAGCGGGTGCCGCGCACGCAGGGCAGATGATCGGCATCGAGCGTGGCGCTGCGTACCGGCACTTCAGGCCAGCACGCCCTTATTGCGCTGAGTCCGCCGCTGTGATCGAGATGACGATGGCTAAGCACCACCGTCTGGAGGCGCAGCCGCTTTCGCGCTAGCCAGGGAATAATGTGGCGCGTGCCGGCGTCGCCGTTTTCCCATGCTGGCCCGGTATCATAGAGCATCGCCTCGTGACCCTGGCGGATCACCACGCTTAACCCCTGTCCGACATCCAGCATGTTAATACGCCAGCCCGGCTCCTCGCGCGGCCAGCGCCAGACCAGCAGCGCCAGAATAACGGCTGCACAGCTGACCGGCGCTGCGTAAAACAGTGCGCAGCGCCAGACGATCAGCGTGCCCCACAGCAGCAGCGCCAGCGTACCGGCGTCATGAAACGCCCACCAGCCGTGGGGCAAAACCTTTAACGTCGCCATTAACCCGACCACGGAGGCGTCTGCCAGACGCCACAGCGCGGCGCAGATCGCGCTGGTCGGCGTCAGCATCGCCAGCAGGATAAGCGGCACGCTGATAAAAGAAATAACCGGTATTGCCAGCATATTCGCCGCCAGCGCCGAGAGGCTAATCCCCTCAAACAGCATCACCTGAAGCGGCGCCATCAGCAGCATCATGCCAAGCTGCAGGTGCAGCAGCTGCACCGGCAGCCAGCGCCAGCCGTGGCGACAGCGCGCCGGTAAGGGAAACCAGCGGTACCATGTCAGCAAAATGGCGACCGCCAGCGCCGAAAGCCAGAAACTGTCAGAAAGCACGTTAAGGGGATCGAGCAGCAGCAGCCCGCCGACGCACAGGCTCCAGACCTGCCAGCCGCCGAGCTGCACGCCTCTGATACGAAAAATAAGCCACAGCGTCAGGGCAAGCAGCGCGCGCTGAGCAGGCGCGTGGCTGCCGGAGAGCCAGGTATAGAGCGCCGCCAGCAGCCAGCTCATCAACAGCGGGAACTGATAGCCGATAAGGCGCGCCGGCAGCGCCAGCTGAACCGCGCGCGCCATAAGCCAGCCGCTGCTGGCGGCCAGCGCGATATGCATGCCTGAAATCGCCATCAGATGCGCCGTGCCGGTTTCTCGCAGCAGCTGGCGCAGCGCATCTCCCATCTCCGCACGCTCGCCGAAAGCCAGCGCCTGAATCACGGCGCTCTGCTTCAGCATGCTAATCGTCGGTAAATCGCGCAGGATTAGCCGCCAGCGCCAGCTGCAGGTCAGCAATGCCGGTTGCTGCTGCAAAATGCGGCCCCGCAACGCCGTATGATTAGCCAGCGCAAATCGCTGCGCGTCGAACTCGCCTTCGTTAAGCTTCGCATGCACAGGCCGCAGGCTGAGCTGCATTGACCAGCGCTGTCCAGGACACCAGACCTGCTCGCGCGTTCCGAGCGATAGCCAGGCGAACCGCGGCGGAAACAGATAGCGCCCTTCTCGCTTTAGCAGCTGCACTTTAATCTGCCCGCTCTCTTGCCGGACCTCATCAATACGCACGCTGTAGTTGGCGGGCGCGGCGCTGGCGGTTTCTATCGCAGTGACGGCTGAGCGCGCCGTGCCCAGCATCCAGCCGCACAGCAGCAGCGCGATTGCCGCGATGCGCAGCCAGGCCGTCTGCGTCCACAGCAGCAGCACGCCTGCGCAGGCGATTGCCGTCGTGCCTGCTGCTGATGGAAGCCGATGAAGAAACAGCAGCGGCAAAGCGGCGAGAATAGCGATTCTGGCAATAAGCGTCGCTGTCATTTTGCCCTCGTCCCGGTTTAATCCGCTGGGAGTATGCGCGTAATGCGGCGTGCGTTCAGTCGGAAGCTGGCGCGCCTCAGCGCGGCCTCGCAAAAAAAGAGAGAGGTTTCAATGTGGATACAGAGAGTAATAGGCGGGATCGCATATAAATGGCGGGCAAAAAAAAACGACATCTAAAGATGTCGTTTCTGCGTTCGGTTACGGCTTAACCGTAAATGTTTGCACGGTCTCGCAGCTCTTTGCCCGGCTTAAAGTGGGGAACGTATTTACCTTCCAGCTCCACTTTATCGCCCGTTTTCGGGTTACGACCCGTACGCGGTGCGCGGTAATGCAAAGAAAAGCTGCCGAATCCCCGGATTTCAATGCGTTCGCCCTGGGCCAGCGTAGTGGCCATGTGCTCCAGCATCTCTTTTACAGCATCCTCAACGACTTTCGCCGGAATATGAGTTTGCTGGCCAGCAAGTCTTTCAATCAGTTCTGACTTGGTCATGTAACCTCCGGTTAATCCTTGTGGGAAAGGTATGACAGCTTGCTACCGTAACCGGGCAGATTTCCCTGCCCGGTTGCTTCAGGTCGATTACTCGCCTTTAGCTGCTTTGAACGCTTCAGCCATAGCATTGGAGAAATTGCTTTCTTCCTGCTTGTTGTTCACGGTCGCGATGGCATCTTTCTCGTCAGCTTCGTCTTTCGCACGGACAGACAGGCTAACAACGCGGTTTTTACGATCAACGCCGGTGAATTTAGCTTCAACATCGTCGCCAACATTCAGAACCAGAGTTGCGTCTTCAACGCGGTCACGTGAAGCTTCAGAAGCGCGCAGGTAGCCTTCAACGCCGTCTGCCAGTTCAACTGTAGCACCTTTAGCGTCAACTGCAGTTACTTTACCAGTAACGATGGCGCCTTTCTTGTTCAGGGTGATGTAGTTGTTGAACGGATCTTCAGCCAGCTGCTTCACGCCCAGAGAGATGCGCTCACGCTCTGCGTCAACCTGCAGTACAACGGCAGCGATTTCGTCGCCTTTTTTGTACTCGCGAACGGCTTCTTCGCCAGTTGCGTTCCAGGAGATGTCAGACAGGTGAACCAGGCCGTCGATGCCGCCGTCCAGACCGATGAAGATACCAAAGTCAGTGATTGACTTGATTTTACCTTCAACGCGATCGCCCTTGTTATGGGTCTCAGCAAACTGCTGCCATGGGTTGGCTTTGCACTGCTTCAGGCCCAGTGAGATACGACGACGCTCTTCGTCGATGTCCAGAACCATAACTTCAACCACGTCGCCCACGTTAACAACTTTAGACGGGTGGATGTTTTTGTTGGTCCAGTCCATTTCAGAAACGTGTACCAGACCTTCAACGCCTTCTTCGATTTCTACGAAGCAGCCGTAATCAGTCAGGTTGGTCACGCGACCGGTCAGGCGAGTGCCTTCCGGGTAACGCTTAGCGATAGCCACCCACGGATCTTCGCCCAGCTGTTTCAGGCCCAGAGATACACGGGTACGCTCGCGGTCGAACTTCAGCACTTTAACAGTGATTTCGTCGCCCACGTTGACGATTTCGCTCGGATGCTTAACGCGTTTCCACGCCATGTCGGTGATGTGCAGCAGGCCGTCGACGCCGCCCAGATCAACGAATGCGCCGTAGTCAGTGAGGTTCTTAACGATACCTTTGACTTCCATGCCTTCCTGCAGGTTTTCCAGCAGCTGATCGCGCTCAGCGCTGTTTTCAGATTCGATAACCGCGCGGCGTGAAACCACGACGTTGTTACGCTTCTGATCGAGCTTGATTACTTTGAATTCAAGCTCTTTGCCTTCCAGGTGCAGCGTGTCGCGTACCGGACGCACGTCAACCAGTGAACCTGGCAGGAACGCACGAATACCGTTCAGCTCAACTGTGAAGCCACCTTTAACTTTGCCGTTGATAACACCGGTAACAGTTTCAGCGTCTTCGTAAGCTTTTTCCAGCGTGATCCAGGCTTCATGACGTTTAGCTTTCTCACGGGACAGCAGGGTTTCACCGAAGCCGTCTTCCACTGCATCCAGGGCAACGTCAACTTCGTCACCAACCTGAATTTCCAGTTCGCCGGCTGCGTTCTTGAACTGCTCTGCCGGAATGGCAGACTCAGATTTCAGACCCGCATCAACCAGAACGACGTCTTTGTCGATAGAGACAACAACGCCACGAACGATGGAACCCGGGCGGGTTTCGATTTCTTTCAGGGACTCTTCAAAGAGTTGAGCAAAAGATTCAGTCATATTGATAATCTTAGGATTCTTCAATTTAACGTCCACCTGACGTCATTGTCGGATGGGGTTGTTTCACATGCCCTGCGCGCTTTCCCTGGCACAGGGTTACTGCAATTCTGTTTGGCCGAAAAGATTAAATGCCCAGCTTTGAGCGGGCATATTCCAGAGCCTGATCAATGACTTGCTCTATGGATAACTGCGTAGAATCCAGAACCAGCGCATCGGAGGCTGCGACCAAAGGCGCAATGGCGCGGTTGCGATCGCGGTCATCACGTTCTTTTATCTCGGCTAAAAGGCGATCAAAGTTAACACTAAAGCCGCTCGCCTGCAACTGTAGCATACGGCGCTGGGCGCGCTCTTCCGGGCTGGCGTCGAGGAAAATTTTTACCGGCGCGTCGGGGAAAACCACCGTGCCCATATCGCGGCCGTCGGCGATTAAGCCGGGCTCGTCGCGAAAGGCGCGCTGACGACGCAGCAGCGCCTCGCGTACGCGAGGAAAAGCGGCGACGCGCGAGGCGGTGTTGCTGACTTCCTGCGTGCGAATTTCGCCGGTGACCTCTTCACCCTCGAGGATCACCTGCAGTTCGCCCTCTTGCGAGACAAAACGCACGTCAAGATGGGCCGCCAGCGGCACCAGCGCCTCCTCGGCTTCAATGTCTACCTGATGATGCAGCGCAGCCAGCGCCAGAACGCGATAGATAGCGCCAGAGTCGAGCAGATGCCACTGCAGCGCCTCCGCCATCGCTTTGCACAACGTGCCTTTGCCTGCGCCGCTAGGTCCGTCGACAGTTATAACCGGGGCAGTTGCCGTCATTATTCTCTCCTGTTGCTGCGCGAAATAGTCCAGCCTTCAGGCTGTTCAGAACTGAATGCATTATACGCGGCCCAGGCTAAAGTCGTTACCTTTTAGCGGAGACATCGCTATAAATTGCAGCAGATTCAGAACATATCTTGGTCAGTAAGGCCAGGGGCAGTGAGAATGTCGGAGAGACTTGCTCTCCGACACGGTGAAATCAGGCATTCTGGCTGATTTTGGCCAGCTGCTGGAAATAGTCGGGAAAGGTTTTCGCGGTACAGCCGGGATCGAGAATAGTCACGGGCGTATCGGAGAGCGCCACCAGCGAGAAACACATCGCCATCCGGTGATCGTTATAGGTGCCTATCTCGGCGTGACGCAGTTTTTCCGGCGGGGTGATGCGGATAAAATCATGCCCCTCTTCGACTTCCGCGCCTACTTTACGCAGCTCGGTGGCCATCGCGGTCAGGCGATCGGTCTCTTTAACGCGCCAGTTGTAGATGTTGCGCAGCAGCGTCGGCCCTTTGGCAAACAGCGCCGCCGTGGCAATAGTCATCGCGGCATCGGGAATATGGTTCATATCCATATCAATGCCGTTAAGCTCGCCGGCGGTACAGGCGATAAAGTCGCTGCCCCACTCAACGGTTGCGCCCATTTTTTCCAGCACGTCGGCAAAGCGGATATCGCCCTGCACGCTGTCGCGGCCGATGCCGGTAACGCGCACGGTTCCGCCTTTAATGGCGGCGGCGGCAAGAAAGTAGGAGGCGGAAGAGGCGTCGCCCTCCACCAGATAGTCGCCTGGCGACTGATACTGCTGGCGGCCTTTAATAATAAAACGCTGGTAATGCTGGTTTTCAACCTCGACGCCAAAACAGCGCATCAGATGCAGCGTGATATCGATATAGGGTTTAGAAACCAGATCGCCTTTAATCGCGATCTGCGTATCGCGTTCCGCCAGCGGCGCGGTCATCAGCAGCGCGGTCAGAAACTGGCTGGAGACGCTGCCGTCGACGCTGACGTCGCCGCCGGTAAAGCCGCCTTTCAGACGCAGCGGCGGATAGTCGCGGTTTTCCAGGTACTCAATCTGCGCGCCACCCTGACGCAGCGCGTCGACCAGATGCCCGATGGGGCGCTCTTTCATGCGCGGCTCGCCGGTCAGGACAATATCCTGTTCGCCGAGGCAGAGCGCCGCCGCCAGCGGCCGCATTGCCGTACCGGCGTTGCCGAGGAACAGCTCCAGCGGCTGAGAGGCGCGCAGCGCCCCGGCCTGCCCCACTACGTCGCACTGCGTGCGGTCGGCGGACAGGGTAAAATCGACGCCCAACGCCTTAAGGGCGTTTAGCATATGCTTAACGTCATCGCTGTCCAGCAGGTTAGTCAGACGCGTGGTGCCTTTCGCCAGCGCAGCCAGCAGCAGCGCGCGGTTGGACACGCTTTTTGAACCCGGCAGGTTAACGGTGCCGTCAACGCGTGCAATCGGTTGTAAGGTCAGGGAGTCCTGCATGTGAAACCAAATCTCCAGAAAAGGACAAAACCCCGCCGCAAGACGGGGTCTAAAGTCGGCGCAAGCGCCGACGCTACCGCTCAGGCTTAACCGTGGCGACGCGCGAAGTCCGCCATAAAATCGGTCAGCGCTTTGACGCCTTCCAGCGGCATCGCATTGTAGATCGATGCGCGCATACCGCCTACTACGCGATGGCCTTTCAGCGCGTGCAGGCCGGCATTGAACGACTCTTCCAGGAAAAGTTTGTCCAGCGCGGCGTCCGCCAGCTGAAAAGGCACGTTCATGCGCGAGCGGTTTTCCGTCGCAACGTCGTTGCGGTAGAACGGGTTGCTGTCGATCAGACCATAAAGCAGGTCGGCTTTCGCCTGATTGATTTTGTCGATTTCGCTGACGCCGCCTTTCTCTTTCAGCCACTTAAACACCAGCCCGGAGAGATACCAGGCAAAGGTCGGCGGCGTGTTGAACATCGAGTCGTTCTCCGCCAGCACCTGATAGTCGAGAATAGAGGGAACGGACTGGCGGGCTTTGCCCAGCAGATCGTCGCGCACGATGACGATGGTCAACCCGGCCGGACCGATATTTTTCTGCGCGCCAGCGTAGATCACGCCGTAACGGTTAATGTCCAGCGGACGCGACAGAATGGTGGAGGAGAGATCGGCGACGACGATTTTGTCGCCGAAGTCGGGCTGTTCGTCGATCGCGATACCGTCGATGGTTTCGTTCGGGCAGTAGTGGACATAGGCGGCGTCGCTGCTCAGCGCCCACTGGCTCATCGGCAGAATAGCGCGCTTGCCGTCACGCGTAGTTTTGACGTCCAGCGTGCGCGGCGTGCAATACTTTTCCGCTTCCTTAATCGCGCTATGCGCCCAGTAGCCGCCGTCGACGTAATCCGCCGTGGTCGCCTCGCCCAGCAGATTGCCCGGCACCGCGGCGAATTGCGCGCGCGCGCCGCCGTGGCAGAATAAAACTTTGTAGTTAGCCGGGATTTTCAGAAGATCGCGTAAGTCTTGCTCCGCCTCTTCCGCTACGTTGAGAAACTCTTTGCTGCGATGGCTGATCTCCATAACGGAGGTCCCCAGACCGTGCCAGTTTGTCAGTTCTTGTTCTGCACGACGGAGCACTTCAACCGGCAGCATCGCTGGACCGGAACTAAAATTATAAATCTGCGTCATTTCCCCTCACCACGGTTATCCAGAACGGTTATGAATTGCTTACCGGTTTTATCACTGCCTTATGGTGCCCTGCAATGATAAATCGGGAAGGGATCACATTTTCTGAATCTGTCGCGCCGCAGCTTATGTTACAAATGCATTGGAGCGCGAAATTTTGTGAGGCGGCTCGTTAAGGGCGAGGAAAGAACGCTTTTGCGACGGCTTTTTCAGGAAAATAGCGGGCAGAAATTTATCTCGTCTTCATAGCGCCACGGCGGCAAAGTCCGTATCATTGCGCGCTTTACGCCCACTATATAATGAGAGAGCGGTCCCATGACGCAAACGTTTATTCCCGGTAAAGACGCAGCACTGGAAGATTCCATCGCACGCTTCCAGCAAAAGCTAACCGACCTTGGCTTTAATATTGAAGAAGCCTCCTGGCTCAATCCGGTTCCCCACGTCTGGTCCGTGCATATTCGCGACCGCGATTGTCCGCTCTGCTTCACCAACGGCAAAGGCGCCAGCAAGAAGGCCGCGCTGGCGTCGGCGCTGGGCGAATATTTCGAGCGTCTCTCGACAAATTACTTCTTCGCCGACTTCTGGCTGGGTAAATCGATCGCCAACGGCGATTTCGTTCACTATCCGGATGAGAAATGGTTCCCGATCCCAGCGAACGGCTCGCTGCCAGAGGGCATTCTGGATGCGCGCCTGCGTGCGTTTTACGATCCCGACGACGCGCTGACCGCGCCGGAGCTGGTGGATCTGCAGTCCGGCAACGCCGAGCGCGGCATCTGCGCCCTGCCGTTTACCCGTCAGTCCGACCAGCAGACCGTTTATATTCCGATGAATATCATCGGCAATCTCTACGTATCCAACGGCATGTCAGCGGGCAATACCGCTAACGAAGCGCGCGTACAGGGCCTTTCTGAGGTATTTGAGCGCTATATCAAAAACCGCATTATCGCCGAAGCGATCAGCCTGCCAACCATTCCCGAGAGCGTGATGCAGCGCTATCCTGGCGTGGTAGAGGCGATTGGGCGTCTTGAAGCGGAAGGCTTCCCGATTTTCGCCTATGACGCTTCGCTGGGCGGCAAATATCCGGTGATCTGCGTGGTGCTCTTTAACCCGCAAAACGGCACCTGCTTCGCCTCTTTTGGCGCGCACCCCGATTTCGGCGTCGCGCTTGAGCGTACCGTTACCGAGCTGCTGCAGGGCCGCAGCCTGAAAGATCTCGACGTCTTTACGCCGCCGACATTCGACGATGAAGAGGTTGCCGAGCACGCCAACCTCGAGACGCATTTTATCGACTCCAGCGGCCTGATCTCCTGGGATCTGTTTAAAGAGAAAGCGGACTATCCGTTCGTCGACTGGTCGTTCAGCGGCACAACGCAGGAAGAGTTCGCGACCCTGATGGCGATCTTCCGCCAGGAAGGACAGGAGGTGTACATCGCGGATTACGATCATCTGGGCGTCTACGCCTGCCGTATTATCGTGCCGGGCATGTCCGATATCTATCCGGCAGAAGATCTGGTGCTGGCGAATAACAACATGGGCGCGGGCCTGCGCGAAACGCTGCTGGCGCTGCCCGCCAGCAACTGGAATCCGGAAGAGTATCTTGATTTGATCGCCCAGCTGGATGAAGAAGGCCATGACGACTTCACCCGCGTGCGCGAACTGCTGGGTCTGGCGAGCGGCAAGGATAACGGCTGGTACACGCTGCGCATCGGCGAGCTAAAGGCGATGCTGGCGCTGGCGGGCGGCGACCTCGATCAGGCGCTAATCTGGACCGAATGGACCATGGAGTTTAACGGTTCGATCTTTTCGCCCGAACGCGCTAACTACTATCGCTGCCTGCAGACTCTGCTGCTGCTGGCGATGGAGGATGAGCGTGACCCGCTGCAGTATCACCATGCCTTCACGCGCATGTACGGCGCGGACGCGCTGGAAGCGGCGTCGGCAGCCATTAGCGGCGAAGCGCCCTTCTACGGCCTGCAGGCCGTTGACGACGATCTCAAAGCCTTTCCGGCACATCAGGCGCTGCTGCAGGCTTACGAAAAACTTCAGGCGGCAAAACGTCGTCACTGGAAAAATTAGTTAGCGTATTCAGTCGCGAAAAGCTGAGTTAAATAGCGATGGCGTCAATATTACTGGCGCCTTTTTTTCATCTTAAAGCAGCCTCTTTCATTATTTCTTATCGATTATCGCTTTGGTTTCTTAACACTATTGACTGGCTTGATGAAAATTATTAACAATGAGCGCGGCAGCTTATCGCCGTCACTTAAAATAAAGACGTAAAACTTAAAAAATATTTATTTCAATATATTCATCAACTTAAAATATTTTTCCTCTTTGCCGCCTCGCTCAAGGCCGTTATCTTCCGGTCAAATATGATCCAGATCAAATCCTGTCCTATACTCCTTTGTTAGTATTTTTCCAGACATCTTTTGGAGAGCGTTAGTGTGAAAGCTGACAACCCTTTTAATCTGTTATTACCGGCCGCAATGGCCAAAGTGGCGGAAGATGCTGGAGTTTATAAAGCCACTAAACATCCCTTAACCACATTTTTCCTTGCCATCACCGCTGGCGTTTTTATTTCTATCGCGTTTGTTTTTTATATCACTGCGACCACCGGCACCGCAGGCATGCCCTATGGCGTGGCGAAGCTTATCGGCGGCATCTGTTTTTCGCTGGGGCTAATTCTGGTGGTGGTATGCGGCGCCGATCTTTTTACCTCCACCGTGCTGATTGTCGTTGCGAAAGCGAGCGGACGCATCACCTGGGGCCAGCTGGCACGCAACTGGATCAACGTCTATTTCGGCAACCTCGTCGGCGCGCTCTTTTTCGTCGCCCTGATCTGGTTCGCCGGCGAGCATATGACGGCGAACGGCGCATGGGGACTCAATGTGCTGCAAACCGCCGATCACAAAATGCACCATAGCTTTTTTGAAGCCGTCTGCCTGGGCACGCTGGCGAACCTGATGGTCTGCCTCGCGGTCTGGATGAGCTATTCCGGCCATAGCCTGACGGATAAAACGCTGGCAATGATTTTACCGGTGGCCATGTTCGTTGCCAGCGGCTTTGAGCACAGCATCGCCAATATGTTCCTTATCCCGCTGGCTATTGTGATTCGCGATTTCTCCGGCCCGGCATTCTGGCAAGCCGCTGGCGCCAGCGCCGACCAGTTCCAGGCGCTTACGCCCGTCAACTTTATTATCGACAACCTGATTCCGGTTACGCTCGGCAACATCATCGGCGGCGGTCTGCTGGTTGGGTTGACCTACTGGGTAATCTATTTACGCAACGGTTCGACCGCACATTAATGATTCTCACCGACGCCGCGTAGCTGGCGGCGCCAACGTAAAGTCTTCTTAGATAAGGCAGGTATATCATGACCGATCTGAATGCAAAACAGGCTGCGGCCTGGGAAGGATTCGCCGAGGGCGAATGGCAGAACAGCGTCAACGTTCGCGACTTTATTCAAAAAAACTATACGCCGTATGAGGGCGATGAGTCCTTCCTGGCTGGCGCGACCGAAGCGACCACTAAGCTGTGGAACGACGTGCTGGAAGGCATCAAAGTTGAAAACCGCACGCATGCGCCCGTCGATTTCGACACCGATCTCGCCTCGACAATCACTGCGCACGACGCCGGCTATATCAATAAATCGCTGGAAAAAATCGTCGGTTTGCAGACTGAAGCCCCGCTGAAACGCGCCATTATTCCGTTCGGCGGTATCAAAATGGTGGAAGGTTCCTGTAAGGTTTACGGCCGCGAGCTGGACCCTACTCTGAAAAAAATCTTCACCGAATACCGTAAAACCCACAACCAGGGCGTATTTGACGTCTATACCCAGGACATCCTGCGCTGCCGTAAATCAGGCGTGCTGACCGGTCTGCCGGATGCCTACGGCCGCGGCCGCATCATCGGTGACTATCGCCGCGTAGCCCTGTACGGCATCGACTTCCTGATGCAGGACAAGCTGGCCCAGTTCCATTCTCTGCAGAACGATCTGGAAAACGGCGTTAACCTGGAATCGACCATTCGTCTGCGTGAAGAGATTGCCGAACAGCATCGCGCTCTGGCCCAGATTAAAGAGATGGCTGCTAAATATGGCTGCGACATCTCCGGCCCGGCAACCAATGCGCAGGAAGCGGTACAGTGGACCTACTTCGGCTATCTCGCCGCGGTGAAATCGCAGAACGGCGCAGCTATGTCCTTCGGCCGCGTATCAACCTTCCTTGATATCTATATCGAACGCGATATGCAGGCGGGCAAACTCACCGAAGAGCAGGCGCAGGAGCTGATTGACCACCTGGTGATGAAACTGCGTATGGTGCGCTTCCTGCGCACGCCGGAATATGATGAGCTCTTCTCCGGTGACCCTATCTGGGCAACAGAATCGCTGGCGGGCATGGGCGTCGACGGCCGTACTCTGGTGACGAAAAGCACCTTCCGTTTCCTGAATACCCTTTACACCATGGGTCCGTCGCCTGAGCCGAACATGACCATTCTGTGGTCAGAAAAACTGCCGCTGAACTTCAAGAAATACGCCGCTAAAGTCTCCATCGATACTTCTTCTCTGCAGTATGAGAATGACGATCTGATGCGTCCAGACTTCAATAATGACGACTACGCCATCGCCTGCTGCGTCAGCCCGATGATTGTCGGCAAACAGATGCAGTTCTTCGGCGCGCGCGCCAACCTGGCAAAAACCCTGCTGTACGCAATCAACGGCGGCATGGATGAAAAAATGAAAATGCAGGTAGGCCCGAAAGAGGCGCCTGTAATGGACGACGTGCTCGATTTCGATACCGTTATGGCGCGTATGGACCACTTCATGGACTGGCTGGCGAAACAGTATGTGACCGCGCTGAACATCATCCACTATATGCATGATAAGTACAGCTACGAAGCTTCACTGATGGCGCTGCACGATCGCGATGTCTATCGCACCATGGCCTGCGGTATCGCCGGTCTGTCTGTAGCCGCCGACTCGCTTTCCGCAATCAAATACGCCAAAGTGAAACCGGTTCGTGATGAGGATGGCCTGGCTGTCGACTTCGAAATCGAAGGCGAATATCCGCAGTTCGGTAATAACGATCCGCGCGTCGATGACCTGGCCTGCGACCTGGTAGAACGTTTCATGAAAAAAATTCAGAAACTCACCACCTATCGCAACGCCGTACCGACTCAGTCAGTGCTGACCATTACGTCTAACGTGGTTTACGGTAAGAAAACGGGTAATACCCCGGATGGCCGTCGCGCAGGCGCGCCTTTCGGCCCGGGCGCTAACCCAATGCACGGCCGCGATCAGAAAGGCGCAGTCGCCTCGCTGACCTCTGTCGCCAAACTGCCCTTCGCCTACGCGAAAGACGGTATCTCCTATACCTTCTCTATCGTGCCGAACGCGCTGGGTAAAGACGATAACGTGCGTAAAGCCAACCTTGCCGGCCTGATGGATGGTTACTTCCATCACGAGGCCAGCATTGAAGGCGGCCAGCACCTCAACGTCAACGTGATGAACCGCGAGATGCTGCTGGATGCGATGGATCATCCGGAAAAATATCCGCAGCTGACCATCCGCGTATCCGGCTATGCCGTTCGCTTTAACTCGCTGACGAAAGAACAGCAGCAGGATGTAATTACGCGTACTTTCACCAAGTCGCTGTAAGCCTGATGCTCTAAGCTGTAAAAAGGCTCCTTCGGGAGCCTTTTCTCCAAGGCCCGTTTTGTCTGCGCTCTCCTGGCAGAAATCAGTCAAAACCGACTTTAACATTGAGCACAACAGAGATTGTGCGCCTGCTACAGGCTAACCTGGAGAAACATCGCAATGTCTTGCAACGGTCGTATCCACTCATTCGAATCCTGCGGGACGGTTGACGGTCCCGGCATCCGTTTTATCACCTTCTTTCAGGGCTGCCTGATGCGCTGCCTCTACTGCCATAACCGCGATACCTGGGATACGCACGGCGGAAAAGAGGTCACCGTCGAAGAGCTGATGAAAGATGTGCTTTCCTATCGCCACTTTATGAACGCCTCCGGCGGCGGCGTAACGGCCTCGGGCGGCGAGGCCATTTTGCAGGCTGAGTTCGTGCGCGACTGGTTCCGCGCCTGCAAAGCAGAGGGTATTCACACCTGTCTGGACACCAACGGTTTTGTGCGCCGCTACGATCCGGTGATTGACGAACTGCTGGATGTCACCGATCTGGTAATGCTCGATCTGAAGCAGATTAACGATGACGTTCACCAGATTCTGGTCGGCGTCTCTAACCACCGCACGCTCGATTTTGCCCGCTACCTGCAAAAGAAAGGCAAACGCACCTGGATCCGTTATGTGGTCGTGCCTGGCTATTCTGACGACGACGATTCAGCGCACCGTCTTGGCGAATTCACGCGGGATATGAATAACGTCGAGAAGATTGAGCTGCTGCCCTATCACGAACTCGGCAAGCATAAATGGATTGCGATGGGTGAAGAATACAAGCTTGACGGCGTGAAGCCGCCGACAAAAGAGACCATGGAGCGCGTGAAAAATATTCTCGCGGGCTACGGCCACCATGTTATGTATTAACCAAAAGGGAGCCTGCGGCTCCCTTTTCTTTGCCGTGCTTAAGGCGGCTGTACGGTGATATCAGGCGTGCGCCACCGGCGTCGCCTGCTGATCCGCTTTACGCAGCAGCATCATCAGATAAATCAGCGCCACGCCGGCGATCATCACAAACAGGATGCGATCGGAATAGCTCTGCATCAGCACCGCCGTCATGCTGGGACCCGCCAGGCTGCCGAGCGTGTAGCTCAGCAGCAGCGCCTGATTCATCGCCACCAGTTCATGATGCGCCACTGTCTCGCAGGCCCATGACATCGCCACCGGATAGAGCGTAAAACCTGCCAGCCCCAGCACAAAGAGCGCCGGCGCCATCGCGGCGTTGGTCAGCATGGCAATCGCGCCCAGAATTACGACAAATACCTGAACGCGCAGCACCAGCAGACGACCGAAGCGATCGGCCAGACGCCCTATCGGCCACTGCCCGACGATGCCAGCGCTGACCAGCAGCGCCATCCAGTAGCCAACGTTGGCGTCGCTCATGCCCTGATGCGCGAGATAGAGCGGCATCAGACCATAGAGCGAGCCCAGCACGATGCCGGAAATAATACAGCCGTTAATCCCGAGCCGTGAGCTGCGACGACGCAGCATCGGCCAGATTTTGCCCGGCGCGGCTTCGGTCGCCTCGCCGGCGGCGGTAACCTTGACGAAAACCAGCGGCAGGATGGCGCAGACCATCAGCGCGGTAAGCCAGGGGATAACGCTAAACAGCTCGGTTGAAACTTTGCTCACCATTAGCTGGCCCGCCACGGTGCCCAGATAGTAAACAATCATATAGGCGGCCAGCAGCTGGCCGCGGTTGCGTACCGTACCGCTGCAGAGCAGCGCACTCTCTACCACCACCCAAATCAACGCGCAGCCGATACCGGCGCAGAATCGCAAAATCGACCACGCCCAGAAACCGTCCATCATTAGCAAGCCAAAGGTCGCTGCGGCAAATACCGTGGTGGCAAGGTAGTAGCTGCGATTAAAACCATAATGCTTGATCAGCCAGCCGGCCATTAGCGTGCCCGCCAGATTGCCGGTATAGAAAGAGGAACTCACCACGCCTACCTGCCAGGTAGCCAGCGCATCGTGAGTCAGCCACAGCGGAACCAGCGTATTGAGCACAGCAATGGCAACCGTCAGCAAAAGCAGGCCGCAAAGCAGCAGGACCACGGGACGTGACCATGTGGACATAGGAATAAAAACCAAAGAAATGAGGGGAAGTTGCGCGCAGTTTGCCACCGGCTAATTTAAAGGAAAAGCACAAAAAAAAGGCGCAGCACATTTTGCTGCAAGATAATTTAATTTATTAATCTTCAGTAGGTTATAGAAGTGTCAAACGAGAAGGGGTTTAATGCTATCTCAATGAAAAACAGGCTTTTTAAGCGTGACGCCGCAGCGCATGTCGATAACGTTTATTTCTGATAACTTTTGCCCGTAGCCGCACTTTAAATATAAAAAAACCCGGACAGATCCGGGTTTCCTCTTAACGCGCGTATCAGCCGATAAACTCGACGCCGTTCATATAGGGCCGCAAGACTTCCGGCACCTGGATACGCCCGTCAGCCTGCTGGTAGTTCTCCAGCACCGCCACCAGCGTACGGCCTACCGCCAGGCCAGAGCCGTTAAGGGTGTGCACCAGACGCGGCTTCTTGTCGGTTTTGCTGCGGCAGCGTGCCTGCATACGGCGCGCCTGGAAATCCCACATGTTGGAACAGGAAGAGATTTCGCGATAGGTGTTCTGCGCCGGCAGCCAGACTTCCAGGTCATACGTCTTGGTCGAACCAAAGCCCATATCGCCGGTGCAGAGCAGCACTTTGCGGTACGGCAGGTTCAGCAGCTGCAGCACTTTTTCTGCGTGGCCCACCAGCTCTTCCAGCGCATCCATCGAGGTTTCCGGCGCGACGATCTGCACCATCTCGACCTTGTCGAACTGGTGCATGCGGATCAGGCCGCGCGTGTCGCGGCCGTAAGATCCGGCCTCAGAGCGGAAGCAAGGCGTATGCGCGGTCAGTTTGATCGGCAGGCTTTCCTCTTCCACGATCTCGTCGCGCACCAGGTTAGTCAGCGGGACTTCCGCGGTCGGGATCAGCGCATAGTTGCTGCTTTCTGACTCCTCTTCCAGCGGTCGGGTATGAAACAGATCTTCGCCGAACTTCGGCAGCTGACCGGTGCCGTACAGGGTCGCATGGTTAACCAGATAGGGAACGTAGGTTTCCAGATAGCCGTGCTGCTCAGTGTGCAGGTCGATCATAAACTGGCTCAGGGCGCGATGCAGACGGGCAATCTGACCCTGCATCACCACAAAGCGCGAGCCGGTCAGCTTCACCGCGGAGGCGAAGTCGAGACCTTTCGCCATCTCACCCAGCTCAACGTGATCTTTCGGCGTAAAATCAAACTGGCGCGGCTCGCCCCAGCGGCTGATTTCCTGATTCTCGCTGTCATCTTTACCCAGCGGCACCTCGTCTGCCGGCAGGTTAGGCAGCGCCAGGGTGAAATCACGAATTTCGTTTTGCAGGGCATCCAGTTCCGCTTTGGCCGCATCCAGGCGTTCGCCCAGCGCGTTCACTTCCTGACGCAGCGGCTCGATATCTTCCCCACGTGATTTGGCCTGACCGATGGATTTGGATCGGGCATTGCGCTCCGCCTGCAGATTTTCCGTTTCTACCTGCAAGACTTTACGGCGCTCTTCTAAGGAGCGCAGCGTTTCCACATCCAGTTTGAATCCTCGGCGTGCCAGTTTTTCTGCGACTGCGTCTGGCTCATTACGCAGCAGATTGGGATCGAGCATGCTTATCCTGTGTAATAAAAGGTTGAATAGAGGGATGCATTCCCACTGGAATGCATTGAAATCCTTAGTCACCTTACCGTAACGCCTGTTTTAGCGGTAGCGTTTTGTCGGGCTATTTTGATCCTGTTCAGCCAGCCAGGCGAGCTTTTCGCCAATTTTGCCTTCAAGCCCGCGCTGGGTCGGCTGATAGTAGCGCGTCTGCGCCATTTCCGGCGGGAAATAGACCTCGCCTGCCGCGTAGGCATGCGCTTCGTCATGGGCGTAGCGGTACTCTTTGCCCAGGCCCATCTCTTTCATTAGCCGGGTCGGCGCATTGCGCAGGTGCTCCGGCACGTCATAGTCGGGATGCTCGCGCGCATCGCGCATCGCCGCCTTGAAGGCGTTATAGACGGCGTTGCTTTTCGGCGCGCAGGCAAGATAGACGATCGCCTGTGCGATGGCGCGTTCTCCTTCGGCAGGCCCGACGCGGGTAAAACAGTCCCAGGCGGCGATCGCCACCTGCATGCCGCGCGGATCGGCGTTGCCGACATCCTCCGAAGCGATCGCCAGCAGGCGGCGCGCGACATAGAGCGGATCGCCGCCGGCGGTGATAATACGCGCGTACCAGTAAAGCGCCGCATCCGGCGCGGAGCCGCGTACCGATTTATGCAGCGCCGAGATCAGATCGTAAAAGCGGTCGCCTTTGTTGTCGAAGCGCGCGGCGCGCTCGCCGGAAACCTCGGTTAGCAGCTGCGGCGTCAGCTCACGTTTGCCCTGCGCATTGCTCTCCGCCATATCCGCCATCATTTCCAGCGTATTCAGCGCGCGTCGCGCGTCGCCGCTTACCAGCTCAGCAATCATGCGTCGCGTCTTGTCGGGTAAAAGAATATCGCTGTCGCCATAGCCGCGCGTTTTATCCTGCATTGCCTGGTCAAGCACCAGCTCGATATCTTCCGTAGTGAGCGATTTCAGCAGATAAACGCGCGCGCGGGAAAGCAGCGCGGAATTAAGCTCAAACGAGGGATTTTCAGTGGTGGCGCCAATAAAGGTGATAGTGCCGTCTTCAATATGCGGCAAAAACGCATCCTGCTGGCTCTTATTGAAGCGGTGCACTTCGTCGACAAACAGAATGGTGCGGCGGCCGACCTGACGGCTGTGGCGCGCCCGCTCAATCGCCTCGCGGATCTCTTTAACGCCTGAGGTAACGGCGGAGATGCGCTCGACGTCGGCATTGCCGTAGCGCGCGATAATCTCCGCCAGCGTGGTTTTACCTGTCCCTGGCGGTCCCCAAAGAATCATCGAGTGCAGATGGCCAGCCTCGATGGCGCGCGGCAACGGCTTGCCGGGCGCCAGCAGATGCTGCTGCCCGATATACTGCTTAAGCGTTTCGGGACGCATACGCGCCGCCAGCGGCTTAAAATCTTCAGAGGAAAAATCCAGAGACAGATTACCCACGCTCACCTCACTGACGCTGATCGTCTACCGTCACCCCTTTAGGCGGCGTGAAGGTAAATTTGTCTGGGCTGATAGCGCCGTTTTTCTGGCTTTTGAGCTGATAGCTGCTGCGCTGGCCATCCTGCTCAATGGCGCTGAACTGATTGATGGTGCCCGTCGGGGTAACCGAAAGAGTGAACTGTTTAAGATTGCCGTCGCTGTTTTTCGGCGTTAGCTCAAAAGTATCGCCCTGCTGTTTGATGTTGTACTGCTGCCAGTCGCTCGGCTGGTTGCGGGCAATCAGCATAAAAGGCGTGTTGCTGGTGGCGTTTTTCAGCAGGCTGACGCTGGCCTGTTCCACAAACGGGTTATAGAACCACAGATTTTTGCCGTCAGAGATAATCACGCTCTCATCCGGCGCGGTCATGTGCCAGTTAAACAGGCTGGGACGCTTCACCCACAGCTCGCCCTCGCCTTCCTGCACGCTGGCGCCGCTGCTGTCGGTTACTTTCTGGCTGAAGCTGGCGTGGAAGCTGTTCACTTTGTTCAGACGCTGCTGCAGATCGCTGGAGGCATCTGCCATAACGCTGGCAGAGGCAAAGACGGCCAACAGGCCAGGCACGATTACGCTTAATTTCATCTGCTTCAATTCCTTATTTATCTCTATCCAGTGAATACCGTTTTAATTCTGGTCGCCGTTTTAGCATTGAGCCAGGAGAAAAACCCGAAAGCTTTCTCTGATATGAGGGGTAAATGTCGCCTGAACAATGGGCCAGTAAAAACTGGCCCATGATTGTTTGTTGCAAAGCGTGTCGCACTACATTTCGTGCGGCGGCGGCGAAAGCACCTCGCGGTTGCCGTTGTGGCCTGGCTCCGAGACGATGCCCTGCGCCTCCATCTGCTCGATAATGCGCGCGGCGCGGTTATAGCCGATACGGAACTGGCGCTGTACGCCCGAGATAGAGGCGCGTCGCTTGTCCACCACGAAGGCTACCGCCTGATCGAACAGCGGATCCAGCTCTTCATCGCCTTCAAGGCCGCCAGCGCCGCCCTCGCTCTCTTCGCCTGCGGTAATGCTTTCAATGTACTGCGGACGTCCGCGCGCCTTCCAGTCCTGCACCACGGCGTGCACTTCCTGATCGCGCACGAAAGCGCCGTGCACGCGCATCGGCATTGAGGAGTTAGGCGGCATATAGAGCATATCGCCCATGCCCAGCAGCGATTCGGCGCCGCCCTGATCGAGGATGGTACGCGAGTCGATCTTGCTTGAGACGGTAAAGGCGATGCGCGTCGGGATATTGGCCTTGATCAGGCCGGTAATCACATCCACTGACGGGCGCTGCGTTGCCAGCACCAGGTGGATGCCTGCGGCGCGCGCTTTCTGCGCCAGACGCGCGATCAGCTCTTCCACCTTTTTGCCGACCGCCATCATCAGGTCGGCGAACTCATCCACCAGCACCACAATGTAAGGCAGTTTTTCCAGCACCGGCGGCGTCATGTCCATGCTGTCACCCGGCTTCCAGAACGGATCGGGAATCGGACGCCCCATCGCTTCCGCCTGCTCAACTTTTTCGTTGTAACCGGCAAGGTTACGCACGCCGAGCGCCGACATCAGCTTATAGCGGCGCTCCATCTCGCCGACGCTCCAGCGCAGGGCGTTAGCCGCGTCTTTCATATCGGTCACGACTTCCGTCAGCAGATGCGGGATGCCCTCATAGACCGACAGCTCGAGCATTTTCGGGTCGATCATGATAAAGCGCACCTCTTCCGGCGTTGCCTTATAGAGCATGCTGATGATCATGGTGTTAACGCCGACAGACTTACCGGAACCTGTAGTACCAGCAACCAGCAGGTGCGGCATCTTCGCCAGATCGGCGACGACTGGCTGACCGGCGATATCTTTGCCCAGCACCACCGCCAGCGGCGAAGGATTGTCGCGGAATTTAGCGCAGTCGAGCACCTCGCGCAGATAGACCGTCTGGCGATGCTTGTTAGGCAGCTCCAGACCGACATAAGGCTTGCCGGGGATCACCTCAACTACGCGCACCGCAACCGCAGAGAGCGAGCGCGCCAGATCGCGCGACAGGTTAGAGATGCGCGCGGCCTTAACGCCCGGCGCCAGATCCAGCTCGAATCGGGTAATAACCGGACCCGGCGAGATGCCGACGACTTCGGCCTTGACGCGATAGTCGCCCAGTCGCGCTTCGACCAGGCGAGCCGTTTGCTCCAGCGCGAACATATCCACCGGCTCCTCTTCCGCAGGCGGCGAGGTGAGCAGATCGAGCGTCGGCAGCGGCGTGGAAGGTTTCTCCAGCGGCTGGTTATGACGCATCAGGAAAGGATGGATTAGGCTGTTATCCAGCGAAGCGGGCTGCGATGCCGCCGGCTGCGCAGCGGCAGGCGCATACGACTGCGGCTCTGCGACGGGTGCAGCGGCAGGCGCGAAAGTATTAACAGGTTCGGGCGCAGCCACGGAGACCGCTGGCCGGGCCGTCGCCGCTTCCGCAGGCTGCTGCCACGGCGTATGGGTCGCCGCAGGCGCTTCCGGCTCGGGGGCGCTGGCGATGGTAAAGATTGGTTCGTTCGGTCCCTCATCGACCAAATCTTTCATCGGCGAGAAGTCGAACGCGGCCGAGGTATCCAGGCTAAAGGCTGGCGCCTTCTCTTCCGGCTCTTCGATGCCGTAACGCTGCTGCTGCTGCGCAGCGAACTGCCGCGCCAGCTGAGCCTGTTCGATCGCCTCTTCGGCTGCTGGCTCTTCTTCCTGCTGCCAGCTTTCGCCGTAGCGCTGCTGCTGCTGGCTGGCGAATGCGTCGCGCAGTTGCGCCTGCTCTTCAGCCTGCTGCTGCTGTTCTGACCATTGGGCATGCGCCTCTTCAGGCCGATCGGCTACGGCGCGCTGCTGCTCCTGCGCTTTGGCTTTCTCTTCCGCCATACGCTGCGAAGGCAGCTTAATGCCGTAAGAGGCAAGCTCGCGGCGCGTCGGCAGTTTTACCGGATTAGGACGCGGCAGCGCCGGCCCAATACCCTGCTTCACCTGCGGATTAGGATGCGTTTCCGGGACGACGTCGAATAGCGGCGCAGAGGTTGTCTGCGCGGCGGCAGCGGCGGTTGCGCTCGCCGTCGCGGTGATATCGGCGTCGCGCCAGTTGCCCATCTGCGGACCTTCATCCTCTTCCCAGCCGGTAAAAGCGGGCGCGGCAGGCTCCTGCGGCATCTCGAAACGATAGCGCGGCGGTTCGGCAGGCGCGGCGGGCTGAGCCGTCGCTGGCGTAAAGGCGCTGGCGGAGGGCTGGGGCTGGGGCTGGGGCTGAGGCGCGGAGAAGGCGTCAGGCGCTATAGCCTGTCCGGCGGTTGAAGTCTGTACGGCCGCGGCAGGCGTGACGGACGTTGCAGCAGGCGCGGAGAATGTCGGCGCCGATGCCGAAGTATCAAAAGCTGGCGTAGCCGCAACGGCCGGAGCAGGCGTAACGGCCGGCGCCGTATTGGTCGCCGGAGAAGCGGCAGTAGGCGCGGGCGAGGCGACGGCGGAAACGCCTGCGGCCTGGGCGGCGGACGTTAGCGCGGCATCCGTCGCCGCTGCGGCTTTCGCCAGCAGCGGATCGGCCGTCTGCGGAGCGGAATGAGTTGCCTGAGCGCGCGGCGCGGCGAGCAGCACATCCTCTTCATCCTGAGCGCGCGGCGCGGCAAGCAGCACATCCTCTTCGTCCTGCGCAGCCGCCTCAAAGCGCGGCGCGACGTCAGCGTCGTACTCGTCTTCCTGCCACGGCTCGTCGCGGCGCGAACGGTTGCTGGCGAACGTCAGCACGCCCATCACCACGCCGCCGATGCGCTCGGCGATGGTCAGCCATGACCAGCCGGTATAGAGGGTAATGCCCGCCGCCCAGACGCAGAGCAGCGCCAGCGTACCGGTAGCCGGCGTAAACCAGGGCGCAATAGCGTTGCTCACCAGGCTGCCGATAACCCCGCCGGAAGCGAAATACCAGATATCGTCGGCGTTGAGCGCGGCCAGTCCGCAGGTGGTCACCACCAGCGCCAGCACGCCAATCAGGCGCAGGCCGATAGCGAAATAGTCGATATAGTCCTGCCGGTCGCGCTGGCGAAAGGCGATCCAGCACAGTCCGAGGATCACCGGCGGAATAGCGTAGGCCATTACGCCGAAGATAAACAGCAGCGTATCCGCCAGCCAGGCCCCCACGCCGCCGCCAAGATTATGGATCGGCTCATGCCAGGCGGTTTGCGACCAGCTCGGATCGGAAGGATTAAAGCTGACGAGCGAGACCATCAGATAGACGGCGAAAAGCGAGACGAGAATAAGCAACGCTTCCAGCAGACGACGTCCACTGCTCAGCGGTTTTAACGAAACTTCTTTGTCTTCTGTGTATTCCTGGCTCAAGAGAACTCTCCAGGTGCCTGTAAATTATGAAGGCAACAGCGTCGGGCAAGCCCGACGCTGGTCCTGTATGAATTCACAGGAGTGTATCGAAATATCGCAGGTTTTGCACCTGCGCTGCGTTATCGGGTTTTGATCACCAGCCGATTACTCTGTTTGACCTCTTCCATCACCACGTAAGTGCGGGTGTCGTTGACCCCCGGCAGGCGCAGCAGGGTTTCGCCAAGCAGCTTACGGTAGGCGGACATGTCCGGCACGCGCGTTTTCAGCAGGTAGTCAAAGTCACCGGAAACCAGGTGACACTCTTGAGTTTCCTCAAGTTTTTGCACAGCGGCGTTAAACTGTTCAAACACGTCCGGCGCGCCACGATTCAGAGTAATCTCAACGAAAACCAACAGCGACGCATCGAGATAGTGCGGGTTAAGTTGCGCGGTATAGCCAAGAATAAAACCCTGACGTTCCAGACGACGCACACGCTCAAGACATGGCGTAGGCGATAATCCTACGCGTTTGGAAAGCTCTACGTTGGAAATACGACCATCTTTCTGAAGCTCATTCAGAATATTTCTGTCGATTCTGTCGAGATCTTTTCCGGGGCGTTTCTTATTGTCTACCATTATTATTGTCTCTCTTAATTCCTTCCCTTTACCTGCCACGCCCTGGAAACGTTCACTGTTCAAGGCATTAGTGAAGCGAAGCATCACAGCCTGTACGCTGCCGCGCGTCCATCCGCATGACGCATGTTGTCTGTCCACATCATGCGTCATTACCCATGTCAGGCTGAAATTTGTCGGGAAAAAAGGGCAAAACGGGGAACGAAACCCTGTTTTGACTCTCTCCTTCTTCTTCGCTTCTGCCACTGTTTTCGCAAAAGCGCAGGCGATTGTCAAAGTAAAAAGACCAAATTCAGGACAAGATGCCAGACAGAGCGCTGGGTAACTGTTTTTAAATGAGAATTTTTATACTGTTGCACCAGCAAAAACCGATTATTGCCCCCTTTTAGCGCAGCCGACGTGCAGAAACCGGCTTTATCGTCTACGCCGTTTGCAGCTATCGGCAACAAAATTCCCCAGCCCTTTTTTTGCTACGGTAAATTCCCTACAATCCCAGGTCATGTTGTCAGCCGAATAAACTGAGGATCCTATGAGTACGGCCAAACACAGTAAATTGCTCATTCTGGGCTCAGGCCCGGCGGGTTATACCGCGGCGGTCTACGCTGCTCGCGCAAACCTGAATCCGGTGCTGATCACCGGCCTCGAGAAAGGCGGTCAGCTGACCACGACGACCGAGGTAGAGAACTGGCCCGGCGATCCGCACGACCTCACTGGTCCCTCGCTGATGGAGCGCATGCATGAGCATGCCGAGAAATTCAACACGGAAATCATTTTCGACCATATTCACACCGTCGATCTGCAGAACCGTCCGTTCCGTCTTACCGGCGACAGCGCTGAATATACCGCCGATGCGCTGATCATCGCCACCGGCGCTTCAGCGCGCTATCTGGGGCTGCCTTCTGAAGAGGCGTTCAAAGGCAAAGGCGTTTCCGCCTGCGCGACCTGCGACGGCTTTTTCTATCGTAATCAGAAAGTAGCGGTCATCGGCGGCGGTAATACCGCGGTGGAAGAGGCGCTCTATCTGGCGAACATCGCGGCGGAAGTGCACCTGATTCACCGCCGCGACAGCTTCCGCGCGGAGAAAATCCTGATCGACCGCCTGATGGAAAAAGTGCGCAGCGGCAATATTGTGCTGCACACCGATCGCACGCTGGAAGAGGTCGTGGGCGATCAGATGGGCGTAACTGGCCTGACGCTGCGCTCGACGCTGAACGAGGCAGAAACCGAGTCTCTGGAGGTCGCGGGCCTGTTCGTCGCCATCGGTCACAGCCCGAATACGGCGATTTTCGAAGGCCAGCTGGCGCTGGAGAACGGCTATATCAAGGTACAGTCCGGCCTGCACGGCAACGCCACCCAGACCAGCATTCCTGGCGTGTTCGCCGCTGGCGACGTCATGGACCACATCTATCGCCAGGCGATTACCTCCGCCGGCACCGGCTGCATGGCCGCGCTGGACGCCGAACGTTATCTCGATGGCCTGGTTAAAAACGATCGGTAAGTTGTTAATTAGCTGATCTAACTTATGCGGGGCGACTGTTTTTCAGTCGCCTTTTTTTATGCCGTCGTGCTAGATTCAGGCGCCTGAAGAGCTACCTTCCTATCCTTTCGTGGGTATCGACAACGCTACGGTCTCGCATGAACAAAACCCGGCAACAGGAACTCACCCGCTGGCTGCGCCAGCAACGCACTTACGGCGGCCGCTGGCTGCGATTGACCTCGCTGCTTGGGCTGGCGAGCGCGCTGGCGATTATCGCTCAGGCCTGGCTGCTCGCTTTTTTGCTGCAGGCGCTGATTGTTGAACAGCGGCCGCGCAGCGACCTGCTTTTCTCCTTCGTTCTGCTGCTGCTCTGCTTTGCGCTGCGCGCCCTGCTTAACTACGCGCGCGAGGCCGCAGGCTTTCGCGCCGGTCAGGCGATTCGTCAGGCGCTGCGCCAGCAGGTGCTGGATCGCCTCTCTGCGCTCGGCCCGGCGTGGATCCGCGGCAAACCGGCGGGCAGCTGGGCAACGCTGCTGCTGGAGCAGATTGAGGAGATGCAGGAGTATTACGCGCGCTACCTGCCGCAGATGACGCTGGCGGCGCTAATTCCGCTCTGCATACTGCTGACCGTTTTTCCGCTTAACTGGGCCGCCGGGCTGATTCTGCTGGTCACTGCGCCGCTGATCCCGCTATTTATGGCGCTGGTCGGTATGGGCGCAGCCGACGCCAACCGCCGTAACTTTATCGCGCTGGCACGCCTCAGCGGCGATTTCCTCGATCGGCTGCGCGGACGCGAAACCCTGCGCCTGTTTCATCGCGCCGAGGCGGAAACCGCCGCCATCGCCGCCTCTACCGCCGATTTTCGCCAGCGCACCATGGAAGTGCTGCGCCTCGCCTTTCTCTCTTCTGCGGTACTGGAGTTTTTCGCGTCGCTGGCGATTGCGGTGGTGGCGGTTTACTTCGGCTTCTCCTACCTCGGCGAACTGCATTTCGGCGCATGGGGCAGCGGCGTTACGCTGTTTGCCGGCTTTGTCGCTCTGATTCTGGCGCCGGAGTTTTTTCAGCCGCTGCGCGATCTCGGCGCGTTTTACCATGCGAAAGCGCAGGCGGTCGGCGGCGCGGACGCGCTGGAGCGTTTTATGCGCGAGAGCCCGCAGCCTGCGGTAACTGACGGCGCAGCGCAGCTGCCCGACGACGCGGCGCTCGCCATTGTCGCTCAGGATTTGGTTGCCCTGAGCGCGCAGGGCAAAAGCCTGTGCGGCCCCCTTAACTTTACGCTGGCGGCCGGCGAGCGCGTGGCGCTGATTGGCCAGAGCGGCGCAGGAAAAAGCGTGCTGATGAACGTGCTGCTTGGCTTCCTGCCCTATCAGGGATCGCTGCGCGTCAACGGCGTTGAGCTGCGTGAGATGGGCCGCGCCTACTGGCAGAAGCAGATCGCCTGGCTGGGGCAAAATCCGCAGCTGCCCGCCGGGACGCTGCGGGACAATATTGTCATGGGGAACGAGCGCGACGACCTCGATCTGGACGCCCTGCTCGCCGAGTGCGGCGTCAGCGAATTTTTACCGCGTCTCTCGGCAGGCGTGCTGACGACGCTCGGCGACGACGGTGCAGGACTGTCCGTTGGTCAGGCGCAGCGCATCGCGCTGGCGCGCGCGCTCTATAAGCCTGCGCGTCTGCTGCTGCTGGACGAGCCCGCCGCCAGCCTCGACAGCCGCAGCGAGCAGCACGTGATGCGCGCGCTCGATAAAGCGTCGCGCCGTCAGACGACCCTGATGATTACCCATCAGCTCGACGCGCTGCAGCAGTGGGACGCAGTCTGGGTGCTGCAGGAGGGTCAGCTGGTGCAGCAGGGCCACTGGCGCGATCTGATCGCCGAGCCCGGCCCCTTTCGCCAGATGATCTCGCATCGTCAGAAGGAGATTTGCTGATGTCTGCCCTGCGTCCTTTCCTGCGCCTGTTTTTGCGTCACCCCTGGCGGCTGTTGCTGGGCGTGCTGCTCGCCATTGTTACTTTGCTCGCCAGCATTGGCCTGCTGGCGCTTTCGGGCTGGTTCCTCGCCGCCTCCTCGCTGGCAGGCATCGCCGGACTCTACAGTTTTAACTACATGCTGCCCGCCGCTGGCGTTCGCGGCGCGGCGATCTCGCGCACCGCCGCGCGCTATTTTGAGCGGCTGGTCAGCCATGACGCCACTTTCCGTGTGCTGCAACACCTGCGCGTGTTTACCTTTAGCCGCCTTATCGCGCTGGCGCCGGGCCAGCTGGCGGCGTTCCGCCAGGGCGATCTGCTTAACCGCTTCGTCGGCGACGTCGATACGCTTGACCATCTCTATCTGCGGGTTATCGCGCCGCTGGCTGGGGCTTTCATAGTGATTGTGGTGGTGACGCTGGGCATCGGCCTGCTGGATCTCCAGCTGGCAATGACGCTCGGCGGCGTGATGCTGGCGACGCTGCTGCTGATGCCGCCGCTGTTTTATCGGCTGGGCGCGCCATCCGGCCGCGCCATTGCGCAGCAGCGCGCGCAGTGGCGCCTGCGGCTAATGCAGTGGCTGAGCGGGCAGTCCGAACTGGCAATCTACGGCCTCTCCGATCGCTGGCGTCAGCAGCTCGACCGCGACGAGGCGCGCTGGCAGGCGGCGCAGCAGCAGCAGCAGCGCCTGCAGGCGCTGGCGCAAAGTTTGCTGCTGCTGATTAGCGGCACGACCGTAACGCTGCTGCTGTGGATGAGCGCCGCTAGCCTGTCACACGACGCATCATCCGGCGCGCTTATCGCGCTGGTGGTGTTTTGCGCGCTGGCCGCCTTTGAAGCGCTGGGTCCGGTCGCCGCCGCCTTTCTACCGCTGGCGCAGGTGATCGCCGCCGCAGAGCGCGTCACCGGCATTATCGATCAGACACCCGCCATCCGCTTTCCCACTGGCGCGACCAGCGCGGCGGGCAGCCTCTCGGTGGCGATCGACCGAGTCACCTTCCGCTATCCGCAGCGCCCCGAAGCGGTGCTGGAGGAATTTTCGCTGCAGGTGCGGGCGGGCGAACGCGTGGCGCTGCTTGGCCCCACCGGCTGCGGCAAATCTACGCTACTGGCGCTGCTGACGCGCGCATGGGACGTGGAGGCGGGATCGATTGCCCTGCAGGAGGTGGCGCTGCGCAGCTGGGACGAAAAATCGCTGCGTCAGCGCGTTAGCGTAGTGACGCAGCGCGTGCATCTGTTCAACCAGACGCTGCGTGAGAACCTGCGCGTGGCGCGTCCCGACGCCAGTGATGCGCAGCTCAGCGAGGCGCTGCGTCAGGCTGGCCTGACGCAGCTGCTGGAGAGCGAAGAGGGCCTTAATGCCTGGCTCGGCGAAGGCGGTCGTCCGCTGTCGGGCGGTGAACTGCGTCGCCTGGCGATTGCGCGCGCGCTGCTGCACGATGGCGATCTCTGGCTGCTGGACGAACCCACTGAAGGGCTCGACGCCGCCACCGAACATCAGATTTTATCGCTGCTGCAGCAGGTTACCGTTGGTAAAACGCTTATCATGGTGACGCATCGCCTGAGCGGCCTGGAGACGCTGGATCGCATCTGCGTGATGGAAAACGGCCAGATTGTTGAGCAGGGCGCGCATCACGAATTAATCTCAAAAGAGGGGCGCTACTGGCATTTTCAGCGGCGCTTTGCGCTATAGTCTTAGCGAAAAAGCGACGAGTAGAGATGCGATGAGACTGGTGCAACTGTCACGGGAATCCCTTCATTTTCCTCCGCCGGAGATGGCGCTGCGCGAGCCGAACGGGCTGCTGGCAATGGGCGGTGACCTCTCCCCTGCCCGTCTGCTCAGCGCCTACCAGCGCGGCATTTTCCCGTGGTTCTCGCCGGGCGATCCGATTTTGTGGTGGTCGCCCGACCCGCGCGCGGTATTAGTGCCGGAATCTTTTCATCTCAGCCGCAGCATGGCGCGCTTTCATCGCCGCTCGCCCTACCGCGTCACCATGAATCAGGCCTTTTTCGAGGTAGTAGAGGGCTGCGCCGCCAACCGTCAGGAAGGCACATGGATTACCTTTGAGGTGAAGCGCGCCTGGCAGCGCCTCTACGAGCTGGGGCATGCGCACTCCGTGGAGGTCTGGCAGGATCAGCAGCTGGTCGGCGGCATGTACGGCCTCGCGCTGGGACAGATTTTCTGCGGCGAGTCGATGTTCAGCCGCCGCGAGAACGCTTCAAAAACTGCACTTTGGGTATTTTGCCAGCATTTTATCAGGCACCAGGGCAGGCTGGTAGATTGCCAGGTTTTGAATCCGCATACCGCCTCGCTGGGCGCGCGCGAGATCCCGCGCGTCGACTATCTGCAATATGTTCAGACCCTTGCCTGGCAGCCCGTCAGCGCTGGCTGCTGGCGTACCCAGACCCTTTTTTAAGCCCGCGCAGATGTTTTGCACACAATCAGGCGTAAAAGTGGTATAATAGTCGCGTTTGGTATGTCGTCCGCGCTTCGCAACGGCGAGCCGGAATTGCCAGGCTGGGAATCACAACGCACTCCCGGAACTGTTTCAGATGAGCGCGTGTTACCGCCTACTGATGCAGATTCTTAGCCCGTTAATCCCCCGCAGACGTCACATAAACACCCGAATTTAACCGAGATGCTCGTGCCCTCGCGCGAAGCACGGCGAAGCGTTGGCCTTACCGCCAACGTTTCTTTACATAAATCATGGAATTCGGCATTATCTTGCCGGTTCACTGAAAGCTAGTCCACCCAGAGGATTCGATGGCCAAAGAAGACAATATTGAAATGCAAGGTACCGTACTTGATACGTTACCTAACACCATGTTCCGTGTAGAACTCGAGAACGGTCACGTGGTTACCGCTCATATCTCCGGTAAAATGCGCAAAAACTATATCCGCATCCTGACGGGCGACAAAGTAACTGTTGAGCTGACCCCGTACGACCTGAGCAAAGGCCGCATTGTCTTCCGTAGTCGCTAAGCGGCTTCGTTTCGCTTTCCCCGCCTGAACGGCGGTGAAAAAAAAGGCCAGATTCGCATCTGGCCTTTTCTATTTCCGTCCTGCGGCGTTTAGTGAACGGTGCCTTCCGTTTTGCGTTTTTCCGCGCTGAGGAAGTGGTAGGTCAGCTGGTTCTTCTCTTTATCGAGCGCCACCGAGACCGATCCGCCATCCACCAGCGAGCCGAACAGCAATTCGTTGGCCAGCGGTTTCTTGAGATTTTCCTGCACCGTACGCGCCATCGGACGCGCGCCCATCGCCTTGTCGTAGCCTTTCTCCGCCAGCCAGTCGCGCGCTTCGTCGCTGACCTCCAGCGAGACGCCCTTCGCATCCAGCTGCGCCTGCAGTTCGACAATAAATTTGTCCACGACCTGATGGATCACTTCCGGCGACAGGTGACGGAACCAGATAATGTTGTCGAGACGGTTGCGGAACTCCGGCGTAAAGATCTTTTTGATCTCTTCCATCGCGTCGGTACTGTTATCCTGATGGATCAGACCAATCGATTTACGCTCGGTTTCACGCACGCCCGCGTTAGTGGTCATCACCAGCACCACGTTGCGGAAGTCCGCTTTACGGCCGTTGTTGTCCGTCAGCATGCCGTTGTCCATGACCTGCAGCAGCAGGTTGAAGACGTCCGGATGCGCTTTCTCGATTTCGTCGAGCAGCACCACCGCATGCGGATGCTTAATCACCGCATCGGTCAGCAGGCCGCCCTGATCGAAGCCGACATAGCCCGGAGGCGCGCCGATCAGGCGGCTCACCGTATGACGTTCCATATACTCGGACATATCGAAACGCAGCAGCTCAATGCCGAGCGCCTTCGCCAGCTGCACCGTCACCTCGGTTTTCCCCACCCCGGTCGGACCGGCGAACAGGAAGGAGCCGACAGGTTTGCGATCCTGACCCAGTCCGGCACGGCTCATTTTGATCGCTTCGGTCAGGGCTTCAATCGCGTTATCCTGGCCGAACACCAGCATTTTCAGACGATCGCCGAGATTTTTCAGCGTGTCGCGGTCGGTTGCCGACACGCTCTTCTCAGGGATACGCGCGATACGCGCCACCACGGTTTCGATGTCGGAGACGTTGATGGTCTTCTTGCGCTTGCTGGCCGGCATCAGACGCGCCCGCGCGCCAGCTTCGTCGATCACGTCGATCGCTTTGTCCGGCAGATGACGGTCGTTGATATATTTCACCGCCAGCTCAACCGCGGCGCGCACCGCTTTCGCGGTATAACGCACATCGTGATGCGCTTCATATTTCGGCTTGAGCCCGTTGAGGATCTGCACGGTTTCGTCCAGCGTCGGCTCGGTGATATCGATCTTCTGGAAGCGACGCGCCAGCGCGCGATCTTTTTCGAAGATA
>Ga0153961_1000045_pt1 | contig 62796 bp, 39 predicted proteins | sample TSFL045MetaG_FD_104748 | JGI IMG/M metagenome (GOLD analysis project Ga0153961, IMG submission 104748) | Attine ant fungus gardens microbial communities from Florida, USA - TSFL045 MetaG | ecosystem: Host-associated > Fungi > Mycelium > Unclassified | place: USA: Florida, Withalacochee...
CGATTAAAATTGGACATACATACTCAATAAAAATCTATCTAGATTCTATCAATATAGATATTATGAGAGTTCTATATATATAGATTATCATGCATACAAGATGAATTGGGGTCACATAAAATTATTTATGAAAATAAAGCGCTCTTAGTTCAGTTCGGTAGAACGCGGGTCTCCAAAACCCGATGTCGTAGGTTCAAATCCTACAGAGCGTGATTCCATTCTTGTTAGATCGAGAATGACACTGAAATAATGGAACAGCAGTCTAAAGTATGAATTTGACCTCCTGTGGATTAGGATTAAAACAAATAGGAGGTCAATAAACAAAATAGATGTTAATTAATCAAAGGTCCAAAAGCGGAGGCAGTTCCAGTCCTTGTCGCAGCGCCCCGGATTTGATCCTTGTTCCTTCGCTCGTTGACCGATGGTTTTCTTTAAGTCTTCCACCTTGAGCAGGTGACGCTCGCTTTCTTTCCATTCCTTCGACTCCCTTTCGCTCCTCTCCTTACCAGTCGAGCTGCTTCGCTCCTCTTCTTTCTTTTGTGAAGCTTCGAGTGCATCCCAAAGTTCATCTTGGTGCACTTCGTCCATCATCGAACAGAAAATACCCGGGTGGTGCGGAGTTCCATTCAGTGCTTTCATGGCGAAAAACAGAACAAGAGCCTTCGGGTATCAGACTAGCTTAAAAACGTAGTACGTAAGGATAGAGTTCCTTCCTCAAAACCAGTCATCCGAGTGGGGCCCTGCGACATGTGCCATATTTAGGTAGCTTTCGACTGAGACTTTTAGGGATTATTTCCATCTTCCCTTAAGGGATTTAGATAACATCCGGTCGGGAAAGAGCCACTACTTGGCTTGGTTCAATAATTAATTGAAGGAAAATTATATCCCTCTTCGACATCAGATTCTTATCCTCTTTTCCGGGGGAAAGGATGTTTTCTTCTCTACGGCCCAAGGAAAAAGTGGTCTGCTTTATGGAATCTTATTTCAGCAAGGGGTGTCGCTTTCGTTTTCAATAAGGACGTTTAGTAGGAGGTACTTGCCCTTAGAACCATAAGATTGACATTGGCAAGTCGCCTTTTTACATGAAAGGTGGGTAGGGGATCTTAATACTGCCAAAGAGCTCGAGTAGATTCATGAATGTCCTGGAATTTCAGTATGGGCTTAAGAGGTCGAGAGAGTCTTATGCCGCGCAATCTCTTGCCGAATCTATTTATACTATGTTAAATCCATAACCCGAGAACACACATTTTCGAATCCGGCCTAAAGGGGAGGCTCTAATCTACTATCTATTAATCTATTAATAGAACTAGAGCCCATTTTCAGCTTCCCTAGGAGCTAGAGATAGAATGATTTCCGCTGCCGAAAAAAAGTGGGTTTAGCCGGACTACTCTAAAGGGAAACTAAATGTCTTATAGTAAAGAGAGCCCCCTATGGTCGAGTGAGCTGGAGCGCGTCTGGCCTAAGCGGATTTATTAGGCGAGGGTAAAAGTCCTTTTAATTCTAAGGCCGGTGTAAAACGAATCAAAGAAGGTATACCTCGTCCGCAGCCAGAAAATGGTGGGAGAGTGAGAACGAGGAAGCACTAATCCAATTAGCAGCCCTACATCGGAAACTAAGAAGAGAACGAAAAGTTCGCCGATGAAGCTGATTGGGGTAGGTGAAGTACGTGATGGACTTTACCATTACTTGCCAACTTCTCCCGAAAGTGAATACTTATGTAAACCGAAAAGCGCATAATCACTTAAGACAGGGACAGTCTCCTCGACTGATAACCGAGCAATCCCAAAAGGAGACCACATGGCGACCCATCCATAGGACTAATCTACCAAATGAACCCCTCCCTACGCAATGGGCAACGGACTACTTCTTTTTAGAGCTAGGAATCCGGGGTATTTCTAGGGGATTTTGGAAGAATTTATTGCTTATCTGGTTCCATTGATTATGCCGAATACCGAGCTAGGCTGCTCCTGGTCTTCCGTGAGTGAGTTCACTTTCTCCATTTGGTCTAACTGGCACCGCATAAGGAAGTCGGAATGAATGGATTATCGTATTTTATTTAAGAAAAAACTCTGGGCATCTTCCAATATCTGTTCTTGATTATTTGCTCAATGAAGCACCAGTCGGTGTGTGCAGAGGAGGAATATGTTCCCGAAAAAGACAAAGATTCAGCAACTCGTGCATACCTTGTTTTATTTGTGCCATAGGTTGGACGTTAAAAGCACGGAAATTGATAGAGAGAATACAATACCTCAAGGCAGGCAAGGTAAGCCTTAGGCTTAGTTGTTCAAAGAAGAGGTGGACATTCATAATAGAATAGATAATATAAGCTTGAGCCTTCCCTTCACTCGGGCTATGGCTTCGACCGGAAAAGAAGTGGATTTTGAGAGAGACTTTTCTGTGCTGTGGAACCAGCCATTGAAAGCCTTTTTGAATTTCTGGATGTGTGAGCCGCTCACCGAGAACAATCCGTCGAGGGGCATGGTGAAAATGCTAGTTTTCCTTGGGAAATACAACTCTGCTGTGGAGACAGACTCATCTGAATGAAGAAGTGGACAAAGAAATCTATTTCGTTCTATTCTAATTAATCTTAATTATTCTTCTTCTGTGCTAAAACATCTTTCCCGAACACGAACAATCACCGCCCCCATTTCCTAGTTTGGGCTTTTTGGGCCCTCTTTCGTTCGTCGTGATTGCTGTGATTGCTCTGAAAAGACCCCCTCTCACTCAGGGGTAGCGATCAGATCTTCCTGCTTCAGCGGTTACGAATGGCAATTCTTACCACAAAATTAGACATTCCACTTTGAATGCTGTTTTCTTTCGCTTTGTTTGTTTTGGCTTCCATCCCTGAGCTTTAGCCCTTACGAAGAAGAGGCTTTCTCAGATCATATGGGGGAATAAGACCCAACAACCGGTAGTTCAAGAAGCAAACCTAGAAAATGGGAAAAGACTACTTCTTGGACTGTGGCCGACACCAGAGAAGACTAATTAGAGATTTGCTAAGCGAACGAGCCTGAAAGCGCTTCCCCTAGCTTGATCTAAGTCTTTTACATTTGCCTTACTTATATGCTCCTCGTCCCTTGCTTTCTTATTCTTACACCGATTACAGCCGATGAAGCTTTGGACATCGATTCTATTCTCTATAACGAAAACGAAGATTCAAAGTTTCCGGATAGGCCTTCTACTGCGCCATCTCTTACCCTTCCTACCCCTCTCTTTCTTTCCAGTAAGAAAGGAAAATCCTTATAATATGTCGCAGGTCTTAGTTGCGCTATTATAGAATGCTGCGAGAGTGCAAGGTGTCCGGGTAGAGTGAGCTTAGGGGACGTAGCTAAGCCCTTCATGTAGAGGATTCCTAGTTCCTGTTGAGAATCTTGCATTCCTAGTTGCTCATAGACCACTAAGAACTAAGAAATACTAGACTCTAGGCGGCTATTGATATTGAGGGAACGAGTGGCTAGTTCAATATCTACTTGAATTTGTCCCACATTTGCATACTCTTTTCGTGCTTTCTTCTGCCGCGTCCTTACTCTATAAGAGGTGCGTAGTGCGTTCTAAGCAACTAGCAGAGAAGAGGAGTCCGGTCGCCATTAAGACACTTCTCGGAAACCGAGGAAATATAAAATTCCGATCCTGGGTAGGATTCACCATCCGCTAGACATACTACATAAGCCAACAGTAGTATGAATGGGACAGAAAGCATTCTTCGACCTCTACGGGGAAATTCAATGCTCAAGTTGTTATACCAGTCAAGTTTCAATATCTAGTAAGTTTTACGAATTAAGCAGTCTACTTTGACTTTGACCAAGCTGTTTCATTTCAGTAGTGAAAGTCGTTCCAACAGACAAAGACTAGCAGAGCGAATCTTCCATATGAGGACAAGAAAACGCCAGCCTCTCTATAGGCAAATAGAACGAAAGAAGACATTCTCTGGCAGGCACGCAGTCACTCGAGCGAAAAAGTCTTCCCTTCTACTCCTTCTTACCGGTAGTTTATTCCTTTTCCACCGACCTTGGCTATTTGAGCTGCGGGTAACTAAGGCTCCACCCTTTCTTACTTTCTGCCTTTCCTTTCTCATCTCGGCATCGTGGTTCACTCACGAAGGAATAATACTGCTTGGGTGAGGACAACTGGAATCATGCGCATGGCTCCATGTCGGCCTTACGAGTGAAAATGGTTCACAGACCGAGGGCTAAGTGAAAGCTTTCTATCTCAGCATCTACGTGGACTGAGTGGCTAACTATTATAGTGCATCGAGAAAAATGTATTAATATAAGAATAAGAAGGTCTTTAGAACTGACTTGCTAGAGTAAGGATTTCATCACCTTGTTATCTAACCTAATAAATACCTTGGGCTGCTAACAGAGACTAGTTTCATTAATGCCTTCTTTCTGGGCCCCTCTTTTAGTTATTAAAGACTCGTGACTCATCCCCCTCGAAAAAGATCTGCCTTACAGATCAAATAGTGGCATACAGCGGGTTAATCGCTTCTATCAATAGACTTGGATTCCTAGCCCTGGACCTCTTTTCTTTTGAGACAAGTTAGTTAATTTGCCGAGAGCTCTTGTTCCCCTCACTGGACCGGAGAGAGATAATGCACGATCAAAGGTTGCAAGGCAGAGGTTTCAGAGCTTTTCGATCTATTTAGTAAAAGAAAGTCTCTCACGGATATCCTATTTGTAGATATGGGTCCGTAATTCAATTATTCTAATTGGTGGTAATAGTTCCTAAATTTGCCTATCGAACAACAAGTCTTAATGTATCGTCGACTTGATACTACCAGCTTAGATACATGTACCGGATGAGGCGGAACCCCATACTAAAAATAACAAAGGAAGACCCATGCATCAATCAAGATCTCTATCTATAATATAACATACCTCAGGTTGGATTCAACCACTTAGGATGATGATCTGCAAAACCAAACCCCATGACTTTATGCTCTGCCAGTCTTCCCCTCTTCTAGCTATTCGCATGCGTCGATCAATCATCTTCGGCAAAATGACCAGATAAAGTATGCACCAAGGATCCATTAGATTAAACTAAGTGCATGATAGACCGATTCTTATATCCTTTGAATGTGACCACTGGTTAGATTATGATTATGTAAATGGATCCGATCCATTACGGGCCTGTGGACAATGTTTTAATGGATCACCCCTGATGCCTGATGGGCAAAAGAAAAACATGAGCCCAATACGGTACCTCATAGGGCAATCATTGTACTTAGGGTCACTCTCCCATCTGTTATCTTCATTGTATCGATTCAGTCTGGTCGATCAGGAGAGCGAGTGCGAGAGAGATTGAAATAGCTATGCCCAACCTATCCATACGTGCTTGTTGAATCCTATGTATTCCGATAGCGCGGCAACTCGTGTTGTTTATTCCTTTCTTAATCCAGCATCCAGTAGGTCGCTTCATATGGGCATGCCCGAACGCAAAAAAGGCTATCCGAGATTCTGCCTTCCGCTTTGAAAACATTGGGAAGGGGTCGGGGTTTCAGCTGATTGGAAGGTACAAGCGGTTAAGGTCAAGTGGGTTTTGTTAGATACACAATGTCATGGATGGATTTGATAATGGAAGGGAAGGGCTTATGAACCGGGAAGTTACCCCTACATGTGGTAGGGGGCATCAACATAGCGATTGTCGGTTTTTTCAATCTTCTGGAATAGATACAGGAATGAAATCTGAACATGAGCTAGTGCCACCATACTCCTTGGAGGGACTCCTCTTTCGGTATAATAATAATACTTTTTTTTATTTTTGGTGGGCCTGTAGAACGCTTCTTTATTTTATCGCCGGATTGTCACTTATGAGCAGCTTCTTTCTATTTTCAATTCACGGCTGAAAAGAGCAGATGAAATTCTATTGTGGGTGGTTGGCTCAAGAAAAGTGGAATACTAACGAGTGAGGGGAGGCTTTCTTTTGGGTTATCCCGAATGAAATGCTTGTTCACTTTTTTTCTGCCATTTTGTTTTCTATCAGTATCAGAACTCGACTTCAAATGGAAACATTTATCTCAACCGGAAGGATTTTTTCTTTGTCTTTGTCAAGCAGGCACCATAACAGGACTGCAAAAGCACATCGGGCAGCTAGCAGCAGCAGCAAAACAAAAGACGGTTGAATCTTGGTAGTTGTGGTCGTGACAGGCACTCGGGCTGACAGCCATCTTAGTGAGGTAGTATATTTCGTTGAAGTAGCGGGTCTCCCCCATCTGGTACTTCTCGTTCTAGTCAACGAAGGAACAATCTTTCGAGGAATAACCTTTTCTGTAGTTGGACTACCAGGATTATTCAATAGTAGTAGGTTCAGGATCATCCTAAAATACTAATAATAAGCTGGGGCGAGTTACCTCATAGCAAGCAAGCACTGGTGCTACTGGCATGGGCCTCTACCCCTAATGTTAGTAGCGTAGACCGGCCTCGGACAACTAAGTGAACCGGACACGGACAAGGATTTTGGGCTTTCAAGGGTTCCCAAGAGTCTGAGGAATATATATTAGATATTATGTTATAACCTGAAAAACTGGATACCTGACAAGAATGGAAAGCTCAACACCCTAAACAAACTTCATCGAGATTGAGATATATTCCCTGCTCCGAAACGGATTCTGCCAGTACGTTACGTTACTAGAATAGGCGGTTGGCAAAGCTAACAGGGATAGGATGCCGCGACAAAAAATCCAGTTGGAGTCTATCGGAGAGCAACTCCAAAGCAAATGGGGCTGATTAGAGAAGGGACTTTTTTATCCTTCACCACTGGTACACTTCTTTGTTCTTGGTTAGCGCTCATTTTTTCCTTGTATACGCTCCTGTGTTCAGTGCCCCCCTTCTTCTCGCAGAAATTGGATATCAGAGTCATGCAGTCCTATTTTCTGGCTGCAAGGCCCGGCCTTATGGTTGCTACCGCTCTCTGCGCTTCTATGTACCATTTTTAGTAAAAATGGATGCAGGGCATATCTACTGACTCGACGAAGCTGACGTAATTCTATCCATAGCTGTCTGTACCGCTACCTCTAGACCTTTTCCTCGCTTTGTCACTATTTGAAGAGGAACTGGCGGAATAATTAGTTTAGTCTGAACGAACCGGAACCACCGAAATCAGACCCGTTGATGTGCCGTCCTCATGTAGTGGTGTCCGTGGTTGCGGTATGATCGGCTGTACCGCCCGCATGCGTGAATCTTTGAAGTCTTTACTGTATTTACGACTATGCTTGGGCCAGTGATCACTATGCCCTAGTTTACTCAGTCGGGAGGTTCACCATTACGAAGTCTGGAAAGAGGGTCCACTGCGCATTTATCGAACAAAGCTTCTTCTCGTCACAATCGTTCAATCAAATTCCGTCAAACCCGGCTTGTTGACCAAGTAAAGCAACTCCAACTGTCACTGCAACAAGTTAGAAGGCAGATTCAATTGCTTCTGCCTTCTAACTTGTAATCTTTCAAGCAAGCAAAGGAGACATCTTTACTTTTGGGAAAGAAGAGTAGGGATGCGGGCTTCACCTTCAATGCCGAGCCATTATCAACAAGCACTCTTGCAAGGCTATATCCTTTCCATTTTACTGGAATGTGGAGGATCGAGAGACCAGACCTCGTTCTTCTGGGGGAATTTTTTCATCAGTGAATGCAATGGAGCTAATAGCCATGATGTTCCCTACAATGTTGTCCAATGTCCAAGCTTTCAGCTTTCCACCGAAATGCTATGGGAAGCTTCGAACAGTCTTGTGAGTAAAGCATTCCGATGTTCCTTTGAAGGAAGGCGATTCAGTTGTTCAAGAACACGCTTTATGAGCTTCAACACAGAATCCCTAGCTAACAAGAACGGATAAGAGAACTGCTTCTGAAAGAAGACTTGTTCGCAGCGAATGGTTCTGTCCTACTTGACTTTTTTATGATTGATCCGAATCTCGTTCACTCTGTGAGATAATGGATCTAACGTTAGGGCTTAGTGACTCCATCTCTCTTGCCGGCTTAGCCAAACTAATTGAACTCGAGTCATTGGCTTCCTTAAGCCATTTCCATACTAAAATAAAAAGAGCTAAATCGGATGGTGACTAGATTCATTCCGCAGCACGAACAGGGTCCGGCCCATTCGGTACAGAAGATTGATGTGTCATCTTTCTCTTTCTAACTCTTTATAACCACGTTCATTTGTTATCAGTAGGGACAGGAGCCCCTCAAACAGTTTCTGTTCTACTTCCTGCCAGTGGAAGAGCATTAGATGAGTCAAGGGGATTTTCAAGCTTTTCTGTTTCTTAGGCAAAAGCGGGATTATTGAATGAAAAGCAACTAGATCAGAAATGGACTCACATCGAATGGAAGGGCCACAGGGAAGATATATTGCTACTAGGGAAGGTAGAAGCAAGAAAACAACCGCCAAAAAGGAATTAGCAATGGGGGATTTCCAAAAAAAAGTCCCAGCGAAGCGGCCTGTAGCTAAGTCAGCTCAAAGTCATTACAAGGCAGGATAGAAGTTTTTCTGATGTTCGCTTAACGCTCTTTACCGGTCAACTTTCTCATAGAAATTCCTGGTGAAGAAGCGAAAGCTGCTCCCTTTCTTCTTACCTGCTACGATGTAGTTTTCTTTGCACTCTCTTTGTTTTGGTCTCTTTCATTCAAGCTTAGGAAAGTCGCCCTTCTTTCCCATGCTGATTCGTAAGTGGCTAATCCATTCCGGATAGAGATCCCGGTTTATTCCTTTTTGCAGGAATGTTGGGCTTTTTGATATCCAGCCCTTTCACCAGAGCTACTTGGGAGACTTCCATGAGCTTTGTTTCCAGGTAGGGTAACTTCTGTTTTCATGTTCACATCTTTTTCTGACTCTTTCATTTCGCCTCCCTCGAAGTCAAAAATATTTAGTGAGACCAGATCAGCCGGAAGCCTTGGTGTGTTAACAAAGCATTCCTTCTAAACTTACCGTTCTATTTCTTTCTTGAGAGTTTAGAAGCAGCTAATCGTATTTTTTTCTTGAAAGCTCATAGCCAAAGGGCACGAAAATTAGCGCCTCAGGAACGAACTCTCTGGGAAGTAGCTTGAACTAAACTACCTATTTACCCGCGGTCAAAAGAGAGATTTCCTGCGCCCCCTTACACACTGACACGCCCTAATAATACCAATTCACAAAGGCCTACTAATACGAATACAAGCACTATATGCGATACGCATTCCCACCAATACCAAAACTAGGCATACTTCAAAACGCCCATACACGTTAATTTCAAAGACCGGAAGGGGCACCAACTGGGGTCTCATTCCCCAGTAAATAAGGATGTTTCCGTCCTTATTCCGGATTGCTGAGCACGTAGTGTGATGTGATTCGGGTGTCTAGGGGTCAGAATCTGACGGTAACCTAGATCCTATCTATGGTACTTGTCCGAGGATGATCCTCAAACAGAGCACCTATGACGGTAGATCCGATCCTTTGGTGACGACTATATGTCATAGAACAACCTCTAATCTTTGTTCCCATAGTTTACTATGGTAGCAAAGACCCTGGTTGGAACCCCCCCCACGAACTCATTTATTGAGTTAGTAAAGGAGAGTGGAGAGTGGGAAGTATTTCTTCTTCCATTGGTTCCCTGTGATCTAAACTGGATAACATCATGAAGACATTATTCAATCTAGTTCAAAGGGTCCCTACATTCTCCTGGCGGAGCTTGTTTGAACGAGCTCGACTATTAAAGGGACTTCTTCTTCGAGTCCCCTTGATAGTCTCAGGTGTTCTTTCTAAGGAGGTCGGTCTCGCCGCCGTCTCGTTTGTGCGCGAGGTGATACGGTTAAAACGTAAATATGGCTTACTCTTCGTTGCGCTTTACTTAAAGCAATACAGCGTATGCCTACAGCGTTATTACGCTGGGAGTTACTCGCGAGGAGACTCCATTTCTGTTCCTGTATCACTGACACGATGTGGGATACCACAGATTATCCCTGCCGCTTTACGTAAGTGTATTAGGGCTAGGAATGATCGAGGAGATACTATAGTAAAGATATACCTCTCATGGTTCTCTTTAGCCAAATTGGTGGAATTAGCTCCGAAAGTATCGAAAGGAACATTCCAATCGATCACGGAAATTCCAGAGGATTATGAGGGTTATATCGGACCGATAAAAGAATTCTTGGCAGAAATGAAGGAATCTGCCAGGAGTCTTTGGTCCCTATATGTGCCCACTATCTCAACTATTCCCCTTGAGAAAGGGATTTGTTGGGAACCTACCTGGAAATCTACTCCAATCCTGGACTCTTATATACGACGTTGCACACAACGGTCAGATAAGGTTCAGGATGATCCAGGCTTCCCACCCGCACCATTAAACATATTTACATAAAGTACGAGTTGGCAGCCTATGGAATGAATGTTGCTAAGATACATTCAATCCCGGACGGAGTATTCTCACCGGGTATTCTATGGAATCATCGGATTTTATATCCGAAAGATACTATCATAACCTCGTACTTTTCTAGGGAAGACCTTAATTACTTCGAGCGTGCAGTTGGACCTCAAATGTCCGCTGTTGCCGAAGCATAGAAAGGTGTTCCACTAGTAACAGGTAGGATCTGTCAGGTGATTGAGGGTGGAGGTAAGAGGCGATTGTTTGCCGTATGTAATTACGTTAAACAACGTCTTCTCTCACCTGTCCATGATTGGGCATTTAAAGTCCTATCAGTAATTCGTTCTGATGGGACTTTTGACCAAGAGCGTCCGTTGCGGCGTCTGAGAGCCATTCCTGGTCTCAAAGACGTTTATTCATATGATCTAAAATCCGCAACCGACCGGTGGCCACTGAGTGTGATCTACACGACCCTTAAGTCTTTGTTTGGGTCTGAGTTCGCGTCTTCAGTGGTCAACAGCTCATTGGGCCTCAATACCTTCTTGGTTGGCCCCCCCCTTACGAGGAGGTATCATGAGGTGTCCTTTCTTGTCGGACAGGCCCTTGGTTTCAAGGGGTCTTGGTCACTCTTTGCTTTGTCACATCATTTTGTGGTGTGGCTAGCAGCCAAAAGAGCGGATCCAAGTAGGTCTCGTCCCTTTTGGAAGTATGCTTTACTCGGTGATGACATTGTCATTGCCGATAAAGAGGTTGCTTACCACTACAAGGAGATCTTAGATCAGTTGGGTGTAAAGATTTCAATGCCTAAATCCATTATATCGGATTCTGGGTGTTGTGAATTTGCTAAGCGATTTTGGGTCAAATCAATGAAAGTTTATTTGTCCCCAATCTCTCTTCGCGCACTCACTGGTTGTAGATCGATCCGTGGCCTTGTCCAAATTGCTGGGAAGTATGGAGTTACCTCTCCATCTGTCCTTCAGCGCCTTGGTGGGGCTGGATTTCGGGTACGTTCCCGTCTTATGACTACTCAGTCAAAGAAGTGGGAACGGTTAAAGATAGTGGCGAGTAAGCCCTTTGGGCCACATGCACTACCTTTAGAAATGTGGTTAGGTAGGGGAAACCCTCTTAACCCATATATAAAGGGGAAGATGGTGCATCTTCTCCGAAAGGAATTGAAACCTAAGGAGTTGCAGATCTTTCCTTCAGATCTGGTGTTTGAAGGTGAAAGGGTCATTCTTGAGCATACTGTTTTGCTCAGATGGGTAAAACAATGGCTTAAGCTTGTATCCTGGTACTTTACCAAAGCGTTAGATGAGAATGTGTCCATTGAAGAATTGATGGCTGCACCAATGTGTGCAAGATCCTGGAAAAGGACCGAACGTGATGAGAATCTCATCCGTTTTGGCCTGATCTGGAAATTGTACGACATGGGTGTAGGATGGTCGACAGGTACAACACCTAGGTATATACTGTCACCAGATACCATCATTAGTCATAGTAGATGGATTAGAGTAGGACTTAAAGGGTCTGACTTCATCATGTCTCCTGTTGACTAACCATCAACAGGTGAAAAGGACACTTGGTCATAATAATTTAGGTGCACCTGAAGGCTCGCCCCGACTGCTTTCATTTAGCTGCTAAGAGATAAACAGGATCTGACAGCGTCTTCTCTAGGCTGATCCTACCCGTGGGAACATACTGAGGAGAGCTGAGAGTTAAAGGCTTGTTGAAGAAAAAGAGCAGAAAGCAGCAAGTACTATTAGAATCCATCCCGACCGTGTAATAGAAAACTAAATGAAATTCCCGCGGCCTCTCATTCAATTCTCTAGGATTCTCTTCCTGATCTTCCACGGGTATTGAAGACAAAGGCTGAAGAGCTTAGGCGCCTAACTTCGAATAGAAGTTACAGAAGCCGGAGAAGACACTATAACATTACTGCAGACAGAGCAGACATGGCAACAACGTCAGCTTATCTTGAAGCGATATAAGCTCTAGTAGGCTTAAGTCCCCGGGTCTTCTATTCAAAATTTAGCCCGAGAAAGGCATTCTTTTGTTGCGGGGAATCCGATTTCCTTCTCTTTTCAAGCCCCGGAAAGCAACAAGAAGTCAGTTGGAAGCAGGAGATAAGTCATTCGATGTTCTTGAGACAATACCGCCCGGAGAAGTTGAATGCTACCTCAGCCGGAATGAAATATCATATGAAAAGATAGGTTTAGCTTCCGTCAGCCTAACAAAACTCTAACTAAGAAAAAAGACAAGGAGGAGAGCTTTTTCCTCTTTGGGCACTCCATGGCTCTGTGAGGGCCATCACAAACAGCTCGTCTCACAGAATACTTCTGGGCTCGCCTCCCGTTGTTCTCTTTCGTGCTATCGGTTGTAAAGTGCTGCTCAAGCTGAGCTAACTACAGGTCCGAATGAACTGGGACACCAGACCATTCTTATCTTATGCGGAAGCAAGCCCTTTGTTTCTATACGAGTTTTCTTCAGTTGCTTAGGGTGAGCAAACCATTCACCTTCTAAATAGGAGTCTGTGGACATCCATTTACATCATTTCTTTGAAAAGCTCCGACTTCATTCTTTTCCTTTCCCACTTCACGGAAGAACCGGGAAAAGTAGTAGCCTAGGAGGATGACCCTTCTATCCAGAAAACTTCGCATCATGAGCAGTTTTCTCATGCGGATAAAGAGGCTTTCTCATCCAATGCTATTCCGACCTCGCTTGGTTAAACAGCCTTTCATAATCCTCTTTTCTTATCTCCTACTACTACTACGGTACGGCTATTTTAGATCGGAACGAAGAGGAGCCCGCCCTTCGCCCTTGGCGTAGAGTAAGCCGCCCGCTAGCCAGCCAATACCTCTTTTTTATTCCTTCTTTCACCTACGCTTTCTCCTTCGTCTTCTTCGCTTAGGCTTTCTTTGGGACCTCGCCTTTCTGGACCTAGCCTTAGAACAGGACCGCTTCTAGCCTTGAACCAGCGATAGGGACAACCTCGGCTTTCGAACCGAACTATTTAGCTGCTTTGCCTTCAGCTTTTTAACCTTAAACTTCAACCACAGGCACTGGATCACTTTCTCGAACTAGCTCACTTCCTTTTCCTACTACGTACGAGACAGGAGACGAGACTGGGCCCACTGCTTAGACGGGAACAAAAAGGGGAAATGAAAGCCCGTTCCCGATTGCCTTTGATTCTCTTCTCTGAACTTAACTTAGGCTAAGATTGAGTTGAATCCGCTTCTCTTCCGTCTTTCTCAGCTCGACTTTCTGTTGCCGAAGCTGTCTTGAAGCCCTTCCTTTCATAGGATAGAGCAAAACCCGCGGTTACTTCGCTCAATGCGCCTTATTCCTTTGTTTGAATGCTCAAGCCTAGAAAGATCATTCGTTAGGCAGACGGGTAGAATATGATAAGAAAGTCAATAGGAATTGTCTCTACTCTATCACCTTAAGGTGAAGGTTAAAAGCATGAGACTGAAGAAATTAGGCATCTGTAGCAAAGGAAGCAGTCCCACGCCTTACCTTCCATAGGCCCTTCTCTTCGAACTTTCTATCTGGCTGGGCAAGATAAGATCTTCTTTGAATAAAAGGCAGCTATAAGTCAAGTGGAGAATCAGCTCCTCTATTTTCACGAATCCTGTTCTCGATAGTAAATGAAAAGAGTGGCCAGGCTCAAAGAGGAATCGCCCGAAAGCAAGGGAATCCATTCTGCTCTGAGATGCCGAGAATCTGCTTTTGGTTGGTGCTTATATATAATATAAGTGATCTGTTCATCGCCCTTCGAAATATCATAAGAGAAGAAAGCTGTTAACCTAGGTCGGATCAACGCGTAGAGAAATGCTATCCGACTTATTCACTCGTTTACTCGCTATTCCATGTCGAGATTGAGTTGGTGTTCAGTCGAAAAGAATGAATGCATTCCGAGATCGAATTAGTGATCCACCCCTGAGAACATTTTTTACAAGGAATGTGACCTATCTGATAGCGAGACTTCTTCGGTAGCTTAGTCAGAAAGAGACCAAACACAGAAGTAATTGAATCATAGTTACGTTGCCCGGTCATTCGCAGTGAAATCTTCCCGCTATATCAGAGAAAGACATAGAAGAAAGTAATTGACCCAAGTCCCACAATCAAATTGAGGAGCTTTATCCGTTGACTCACACTAATGAATAATGAACTGTGGAATAGCAGGATGCGGAATTCAGTCATTTCTCTTTTGATTATTCTACGCTTGTGGTGTGGTACCATCTCCTTATCCCGAGGCGGGGCTCTCTTAAGTAGTCTCCGAAGCACAATGAAAAGGAATTCACCGCTAGCCAGGCCAAGGACTCTAGTTCCATCTCTCCAATGGATTGATTCCTCGACAACGGATAACTATGACTTTCAGGCCATGCTCGGGTCTGCCCAGGCGTGGAAGGATTCTTAAAACCTGGGTGAGCCAAAACATCTCATCTTGAACCCAGATTGACTTCCCTGGTGCAGACTTTATATATATACGGGAGCACCTTCTCTTTGGGATGTAGTGCTAATAGTCAATGCCAGAGTTTTATTTTATTCAAAAAGTTCTTATTTTGAGCCCTATCTTCTATATTCCAATGATGTTGTGGATAGAAGTTTGCAGGCCCGCGAATCTATGATTCAGTTGATCAAGCATCACCTGCACAAAGCTCAGCACCATATGAAGCAGCTGGCTGATAAGCATAGAAGTGAGAGGCAATCTGCAATTGGAGTCTCGTTTACCGTGACCAAATGGGGAGGTATCACCACGCGTGAACATGCTGAGGTTATTCTCTGTGCTGGTGCCATTGGAAGCCCTCAGCTTCTGCTGCTTAGCGGCATTGGCCCCAGGCCTTATCTCTCTTCATGGGGAATTCAAGTAGCCAATCATCTTCCCTATGTTGAGCAATTACTCTATGATAATCCTCGTAATGGGATTACTTTTGTCCCCTCAATTCCACTTGAGCACTCACTGATTCAAGTTGTGGGGATTACAGATTCAGGGGCTTACATAGATAACAGCTTCAAATGTCATTCCCTTCGCTTCCCGCCTCTAAGAAGCAGCTTTACTTTAAAGAGGGGCAAAAGCAAAGGAGAGAAAAAAAGGGGAGCTTAACATATACAAATCGGTTACACACTAAAGGAAAGATAGATTCTAGTTAGCCTACCCGACTACACAAGATATTCTACATGTGGTTAACAAAAGAATCACTGGTTATTGGCCTCAAGGCAGAGACGAGCTGGCTAGACTCTTATCGAAATTGCGTATAGAAAGAGATTCGTCTTGAAAGCTAGACAGACAATTTCTATGTTCACAGGCGCTTCCCGTCTTCATTGAGATTGGGTTGGTGTTCAGTCGAAAAGAATGAATGCATTGATTGCATTTCCAGTGAGATGTCCAAGAGAAAGGGAACGAGGGGAAGAAGCGACGAGAACAAACAAACAAACCTGTGCCTATGCGGTTAAAATAATGGGCGCGACGAGAATCTCTCAATTCGAGATGTTAGAAGGTGCAAAATCAATGGGTGCCGGAGCTGCTACAATTGCTTCAGCGGGAGCTGCTGTCGGTATTGGAAACGTCTTCAGTTCTTTGATCCATTCCGTGGCGCGAAATCCATCATTGGCTAAACAATTATTTGGTTATGCCATTTTGGGCTTTGCTCTAACCGAAGCTATTGCATCGTTTGCCCCAATGATGGCTTTTTTAATCTCATTCGTATTCTGATAAAATAAAATAGTGGCTTTTCTTTTACTTTTACCGGTTTACCGGTGGGGGAAATTCCGGAAAAGCGGCCATGGACTTAACTAAAAATAAAAACTAGAAAAGGCCCATGGGAAAGAAAGGGAATGGGGAGGTGGGCCCTTTACTTTATAGAACTGGCGACATTTTTTCATACCTTTGCTAAGCATGTCCTTGAGGGCCTCAATGACGTCACCCTCGTTGCAACAATTGGTGACATAGGGGGGATAGCCGGACAGAGAAATTAGCCTTCACGGGGCTCCCATAGGGTCTATTCCACCAACATCAACTGAGGCAAGAGCGTCTTTCACAGCTGATTCAACAACCGCCATTCTTATTACTCCCGGAATCAGAAGCAGAAGGCTAGGCACCAAGGCTACGAAAGCAGAGATAACTCGAAACTCCTCAACCTAAGGCAGCCTTTCTCCTTATTATTTCTCTTAAATAAGAGATAGCACCAGCCTAATCCAAGAATGTCGATTCTTCTCTTTCAAAAGAGGCTATGAAAAGCAATCCGCCCAATGAGCTACGGCTAGATGAGCTAAGGCCAGGGGATTCCTCTCTAGAAATTCCTTAATAAAAGAAGACAGGATCTTCTACTTATTTTATGCCAACTGCAACTGATTCCACTTGAGCAAGAGCAGCTTGCCCAAGAACAAGAAAGAGATATGCGAAATCAACCAAGACAAGCACACCGCAATCAACAGGTAATCCCGCATCTGATTGTTCATTGAGTGCGGAGGAAGCAAATGTAGAAAAAGAACAAGCAAGAAATGGATAGGAAGCAATCAAGTCTCTTAGTGAGTATGGTAATCTGGATAGGCAGTCTGGTGGGAGATAAAATCCCACCTTTCTTAGGTGGGTATGAGTGTATCTTGATAGCCCATGATCAAAGAGATAGGTATGATAAATTCAAATGATAACGAAATGAATTGAAGGATTCACTCCAGCGGGGCGTACCGTGAAAACGGTTTACGTACAGCATGTCATGCTGTGTACGTCCTGATCGCAAGGTCAAGATGTATCCCAAAAGGGGCAACAATGGTGGCTTGCTTCTCTTTGGGCCGTCCATGGGACAGGATCCCTGGTCTAAGAGAGGATAGTATACTACTGGCAACCCCACTCGGTTAATGGATGGATTAACACGAGACCCTTAGATTGACACCTTAGGGTGCATTCCTTATGTAAAAGGTGTCACCATCATGTCGATGTTGCGGAAGTCATTATTGAAGGTTAGTCCAATTATTTCAGGACTGAACCACTCATTCGTAGGTATATCCCCCGGCCCCATATGAAACTTCCTTATCCTCGTCTTAGGTCTTAGGACGCTCCTTTCTAATATAAAGAAGGCTCGAAAGCAAGCGTAACGGAGCCCAACTAGCTCACTACGACAACGAACAAGAACGACTACGCTATGAGTGCTCGCTTTGTATAGATAGCATTGCAAGCTCTTATAGTCGAGCAGTGCTCACTAGTCAAGTTGGGAAGGCCCAGCGAACTGTATTGGTTGGGTTCTTCCTGAGTAGACGACAAGAACATAGGACGGGGGTGAGATTCTTTGCCAGCATTCGCTAAGCGTGTAGAATAGTCAATGGGTCTGGCTACATGAACCATTGCAACTGCTAGTCCTTCAAGACGTATTGAAAGCAGCACATCAATCAAAGAATAGACCACTAGCAATAGTGTGCAAGAGCTACGTCCGAACAAGGGGAAAGGCGACCCGCTTCGCTGAACACTGGGCGGATATCATTGGTATAAATATACCGAATCAGTCTTCCCCTGTGACTATGCTTTCTGTGGTAGCATGATCTTTTTGCCTTTTGGAATAAGATGAATGCTTGTGATTAGATTAGCACTAAAATAATGAAAGCCGACTGCTTTCTTCCCGGCAGCTAAGGGGCGTAGCGGTTTCTGGAGTTTAGTTAAGCTTAACTCCGAGGCCATTAGTTGTGCATGAGCTTCGAAAGAAAGAGAGATCGAGTCACTAAGCAGAGAATTAGATCCGAGAGCGAAAGAGATTCTTAAAGTTCTCCCACGGGGCAACCCAGCCTTTGAAACAAGTTCTCAAATCAATCTATTCGAGCCGCAGTAGAATTTCATGTGTTAAGCATAGTGAGAGTGACACAGATCTCCTTTTTTCAAATAGGGAAAGCAAATCCTAATCATCAGGTAAGATAGGTATAGTACGAAACTTCCTAAAAAAATGAAACTGTATCAACAAGAGCAATCGAAAACGATAATAACCCATGATCCCATATATATATGTCGAAAAAGCTTTTGAAAGTGGTGACGGCTAGACATGGTGTGGTGTAGTTTACTTGCTTACTCGAAAGAGTAAGGTATGAAGTGCTCGACTGGTAAGGAGAGGGATGTGCGTTCGTTTACTTATGTTTGAAAGAAGGAAAAGATATGGGCATATTGGTTACCTCCTTTCACTTCTTATTGATGATCAGTTGATGAAGGCTGCTATCCAAAAAATGGATAGCCTCACTATAGGTGCTTCACTTTTGGCTCACTCGATCTGACTCCCACTATGGAGGAAGATTCTGTCTTACTTAATATACCATCGCTTCTTCCTGAAAAGCTTCATTGGCATGGCAGGATCAGGATTCAAAAAGAAACTCGCACAGATGATGGGAATGCAAGCAAAGGCAATTGACCCATACGTGAAAGAAAAGGGTGAGGGGCACGTCTGGGGATTTGTTACTCACTTTCATTCAATTGCACTCTAATGATGAAGCAGGGATGGATATGATGGCTTTAGCAATCTACGGGCTGGTGATTTTCCCTAAAGCTCTAGGATATGTGGATGGTCGGGTTATATATATATTATATCAGCTCAAGCATGGAGTCAATCCCATACCAGTTTTCCTTACTCTAGCAAGTAAGATATACTAACCTTGCAGAACTGAGGAAGAAGGGCGATTTGTAGGATGTGCTCCATTATTAGACATATGGATGCAGAGCCATCTCAAGTCAAGTGTATCAAAGACAGATTAGCGAGACCCTACTTCCCAGAAAATAGAATTCCAATCAAATTCTTTGATTCAAGTCAGAATGATGGATGGAGTCTATAGGGTCGCTGACGCACGACTCTATGGTGATCTACCCCGCGTACCTAGACGGTTCAATGTCTGGGCTCTGGGCGGACCGCCTGGCAAAAGAGGCAGCAGGCCAGGTAACACACGGATCGAGACTACCGCCTGACTCGAATTGGGAATGAAATGACTGAGGCAATGATGACATTGACAGCACCCCCTCCATGCTGTCACGCCCAAATTCCACTTGGAACCCCGGCAAGCAAGGATACATCCTTGCCGGTGACGAAGGTTTCACACAGAAATTACAGCTATGATGGCCGGAGCTGAATTATGGAAAAGTCATCTCCCTCGCCTCGTATTGAGACGGGGAATAATCAATCGCTAAAATCGGGTCGGGATTCCGAGAAGAGTCCGCAATGACTGTGTGTTAATGGCCGGATGACAAAGTCTTTCTATTAAAAGCTCGGAACTCAGCATAAGACCTCTTTAGTTTCGTCCTCCTCAGGCGGTCCTTCTGGCGATCATCAGCGATCCGGCTCAAATATGGGCTAGGCGCGGGTCCCGCCAGAACCATGGACTGGAAATGACGAGCATTCCTGCAGTAAATGGTGCATTACGGAGTTTCACCGAATTGAGGACGAGGTCGCGGAGCTAATCACGAATTTGAACTCCGAATTTACAGTACAGTGAAAGTCAAGCAGATGTGCGAACGACTGGTCAGTCATACTTTGACGGTCCTCCAACAAACAGCGCAACTTCAATCCCAAAGCTGAGCTGGAGTCCTTTTTCTCCGGGATATGCCCCCTGACGGAACGGAACTAAATCTATGTAACAATAAATTGAAGATTCAATATCATCCCTGGTGTACAACTCCTCAAAGAAAGCAGGCGCAAAAGGTCAAGAGGATAGGAACGAGCTCTATCTTATGGACATGGCATCGTGAGAGCAAACAGCACAGCCGCATCGAGGTCAGCATCGTAGCTAAATGCAAAAATCAGGATGGAGAGAAAAAGAAAATCAAATGAACACCGTCTTTCTGATCGGCTTCCACTAGAACGGACCGTTGTTAAAGACATACTTTAGTGTAGGACTGACAAAGACAGGAATGAAGACAGTCGACCAAACAAGCAACGGCTTTCGAGAGAGGGGCGCGCTGAGTGCTTAGCACTGAATCAATAGCATCACTTGCATATCGGTAGTGGCTACAAGACAAACTCAAGAACGCAAGAGAAGTGCTTTTAAAATGGTAGAGCTACAAGAGAGCATCTACTAAGCTAACCATCTAATCTAAGCAGCAACTCAAGGAAGACCTCTAGAGGAAATCTATCTACACAGTTAGCTGCCCCTACTTTACTTTTTGACTTTTGTTAGCTAGTAGGCTAAAGCAACTGTACAACAGGCGATGTTATCAGCGATGCCTCGCAGCATGGACTTCTTCCTCTGGGCTCTGGAATGGAAGAATTGGTTCAGCATCAACCCCACTCTTCTTTCCCACTCCCTTTTTCAGGGAGGTCCTAGCCTTTGCTTTGAAGGCTACATTCGATTCTGAGATAAAGGCAAGAATGGATTGGCTTCAAGATAGCCAAAGGTTCTAACACCATCAGATTTCAAAGTAGCACGATCTAATTCGCAAATTTCACCCAATTGAGCACGTCTAGCATCTTTTTTCACAGTAGCAGGATCACTATAACTGACTCCATTGAGTTCGCCACCATAGAAGTCAACAGTTACACCTACTTGTTCGACACTATACTTCGATTCTGCCCTTCGATAAGGCTCTAACAATTCCGTCTCCGTCTACCCTTTCAGGCATACCGACGTACAAAAAGTTCACGCCCCTAAAGATAGGGTGTCCTAACCACCCAACAGCTATTCCATCCCCATTGTCCAATCATCCTTTAATGGAGATATTCTTTTATGTCACTTCAGGTAAGAAAGGGGATAGATTCTCGAAAACTTCTTCTTGATGCGGCATATAGATTATATGGATGCTGATCTGTCTCTTTATTGGACCAAAGAGTGGCTCTACGCATAGTTCGTTCCGATGCCTGTCCGTGCCTTGCAAGATTGAGATATCAAGGCTGGTACCAAAGCAAAGAAAAGAGAAGAATATTCTCTCTGCTGCCCACAACAACAACATAAAGGGGCTCATTACTCGTTTTCGTATTGGATTGGCATTTGACTATCCATACAGGAATTTCCTTCTTCTTTCATTTCACTACTCCTTTCTTTCCACTTTGAAGGCTTAGTTCGTAGTTTAAGGAAGGTCCCGAGATCTATGTGAAGAGAATAATCTTCGGTGAGTGAAGATTACACCCGTCCCCGTCTCCTCCTTCCGATGAAGGGATCTTGTTCGATGAATGGATTGATCATGAGCGTCTTTCCTTTTGATATTTGATGATATTTGATAATGGATCATCCTTAGCACTTTAAACGGTTGGTGGAACTACCTACCACTGACTTGCGTTGACACCTGGATTCCCTTAATTAATTAACTTCTAATTAATTAAAATTCACTTTGATTATATAGGCTTAATGGCTCGAACCATTCCTGTCTTCGCTTGAACGACTGACCCAGATGTCCTTTCCCTTACGTACTCGTAAGGGGTAGGTTTCACACTTTCGGAATCTTTATCTTTCTGTTTTCCTGTTCACCTGTGGTGGATTAATAGCTAGGTCTTACTCAAACTCAAAAGGCTATCGCTGACTTTATTTATTCGTAGGTAGCTTACGGAGATCTAACCTATACAACCTAGGGTGAGTTCTACCTTTACTTTGGTCCAACTCAAGTATTGAAACCCAGTCTTCGTGTCGATTTCGGGCATTCTTCTTATGTAACCCTAGATCGACTTCCTGTGCCTTATCTTGAGTGGAAAGCCGGCGAACGCAATTCTTTTGCCAAATTCCTGTTCAAAGGTTCCTGAAAAACGTTTGATGGCACTTTCAGTCGATCCTCAATAGGAGGTTTTTTTTTACCTTGTGGGAGTCCGAACGTCCATTTCGTCAAACTGGAGTAGGGCTTTCAAGCCTAAGGTCGGCCCGGTCAATCAGATGATTTTGTCTGGTTGAAAGTAGTCAACCGACTTCTTCAAAAGAAGAGTCTTCGGGGACAAATCTAGTTTCCAAATCAGTAAGAATATTGGTGTCATCCATTCCCTTGTTGGAGGCTAAGTTCTCTCAATCTTCAGGGGAATTTCAGTACCAGGGGCGCGGTTTCCATCAATCATAGGTATGGCCAGTGGTGTGATTCCCCTATTCTCTTCCTCTGATCTAGACCGGAAAGATGAACGCCGAAGCTAAGGTCGCAATAGCCCGAGACTGTAAGGGGGCTGAGAATGAGGTAAAGGTCTCTGTCGATTTTAGACGGCCGTGGACCCGTAAATAGACCGGCATTCAAAGCAGGAGAAAGGCGGGTTCGATTACAAGTTTTAGATGGGCCGGATGCGCAGCATGCTCAGGCCCTTTCTAATTACCAGCCACCGTGCGCAGAATGGGTTGATAGTGAATGGTATCCGGACAGCTATACCATCCCCAACTTCTGCATGTACGCCGGAAAGGGGTGCCCATTTTACGGCCCGTTGTGGAAACTCGGCGACCAATCAAGCCTTGCTTCTAAAGCAGTTTCCTCTGTCTCTGAAAGGAAATGCGCTTGAATGGTATATGGCAATTCCTCCCCGCTCCGTGGCCGATTGGGACACGATGGCTACGACATTCTTCTGGGCGTACTACCGTAAGCGCACTACGGGGATCCGACGCCGCTTATCTTTAGGCCTGTCTTTCCTCTGTTTCGTCCCTTCCTTCGGTCCTTGGGACTGATACCAAGGGGATACTAAGACAGCAACTAAGGTAAGGGCTTGGCTTCTTCTTATTCTTATTCAGGAACTGAAACTACAACTGCAACGGAAATGGATTTAGGAACTTCTGTTTCTTCTTCGGCTTGTTCTGCAGCTTCTGGGGATTCCGCTTCGCCCTAGACTAAACTAAACTATTAAGGCGATGCGATCACGCATTTCCTGTTTTGACATCCCTGCGACTCCGTGACTTGACTCTGCGACTTCTCGATTTTGATGTTCTTTCTTCCCTACGAGCTATTCCGCCAAGGGATTACGGAATATCTGCTGTTAATTGAACTGACTCGTTTAAGGCCTACCCTACGGGTTAAGAAAGAAAGTTTTCTCGCCCTATTAGTTCTAAGGCCTTATATGCTATTTGCCTGCTTCCTTCATCTTTCCTTGGACGAAAGAATACCCAAAATAAGGTCACTTCCATACATTAATATATTCTCCTACAAACGATGGGGGTGCACTCCCAAAAACCCCCTCAGTATCGCCCTTGATAGACTTAAGGGGTAACGAAGGCAAAGATTCATGACGGAAAGTTATAGTTATAGTGTTAGTGTGTATTGAGAGTGTTGATTACTAAAGAGGTCTATATATATTAGTAGGTATGAGTCTTCTACGACTACTGCTATAGAGGTGGCGGAGTATTTTTACTTTCAGCTCAGTGAAGTGAAAAAAGAAGCAAGGAGGAGAGTTAAGTACGAAAGGAAGACCGTCTTCTCCTTCTTTCCTTAGTCAGTAGTGACTACTAAGACTGAGCCTTAAACGGGATAGGGCGCACTAGTGCGAAAGCCGGTACTTTAGAGAAAGGCTAACTCGCATCCGTTTGATTGCTGGGGCACGCAACGGAACTAAGATGGATTTTAGTAACTCTCTGTGTTACCCACCTGCTTCAGGAACAGATGATGGAACTGAGTCAGGAACAGAAACAGATGATTCAGCAGCTTATTTATCTTCTGTAAGCTTCGGTACGGAGTGAATGAGTCAACTATTTAATTTAAGCAGCACCATCACCCACTAGAAGAGAGTTTATACCCGAGTTGGTAGTACCACTCGAATCAACATTCTCAGGTGTGTGTGTCACATGGTGGGTTGCACCAGTGTCTAAGTACGTACCATGCTGGGTCAGTAGCACTTTCTGGAGTGACTAGATAGGCTGAAGCTGAACCATTGTGGTTGTCATTCTTGCGGGGACCTTTGTTGTTCTTATCATATCGGTGATAGCACTGAAGCACTTCATGGCCATATTTCTCACATAAGTGGCAAAACTTGTCAGATTTTCGTCCACCATTACCACGTCCACCTCTACCACGGCCTCTGCGTCCACCTTTACCCCTTAGACGAATAGGGCCTTTGCCTTAGCCAATTCTAGCCAAGCAAGAAAACGGATGCAGCAATCCTCGCTCCTGCGTTAACGGCTATAGGCTTTGCGGCAACCCCTTTTTGGCCTGCCTTGCCTTATCGAATAGGGGCGAGTACCATACTACACGAGCTCATAAATTGGCCTCTCGCTGCTTTGTTTGCTCTTCGCGGAAGCTACTCGACTGTTAAGGAGAGGGCTTAACGCTCCTCTCTGGCCGGTGCTTCTTTCTGCCTTACCCTTCTTTTTCTTTCTTCCTCTTCCTGCTGAGCCAATGAGCTAAGCTCCATCCAATCAGGCATGAAAGAAAGCGCGAATTCAAGAATTCAACCTCTCAAAGCTTTTACCCTTTCTTGATCTTAGATTAATAACCCGTTGAAGCACAGGAGCTCAATTAATCGGTGCAGCCGAGCTTGTTGCAGTTCTGCTAGCAGTCAAAATTAGAATCTCTTTCCCCTCGCTTGAGAGCTTTCAGTTTATGAAGGTGATCCATAATTAATGGAATTCGATGCAGCTTCGAAGATGCTCTTTCCCTAACGAGTCCCCTATACATCCTGATCGCTCTAGACTGTCTTGTAATACTTCCCCTACATAGTAACAAGGGATCCACTAAGCCTTCCAACGAGTTGGGGATTCATCCTCTCTTCCGGCCATAGCCGTATACGCAGACCCTTACTCTATAGAGGTGCTAACGCTTTACTAATATAATAGAATTATTAAGTAACTTCTTCTGTTTTACGAATCTAACTAATCTATACTACTAACTAGAATCAGACTAGGTCTTCTAGAGTGAACTAGCATAGTCAAGTTTCTATTTTTTATGCTACTAGAACCAGAAGCCGCACTATACCTTCTTCCCTCCGTCTGGGAGGTAGGTTATGTAGGCGTACAACTCTTCCTAGGTTGTATTCGATCATGAATGGCCAAAGAATCGATTCTATGCCCTCTATTGCCAGAAGACCGATGGGATTGAAGAGAAAGCCGCTTCTTCGTAACCACGATCTGCAAATGAGAACTATTTGTTTAAGGAGGATCCATCCGGCCTCTCTAATTGATCAAAGGCCCTCTGACTTAGGTCGGATCGGAATCTATCTGTCTTTCTACGCGACAAGGGATGCGATTCCCAAGAAATGCAGCAAAGCAAGTCGTCTTTGGTTTGGAGCGAAATTCCGGATATATAGGCTTCATCGAGTGCCTTACCGGAAAGCGACGATATAAAGGAAGGGCTCTTTAGCTTGCTCCGACAGAGTGGGGTATGGTAGCTGCGAGACCTGCTCAACCATAACATTGGGGATGTAGGTCCAGCCGAGACTATGTTCTACTGACCAAGTGCAGTTGCCTCAAAAGAAATGTTTTCCCCGGAAGTAATGGATCAAAGACGGAATCTTTCTCATTAGATCGGCGAAGATGCCTGACCAAGTAAGTCGGGTTTAGATCTTTGGTCAATCAATCCATCATTGGCTAAGCCATTGCTTTCTATTTTTTTCGGACTTGGCCGATGCCTCGATTCTTCCTTTTTGCTAAGAATAAAGGACTGAATCGTCAATGGATAAATAGGATTCTATTTTTTCGAGCCTCTCCTTTATATAAAGCTATTCCAGTCAGAGACTGTCTCCCAAGAGCCCAAAGTCTTCGACTAATTGGAGCAAGAGCTGCGAGAGCAGCAAGAAGGGGTTATGTACACGCCGAAGTAACTTAACTTTGTGTACTAATTTCGTCCTTTGGAGGTAGCATATATGTAGCAGCCTCTTCCAATCCACGAGTGGAGTCCGGATCCAAGCTAAGGCTATCTGGGGAGGGCCAACCTTAGTGAGCAGCTTATCTAACCTATTAAGATAAAAGCAGAGGTCTTGCTCATGGATTCAGTTGAGAAGCTCTCGGAAAAAACATCAATCCGTGGATATAAATAACCCAAAGGCTTCCACCGGCTCCCCATTTCTAGATCATTCATATTGAGTGACATAGCCCATTTCGTTAACAAATAGGGGTGGCATCAGAAAGATCACCCGATCGAGGAGTTTTCTTTGCGCCACTTGAAGACCCACCAGGTCGACCAGGAAAAAGCTCCAATTTGACCTTTAACAGGGGTCATACCATCACCTATGGTAGCGTGACCAAGGTCCTTCTATCTTCCTAATGTATCATTAGAGTGATAGGGGAATTCAAAAGCTTGAATGAAGTGATTGGCGGATTCCTTCTTTCGTCAGCTTTACGCCCCTTCAACAGAATCTGCCGTTAAGTCTTTGGCACGCTGTCCTTGTCCTTGATTCAAGAGGTTGCGGGCAGGGGCTTGAAAGCAAGGGAAATTGCCTTATTAAAGAAAGGAGGATATGGGAGGAATAGCTCATTAGATCCATGCCACTTCGAACTCCAAGTCTTAAGCAGAAGAAGAGGAAGAACGAAGCTTTCCACTTATTAATTTATTCGGAGGTCGGGAGAGCAGCTACTTTTTTACTTTCAACCTACGACCGAAGTCAAGGACTTGACTGGACAGACTGATTGAGAGACAGACCAGGCAGGCTACTTTCTATAAAGAAGAGACCTTTTTTATTTCCTTATATAGGATAGGCCCACAGGATAGAAAAGTAGATCGTTCAACTCTAGCTTCTGTTTTCAGGTCCCACATTGAATCTCAAATCGATCTTTGCTACATGCTGCTTAAGACATCGAATTCGAAGAAAGAGAGAGTGAGCAGCTGACTTGCAACCTAGGACCTAGGGGCAGGAAAGATGATATTACCCCAAGACTTACTTTAACTATGCATTCATTCGTGCACTATCTAAGATCCGATTCTCTAGCAACCTATTCTTTCTTTAATATTGATTCATCTTCCCATCCTCTTCTTTCTATCTCCGTAGTCAGTCTGGCTGCATACTCCTTCTGGATGAGTTCTGTGGCAAGCTGACGGATTCTGCTACTTCTTCTCTTCCGAAAGAACTTATTCTTCTAAGAGCGGATATTTCAAAGAGAGCACCGGATCTTGCATGAATGTGCACATTCGATTTGTTCACATCTTGAATATGACCCTTTGCCATAGACCAATTGCCAGAGATTGGCTAGCATGAGGACAGATAGGCTAAAGAGAGGTTAGCCCTAGCTAGTGTTAGAGAGCTTGCTGGATGAGAGCAGACTAGACTGAGTTCCACTTCCATACTCCAGTTTACAGAGGGCTAATGGCTGGCTTGTTGGTTTAGTAGAAAACTATAAAGATAGAAGATAAGATATTTTATGCCTTACCCCCCATCTCTCTCTGTACTATCGTCAATAGGAGGGAAAGACGATTCTTCTTGGCTGGCTGCCCTGCCCGACGAAAGGTGGTTGTTCCTTACTAGTACTTCGCTTCTCCGAACCACTGACTGACTTGGTTGCTCGCAGAACATATGCTACGATCCACCGGGTCTTTCCATATTGATTTCGCGCGGGTTTACGAGACATGGGACTTAGGGCAACTCTTACTCCGGCTTCAGGCGGCGGCCCGGACGTGATGGAAGCATCTCGTATGTAGAATGTACACGGTTGGTAATAAGAGGATGAGGCCTTCGGGTCTTCGCCTTTTGATTGAGTTTCCGAACGAAGTGCTTGCTTCTGCTTGTCGAGCAGCCTCACTTCATTCATGCATGGGCCTGGAACAAACGAAAGCGAACCAATTCCTTTCCTTTAGCGGCCGCTACTCTAGGATGTCAATAGCTCGACCAACGGGAGAGGAAGAAAGATGAGTTTCCATTTGGCATGGAAGCGAAGGAAGCATTTCATGAAATCAAGGATGAGCCCTATTTGCCTTTCGCCCAAAGATTTTTTACTATTCAACTTCATCAAACAAACTGGAGTTAGGCCAACTTTCTTTTCTGGGTATGGCCACATCCGTTGGTGCCATATTTTTCCTTACGCTGGGTGGGTTCCATGGGTGTTGCTTGGATTCGGACTGATTGTCATGTCCTTTCCTTGCGTTGACGAAGATTTTGACCTTGTTGGCCCAAAACGGTAGCATGGTCTTCTATTTATCGAGTAATTCTCCACCCGCGGTCATCAGCTCCGCGGGACTTCTATATTTTTTTGCTCCCGTCAGTGTGTCTAGAGTGCTAAAAGAAATAGATATAGTTCAAAAGAAGGTGGTGAGACTTGTTAAGTCATCAAATGAACTTACTTCTTAAAAATGAATCTTTTCTCATTGGGAGCTGGCTGTAATAGGACAGCGAGCATTTTGACCCCCAACGAGAAAGGAATGGGCATTTTCGGGCGGGGGGCGGTTTCAAGGCCCTCGCAGCAGGAAGAGGCAGTTGTCATTTGAAAGGAAACGCCCTTTGTATAGAGTTCGAACCCGCGACTTCTGGCGTGACAGACCAGCACTCTAACCGACTGAGCTATTTCCCCCTTTCGTCGCTACTTTGATTCAAAAGTAACCTACCGGCCTATTAGTTTACAAAGTCAACATCGGAGAGTATTCTTAACAGCTGTACTAATGCCGTTCGCCTTTGGTACTTCAGTAGGGCTTGCATACGAAGGGCTTGCGGGGTGAATTCTGTTGTACTACTAACACTAGCTGTACTATAGTAGTTTAGTAGCGCCTTTTGAATCAAATAGGCGAACCCTTTCCGAAAGGCGAACAGCCTGCATTGCAAGCAAATAGATAGCCCCCGCCCCTTTGAGTCGTTGCGAGCCGGAAAGCGTACCGGCAGTTTGAGTCACGAAAGGGCCGCTTGCTTAATCTTTATTTTATTATATATATATACACAAAGAAGAAAATCATTTTTTTATCCAATTGTTCATTCCTGGGAAGAGGAAGAAGCAGATAGAGCAAGGGCCTCCTCTTCTTCCCGAAGTGAGCGAATTGCATGTAGAGATCCTTAGGGGCTTATAGTTTAATTGGTTGAAACGTACCGCTCATAACGGTAATATTGTAGGTTCGAGCCCTACTAAGCCTACCACCCCCTTCTCTTCACCCGATACAAGAAGGCAGTCGAAGTCCCCTCCACTCTTCATCAGTGCTTCAAATAGCAGATGGTGATCAGAAGAAAGTCGTTGGCATTAAGATCAGGCATGTAGGAAGTAGGATAAAAAAGTAAGTATTCCGCTTTGCTTTATGGTCAATAGAATATCCAGATCCACCTTAGTCAGAGTTGCATCTTCTAATACGGAATATCCGGTGTTACAACCGATTCTCCTATATTAGCTAGTCGAAGATGGTTCACCCGGACTTGCATCCTATCCTATTCTAATATAAGGAAGAGTTGCTTCTCCCTTTGATCTTTCCTTAACTCGGATGAGATGAAGTCGATTCAAGCTAGAATACCGGACTAGTTTAGCCTATTTTGCATGAAGCTGTTGCATTCGGGTTTGGTTTGGGATAATTTCATAGATTCTCTGGTTGCGTTAGGAAATCCAAAATTGAGTCCTTTCAAGAAGGAGGACTAGTTTGAAATTCTATGAGATCGGTCGAGTGGTGTCCGTTGAAGATGATGTTACGCGGCGTTCAGAACCAGCCTTGAAGTGCAGGAATTAGAAAGAACGAAGAAGTAAGGAAATGAGACGACTCTTTCTTGAACTATATCATAAACAGATCTTCCCCTCCACACCAATCACGAGTTTTTCTCCATTCCTCTCGTATATCGTCGTAACGCCCTTAATACTCGGTTTTGAAAAAGACTTTTCATGTCATTCCCATTTAGGTCCGATTCGGATCCCTCCGTTGTTTTCTTTTCCTCCCGCACCTTCTCCTCGAAATGAGAAAGAAGATGGTACACTCGAATTGTATTATTTAAGTGCTTATTGCTTGCCAAAGATCCTACTTCTACAATTGGTAGGTCACCGGGTTATTCAAATAAGTTGTGTTTTCTGTGGTTTTCCCATGTTACAACTTCCGTACCAATTCGGTCGATCCGGAATGGATCGGTTAAACATTCCATTAGGGAGCCTGGTCTTGACTCTTCTGTGTGGTATTCATTCTCGTTTGGCTCTTGGAATCACATCCAGCAGTGGTTGGAACAGCTCGCAAAATCCAACCACTTCACCTACTTCATTGCCCCCAACCGTTTCTCGTACCTCTATTGAAACAGAATGGTTTCATGTTCTTTCATCGATTGGTTATTCCTCTCCGTTTGTATCTCTTTTTCCAATTTCGGTCTCGATTAGTTTACAAGATTGAATGGCCAATTCTCCTCCGGACCCTCGATTCGATTGTTTTCCAAGAATGTTGAGCCGGGTATGTAAGCCATGTATCTGGGAGGAACTTAAAAGAAGGGCTTTCGGTTTTTTGCACCCTGTTTTGGTCTTGCAGCTATTTAACTAATAAATATATATAATAGAATCTCTTTTTATTATTTAGAATAAAGATTATATATATGTCCAATCTCTAGTGGTGGTGGAACCAACCAAGATGTATGTCGTCCGACCCGACCTCAGACTCTTTCTTCCCGACCTATTTGACTCTAAGGCCGCAGTTATTTAGGTGGTATCCCGAGATTGAAGAGATCGAATTCCTCCCGGGAACACACGAAACAAAGATATGAACTAGGTAAATAAAAATGGAAAAGAGATGTTTCCAATTCATCAAAATCAGAAGCTTTTTCTACATCCATATGATCTACTAAAGTAGATCGATATTGCCCATATAATGAAAGCAGATCTTGGTCCATGGAGTCCCAAGAAGGTAAGAACTCCAACCTGTCCGATGCTTCTTCGGCCAAATACAATATACAAGTGGGACCTGCACTATGAGCAAGCTGTGCGAAAAACCGCTTCTTTTTTCCGGTTTCGCAACAACTTGGGCGAAATGGGGTTCTACCGGGAAACCATGGATTTTTTAGTTTTCGCCATTGGTTACTGGTCGAGCCACTGGAATGGAATGAGATAAGAATCTCTGGAGATCTTTCCTCTCCACTTACTCGTAACAGGCTGCTTTCCCTCTGTAGAAGACTTCTTCCGAATGGCATAATTGTCCGACACTACGTTCCTCGATCTTCTTTGAAGACTGACTCCTCCTGCTCCTTTAGGATAGGATCGTCGTTGGTCCTTCTTTCACTAATGATCTTACCATTTTTTAGTAGTTTCGCGCGAACGCGCGAGGGACTATCCTTTCTATCGCTTGCGCTTGTTTTTCACTCTCAAAACAACGGTCTCTCTCTTCTATAAAGCGAAGCAAAGCGCATGGCGCTGAAGTGAAGAAAGCTCAATAAACACACACGAACACGATGCAGGGCATAGCATAAATGAGACCGCTGATCATTTCATAAAACATATATGCTTGACCTTTCTCGATGCTTTTTTGGGGGTGACTCACCAACCGACCCAGCAGTGATCGATGACAGAATGGTACGAACAAATCAAAGTCATTGGATTTGGTAGTTCTCCATTGACTTCTCTCTTTACCCCCTTTTTGCATATGTTCCTAAATGGGTGTGCACCTCCAGATGGGCAGGGGCCGGCCTCCCACTCTCTTATGCAGCATTTATTAGCTTAGCTGAGTTAGGCTTTTGCGTACCCAATTAAATTAGTACTCGTCCGTGCCACCTTGTGTAATGCATAAAACAAAATCGCTGACCGGTGGGGACTCTCCCATCAATGAATGAGGTGCTTTTTATGCACTTCCAAATTTTCTTGGTTGGTAGAGATCTCGACCTCTTGAATGATAAGGAGTTGAATCACGCTCGCCCGAAGCAGAGTCAATATACTTCCCCCGTAGAGAGAGAGGTCCGCGTGCACATTGAATTCATAGGGGGCTTCAATCTCTCTTCAATTAGCCCAGGCACCTACGTAAAGCCCAACTTCTTCCGATGTCGATCACGGAAAGTGAAAGAACTCAATTACTAAATGGAGAGGATAAGTGCTATTCAAATGTCTAACCTACCGATTCCGGTGATACATTTAGGGCTAATATGCTATGCTTTATTCCTTTCATTTAGCGGTATATAAGACAGGTTCTGGCAATATGCCAAAAGCCTTGGAATGCCACCCGGCTCGAGCCATGAACTGGAGGGAGGACCATCAGCAAATAATGCATTGCTCAACTCATCAGATTCTTGGGTGCCATAGGCCAGGAGATAATCAGTATGAGGCGGTAGCCAGTCCCAGTATAGAGTTGCATCACCACATCTCTGATGTCAAGATTCCTCCGGATAAGCAAAAGTGAATCTTCGGTCGGATCCTTTCCGCATATCGTCAAGCCAGATCAAAACAAGGAATGAGAGGGATGGAAAATTTATCGGATGGAGCAGGATCTCAACTAGAGATGACTAGACAGACTGATTAGAGGAGTAACGACCACCGGTACTTAAATCAATAGGCGGTCGCAAGAGATATTAGCCTCTACAGACAGTTGCCGGATAGGAAAGCCTTTTTCACGAGATTGGCCAATAGCTCCCGGAAAAAAGTGAATAGATAAACCAAATGGATCAACACTACTGAATGAGGCATCCACGTCATCAAGGAAACGATTCCTTTTTCCAAAAAATCGAGGAAACATTGATTAGCTGAGGAGTGGGGCCGTCTATCGATCCATTGGGAAGTGAGAAAAAAGGTGGAATTGAGCCCTATTAAGTCACGTAAGGGGGAGGGCATCAAGGAATAGATAGGAATGACTCACCCTACCCTTCCTTCTCCCAGTTACTGCCTATAACGAGTTAGTTACCGGGTCATAAGCATGTGATAGGTTTGGTTTTCTATAGATTCAGTACCCCTTTCATTTGGTAGCCTCTTTTCCCGACTAGGAAAGTTCTCTTTCTGGCAACAGGATCCACTCGAATCAGTTCTCCAGTATCTCCGGTTTCGGGATAAGATAGGCTTCTTTACCCACCCGAGGAGTTTACTTCTCGACCGATAGGAGAACGGCAGCATATTCGACCATTGATCGGAGGGAACTGGAAGATCTTTCCTATGAAGGTGGGAATGAAAGGAATGCACCAGCTTCTGCCGATCCTCCCCCGATAGAAAATAGCCCTTTTTCCCCCGAGTCTAGAAGATGCGGAAAGAAGAGTTAGTTATAAACCGCCCGGGATCGCCCTATTTGAAATAGTTGAAAGGGCTTTGAAGTGCTTGTTCTTCTTTTAATTGAAGTAGAGGGGATGTATATCGTAATGTATATTTCTTGGCTCTAATCCTCTTTCATGGGACACCAAGAAAGAAAGCAAGACTTCTGCTTTCGATAACTAAGATTTACTGCTTCAACCCGGTATTCTACGGGGTCAATGTCTACGTTTGCTGTAGGTGCTTCACCCTGAGGCAATGCCAATCTCGAAATGCTATCAGCTTGGCTGAAAGGGGAACTTTTAAGTGAGGGCAATTGGCTTCATTGCAGATAACTAAATAACCTCTCTGCGAAGCCCGGTCTTCCCTTCTCGCCCAACGGCCTATTAGAGCTATGCGTGAGAAAATGAAAAAATCCCATTCCCTTTTCATTTCGTTTGTGAGGAAAGACCTCGCCCCTACTCTCTAAAGCTTGCCACCCCTATACCTATAAGGTCACACAAGAAGGCTATTCGACCGACAAAACGTAGGAATTAGTGCGTGCTGAAAAATGGACTTTTCTTTCTAAGTGAAGGGCAGGAGAAAGAATCTTGCATCTATCTCGAGTTGCTCCCTTGAGCGATCTATCCCTGGTTTTGTGACGTCGAGTTTGCTCTATTCTCTTAGCTCGGGCTCCTATCAAGCTTCGCTTCGCGCATGATAGCGGCATTCTTTTTTTGTTTTGGGGAAGGAAGTCGCTCGCTAGTGCACCTCACCCAAGGTTCACGTCGCTAGGTCAATTCATGCTTCGACGCACTCCCGCCTCGTGTTTTCGACAGAGTGTTGTGCCATACTTCGAGAATGACACGGTTCGGAGGAACTCTAACTCATTTGGGTTGGGTGAAAACTCCTGATTCCAATCCCGTAGAGAGGCCTGGAAGAATTGATTGAGAATAACAAGACGATTGACCAATTGAATCATCTTAAATAAAGACATCATGCCCTAGACGCGAAGGTGAGTAAGAGACCCAGGTGAATTCTGCGAAGATAGAAGAGAGACAGTGGTAACTCGCCAATAAAGATTTTAGAAGTGCTACCTGGCTACAGTCAGTTGATGTTATAAAGTCCTCCATTATGGAATGGTTCTCAGCAGCACGTGAATCTCCTAACTCGCTTAAAGTGACAGCGTTTATTTCATTTATTTAGATTCTATTAGCTTAGCTGAAACGGATCGAGTGTCCTACAAATCAATAGATAGAACCTAGTTCGTTCGGATGATGTACTTGGTAGGACCGTAGCCCAAGCCACCAGGCGAGGAAAGGTTTCATATGGATTCACTTCTTGCCACTCTTCTCATAATCTAATGGTGGAACTCTTATTTCTTTTTTCATATGCATTAGATTCCCAGGAAGAAACGAAAGAGACTCGCGAAGAACAGTCATAGCCAAGTGGATGGAAATAGCATAAATAGAGCCAAGCCTTCTCTTCTCTAAAAGAAGCAAGTGCGAGTCCCAGGAAAGCAGCTAATGTCAGAGGACCTTTGCTTGATTCGACTTCTGCCTTGATGTGCCTCCTCCTTTTTCAATATGAAATTCAAGATTAAGTAGGTTGGTCAGTCACACAAAAAGGAGTAGCGCAAGCCGGCTAAGCTATTGACATTGATAAAAGAAGTGGATTCTCAACTCCTACGATAAGAGACGCAGGTGGGATTAGCGAATCCAAGTCTTAGTTTCCAGATTTGGCAGAAGAAGCAGCGTTCATTGACAGTCAAGCGGAAACCTACTCTGATGCGCCCGGTCCCCCGTCTCAGGTAAAGCAAGAAGTAATTCTATATTCCGTTTGGGTTAGGAAAGATTTCCCTGGCTCTGGCCTGGGTAAATACAAGATCCAGCTTTCTGAGCCGACCAATTCCTCCTTTTCAGTCCAAAGCAAATTACAAGTTTACAAAGTTTTGTTTCTATGGGGGTGAGACGGTCACTCCTGTCACTTCTACGACTCGAAACTAAGAATGTCAGTGCCACCTCGCTGGAGAAGCTATGTATTAGTCGAGACCTGATCTCACAAAAGGAGAAGAAGACTGATGGTCTATGGGCGGATCGAGCTTATACTTTTTTTTCTCTACTCCTTTGGGCCAGAAGACAGGCAGGAGAGAATGTCATCAATAAGCCAGCAGATATCTGAGATCCTGTCCTCACTCATGAATGGATTCTTTCTGTCCGACCTTTTGGTATGTTAGCTGCCCCCGACTCTTATCAGTGCGCTCTCTGCGAATATGGTATCTCCGATCAGACGATTGATTTTGCTAGCATTGTGCTTTGGAAACGAAATGGCCCACCCTTTCTTTGAACCTTGTCTATGAGAATCGATTCCACTTTTCACTTCATTGAGATTGGGTTGGTGTATATATTCTATATTAAGTAGAAGAGGTTGCTTTCCCCCTACTTTATTTCCTTTGAGTGACTTGGGCCCTTCGATCAGATGCTTGCTCTTGTATTGTTGCCTTTTTGGTGTCTCTGTCTGTCGTACCCTATTGTTATTGTTAAGTACTCTGTCGTTAAGAGTTTTAGAAGAAATGCAGGAAAAAATTCCCTTGGGTTCACATCGGGTGAACCGATGCTATGCTGTCTTTTCTGTGATAGTTACCATTGTGGGTTTAGATTGATCTTTTCCGGTGCTCTTTTTCTCTTTCCTGTAGTCCTCTCTTTAAGCAGCAATCCAATTGAGTGAAACGCAAGGTTTGTAGATCTTACTTGTTAAAGTAAGGAAGGAAACATATTAAATTATTTCATTACTTTCGCGTAGACGGTAGTGAAGTGGCCAGAGGCCTATTAGTTAGGATTCCGCTGTGAATGAGTCTCCTCTCCGGTAACCAACCTATCAAGAAGTCGGTATACCATTAGCTAGTTTACTACTTCCTGGGGAGAGAGCTGGAATTGAGACTATCATAGTTGATTTTCCTCCCACCATATCATCTAGAAAAAGCTATTCATCTTACAGTACAGGGTTTTCATTCTACTTACCTAAGAAAGACTTAAAGAGATGAGACTATAGCAGCTAGAGCAGTTTTCATGCCAGCTGGTATATCTATCAAGGATAAGCTAGGCCCCGCTCTTGATGTAGAGGAATTGCTGGGCGTTTTCCTCAGCTAATTCAGAAGCCCTTCTTTCGATTGACTCAGCTACTGATACAGATGTTGGCTACTCACAGACGTTCTCATATCATACAGAATATAATGGAAAGCTAGATGTTGGATGTGCAGATTTAGTTGAATATTCATAAGTAGCAGGGTACCTGTTCTTGAGTCATATCTGCTGTCTCGACTATACACACAATTTCCCATCCAAAAAAATGTTACAATGAAGTCCAAGCTTCGCTAAACGATACTCAAGAGATTCACCCTCTCCTGGAACAATCTTTCTAGGTTTACCAAATCCGCAACGCAACCATAAAAGGAATGATTTGTGAAAGGGAGCGTTTAGTAAGGTCAGGAATCCTAAACAGGAGGAGCGGGTACCGGTCCCTCCGTATCAGAATAGACATCCAATAATCAGGTAGTAAACAACCAGGTAATGTATTTACAACTTACTAGGTAAGACTAAGTAGGGGCGAACGAGCTTATCATGTAAATACTCCAATACATCATGATCAGTTCGTTCGAAAGGTCGAGCTAACCTATTCTTCTAATAGGATTTTTTTCCATTTTCGTTTATACGCCAATAAGAGAGGCCTTTATGCATTTCCCCATGTTAGATCAGAAAGGTGATCGCAAGCATATTCGGTTATTCCGTATTTTGCCACATACGTGGGTTCGGTCTAAAGAGCAGAACATATTCGATGATCCCTATTCATTCGGTCCAAGTCGAAAGCGATAGCGAATGACAATGACAGAGCGGCCCAATTTGGTAATCTGAAGATAGAAAAGAACGATAAATAGGCGATGCATGAAAGCCTCGAGATGACCCGAAGCATATAGATTTTTTTAGGCGGCGATAATTTACAAGATATTCATGATATTAGGTTAGGAACTTTGGATGAACTACGATGGTTGGCACTCACATAGTGCCTCAAGTATAGCTCCAACAAAGCATTCACCCTTTCGGTTTGGGGATGAAAGCTTTTGGAAAAGTTAAGGTCCAAGCCCATGAGTCGGAAGAGCTCCGTCCAAAACCGCCCTGTAAATCGGGAGTCTCGATCACTAATGATGGACTTGGGAACTCCCCAATACTTCACCACATGTTTAAAGAACAAGCGGGCTGCCTCCTCCGCAGGGCAATCCTTAGGAGCTGGAATGAATACCCCATACTTGGAAAATTGATCTACCACCACCATGATTGTGCCATACCCTTAAGACTTGGGCAAGCAAGTGATGAAATCCATGGAAATACTTTCCCAAGGCCGTTCGGGAATAGGCAACAGCTCCAGTAACCCGGATGGTTGGTTTTGATCCACTTTGTCTTGTTGGCACACAAGACAAGTCCGCACATAAAGCTCCACATCGTCACGTATGCGAGGCTTGGTCGGCAATTCCGCTGCGCTTTCCTTAATTGCCTTCCTTTCCGCTTTTCTCTGAGGCGAGGATTCACCGACCCGTAAGCTAGCCTTTTGAGAGCTGAGAGCGGTAGCCGGTGAAAGGTGAGGAGAAAAACCTTCAAGTAATGAACTCCACTGAAAGGACAGAAGAAAGAAAGAACCTCAGGAACGGAATCAACTTACTTTTCTCACTCCAAAAAATGGACAGAACGACAAGGTCCGACTCACTTACGTTTCGGATATGTCGGCAAGTCCAATACAAACAAAACAAGAAAGAAGTTGGACCCCGGCCCCAGCATTGCTCTAATTTGAGCTCTGAGCTGGAGCAGTCTTGCTTTGGCTCCCCTGACCGACCTCAGGCCTCCTGATCAAGTGCACATCCCCATACTGTAGGATGGGCATGAGTTGAGGGGAAAGCTCATTGAACTTGATACCTTTTTCTTTGTCATGAGACTGAGGCCTCCCTTCCATCAAGCTTATTAACTTCTCATGGGCCTTTAGTTAGTGTTGACTCGACAATTGGCTTAAGACCCGTGACCGTCTCTACCATTGGGCTGAGAACAGTAGCCACCTGTTGTATCATCCTCAGCATCATATCGTGATTCTCTTTTCCCACTTGTTGCCTAATCATAGCCACCTCTTGGTTGGTAATTCTTGCAGGTGCCACAGCAGGAAGGGGGTTGGCTGGCGGAGCCACGACAGCGAGATTGGCCTCTGCGGCTATATGCGAAGATCCTTCAGCAGGAGGGTGTCTGGTCCCTTCCTTCTAGTCACTGCTAGTAGGATAACATCTATTAGTCCCTTCTCTTCCTTCTCCTTTTGCTTTCTTTCTGTCCGGTTCATAAGGGGCGTGCTCGCTACTATAAGACAGCTCTGCATTCCTTCGAGGCAATCGTAGCCAAGCTCTGAGACTATTCAAGCTAGCGTGGTAACGATACTGAGGAGGATACCTAGCTAGTATTGAACCAGAGCAGGGAAGTAGAGCCCCCCTTATTAGAATAAAATAAAGTAGCAAATAGCTCCCTGAGATAAAATAAAGAAGGAAAAAGAATTTGACACACTATCTAGGGCCTATTTTAGAAGAAATGGAAAGGAGTATTCCACGTGCATAGAGCTCAAATCAACGGCAGATTTTCTAATTCCCTCCCATCGGCCAAGCTTCAATCTCTTAGAGCAGATGCGGCCACTGTAGATGATCCAAATGGGGACTCCTTTCTCTATGAAGCTGTTGGTTGATAGAACTCTGAGGTTCTGTGGTTAGGAGGTAGATCTTGTGCGAGCTAATGAATTCAAAGATGCGTATCCACACCTATCTCCATTGTCCGGCTAGTCTCAAGGGATCGGCTTAGGACTCAATCAATCCATTTTGGAAGCCTTTTGAGAGCTGCTAGAAAGGAAGAATCCCACCCTACTGGTAGAGGACTCGCTTCAAAAGAGGGCAAAAGGGATCCATCCTTAGATAGACGGGTGGAACTCACCGAGATCAATCATCAAGCCAGCTACCCATGGTCAGAGGGGGAGTTAACGGTAAGAAAACCATATCGCTGCTGACCCACGGGCTAAGTCCTTATTTCAAAAGAAAGACAAAGGGAGGGCAATGAAAGGGCCACTGCTGCGACTGAAGGTGACGACTAGCTATCTCGGATAGGAAAGAGAGGCTTGATCGGTAACCACAGATTGAAAGGTCTTTCTCCACTGTCTGAAAGAGCTATAGATTCACACTGCCCGCTATAGCGAAGAGAGAGGGTTTTGGTCTGCTCTTCCTATACCCCGCTATTCCTCTGTAGAACTGAAGGTCCCCCCTGTTCACTTTCTCCTTCTTGTTGAAAGGGAAGATGATCCTTATACGCGACCCTTAGAGCCTTCCCGACGCATCGTTACGTGCCCTTCTGTAAGGCAAGATTCCTAATGGCTTCAGGAAACAGCTAATACTAGAGTAGAGGGATTGGAATGATTGCAACACCCTCACTTCCAAGACTGGACGGTTACCTTAAAAAAAGTAGATCCATCGTCTCCAGCTATGTATTCGGTAAGGCCACACGGTTGGTTAGTCCAATTCTCTCTCAGCGGGCCGGGAGATGAAGCTGCTGATAGGGCACAGCCCAGGGCAAGGAGTCCATTCATGGTAGAAGTCCTTTCCTTTCCAGAAGAGGAACTCGGCTTGCTCACCAGGAATGCACCTTAAGGGGGAGTTCCTGGGTCACGAGTCTAGTAAGGAGATACTTATCAAACAAAACAAACGCAACCAAGCCTCCTCTTATCTTTACTTTCTCTTGCTAACTGTGCATTCTATTCCTCTGATCTTGTAACTACCGCTGCCGATGCCGAAGGGCTTTCCCAAGTTGACCCCCTGATCTTAGTTTTCGCTTGAATGCGCCTTTCAGATCCTTGTCGGCCTTTGGAAATTAATATATTACAAAAACTGTTAAGTGAAAGAAGCCCACATACCCTCTCTTCTTTCACGGCTTGATTTCGCTACGCACTGGAGCACCATCGTATGCAGAGAGCTTTGAGCCAGACGCAAGGGGTGTGGGACATGGCTTGGAGTCTTGCATATGAGTGCAAGTAAGCAAATCCAAGGTGTATTTAGTCTGAGTCAAGACACGAGAAGTCGATGTACGTTTGGCTTCGATTCCCAAGAAAGAAATGAAGATCACCAAGATCTTTCATGGCAAAGTGCGTACCCAGTCGCTGAATGAAAGAAAGGAGACGAGAGGAGACTGAGGCAGGACGGTAGTCCTGAGAAAGATCCTGCTGCGAACAGCTCTGTGGCTGGACAGGAGAGAGGTCAACAGCGGCAAGGATAGGAGACTGATCCATATACGCGCGAGGTTTGGAACCCTGAATCACATCCATGGAAAGCCCAGGCGGAAGAAAACCAGTATGAACCGAATAAGCCTATATCGAAGAATACCAGGTTTCGTAAAAAAAAGGTAACATGACGATAGATGAGTTCCTTCCTGGTCGGAAAGTGGAAAGCAGCAATAGCCCTTATTGCACTATATCCGAGGAAGATACACTGACGAGCCTTGGGGGCAAATTTGTTCCGCATCGAAGAATCAACATGAGGGAAACACATGCACCCGAACGATCGTAACCAGGAGTAGTCAGGCATAATCCGATAAAGTGAGTGGCACGCCTTTCATCCCTTTTCAGATTCACTTCTTGCTTTCCTTGTTAACACTAATTCCCCGGAATCTCAATCTATCTAGGAATCTCCAACTGCGTAAGAAAAGATAAAGACGTAATCTCACGCTATATGGTAAATATATATACTTACTGCAACACAAAGCAAGACTTCATATCATATCTCTCTTCTACAGTGACCAATGAATGGGTATTGGAAGTGATTAAAGATGGCTCCAAACGGCAGGAACTTTGGGGCCTTGAAGATGCCACTTTTACTATTCCTTATGAACTACGAGCTCAATCCTTACTTTCACAAGTACAAGTCAGTGGCCCTTACTCTAACAAGTAAGCAATTAATACCGATCGTATCGAGATCTTAATAAGACTGGAATCAATCTACCGAGGAACTTCTCGCTAGGGAACTGGTCATTAAGTGCTTTCTGTCTCAACGGAAGTGCGAAAGCCTATTTGTTGCTTTTAATACGAGATCAGAATAAGCAGAAATTCCTCTTCTTTTTGTAGAGTAGATTGTCAGCGGTGGTACCGAAATAGAATGAAATGGAAGAGTTCCCCCGAAAGAACAAGGTTGGTAGTAAGTAGGGAGGAGATCTAGAAGGTTGGGATTAATCGTTTCAGTTGGAATGCCAAATCATTAGCGACTGGCGCTGTCTTAAACTTAAAGAAGTACCATTGAGGTATTTGTAGAAGTAGGGTCAGGTTAGGGCTTCTTCTTTAGCACATAGCTGGGCTGAAGCTCAAACCAAACAACGACATGGGATGATTTCCCGGTGCTTTCGTTCCGAGGGTTAGGATCAAGGGCTATGCCTCTATATAAGAGGATGAGGATCAGACCTAAGATAATTAGGTGAGGCCTAAGATAGCAAGTCTGGCTACGAACTAGATTTCACGTAGGTAGGAAGCCTTCGACTAAAGAAGGGCATGAAAAGGGCACTTCTTACGGCATCCTGCTAAAGAGCGGTAATCCAACGATTAAGCCATTTCTGAGAGTAGAAAACTACCTATTTTACAGTGGCATAGTCTTCACCCGCTCGGAAGCATTTTTCTTAATCCAATTCAGGTATTGGTAAAAGAAAATCGCGTGAGACCTATATCCGGGGGCAGAAGTGGCCTTGCCTCTGCATGGGACCTCTTGACTCGATCACTGGCGGGAATGAAATCGCTTGCTTGTGACTTTATAAGCTATAGCCGATTACCCGCCATAAGAAGAAGAGTTTCGGAAGAATACGCTTCCCTATTTGATAGCCTTAGCTAGCCGTGCCCCGATAAGATCTTGTCCAGCTTCTTTCGTAGTAGATCGAGCCTAGTAAAAAAGACTTCAGTCTATTCCGGAATTCAATTAAAAAGGGCTACCTTACCGGAACGGCGCCTTCTTTTCTTTCATTTCATGACCCGCTTTCCCCATTTACTCTTGGTCGAGCGTATGAGTCTTCACCCAAGACCGAAATCCCTTTTTGAATCGCTTTGCTTAAGTTGTCTTGAGATCATGAAAAAGAAGTTTAGAAAGTAATAAATAGGCGCCTTCTCACGGTGCTCCACTAGAGTGGTAGCCAAACCAATCTTCTTCTTCTTCAAAGTAAAGGTAGTCGAAGACTTCTGGGTCTTTGAAAGGAGTTCAAGGGCACATGACCCAAGGGCAAAATAAAGTGTACAAGTGCTCTTAAGAGATTTCACTTTCAGTGGTTAGAAGGTCGGATATAAGCTGAGGTATAGCCATTTAGGTCTGGGGAGATGCCTTCTCACGTAGGAAGTTCCAATAAAGCAGGCCATCTCTCTCGAATAAAGTACCTGAGGGGGATTTGAAAGTTCTTCCTTATAGCGATGAGCCTTAACGCCCATACCTGATCAAAGGGGGCCCAACCAAAAGTAACTTACTCCGCGGTTCGCTAGCAAGATTCAGATGCTCGTACTAGCTCCAAGAGCTCAAGCAACTCTATCAGTGGACGGTGCCCTACATCTCCCTGTCCTACTTATCCCGCTTCTCCTATTAGCAATAAAGTAAGTAGGTCTACGAAAGCAAGCGTAAGAGCGGATCTATCCTCAACGCAAGGGGAATTGCTTCCTTCTTCATTCCGATTCAGCTCTTACTGTTCGAGAATGCACTACAATTGAATCAGAAACTTTTCAATCAAAGCTACCCGCTCCATCCTAACTCTTGCATATGAAGCCTGTGGGACTTAGGTGCGAAGGGCTTGTTATCGACTAGGCTCTTCTCTTTGCTCTTGCTATCGAATTCCCTGCTCTTGAGAATCGTCTCCTATCTTTTTCCCTATTTAAAAATAAAACATCTCGGTATTCAGTCTCTGTGATTTTTATGACATTTGTTCTCGACCAACCGGATACTAATACCATTTCTCGGCGTTACGACTGCATCTCTTCTTTCCTTTAGCTTGAAATCTTGCTGAAGTGAGCTCTTTAGAAGGTATTTTTGTTCGAAAATGAGAACCATATATTAGAACATTGCCCGAGATGATCCATTGAAGTGGGTCGCACTTAAGACTTGGATTATCAATGCCTTAAGCGCATTACGGATTTGAGTTCTTGACTAGTTCACTCGCTCTTACCGTTGGTCGTTCACGTCTTTATGTTTGCTGAGGACTTGTCGTTGGGCCTACGGTTTCTTAAATTCCAAATTGACTGGTTCGCTACTACAGGAGAGGGGGAACCCTTTCCGTCCCCATCCCGCTCTCATTACAGACTGCGCTACGTCTTCAAATCTCTTTCCTTGGAGCATTTCCTACTACAAAACCTGAAGTTAAGCTTTAAGTGAACACAGCTCGCTCGCCTTCTGATTATAATCCGTGCTCGCAGTTCCTATCTGCGCCTTCTAGCGTTCAATCTCCACTTGAATTTTACTAGTCTATTTTACCATCGAAATATTAGAAAAAAAAAGTGATGAAAGACCCTCTTTTTGCTTGTTCATGTTGTGATCGCAGCTTCTTTGTCTTGCGATCGCATTAACATGGCGCTGTCTTCTGTTTGATCCTCTCGAGTCGAGCCCAAAAGATCTCATTCAGGATTGGACTGCTTCATCTTGATTTTGAAAATCGATATTTCGTAGCAGGATTAGAAGAGAAGGTAGTTTGGTGTTAAGGACCCAGCCTCCAATTCATATTCTTTATTCCCCCCAAGCCGGTTCATCTTTGCTTCCTTGCATGCCGCTTTGTTAACAACCGGCGAGACTCTCCTTCGTTAAGCAGAGAAAGTCTCGTTCTACAAGTCAAAGAATCAGGATGCCGTTTCGTTCCTTCGCCTATGATAAATCAGAATTGGATGGAGCAAAGTGAGAAGCGGAATTAGAATGAGAGACTACGAATGCGGCTTTCAACTCCTACTCGAGCTTCTGAACCTATATCATACCCGCTTAGGTCTTTTTGATAGACTTTCCGCAGCTCAGTACTGCAGATCGTTGACGCTAAAAGCTCCTTGTGACAACTTTTCTTACTGCTCTACTTCTTAAAAGAGAGAGAGCTGTCTCGTCTTTGGTGACAAAACTTCTCTAGTTCATCCCGAGAGAAGTAACCTGGAAAGCGAAGGTGTCGAAGTCCGCTAAGACATAACGACTGCTCGAAGCGGTGACAAATGGAATAGCAAGAACAAAATGGAACTTCTCCGACATCGACTACTTCGAAAGAGATAGAAGACTTAGCCGATTAGATTAGACCGATAGATGGAAGAATAGGGACAGCTTTCAACGAAGTCCCACTAGAGAAGACGGTAATGGAATCGGGGATCACAGAAGCTCTCATCCACTATCTAATCGGAATCAGGAAAGAGGCTTGACTCTTGCTTGTCGATCTCTATTCCTCCTCGTACATTAAGCAGAGCAGGGAATAGGAATAGTAAAAGAAAGTAGGAAAGTCAGAAGGTAGGTAAGCAAGCCGCCCTGGTGCCAAGCTAAAGACAAGGATCACATCGATAAGAGCAAAAGCTTTGATGGCTTATGCCGACTCACAGAAAACCAAGCCTAAGGACTTTCATACCAGGAAATGGAAGATGTGCCAAATCGTCCTCTATCAACGTAAAGTTAGTCCCGCTAGAAAGACTATGAGGAAGGAGTTGGCATCGCTGCTATAACCTTTCCAATGAACTAGGTTAGGGCGGTGGCGGAACGTACCTACCGTCAGGGACTTAGGAGCTAGGAAAGTGAAGCTTCACTCTCTCCAACCATTCACAATTTCTCATTCGTCTGCTTGACACCGGGTTTAGGAGATTCAATCTTTCTTGGTTTCCTGGTCTATGTCCAAAAGTCTTAGCCAAATCCGGTGCTTGTCCTGGCAAGGCTGGTTCCACTCTCTTTGACTCGTCCGTAACTAGTCCAGATGGAGTTCTCGAGGACTTTCATGCTAGCAGTGCTGCCCTGTGAACTTTCAAATCATCAGGGTCGAGCAGGTTTCTTGAACAGGGAGGGGAATCCTTCTTTCTTCGATCAGGAATGCATTCTTGACTAGCAAGAGAAAGACAGGTCCTCATGTTATGAGATTTAGAAAGCAAAGAAAGGGTATCGCCCATCATACTCTTTGAATCTCTGACTAAGCCTGTTCCTCGAGTACCGTTTGCTAACTACACGGCTAACGCAACTGCGTTGACTGCTTATTCTCTTATCTTTAACTAGTCACCTATAACTCTTTCTTTATTCATTCTTGGCTACAAGGTGATAGTGGAGAGTGACTTAGACAGGCTAGGGTGGTTGCCCAGAACAGTTCTCCCAGCAAGGGGAATCCTAGAGGAGGAAGAGGGGACAGCACAACGCAAGTTTTACATTCTTTCAAGTCCTCCGGTCTTTCTCTAAATAGCTTAGCTTCAACTTCAAAGCTTCCGGGCCTAGGGATAGCGATCCGAGGCTAGACAGATTGTAAGTTAGTATTCACTAAATCGCCATAAAGGAAGAGCGAGAACGCTGAATCAGACAATCAGATAAGTCCTGCCTCCGTCAAGGTAGCAGCGGAGGACTTCAAATGCAGTGCCCGAAAGAATGCTTCGAACGAGACAGAGGAGTAGCGCCATCACTTCCATTCCTTCCTGTATTTGTTGAGCCAACTACTCAAAAATGAAGTATGATAGATTAGTACAGTTACAGGTGTAAGGAGATCTGGTTCCTTAACACGTGAAGTCGGGTTAGCGGTTGTCTCTTTTGTAAGAGAGGTACGGCAGATACAGAAGAGATCTGGTCTTTTATTCTTGGCGCTTATTTAAAGCAATGTGGCGTCTGTTTACAGCGTTACTATGCGTTAAGCCATGATAAACATCAGACCCTTTCTGTGTCAGTATCTCTGACACGATCAGGGATTCCTCGGATTATTCCTAGTGTTCTTAGAAAGCACATTAGGGATAGATCCGAGCGAGGCGACTACATAGTGAAACTATATCTCTCATGGTTCGGTCTATCAAAAGTGATCGAATTAGCACCTCGTATTAGTAAGAAAACATTTTCTTCTATTACGAGTGTACCTCAAGATTATGAGGGGTATAAGGACAAAATCACATCTTTTCTGGCTGAAATGAAGGATCAGTCAGAGAAGTTGTGGTATCGCTATGTACCCGCCATTAGGACTATACCTTTGTACAAAGGTATATCTTATTATCCCACCTGGAAAGGAACGCCAATCCTTGACTCTTACCTATCTAATTACTATCGAGTCCAGAAAATGTTATTTTCTAAGGACAAGAAACGTAAGTATTTAGGGACTGTCACTGATGGTGACATTAGTCCTGAGTTAAAAGGAAAGGTAATCAGCAGTTTCATTCCTTCAAATATTTTTACAAATTTGAAGCATGAAATTGCTGCTTATGCCTGGTAAAATACATTCATTCCAGGATGGCTTCTTTTCACCAGGTATACTTTGGTATCCAAGAACCTTATTTGCTCTTGATATTAAAGCTACTACTTGGTTTGCCAACTGGGATCTTGATTATTATGAGAGATCCGCTGGTCCTCAAGTATCATCTCTTATGAGTGCATACGAAGGGACACCGTTGACAACAGGTCGATTGTGTCAGGCCATGTCGGGTGGGGGTAAGCGACGCATATTTGCAATTTGCAATTATGTGAAGCAGTGCCTTCTCACTCCTGTTCACGACTGGTCATTCAAAGTCTTATCCAAGATTCAAATGGATGGGACATTTGACCAGGAGGCTCCTTTACGGATTTTAAGAGATAAAGAGCAAGGTGTAAGTCTTAACCTATACTCTTTTGATCTTAAATCTGCTACGGATCGTTGGCCTTTATCAGTCATTTACACAATGTTTGAGACCTTATTTGGTCCAACATTTGCATCTGCTGTGGTCAACTCCTCCTTAGGATTAAACGATTTCTTATTAACAAAGACTTTTTGTCAAAGTTATAAGACGTTATCCTTTGTCGTTGGACAGCCTTTAGGTTTTAAAGGTTCATGGTCTCTTTTCGCTTTGTCACATCACTATGTTATGTGGTGTGCAGCGCGAAGAGCATATCCGCATCAAACCAAACCATTTTTAGACTACGCTATCCTCGGTGATGATGTTATCATCGCTGATGATTCCGTTGCTGGTCACTATAGGGACATCCTCAATCAAATAGGAGTCGATATATCGATTCCCAAATCCATAATTTCCAGAAATGGAAGTTGTGAATTTGGTAAACGATTTTGGGTTAAATCAATGAAAGTGGATTTATCTCCAATTTCTATCAAAGCTCTTATGAATTGTCGGAGTCTTCACGGACTTGCTCAACTTCGTTTAAAGTATTCAATTGAAAATATGAATACTTTACAACGTTTAGGTGGTGCAGGTTACCGTGTTCGTTCTCGCTTGATGACTACTCAGTCAAAGAAGTGGGAACGCCTAAAAGTGGTATCTAGCCGCGGTTTTGGAAGAAGGCAACTCCCTCTTGAGTATTGGTTAGGTCGGGGAAACCCTCTTAACCCATACTTAAAAGGTAAGATGATTGCTTATCTCCGAAGGGAAATGAGACCTAAGGAGATCAGGATCTTTCCTTCAGATCTTGTCTTTGATGGTGAGCGAGAAATACTTGAACGCACTGTTTTACGCAAATGGGTAGAACAGTGGTTAAAGTATGTATCGTGGTACCATACAAAAGCGTTGGATGAAAATGTATCCATTGAAGAATTCTTCAATGCTCCCGTTGTCACTAACGACTGGAAAAGAAACCTTCGTGACGAAAACCTCGTCCGGTGGGGACTTCTCTGGAAGTTATATGACATGGGTGCAGGTTGGACAACATCAACAACACCGATTTGGTTGTTCGATCCAAGAACCATTGTTAGATTTCCTTTTTGGATATTAGGTGGTTTGACAGGATCCGACTTTATGCTGGCTCCAGTAGATTTACTACCTACTGGAAGTGGAACTAGACATAAGAATCTAGAAGGTGTAAGGAGAGTCGCTCAGCCGACTAAAGCTAAAAGCAGAGTTGGAGCTTGGCAATGCCCCTTTAGTGCTTGAGTGGGAATGTGGAGGATTGATTGCTTGATAGCGTAAAGGCGGTCCCGAGAACCTTTGCTTGTCAGGTGCACATTCAAAAGGGAGTGTAATGTAAGTGCTTGAAACAAATAAGGGCGCTCTCCTTTGTTAGCAAGAAGCGGTTAGCGGGACTCAGTTCGAGGCACGCTTGCCTGATTCGTGAACAGATGGGACTCTTTCTTTTGGCTTTCTTCGGTAGTAAGACTTGAACTTGGTGAACTTTTCTTTTAATCTCTTTCCCGGGAAGGAAATTGACTTTGGTTTGGAAGAGTCGTGCTATTCGTAACTAAATAAGCAGTAGAACGCACTATCCTCAAGTCAGTGCCACAGATGATGAAATAGCTGCTGTTAGTAATAGTAATTCAATTTAAAACACGGGTTATAAAAGGCTATTTGAACACGCAAAGAGATCATCAGATGAAATAGCATCTTCTTCTATTCCTCCAACTGCTCTTAGCCTTCTTTCTTGGCTTACCGAGAGCTGCATTCATTATCTTTGCTAGTTCAGTGCACTTTGAAAAAGAAGCGACAGAAAAGCAGCCCCTTGGTGTTGAGCACTACTGAAAGAAGCTATCAAACTAGAGGTTAGGGCGATGCTGTCACTTTCCAAAATCTGTTAATCGATGCTAACCAACCCTAATCTCTTAATCGCTTAGCCGAGACCAGAACCAGATCCGTGTACTGAGCAGATCACCGTTGACTCCTTCTTTGCTTTGAGGGCTCTTAACCCTACTAAGCCGAAGCGCAAGACTGCACTATTTCATGCTTCTTCTCTTGAAAGACTAAGTCCTCCTTCAGTTAAAAAGTAAGGGCTACTTCCTTCCGTACCTACTCCGCGAGGTCTCGCTCCTTTCACCTCCTCTTCAACACTTATAGTGGCTATCGGACCGTACTTAGGAGCTTCAGTTGAATCATTTTCAACGGGCCACCCGAAAAAAAGAGTCAAACCTATCCTCTCGTCCATAACTGAGCCCCTGTAAAAGGGCCTCAAATGCGCATTTTGACCTTGAAGCTTATATCGAAAAGGATCTTTGCAAATGAAGGTGTGGGATCAGACACGCATCGTTTAAGACTCGGAGGCAAAGGAGGTAACCCTAAAGCGGAGGCGGACCCTCTCATATACGATGGATGGAGTGGCTGGATCTGCAACAACCCCATTGAGATGCACCATAGCAATAGCATAAGAAGAATTCGCATATTAGTAGGGAAAGAGCCTAACTCCTAGCCTCTAGACGGAAACTTCACCTGAAAGCAAGGCTTGAGAGCAAAGGAACCCGCGCATTACACTACCAATCCTTGGGCTTTACTTATTCTTATTTACTTAAAAGGAAAAGCCCAGCCAAGTTCTTCTAAAGTCATTCTTTCTTCCAAGGAGCGATTGCTTGTTGGGAAGCGAGCTCAACCTTAAGTTCTGAAAGAGGAGCCTAAGGTTAAGCTCACGAGACAAAGCGAGTGCTCTTTACATAATGTACGTAATGAGAGCGTCTTTGCCCCCGAAGTTCGACTTCTTTTCTTCGATCAGATTGGGACTGAAGACCAAGACTTCATATTGAGACAAGATAAGGGGAAGCTTAAGCTAGAACTTCGCAGGCTGGGAATCGGTGCCCCTAGGCTCATGAAAGAAGAGGTTCCTGCTGCTGGGGATAGAAGATGATTCCGAAAGCGATTAAAGGAGATAAAGATGCTTCTATAAAGCTAAATAGGTTTAGCCTAGGAGACGTGAAAGCTTGAAAATAACTCCATTAAGAGCTAAGAGCGGCTGATTCTGTAAGAGCTTCTTCTTCCTCCACTGACCCACTCCCTTTGGGAAAGAAGAACCGAGGACCTATTCACAGCTTCTTCGAAGCCTCTATATAAAAGTTCATTTCTGATTCAACAAGAGGCACGAAGTCTCCCTCCGGTCACTTCGCTACTTTGAGAACAGCAAGAGCAGAATCCGAAGAAGACTCTCGGATGGCACTTGCTTTCCTAACTGTAAGGGGATCTGATTCTTTATAATAGTTACGACCTCTTCTTCACATAAAACCATTCGTTCAGAGTCGACAACTGCAGATAGGCACAGTAAGAATGAAACTTGCTTTCTAAAGCCCCAACCAACCGAGGCCCCAATCGTAACCCAACTGATTAAACCCCTAGAAATCGAGATCCAGTTCTTACGGCCAACACGGCACTCACTGCCTTCTTAGGTGCGGGATATCTGTGCACACATACTCCCAGTCCTGCGTGTAAGCAAGCCTGAGATCGTGGTCCAAGACGAGCATATTGGTTGTATAAATGGCCTTTATCCGGATCCGGATTCAATGATTGTTGAGTGAACGAAGCCAAGTCAGTAGCCAACCAGGGCTTGAGAGATGCGAAACCTTAAGCTGGAGCAGCTAGAATCTTTTCTTTAAGCCGGTACCACAACACGAACCACGACCACGAAGGTCGAAGGCACAGGACTCGCCGCATTGGCATAAGACAAAGACATTTCGTGACCAGCCTCTTTGACTGAAGGGGGAGTGGAACGAACGTAGCTAATTGGCAAAGAAGCTAGCTGGACTGAGCTGCTCCAGACTTGTTTCATCGGTTTTGTGAATTGGCTGCACTCCCGGCTCTGGAGAGAGTGATCTCGTTCGAAATCGATATCTTCCTATTGCCTTTGATAAAGGGAACGAAGGAATTCCGTCTGTTGTCACAAGAATTGTTCAAGTTGAATGCGAATAATCGATTGAATCCGATCTTTGAAGACTTGAAGGAATAGTGTCCAATCCCGGCCGATGTAGAGTAGTCCCCTTTGGGCAGTACTTCCTCGTAGGGAACTACCAAGCTCAAGCTCACTTCGCAGCATTGATTTCTTGTCATTCTCGGAGACAAAACCAAACACTTAACACCACCCTTGCTCTGCTCTTCGAGCGAAGGCGAGTTCAGTAAGTGAGCTAAGAACGAGTTCCGAGTGAAGTTGCTACAGGAAGAGCATCAAAGCACAAGTTTAAGAGGAAGCAAAGCTACTCAATTCAATGGGAACTGAATCTGCACCAGTAGGCTTCCAGCTTTCCCCTCTCTCTTGAGATAGGTCTCACATGGACTGAATCACTTCGACTTTCATCTTTAATAACGGCAGAGTCCATCCCCTTAACTTTCTCTCTATTCTAACGGAATAGTTTGAATATCATATATAAAGATCTTACTTTCTGTCTTTCTTCATTCTAGTTCGTTAGTTGACGATAGGCCACCGCACCAGGAGCAACGCCATGTGTGGACCGAAATGGGCCCGCGAAGCCGGTTACCGGTAGGTAAAAGTCCTTCTCTAACTAGAAGAGCAGCAAATCAATCGTCTGCTCACTGAGGTTAGGATTACGGAAAGTAGGACATCACTCTTAGCCCTGTCTCTTCCTTTTCTTCTTAAGTTAAGAACCCGAAGGCGAGCTAACTTGGCTTGGTGCAGCTCCTATGCCTCAAAGACTAGCACCTTTTTTCTTTTATTCCTGAAAAGAGCTAATCCCGGAAGTGACTTACTTTTCCGCCTAACCCTACTGCCCAGGTAGAGTAGAGTGGAATCGCATTAGGCACCCCTTCCACCTTTCGGTGAGATGCCTTTCTTTCTCTAAAGGCTATAAAGCTGCTTTGAGCAATGAGCTCATTGAGAAAGAGCCTGATAGGAACCAAGACTATAACGACATTGCACAAGCTAATGGGAATCCTTGATCAAGCTAAGGAGTGAAGACCAGAAGGCTTCTATTCATCTCCCTAGGTCTAATCCCCGAGTTAAATTCTAACTTTCAGAACACAGGTAGGCGGAGATGATGATTCCAGCATTTCTGGAAGAATCTTGGCTGAAGACCTTAAATCTCTTTATAGAATGAATTTTAGAATGAAAGGATGGCATTCTGAATTTCCCAGTCATCCAGAGCCAGAAGAAAGAATATTCAAGCAAGTCTCTTTACATACATAGGCGAGTAGATTATGGCAATAAGCGGATCTCTCTCTTAATCTTAAATAGTCGACTAGGGTAGTGGGAGGGTGAAGCATTAATGTAGTTCCACTCTCAAGTCTCAAGAAGTACGCCCTAAAGTCAAGGACTAGCCTTAGACTGCCTGAAATCTCTTATCACTTGAAGGAACCTGGCTAGCAACCGGAAGGAAAGCTAGATCTTAATAAGAGATAGCCTGACCCTCATTAGACGGACCGCTTAGAAGAAGGAATTTCATGAAATGTCACAGAAGTCGTAGAGATAAAAGTAGGACTAGATGACTCAAAAACGCATTGAAAGTAGATCCCTCTTCAGCAGTGCTTTCTTTCACAGACTATCGGATTGCATTTATTTGCCTTACTCTAAAAAGTAAGCAAGCGCTACGCGCTTGAGCCTTTTAGCTTCAGAGTTCGGACTCAAGGGCTTCTTCTTCTCGTTCGTACCCCGTCCCACGGGTTACTTCACTTCCTTTTAAGACAGACAAGAGGAAGTGCTTAGAGAGTTAGGTTTTTGTTTTAAAGAGAGAAGCGCTTTAGTTTTCTTGCTAGGGCAAGCACGAGGTCTGGTTCAAGGCAAGGTATAGCTTAACGGAATGAAGCAGAATTAGTGTATTAAGCAAGTACGGAAAAGCTTCAAAAGGGAATTCAGGCGCTGTTCTCAAGTCTAGTTGACGAAGCCGAAAGGGAAAGCTATAGCACCAGTAAAATCCTTCCTTCTGTCTGTCGAAGAGTATGCCCGCCCTGTCCTTCCTTCGTTTAATAAAGTAGGCGTCGAGAGTGGGCGCGAGTACTCCATTTCGTTAGGTCCCCGACTTTCCAGTCCTGAACTCAAACTAAAACGCGAACTCCTGGCTTAACTTCCGATTTAGCTATTTCACTTCCCTGCTCTTGTTCAAAACTAGCGCTGGTGGGTGTCTCGGTAAAGCGTGCCCGGAGGTCGTAGCAAGGGAATCCCTGAATAAGGGGCGCTACTTTGACTTGGTAGGAGAGGAGAGGAAAGGACTAACGGCTCAGAGAAAGCAAGGGCCGTTAGGCGAACCTATGCTCTATAAAACATACGTCGTCAGGTCTCGAGACTAGCTGAGAGAGGATTACTAACCCTAAGTACTCTAAAGCAAGCCAATTTAATTACCTCTGAAGCTATCGCTAACAATTCTTTATGCAGTCTAAAAGACTTATTACTCACCACCTACTTATTCTTTTTCTTTTGAGTCTTTTTAGGAGCGACAACGTCACGAGATCTACGGCCGGATAGGTAAACACACTCTGCTCCACTAGAAATGGAAGTTCCAAACCAAACTCCAATTCGATTCACCTTGCTGTGATCCGCTTCCTTGAATGAGAACCAAGCCATGGATATTGGCTTGGACGGGTCCCCAATAAAGAGGTTTTTTCCTAGTTGCGCTGCTTAGAACTAGCAAATCCGCATTTGGAGCGGTCCACTCCAGCTGTCCCGCACCACTTGCTCCCACTTCTCACTTATTAGCTACATAGGCTAAAAAGAGCCGTGGACTTTTTCCAGATGACACTCCAAAGCCTGAAGTAGTTAACTGAATGGTACATGGTCATCAATGCACTGAAAAGATTGGAACTTGGCGCGCCACCTAGCATTTGCAACTGCCTGATCAAGTCTTTCGTTCATCTTGGGTCAAGGTATGAATGAGAGCTCTCGAGGCTCGACAAACGTATGATCATCCTCTCTCCTGTTGGAGGTCCAGGTCAACTTGTAACCAACGAAGCCAAGAAGCGCAAGAGAAAGCTGAATTCTTATTGACGGCGTTTTGATTTGTTTTCAATTACCGCCCTAGACTGCTAACAAAGATTCTAACCCTACTGGATCCTACCCTGATACTCAACCTGACTTCTCGCTTAAGAAGTACTCGATTCCCGTGCGAGCTTTGAGATCCACATCCGTCGAGGCCACACTGAGTGGTGTACCTGAACGCTTCTTTCTCAAGTGACCCTGACTCGCCATAGGTAGGAAAGTCCTTCATTCCTTGCTCTCGCTACTTTCACATTCGTTCGATCTGTTTGTTTTATCCCTCCTCTCTTCTTTCTAAAAAAAGAAGGGAGTTCTCAATTGCTTGTATAACTTGCTGATACGGAACGCTTTCCCTAGTGCCTAGTTCCCTAATTTGCGAAACATAGGCACAATAGGTGCGTTCATCGTCTATCAGGTTTCCCTGGGTCGAATGCATAAATTCTTGAATTTGGCCATAATGGGCTTGCCCTGTTCTTCAATTTAAAGTCAAATCACCAAGCGGAATTGGGCCCTCTCTCAATCCTATCTATATTAGTTCTGTCGTCTTTCTTTCCATTCCTTTAGTTCTTGAGTGAAGGAAATACGGTCATCGGTCTTTCTGCTAAGGGTCCTCTGTTTTTGTAAATGTGCAATTCCCTTCCTTTCAATAGATGCCCTGTATTCATTCGGTTTATCGATCCCCTGGTTAATCGATATCTCTCTTCTGTATCGGTCGGCATCTTCTTTCTCAACCAGTCCTATGGCACTTACTGGATGGTCTCCTTTTTTTGGACTTTACAATGTTCTTACGGGGTAGTTTCCCGCTGCATCGGCTGGTCAAAGATCACCCCTAATTTTATTCAAAAGCTTGCGGTTGGCATGGCTGTGTGAGGTGCTCGTCGATCTCTCCGAACCGGTATACCCAAAGCCATTGACCTATCCCTGAGGGAGACGTCGAAACAACATCCTCAAATCATCCAATGTCACCAGCTGAGAATGTGGATCAGTCATCAATAAGTAAGGGACAGAGATAGAGAGGGGATAGCAGTAACCAGACCGGTGCTTTCCCGATTGCGATAGCCACATACTATGATTATGAATAAAAGGCCCTCCCCAGTCAAGGGTAGGCGGAAGAAGGGGTATTCTACTCAAAGACCGGTCGGAAAGGGAAAATTCTATCCTGCCTGATTGATCACCGGCGTCGAATGCAATCTTTTCATTATCCTCGATTACCGGCATAGAATGGATGAGCGCTCATGAGTTCCCACTATCGAATCATCTCAGTTCCTATTCCGGGCATTGAAAGCTGAAATCAAAAGACATCAAGGCCTAAGTCAGACAATGATGATCTTCTCTTAAAATAGCAAGAATAGCTGGTGGAGGACTCTGCACCCTGTAAGGTCGACACAGTCAGTCAGGAAGATGCTTTGCCACCCAATCGGCCGAAGCATTGGCTAATCTGTTCACCCTTTATACCGACCAGCTGTGGTGGGACATCAGGAGTTGCTGCACATCACTAACAATAGGCCTCAGACTGCGATCTGTAGACTACTTTTACTATGAAAAGCTTTCAAGACCTGGATCCTTGATTCCTCATGAATTTAGTAAAGAATGCAGTCTAAGCAGCAGGCTAAAGCAGTAGGACTCGAAGAACTTGCATCGAGATTCCCTAGAGTCAAAAGTGAGTTCCAGAAAGTGTTCAAGGGAGGTCTGTCTAGTGGTAATAGTCGGGTTAACTAGTTCCCGGTGAATGAGTTGAAAGAAAGGGCCGAAAGGCCAAACAAAGTCCCTTAGAATCTCTTCCAATACCCAGGGCAGAACTACAACAAGAAGTCAGGAAGAAAGTAGGCTTATTAAGTTGTTGCCATACCGACCGGAGGAAATTGAGCTGCTATAAAGCATCAACTCCTAGTTTGAAGTATGGAGAATTGGTTGGAGCCTATCTTATATGCTTTCTTACGCCTTTGGAGTGCCTAAAGACAAGTGAACGAAGTGGCCTTTTGGTAAGGGAAGGGACACGAGTGAACAAGGGAGAGGTTAAACCGCTGGGAAGGCGCCTGGAAAGAAACTAGATAGATGGCAACTGGGCCTGAAACTAGATCTTTCCGAACTGGCTTTTGCCTAAGGGATGGGGAATACTTGTAACGGGAAGACCATTACGGAGACTGCCACGAAGGCTGGTGAGAATGCTGGTACAAGGGAGAATGCGACAATCTCAAGGGAACGGTCTAAAAAAGGAACTCACTTGATCACAGGAGGGGCTTACCCTACGACTGCTGGAGCGGATTGATACAAGTAATTGTACATAGGCGCCAGGGAAGAACCCCTTAGTCCTGCAAACTGGCGCGAGGAGTCCCCGATCTCTATGATCAAATAGGGCAGGCAGTCTATTTGAATGGACATCTGAGATGGCATCAAGCCGAGCACTAAAGAGATCTGGACTAAGGAGGACTTTAAAGCCTTCTAGCATAGGTGATGCCTTCCCAAGGTATGGTCTCTTCGGTAACAGGTATGGGCTTTGCCTTTGACTGTGCGGAATAAGAGCTCTTAGTCCTTTCGGCGTAAGTTCTTGTTTCGGGTTCATCAGAGCTTGAGAATCTAGCTAGGGCTTGCATATATAAGTATAAGAAGGAATGACTTTTTCTCGAATGCCCATCTAACAGTCTACTTGCTTCTGATCTATCAAACTGCTTGGGCATCTTTCTAGGTCAGGAAAGAGAAAAAACTTGTGATTATCCCTTTGTAGTTAACCCTTAGGGATAAAACCTTGGGCAAAGCCTCTCATTCCTAACAGATACGCTTCCCCCCGCCCTCTATAGACTGACCTAATCGACCCATCACACAAGGAGCCTTAACATCACGCTCATCAGGTAGGTATGGACCCGCAACGGTCTCAAATTCAGATAAATCTAGACCGGAAAATCTTTTTTTCATAGCATACCGGACTCGGTGAGGCCAAAGCAAGCCTTGACTATCTTGTTGCCCTTGGGCGTGTAAGGAAAGGCCTAATGAAGTGGACTAGACCTAAGGGTGGGGACTCTACAATGCTTTCCTGTGGAATGAAACTATCTCTTCTATCGCTCAGGTGCACCTAAATTCTTATAGTTCTGGCTCTTCAGACATACCTAGGGAGTCACCCTAAGCATGTAAGAGGAAGTCAGTCTTGCACAGACTCACCTTCACTATTGGGAACTTCAGACTTAGAGCTAGGAGTGTAAACCGGTAATACCCATCTAGTTTTAACCACTGTTTCATCCAAACAGTGCGTTCTAGTATTTCTTGTTCACCATCAAACACCAGATCAGGAGGATAGATCCGGAGTTCCTTGGGTTTTAATTCCCTTCGGAACAGATGAACTATCTTCGCCCGAAAGTATGGATTGGAAGAGGTTATCCTCTCAATCCAAAACTCAAGAGGAAGTGACTTCGACCCAATGGGTTTCGAGACAACAACTTTCAATCGTTCCCACTTCAATGACTGTGTAGTCATCAAACGAGATCTTACTCTATAGCCTGCGCCTGCTAAACGCTGAAGTACAGAGATCTTTTCGATCTTATACTTTTCACGTAAAACAGCCAGACCACGTAAGGATCTGCAACCAGTTAAGGCTTTAAGAGATATGGGCGATAAATCTTTCTGAAGCTTATCAGTCCAAAATCTCTTCCCAAATTCACAGCTTCCATTATCAGAAACAATGGATTTAGACCGTGATATCTGGACACCTAGCTGTGTGAGAATATCTTGGTAGTGTGGTTTCGCTAAGTGATGTAATTCACTTAGGTTAACCATCGAGGTTATTCGAAACATATAGTCTCACTCCTATCTACCGTTGCGAGTGCTCGTTTTGAGACCTTCAGAAGGCCCAGAGGCTAACTGAATAGCTTAGGCGATCTTAGAGTCCTAGACACTATGGTCGACTACAGCACGATAAGACTATGTGCTCATGTACAACCATATCAGAGTTTGATTAGAACTATTCTACTGGGGAATGAGACCGGTGCCCTTCTTTCACCCACTTGAGTTTTGTTTTGGAGAGAGCATTGTGGAGCAGCAAAAGGCATAGGGGGAGTCGGAAATGAAGAAAGTAGTCTCCCCCGCCTTTCTCCGATTTGAGAAAGGGTATGGGGCACGAACGGTATAAAAAGAAGGCAGGCTTAGTTCGACGTGGTCAGCAGTCCTATCTTCTAGAATAGAAGGATCGCTTCTGCTTTTGTTTCACTCACTCATGGGCAGCTGTGAAAAAGAAAGAGGAGACCCTCAATCAATGCTTTCGGGCGAAGTCCTTCCGTGTAAAAGTGGTACTTTCCTATAGTTGATCAAGGCGAAAATTAGCATCCCTAAAACGATAGTTACACTTGTGGTCGGTCCTTCTGATCCTAGAAAACGTCCAAATGAAATAGCTAAAAGAACACCGCTAGTTCGAATAAAAAATTGGAGATAGAATTCCATAATCTAATTAACCTTTTTTAACCAAACTGAATCTTGAATTCACTAAACCAGGGTAGTAGGTAGTACTAGTCGACTAATACTATAACTCACGCATATACCGTGTCAGCCTCCACCTTAAGATCCTTACTGTCCATCTACTCCCCCGTTTCCAAAACCAAGTGCCTTAGCGGCTATGGCCCGACCATAGACTCTCCCCCTGATGTTGTAATTCATTTATTTTCTTCTCCGCAAATGAAGAGAACAAGTCCTAGTAGGAGAAGAAAGAGGTCGAGTCCCTCGATCCACCCCTCTAGCCACTCCAGGTTTGGAAAAGATGGCAAAAAATACAATAATGCACCGAAAAGCAAGGGGACTAGAGGTTGTTTGGCTGGTAGGATATTCTTTTGAAAAAGGAATAAACCTAAAAAGAGAAATAGATGACAGAATAGAAAAAGGAAGGGAATGGGGCAAGATATGTTATCCCCGCCCGGCGCCGACGCTATGGAAATAACCCCCAAACTTGTACTGGAAATTAAATAAAGCAAAAAGGCTAAAATAAATCCAACCGTTCCACGTTTTTTAAAGCAAAGGAAAATTATGCAAGCCCCCGACACAAGGGCGAGTAGCCGTGCCGGTTCATGCAGAAAATCTTCACTAAAATGGACTTCTCCTAAAAAAAAAACTTATAAGTAGAATAAGGGGACCAATTGACGTTTTTGGGCGAGCTTCCAAAAAGAAGCACAGGGCATAGTACGTGATTAGCTGGAAGAGAAGAAAAAACGCCCATTGCGCCAGTCCCTTGTCCAATGAATAGAAGAGAAGGATGGCAAAAGGAAGAACGTCTTCTGGAAGACACCAAATAAATAAAAAAAAAAAGAGATGTGGGAGGAGAGAAAGAAGAGAAGGAGAAGAGGAAGTACGACGAAAAGGGTATGAAATAGGTTGCTTGTAGCGATTGCGATTGCTTATTCGGTTGGGATTACCAGCCGACTTGCCTGACCAAAGAATAAGATAAAAAGAAGGTTACTAACCACCCCGAACTACTAGTCGCCAATACCTAACTTCTAACAAGAACAAACAAGCCGTTGCACGAAGGGGACCGCACCGAAGCTTGTGTAGCCTATGCGAAGCAAGCCGGAACTGGCTCAAGGGAAAGAGATGAATGGATAAGAACGATCCCAGATGCCATCCTCAAGTCTGATTAGGATGATGCTTGAACTGGATCCTCTAAATAAAGTAAAGGGCGTTACACCGGGGGAATCGGAGGTAGCGTTGTCTCTACTATATAATATAATGATTGATTACTAGCAGTGAGAATATCCGATGCAGTTAACCCGATTGAAGGAACCCACGGGCGACAGGGTTAGAATCCGACTGACTAAGCTTTGCCTCTAAAAGGGCATCTTCTGTTCTCTCACTCTCACGGGCTCACACCGTATCTTATTACTAAAATACATGAGAATACGGTGTAGGGACTCGAAGGGTGAAATAATAGAATAGAGTAGAGTAAAGGATGCCAGAACTATGTCCCTTGTTGAATCGACTGGGAACGAATGCTTTCAGCTATTGTTTAATATCCCCTGCAGCTAGCTCTCAAGAGAGTGAAGTGGAGGCGAGCTCTTCACTTGATAGAAGAGCGAGGCATAGCGTCGCCAATGGTGCGAGGTCGATCCTAACCTAACTCCCACATACATCTCCCTCCTTGCTTCTTACAGTGCCATCAGAAACCTGCCGTCACTAATGAGAAAGAAAAGAGGGACATTGGCTTAGCTTGGCTTTAGTTTATAGGGACCATTTAAAATGCCCTAAGTGCCTTTCTTTCTTCTGGTTTTGTCCGTATTGAGCTTTCGTATCGTAACACTATTGGATTGATTTCTCTTCTTCGAGTCCCATTAGTTCTCTCTGCTTCCATGTCCAGTGCAGTCAGTCTTGCGGCCGTCGACTTCCGCCTATTAGCAGTGTGACTTTGATGATCGACCATTCTTTCGATTTGGGTGTGTTAAGCATACGGCTTGTGACACACATTTCTCGATCGAGCGAAGGCTGGGTTCCCGAGGGAAGCCTTTCTTTAAAAGCACTTCATTTCTCTTCTTTTAGATGATGATAGATTGATTTAATCTGTCTTTCTACAAGAAGCCTACGAGATTCATTGGACCTCAGCCCGAAGAGTGCTTCCCTGGCAGAGAGATTTCAAGGACGGAACTCCAGCGCACTGATTGAGCTAGCTAAGCTCATTTGTTGAAGCGGTTTGAACTTATCATCTTATATACGATGCCATCACCTCTTTCATTTGGGATCGATTTAGGCCCAGAAGCTCATACCCAAATGACGAGGAGATATGCGGAATGAAGATTTCCAAACTAATGTTCAAGAGTGGAAAAGACCGAAATAGATTCAATCTGGTGTCCCGATCAAGAGGACATTGATTCAACGGTTAGCTAGGCCGTTGGAATCGTTACGGAGATTCCCCCGGTAGGGCCGTCTTCCTTCGTTCATCCTTGAGACTGAGGATCCGATCTATAGCGCATAAGAGAAAGAAATCTAGCTATTGAGCTCACCCCTTCTCTTCTTTCTCGAAGAAAGTCATTGCTTGATTGATTCAAGGTCCTCGCCTATCGTCTTAGTAAGGTCCCATTTCCTTGTTGGTGTAATTGCCCCGCCCCTTGAGGGTAACTTCTCTTTCTATCTCGTAGGCATTGGAATCGGTACATCTCTTTGTTGGTAATCCCCTATTCCGTAACCAGTCCATTCCGTACTCTCTCCATCTAAGATCCCGTACCTTAGCAGTCCATGTGGTTAGTTTCTTAGTTGTTTGATGTAGGCTAGCAGCCAGTCTTCTATAGTAGGTGGGTGCAGCCTCCAGCTGGAATCCTATTCTCCCTCTTCTTAATTGATTGTAACGGTCTTTCATCTCCTTCTGGTCCAAGTCTTGGATTCGTTCCTAATTTTTCATTCTCTTCTGAGAATGGGTAGCTTCTTCCTATAAGGAGAATGCTTTTTGCTTTCTTTATTGGTTCTAGTTCAGCCTGAAGGCAATGCCTCTTCGTTCTTTGTTTTCGATTTGCTTGTAAGCCTGGTTTTCCAAACAAGCCACGCTCTAGCACCTTCAATGATTCTTGAATCAGTTGCATTTGATTTGGCATGAAGTGCGGTTGGTTTTTTTCGAGTTGCGGATAGAGATTAGCGAAGGTCAATTGCCCTGGCCTCAGACCTTCATTCCATTCTTGGTACACTACTCCTTCCCTTCAAACATGTCCTTCTCTCATGCATGTCTTTTGTCTCACCTTCGACCTGACCTGACCCCTTTCACGAACGTTCCTATCAGGCTCTTTCTCAATGAGCTCATTGCTCAAAGCAGCTTTATAGCCTTTAGAGAAAGAAAGGAAAAATAGATTCTTCTCGTCCAAGAACTCATCCATACTATGAGAGAAATGAAGGGAACGAAAGAGAGTCAGGACCCTTTTCTTAATTGACTAAGGTTCTAATCTGGATTGGTCTTGTCAGGACTTGGATTGCTTGCTTTAATTAGGAAGATGTTTCATACCTCTTATGGCAGTCATGTGGAATGGGGAAGCTAGCCTTCTTTATTGCTTTTCGGCTTAGACTGATTTAGTGTGGTTAAGCTGTGAAGAAAGAAAACCTAGCTTTCACTTGGAAAGGAAGATAAAGGGAACTCCCTTTTATAAATCTTATCCTTTTGAATCAGCAACTTTATCCGGATCCGGGGAACAGACTGAGGATGCACAGAATCCACAGCTGTTGAATCCGATCTTTGAAAGAAGGAAGAGGCATATGCCAGAATAGGTTTCACGAATGAATCCCTGTTAGGACAAATAAGCTGCTTGGGTCTCCTTTGGTTTGCTAGAATAGACTCTTAGATGGACAGAATGCCTTTTAAAGAAAAGTGATCCAACCAGTTGATGGGAACTTCCCCCATCTTGGAAGCAAGGGAGTGCCGTCCCTACCAAGAGGTAAGGTGACAGGCGAAACTAAACTCCCGGGGCAGGCTATCAACTATGACATTCACTTTGCATCTCGAAAATCCATTCCGTCTTAGCCGTGTAACTTGGTCTATTGGTCTAGTGCTCTTCGGTGAAATGTCCTTTCTTTGTTGTCCCGTCGTTAAAGGTCGAGGGCAGAACTTAGGGTTAGAGCTCGAACGAATGTGAGAGGAGCGAAGCAGCTCGACTGGTAAGGAGAGGAATGTAGCGAGATGGGATGTTATAGAGAATATAGGAAGCTTATGTGCAGGTAAGTGAAATACCAGGTTGTCGAGTCATTCAGCGAATGTATGATTCCTAGTTCGATC
>Ga0153961_1000046_pt1 | contig 61581 bp, 59 predicted proteins | sample TSFL045MetaG_FD_104748 | JGI IMG/M metagenome (GOLD analysis project Ga0153961, IMG submission 104748) | Attine ant fungus gardens microbial communities from Florida, USA - TSFL045 MetaG | ecosystem: Host-associated > Fungi > Mycelium > Unclassified | place: USA: Florida, Withalacochee...
CATTCATCCCTCCACGCTGGAGGTGATGCACCATCTGGGCCTGCTGGAGAAGCTGCTGGCGCTGCCGCATCAGCGCGCCGAAAAGCTGCAGGCGGAAATGGGCGGGGAAGAGGTGACGATGGCCGATTTCTCGCGCCTGCCGGTGCGCTGCCGCTTTATCGCCTTTATGCCGCAGTGGGATTTCCTTAACTTTCTCGCCGACCAGTGCGCCGCCTTTCCCGGCTTCAGGCTGTTGACCTCGACCACGCTCAGCGAGCTGATCGTCGAGCAGGATCGGGTGTGCGGCGTCACCGCGCTGCGCGACGGCCAGCCGCTGACCATCCGCGCGCAGCTGGTGATCGGCGCCGACGGGCGGCATTCGGCGGTCAGAGCGCAAGCGGGGCTGACCAGCCGCGCCTTCGGCACGCCGCGCGACGTGATCTGGTTTCGGCTCGACAAGCAGCCTGACGATCCCGCGATGGGCACCGGCCACAGCGGCCCGCGCAATAACTTTATCGTTATCGATCGCGGCGACTACTGGCAGTGCGGCTTTACTATCGAGAAAGGGGAGTTTGAGGCGCTGCAGCGCGACGGGCTGGCGGCGCTGAAGCAGCGTATCGCCGCGGTATCGCCGTTCGATGCCGGACGGCTGGAGACCATCGACGACTGGTCGCAGATTCGGCTGCTGTCGATACGTATCGACCGACTGGATAAGTGGATGCGGCCCGGGCTGCTCTGCATCGGCGATGCGGCGCACGCCATGTCGCCCATCGGCGGGGTCGGCGTCAACCTGGCGATCCAGGATGCGGTCGCCGCCGCTAACCTGCTGACTCTGCCGCTCCAGCGCGGCAGAGTCACGCTGCGCGATCTGGCTCGGGTGCAGAAACGGCGCCAGTTTCCCACCGTCGCCACCCAGTTTTTGCAGATCAAAATGAGCCGTAAACGGCCGGGCGGAGGTGGGAAAAACCCGATGCCGGGCATGCTGCGCAAATGGCCCTTCCTGCGCTTTGTCTTCGGGCGGCTGCTCGGCATGGGGTTTCGCATGGAAAAACCGCGTCGCTTTGCGGCGCGCTGAGGCCGAACGCGCGTCGCAATCCTATACTTGACCCATTAAAAGGTCCGTCACCAGGATACGCCTGTGGAAAATCCTCAACTGCTGGCGCAGCGTCAGCGACGCGCGTTGCTTGCCGGTTCGGTCGGCAACTTTATTGAATGGTATGAGTTCGCCGTTTACGGCTTTCTGGCGACGCTGATCGCGCAGAATTTCTTTCAGCTGCACGGCGCCTCGGCGCTCAGCAGCCTGATCCTGACCTACGCCTCCTTCGCCATCGCCTTTTTCTTTCGCCCGCTGGGCGCCGTTATCTTCGGCCGCATCGGCGATCGGATCGGCCGCAAGCCAACGCTGATTGCGGTGCTGCTGCTGATGACGCTGGCGACCACGCTGATTGGCCTGGCGCCGACCAGCGCCGCGCTGGGCATCGCCGCGCCGCTGATCCTCACTGGATTGCGTATCCTGCAGGGGCTGTTCGCGGGCGGCGAGTATGGCGGTGCGGTGGCGCTGATGACCGAGTTCGCGCCGCCGGGCAAGCGCGGGCTCTACGGCGCGTGGCAATCTTTTACCGTGGCGCTGGGACTGCTGGCGGGCGCGGGAATAGTGGCGCTGCTTTCGGGGCTGCTCAGCTCCGACGCAATGCTGGCCTGGGGCTGGCGCGTGCCTTTCCTGCTGGCGCTGCCGCTCGGGCTGATTGCGCTGTGGCTGCGGCTGAGCATGGAGGAGACGCCGAGCTTTATTCGCCAGCATCAGCAGCCCCGTCCGCAGGCGAGCGCTGCGCAAACGCTGAAAATTATTCTGCTGGCGATTGCGCGGGTAATGCTCTGGTCGGCGGCGGGCTATACCTGGCTGGTAATTATGCCCAGCTATCTGCAGGCGGCGCTGCACACCGGCTTCAGTCAGGCGCTGCTGAGCGCGGTGATTTCCAACCTGGGCTTTGCGGCCGCCATTTTACCGGCCGGCTGGCTCAGCGATAAAATCGGTCGCCGCCGCGTGATGGTCACGGCCAGCGTCCTGCTGCTGCTGCTCGCGTTTCCGCTGCTCAACCTGTTGCAGGCGGATGCCACCTCGACCGCGCTGCGTGCGCTGGTGGTATTTATCGCTGGGGGGATTGTCGGGATGCTGGCGGGGCCGGGACCGGCAATGCTGGCGGAGATGTTTCCCACTCACGTGCGCTACACCGGGTTGGGGCTCGCCTATTCGCTATCTAACGCCATCTTTTCCGGCTGCGCTGGCCTGATAATCACCGGCCTGATGAAGCAGACCGGCAATCTCGACATCCCGGCCTGGTACGTGGTGGTCACGGCGCTGGTCACTATACCGGCGCTGATGACGCTGAAAAACAGCGAGGCTCAGCAGCGGCTGTAATCGTTACATCAGCTCAATGCCGAACCGTTTTAACAGCAGCGAACGCGGGCCGAAGCGCGCGAGAGCGCAGGCGATGATCGAAACAGGATGACAGCTTTTCTGCCGTGCAGGAAGGGAGCGGCGGGAGGTGTAGCGGGTAGAAAGAAGCGGGCTCGGCTGACGGGAAGAGACAGGCGTCTCTTCCCGCTCTTCTCGCAGGATGCGGGAAGACGCGCTGGATTATTTACGACCCAGCAGGAAGCCGATGAAGACGCCGACGCCAGCAGCTACCGCCAGCCCGGCAAGCGGATTGGCCTGAACCTGGTCTTTAATAGTGTCTGCCGCATCGCGCGCAGCATAGGTCGCCTGATTAGAATAACGACGCGCCGCGCCGCGAACGCGATGGCGCGGTGAATCGGTCGCTTCGCCCCACTGCTGCTCAGCGGCACCAGCAACTTCTTTTACGGTATCTTCGATTTTTCCTGACATAGTTCGTCTCCTTTGGGTTGGCATTCACTAAAAGCGTAGCAAAGCCCGGCGGTTATGCTGGATGCTTACGCTTTTTTCATCCTATGACTGAGGCTGACCGACGGGGCCGCTGCCGCCAGGCGCACCTGGGGGTTGCTGCCCGCTGGGCGCATGAGGCGGCGCTGGCGCGTCATGCGAACGCGGCGCGCAGGCCGTCACGGCGAGCGCGCCAGTGACGAGTAAAAAAATCATTACCAGCTGTTTCATACGCTTCTCCCGGCTAAAAAAATCGCTGCTGAGAGCGTAGCGGGGGAATGGCCAACGGGCAAATCCGCGGCTCATCGTCCTGGCCTGATGAAACCTTTATCCGCTTCCTGCGGAACCAGGCCGCCGCGCGGCGCAGGAATGATGAGCACGCCGGTAGGCTCACTGTCGATCGCTCAGGCGGGGTGCCAACAGACTGTTTGTCGGCCAGCCTTTGCAGCAGGCGCAGGCTGGCCTCGTCATGCAGGACAAGCGCTACCGCCCGCGTATCTGCCGCGCGGGCACTATCACCACTCGACGCAAATTTTACCCAGATGGGCGCCGCTCTGCTGGTACTTAAAGGCCTCGCCGAGCTCGGCGTATTTGAAGGTACGATCGATGACCGGTTTTTTGCCCATCATCTCCAGCGCCTTCACAAAATCGATCTGATCCTGGCGGCTAGCCACAATCAGGCCTTTTAGCTGCACCTGCTTCGCCAGCAGGGAGAGCACGGATATATCCGCTTTATCGCCGGAAAGAATGCCAATCTGCGCAATATGGCCGCCGACTTTGACCGCCTTCAGGGATTCATTCAGGGTAGCCGGGCCGCCCACTTCCACCACGTGGTCGACGCCAAACCCCTGCGTCAGCTCAAGCGCTTTATCGCCCCATTGCGGCGTGGTTTTGTAGTTGATGGTTTCATCAGCGCCCATCGCCCGCACGGCGGCGAGCTTTTCATCGGAGGAGGAGGTGGCAATCACCCTGGCGCCCATCGCCTTAGCAATCTGCAGGGCGGCGACAGAAACCCCCCCGGTTCCCTGCACCAGTACCGTTTCTCCGGCTTTAAGCTGGCCATCTGTGACCAGCGCGCGCCAGGCGGTCAGCGCTGAGGTGGTAATGGTCGCCGACTCGGTATAGCTCCAGCCTTGCGGCGCGTGGGTAAAGGCGTTTTCCGAACGCACAACGTATTCGCTCGCCATGCCGTCAATGCCGTCGCCGGGCGTATGGGCAAAGTTGCCTGCCGCGGGTACCGGCTTGCCTGCTGGCCAGACAGGGAAAAAGGTGGAAACCACGCGGTCGCCGACCCTGAACGCTTCAACGCCTTCTCCTGTTTCTTCCACAATGCCTGCGCCATCTGACAGCAAGATGCGGCCGTCCTGGGTAGGGAACTCTCCGCTGGCCACAATTAAATCATGGAAGTTCAGCGAGCTGGCTTTTATCGCCACCCGAATTTCACCTTTGCCTGGCCGGCCAGGATCGGCGATCTCTGACAGGGTAATATTCTCCAGACCGCCGGGCGCCTTGAGCGTAACTGCTTTCATCGTGAGTCTCCTGTAAAAGCGTAGGTTTGACGGGTAACCGGTTAATGAACCTAATAATAGGGACACTTTACTAAACCGGGGGGCTTTTTGTCGCTCTGGCGGGAGTGTGGCATGGTAAACACGCTGTAGCGCTAAGCAACCTACCTGTTGACCCCGATCGCAATGTTTTACTCGTCGGGGTGAGGGCAGACCGCAGAAGGCGATCTGCCCGCTGGGGTTACTCTACGGCGATGGGTTTTTCATCCAGCGTGGGTTGTTCATCGCCCTGAATCTGCCTGATGCGCTGCTCGGTTGCGTTAACCGCGCTGGCGCTGCTCAGCAGGGTATAGGTCAGCTCAAAGGTGGTGCTTTGTCCGGGCGCTAACTGCCTGACGCGACCCTGCTCTTTTTCAATCGTAACCGGATAGGCGTAGTTAGTGCCCGGCTCAATGCCGGTAACGTAACCCTGCTTCAGCGTGTCGGTGTTCTTCCACATCGTCAGCAGCGGCAGCTGGTGGGTGTCGAACTCAATCGAGGTGCCTTTGTCGCCTTTGCTGTTAATCACCGCCGCCAGGGTTTTGCCGCTGCTGTCCGCTTTTGGCACCAGGTTAAACACCATCTCATCAAAGTCTTTGGTCGGCGCGTCGTAGATATTCCACGTTTTCAGGCCGGTTTTCGCATAGTCGTTGAAAGGCGAAACCGACTTCAGCGGCGCGATAAAGCGCGCGTCTTTTTCCAGAACTGGCGTGCCAAAGTTGCTGTGATAAATAATTTGATAGTCGTGCGGATAGTCGCCGCGGTTGGTCAGCACGTCATGCAGGGTAAAGGATTTAGCGCCGGGCACGTAACGTAGCTCGGTCCAGGTTTCCAGATTTGCTTTTTTAAAGGTGATTTCTTTCAGCAGACCGCGCACGCGGATTTCATGCGGCGCCTTATCGTCAATGGTGACTTCAACGCGGGACGCTGGCGTATTGCCTGCTTTGCCGTGCAGAGTGTAAATCCTGCCGTCTTTGACCACCGGATGCCCGGTCCACTCGTAGCCGCAGCGCACCATCATTTCGTTGAATCCTTCCAGCCAGCCTAAGCCATTGCGGCTTTCAAGGTTGATATAGGCCGGGTTGACCACCTCATCGACCGGCGAATCCCATCCCAGCCGGACGCCATCGCCATTAACATGCAGCAAATCCATACCGCGCGTTGGGCTCAGGGCGATAGTCAGGCCATTTTTGCTGGTGATAGTCAGTACCTTCGAGCCTTCCTGCTTGCCGCCGTGCAGGACTTTTTGCTGTAAGCTGAAGGCATCGCCTGAGAGCTTCAGCTGTTTGCTATCAATTTGCCAGCTTCCCTTGTCCGTACCGGCTTCAGCATCCGTCAGCACCCACGTTTGCGCTGCTGCCTGAGCGCTGATTAATGCCATAACCACACCTGCTAAACGTCTCTTTTTCATCTTATGCGTCCCGTTGCTGAATTGATTTAGCTAAAGTCGGGCAAGAGTATAAATAGCCGCCGCGAGAAAATGTGATGGGGTTCACCTGACGCAATTTTATGTCGAACTAATGAGATAAATCAGCGCTGCGTCACAGCTTTTCGCCTGGTAAATAAGCGGAGAAGGAGAATGGAAGCAGGAAAGATCCGAAAAAGAGGTACTTTGTTGAATCGTTTCAGCCATGAGGGCCTGCCAGCTGCGAGACAGGCTGTGTGGCAGCCGTGACGACAGGGTGCTCCGGCGCAGGGACGGGGTCTGGCTTATTGAACGAAGGTCAGCTTGCAGTCAGACAGCGAGAAGAATCTAATAACAGCATCAGCCGGCTGCTATCGCGCAGCTTTTCACAAGGAGAGATTGATGAAAGTACAGGTTAAAAACCAAAACGGGATGGTGCAGGACTTAGAAGTCGCTTCCCTGATGATTACGCTGGGCAATGGCGAAACCCTTGAAATCGGCGAGGAAAGTAGCGGTCGTCCAGACCATCTGTCTGAAGGCGTCACCGTATGGGGAGGACGGATGCCGGAACAGGGCGCCTCCCTTGATGAACTCAAGGAGTCAACGCGCGGGCTGGGTCTCTATCCGCTGGCCGCAAATATGATCCATCTTTTTCCGCTCAGCAAATAACGCCTGTCCCTTTCTGCCGGACAAGCAGATAGCTTTCCCGGCAGATCAACTTAATAACCGCCTCTCTGTGTCAGCCTCTGGTCATCTGCTATTCCCCGCCTTTAGCCACGCTTCAGTTGCTTAAAATAATCAGTCCTGCTGCTGTAAGGTGGCCTGCTGTCAGGCATATGTATTAAATGTGAAAATCAATTGTAGGTGGCTGGTTAATATATGGCTGTTGCGTTCTATTTTATCTATGGCAAAGCATGATTATTTTATATTGGTCAGTGAAGCATACGCTGAATTACTATCTGTTGCATAAAGTCGAGACCGTAATATATGGGGCGGTTTGCGTAGCTTTTACGCAATATTAATCATGTGAGTCAGCTAAAGATGAAGTGCATAAAATATGTAATGATCGTTATTTCTATTATGATCACTGCCGGATGCGGGTGGCATCTTAAAGGGCAGACGCAAAAACCGGTGAATTTAAGAACCTTACTAATGATTTCTGACGATCCACACGGGCCACTGAGTCGCGCCGTGCGTAAAGAGCTACGGCTGAATGGAATAGAGGTTGTTGATAATATGTCGACTGCTCGTATGGATCTTATCACGCTACATCTGGAAAATGATGTAAAGGGAGAGGATACCGCTTCGGTCATCGGCGATCGCACAGTAGAAAAACAACTCTTTATATCACTCAGCGCGACGGTGATGGTCCCAGGAAAAGACAGGGTATCCCTTACCGAAAAAATTTACCGTTCCCGATTTATAAACGCACAGGGAGCGCTGTTGGACGCGAGCGCACAGGAGGTCATCACACGCGAAATGTATGCGCAGGTCGCGGCTAAACTCGTGCGTCGGCTCATACTGATTAGTAATAAAATTTGAACCCTTTTAGGATGGTCCGGGAAATACAATGGGAAAGCAGGCTTATTTTTTGTATGTCTCCATTATCGAACTGCTCGTCTGGTTTGGTATTTTCGGCTGGGACGCGACGCCGTTAATGAATATATCGATACTGACTGTTATTGTTATTCCGCTGATGATTGCCTTTTTATTTATGAAGGCGTAGTAAGTTACAGCATCTAGGCCTTAATATCCAGACGAGAACAGAGCTGACCAATAAAGTCGATGAGCTGCCGATGACTGGGGCTGAGCGCCTGCTGGTCAAGGGTGACCACCCCCGTATCCATGTAAGTAATAGAGTTATCTATAGTACGACGCATAACCCGTAGCCCATCAAGCGACCAGGGACGGTAGACTAAATCCGATAAAATCGTGACGCCTTTGCCCTGCGCAACAAAGCTGCGCACCGCCTCAAAAGAGTTGGTGCGGAAAAAAACGTCCGGCCCTGTCCCATGTCCTTTCCAGTATTCGCTTATCACGCCAGGATATTCGTCGGTGCTCAAAAGTATAAAGGGCACCTTTTCCACATCCTCTAATAGCAGCGCTGTTTTACTTAATAAAGGATGCCCACTACATGCCCATAACCGACGCGGAGAGCGCATGAATGTTTCTATTTTCAGATCGCTATCGTGCGTTATGTTTGAGGTGAGCAAAAGCGCAAAGTCAATTTGCCTGTTGCGTAACTGGGCGATAAGCGCGGGAGAAGGGGCTTCAACAAACTGGAGGTCGACTAAAGGAAATCGCTGCTCGACATCATGTAATATCTGCGGCAACAGATAAGCAGACAGGGTTTCAGAAATGCCAATCCGGCAAATGCCAAACGTGGTTTCAGGCTTATTTTGCAAATCATCAAAAGCCGCCTGGCTGTCACTGATAATTTTACGGGCATAAGCCAGTAACCGTTCGCCCGCCGCCGTCACCCGTACCCCTTTAGCATGCCTCACGAAGAGCTGCGTATTGAGGGCAGACTCGAGGTTGCGCATCGCTATCGTCATCGAGGATTGTGAAATATGACAGTGGCTTGCAGCCCTGGAGATCTGATGCGTTTCCGCCAGGGCAATAAATAGTTCAAGTTGTCGTAAGGTAAATTTCATGAAATTTATCTGCGCCTGACAATGAAGCGGTTATTTTATCACAGAAAAACAGGCGCGAGGTAACTGACACCTGAACTGAATAACAGATAAGGGGATCAGGCGAGGTAAAGCATGACCACCACGATAACGCTATAGCCAAAAGAGAGCATTAAAAGCGTGCGCAGGGTTTCCAGCGATGCGCGTTTCTCTTTTAATCTCTGGTTAATATTTTTTTGCGCGGCGGGAACATTAAGCGGCAGTTCACACCAGTTGCACGCGTCTGCCTGATCAAATAATCGCCTGACTTTTCTGCAGTTAGATATATAGCACAATATTAAAAACAGATTAATGGAAATAATGAACATTAACGCCATAGTATTAACAGGCATCATTTTTATCTCCGGTCAGCGGGTAAAGGAAAAAATGATGTTAATCAGCGACGAATTATTTACTGTTTAGCAGAGGGTGTATTATAGTGAATCATACTGCTCAGGAAATAAAATTGATGTCAGGCAGGCACAAATTTATTTTTTGCTGAGCCTGCTTTATCTTCGAACTTCCGTGAACTGTCCGGGTTATTTCCTCAGGCCGATGGTTGCGTTGCATACTACGGATACACCGCGCACCATCGGCCCGTTGCGTCAGCCCTTACTCCTGAGCCCGCTCAAACGTCGCAATCACCCGGTCGATATGTTTTTTCATCGCGCTTCGCGCCGCCTTGCCGTCGCGTTTTTCAAGCGCGGCGAGAATGGCCCTGTGCTCGGACTCCGAGACAGAAGGCATGTCGCCTGGCGTATAGTGCGCCTGCAGCATGCGGAACATGCTGCCGTAGCGGTGGCCGAGCAGATGGCCAATGATAAAGCCATAGGCCGGGTTGCCGCTCGCCTGGGCGATGCGGATGTGGAACAGCCGGTCGCCCGGATGGGTGCGCGACTGGGCGCGGTTATCCTCGCAGTTTTGCTCATAGGCCGCGCGGATCAGCGCCAGCTCCTCGTCGCTGGCGTGCACCGCGGCCAGCGCGGCCGCCTCCGGCTCAATCAGGCGCCGCGCCTGCAGCAGGGAGAACGGCGGCAACTCGGTGGAGAAGTCCAGCCTGATGCCCAGCTCATCGTCCGGCTCGCGCCACTGATCGCGTCCGGCCTGCATCATTACCGGCTCCTGAGTGCGGGAGCGCGCCTTCACAATCACGCCGTTGCCGACTTTCACATCTACCAGCCCAATCACTTCCAGCGCAATCAGCGCTTCGCGCACCGAGGCGCGACTTACCTGCAGTTGCTCCGCCAGCTCACGCTCCGCTGGCAGACGACTGCCGGGCGGAAACTCGTTGTTGTCGATGAGCTTGATCAGCTGGTCAGCTATTTGTCTGTAAAGCCTGGGGTTTTCCATCTTTTTTATCGGCATCGCACTGCTACCCGTCTAAATAAATTAAGTGACCCGATGCACAAATAATCGTCAGGACACTTGTCAATGTTACGCAAATGTCAATAAAACGTAATGCGTCAGCGAAAAAGTAGCCAGCGTTATTTGCTATTCCGGAAGGGCAAAACATCGCGTTATTGGCCTGACCATTAGATCTTTGGACCAGAGGAAATGCAATGAATTTACACGGAAAACGCGTATTAATCACCGCCGCTGGTCAGGGCATAGGGCTGGCCAGCGCGCGCTACTTTGCCCAACAGGGCGCAGAGGTGATCGCCAGCGATATCAACCTGGCCGCGCTGCAGGATCTACCCGGTATTCGCGCTTATCAGCTGGACGTGACCGATCCTCAGGCGATTCGCGCGGCGGCGCAGGAGCTCGGCACGCTCGATGCGCTGTTTAACTGCGCCGGGGTCGTCCACAGCGGCAGCCTGCTGGCGTGCAGCGAAAGGGAGTGGCAGTTCGCGCTCGATCTCAACGTCACCGCGATGTTTCACATGATCCAGGCATTTCTGCCCGCAATGCTGCAACAGCGCATGGGCTCGATTATCAACATGTCGTCGGTGGCCTCCAGCATCAAAGGCGTCGCCAATCGCTTTGCCTATAGCGCCACCAAAGCGGCGGTCATCGGCCTGACGCGCTCGGTGGCGGCGGACTACATCGGCGACGGCATCCGCTGCAACGCCATCTGCCCCGGCACGGTCGATTCGCCGTCGCTGCGTCAGCGCATCGCCGCCCAGGCGCAGGCGGAAGGACGCACGGAAGGGGAAGTCTATGACGCTTTTGTCGCGCGTCAGCCCATTGGCCGCATCGGCACGCCTGAGGAGATCGCTTATCTTGCGGCCTACCTGGCGTCCGATGCCAGCGCCTACACCACCGGCACCGCCCAGATTATCGATGGCGGCTGGAGCAACTAACAGGAGTGGAACAATGAAATTATTACGTGTAGGCGAGCCGGGCAATGAGCGTCCGGCGCTGCTGGATGAGCAGGGCGAACTGCGCGATCTGTCGCACTATATCGATGACCTCGCGGGCGATGCGCTGCTGCCTTCCTCACTGGAGAAGCTGCGCCAGCTGCCGCTCAGCGAGCTGCCTAAAATCAGCGGCCAGCCGCGCACGGGCGCCTGCGTCGGCCGGATTGGCAAGTTTATCTGTATCGGCCTGAACTATGCCGATCACGCCGCGGAGACCGGCGCCGCCATCCCGCAGGAGCCGGTGGTCTTCGGCAAATGGACCAGCGCGGTGGTCGGCCCTAATGACGCGGTGCGCATTCCGCGCGGCTCAGTGAAAACCGACTGGGAAGTTGAGCTGGGCGTGGTGATCGGCAAAGGCGGCAGCTACATCGACGAAGCGGATGCGCTGTCGCACGTGGCGGGCTACTGCGTGGTCAACGACGTCTCTGAGCGCGAATATCAGATCGAGCGCGGCGGCACATGGGATAAAGGCAAAGGCTGCGACACCTTTGGTCCCATCGGCCCCTGGCTGGTGACCGCCGATGAGATCGCCGATCCGCAGCAGCTCGATCTCTGGCTGGAGGTCGACGGCAAACGCTATCAGAACGGCAACACCCGCACCATGATCTTCACTGTGGCGCACATCATCAGCTATCTCAGCCGCTTTATGAGCCTGCAGCCGGGCGACGTGATCTCTACCGGCACGCCGCCGGGCGTCGGCATGGGACAGAAACCGCCGGTTTACCTGCGTCCGGGTCAGGCGATCCGCTTAGGCATCGCCGGGCTGGGCGAGCAGCGCCAGATCACCGAGGGCAGCGAAGCATGACCAGACTGACCTCACTGCGCGTCGAAGATATCCGTTTTCCCACATCCGATCATCTCGACGGTTCGGACGCAATGAACCCGGACCCCGACTACTCTGCCGCCTACGTCATTATCGAAACCGATAACGCGGCGATCAGCGGGCACGGCCTGACTTTTACCATCGGGCGCGGCAATGAAATTTGCTGCGCGGCGATCCGCGCGCTGGAGCACCTGATCGTCGGCCGCCAGCTGGAGACGATCACCGCCGATATGGGGCAGTTCTGGCGCGATATCACCAGCGACAGCCAGCTGCGCTGGATCGGGCCGGATAAAGGCGCTATTCATCTGGCGACCGGCGCGGTGGTCAACGCGGTGTGGGATCTGTGGGCGAAGTCGGAAGAGAAGCCGCTGTGGCGGCTGGTCGCCGATATGTCGCCGCAGGAGCTGGTGCGCTGCATCGATTTCCGCTACCTCACCGACTGTATCACGCCGGACGAGGCGCTTGCCTTGCTGGCGGCGCAGCAGCCGGGCAAGGCGGCGCGCATCCGCCAGCTCGAGCAGCACGGCTATCCCTGCTACACCACCTCGGCGGGCTGGCTCGGCTACGACGACGACAAGCTGCGTCGCCTTTGCCAGCAGGCGGTTGACGCCGGCTTCTCCCATATCAAGCTGAAGGTCGGGCGCGATCTCGAGGATGACATTCGCCGCGTGCGCATCGCGCGCGAGGTGCTGGGGCCGCATCGCCAGCTGATGATCGACGCCAATCAGGTGTGGGAAGTCAACGACGCCATCGACTGGGTGCAACAGCTGGCGTTCGCCCAGCCCTGGTTTATCGAAGAGCCGACCAGCCCGGACGATATCGAAGGCCACCGCAAAATTCGTCAGGGCGTCGCGCCGGTCAAAGTCGCTACCGGCGAGATGTGCCAGAACCGCATCATCTTTAAGCAGTTGATGATGCGCGAGGCGATCGACGTGGTGCAGATCGACGCCTGTCGCCTTGGCGGCGTCAACGAGGTGCTGGCGGTGATGCTGATGGCGGCGAAATATCAGCTGCCGGTCTGCCCACACGCCGGCGGCGTGGGGCTATGCGAATACGTGCAGCATCTGTCGATGATCGACTTTGTCTGCATTGCCGGCAGCCATGAAGGCCGCGTTATCGAATATGTCGATCATCTGCACGACCATTTTTTGCATCCGTGCGAGATCCGCGGCGCCGCCTATATGCCGCCGACCGCGCCCGGCTTCTCGATCGAGATGATGCCCGCCTCGCGCGAGAAATACCGCTATCGCGCGCAGGGAGGCTGAGATGCGCATCGACGCTCATCACCATTTCTGGCGCTACGACGCGGCGCGCTATCCCTGGATCACGGCCGCCATGACGCGCCTGCAGCGCGATTATTTACCGCAGGACCTCGCGCCGCTGCTGGCGCAGCGGCAGCTGCAGGGATCGATTGCGGTACAGGCGCGGCAGTGCGTGGCGGAGACGCAGCAGCTGCTGCAGTGGGCGCAGACGCTGCCGGCTACGCAGGTGGTGGGCTGGATCGACGTTGCCGCGGCGGATCTCACGGCGCAGCTGGACGCGCTGCGCCATCCGCGGCTGCGGGGATTCCGCCATCTGGTGCAGGACGAGTCCGATCCTGCCGCCTGGCTGCGGGAGGAACGCGTGGCGGCGGGTATGCGGCAGCTGCAAAAGCAGGCCTACGTGTGGGAAATACTGGTGACCTGGCGTCATCTGGCGGAGGCGACGCAGTTTGCCGCGCAGCACGATCGCCACTGGCTGGTGCTCGACCACCTTGGCAAACCGGATATTGCGCGCGGCGCGCGGGCCTGGGGCGAGCAGGTGGCGGAACTGGCGGCGATGCCGCATGTGGTATGCAAATTATCCGGGCTGGTGACCGAGGCGCCGCACGGCCAGTGGGAACGCGCACAGCTGCGGCCTTTTATCGACGAGGCGCTGGCGCGTTTCGGTCCGCAGCGGCTGATGTTCGGCTCGGACTGGCCGGTCTGCCTGCTGGCCGCGGAGTATCAGGCGGTGGCGCAGCTGGCTGAAGAGGCAACTGCTGCGCTCTCAGTCAGCGAACAGGCGGCCATCTGGGGCGAGACGGCCGCGCACGTTTACGGCCTGACAGGAGAGAAGAATGAATCTGTTTTTGCAGGATAAGGTGGTTATCGTCACCGGCGGCGGATCGGGCATCGGCGCCGCTATCTCCCGCCTGCTGGCGGAAGAGGGCGCGATCCCGGCGATCGTCACCAACGCGCAGCCGGATGAAATGTGGCTGGCCGCGCTGCGCGAGCTGCAGCCGCAAACCGAGGTCGTAATAGCCGATCTCTGCGATGAGCAGCACTGCCAGCGCGCGGTTGAGAGAGTACAGCATCAGTTCGGGCGCATCGACGGACTGGTGAACAACGCGGGCGTCAACGACGGCGTCGGGCTGGAGGCGGGACGCAGCGCCTTCGTTGCCTCGCTGGAAAAGAACCTGCTGCACTACTACCAGATGACGCACTTCTGCCAGCGCGCGCTGGAAAAGAGCCGCGGCGCGATCGTCAATATCGCCTCGAAAACCGCGCTGAGCGGGCAGGGCGGCACCAGCGGCTACTGCGCGGCGAAAGGGGCGATTCTGGCGCTGACGCGGGAGTGGGCGGTGTCGCTGCGGCACAGCGGCGTGCGGGTAAACGCCGTGGTGCCTGCCGAGGTGATGACGCCGCTCTATGAACGCTGGATCGGCGGCTTCGCCGATCCGCAGGGCGAACTGGCGAAAATTACCCAGCGCATTCCGCTCGGCCAGCGCATGACCACGCCGGAGGAGATCGCCAGTACCACGGTATTTTTGCTGTCGTCGCGCGCGTCGCACACCACCGGCGAGTGGCTGAGCGTTGACGGCGGCTATCTGCATCTCGATCGGGCGCTGTTATGAGCGGCGCAGCGGCGCGCTACTGTCTGGCGCTCGATCTGCTGGACGACGCGGAGAAGATCGCCGAGTACCAGCGGCTGCATCAGCGCATCTGGCCGGAAGTGGCGGCCCATCTGCGCCAGCACGGCATTGTCGATATGGAGATATACCGGCTTGGCACCCGACTTTTTATGGTAATGGAGGTGAACGAACGCTTTAACGCGCAGGATTTTGCTCAGGCGTCGGAGCAGGATCCGCACATTCAGCGCTGGGAGGCGCTGATGTGGCAGTTTCAACAGCCAACGCCCTGGACGCCCGCAGGGGAAAAATGGGTGGCGATGGCGCGAATATTCTCTTTGCAGGACCAATAACAACACTTACCGACTCTACGCTACGAGGATATAACCATGGCAATACAACGCGTCGAGACGCCGGAAAATATCGGCGTCGGGGGAACTATTAGCCTGCGCTGGGCGTTCATGCTGATTACCACCCTGTTTTTTATGTGGGGCGTCTCCTACGGCCTGCTGGATGTGCTCAATAAACATTTTCAGGAAACGTTAAGCGTTACCAAAGCGCAATCGGGATTATTGCAGGCGGCCTATTTCGGCGCCTATTTTATCGTGGCGCTGCCGGCCGGTTATTTTATGCAGCGTCACGGCTACAAGGCAGGGATCCTGGCGGGATTATCACTCTACGCCCTTGGCGCGCTGCTGTTCGTGCCGGCGGCAATGGTCAATAACTTCTCGCTCTTTCTCTTCGCGCTGTTCGTGCTGGCCTCCGGGCTGGGCTGCCTTGAAACCGCCGCGAATCCCTATGCCACGGTGCTCGGCGACGCCAGCGGGGCGGAGCGGCGCCTTAATCTGGCGCAGTCCTTTAACGGCCTCGGACAATTTGTCGGGCCGATGATCGGCGGCTCGCTGTTCTTTACCCATGCCAGCCAGCAGGCGGCGCAGGAGAGCGTCAAAATCACCTACGTGGTCATCGCATGTGTTGTCATCGCCATTGCGCTGCTGTTTAAACGCACCGCTTTGCCCGATATTCGCGAGGCCGCCAGCGCGCATGTGCAGCAGCCCGGCGCGACGTTATGGCAGCAAAAGCATTTCGTCGGCGGCGTGATTGCGCAGTTCTTTTATGTTGCGGCGCAGGTCGGAGTGGGCGCGTTCTTTATTAACTACGCCACCGAGCACTGGCGCGGCGTTACCAACCAGAGCGCCTCTTATATGCTTTCGGTGGCGATGATCTGCTTTATGCTGGGACGCTTCTTCTCCACCTGGCTGATGGGCAAGGTCAAACCGGCGGCGATGCTGGCGGCCTATGCGCTGATCAATATCGTACTTTGCGCCGTGGTGATGCTGGGCGCAGGGGATGTCTCAGTCGTGGCGCTGATCGCTATCTTCTTTTTTATGTCGACGATGTTCCCGACCATCTTCGCCATGGGCGTCAAAAATCTCGGCCCGGCCACCAAACAGGCAAGCTCGTTTATGATTATGGCGATTGTCGGCGGGGCGATTATGCCCTACTTCATGGGGCTGATTTCCGACCATATCAGCACTGCCGTGGCGTATAGTCTGCCGCTGCTCTGCTTTGGCGTGGTGCTGGTTTATGCGCTGCGGCAGCGGAAGCAGGCGTGACGGCGAGGGACGATCGCGTGCTTAGCAAGGGTTTACCACACGGCGATCGGTCAGGATCGCCGTTGTTTTTCTGGCCGCCCGGGGTGGCCGTATCGCTATACTCTGCGCCTTACTATGTATCCTGCAGACGCGTCAGGATACGGATCCTGAAAACGTAAATAAGGGCGCACAGCATCAGGCTGAGCAAGGCGGTGCAGATAAAGACGCCGGCGCCGGTCAGCGCCAGCATGACGCCGCCGATTAAGGGGCCGGCAGCGATCCCCAGCGTCGACAGCATCGAGGCGCCCAGGTAGGCACCGCGATGCTTTGCCGGCGCCAGCTGATCGAGCAGGATGTTCAGGTTCGGCATAAGAATCGCTTCTCCCAGACTAAAGACGCCGGTGACCGTCAGCCACAGCCAGATTTCCGTCGAGCGCACGGAAAAAAACAGGAGCTGCGATAAAGCGAAAATAAGTCCGCCCAACAGAATGCGTTTCGGCAGGCTCATCTGCGCCATAAACCGCACAATAAATGTCTGAAACAGCAGCACGGTACAGGCATTCGTGACCAGTATCAGGGTGATCAACTTCACTGCCGCGTTGCCGTCAAGCAGCAGCAGGTACTGGGGCAGTATGGCTTCGTAATGGATAAACACTACGCTGCATAAAATGCTGCACAGCAGCGCCGCGATATAAGTTTTATCCCTGGCGATAATACCCACTATCTGGTTGAGCTTTACCGGCGGTTTGCTGCCAGCCTGCTGCTCGCTCAGCAGCTTACCCGCCGGGATAAACAGCAGCACGTAAGCGAAAAAAGGCAGGTAGCTCAGTCCGGTTATCAGGAAGGTTCCCTTTTGCGAGGTCAGGCCAAAGACGATCCCCACCAGCGGACCAAACACCGCCGCGACGTTAATCAGGTAGTAGCGCATTTGCAGAGCAAGCGCACGACGACGGCGATCGCCCAGCAAATCGCTCATCAGCGCGCGCAAAGGGGGATCGACCCACGCAAAGGAGACGCCAATAACCATCAGGCCGACGATAAACAGCCCCAGCCCGCTGGCCTGCGCCAGAGTGACATAGCCCAGCGCGGAAAAGGCGCAGCCCAGCAGCAGGATCACGCGTCGGCCCAGCCGGTCCGATAGTTGTCCGCCGTACATACCCAGCACCACCGAGAACAGCGCGCTGCTGGTCATCGCCATGCCAATGGCAATCGGCGACAGGTGATAATTTTGCGTCATGATCACGGCGATAAACGGCCACGCCATAAAATAGCTAAACCGTATAACCAGCGTAAAAAAGAGCAGCGCATGGACAGTCGGCGGGAAAGATTTTAACGTCTGGAACAGACCCGGTTCCGCGCTCGCGGCAGCGGCGTGTTTAGCTGGCATACTTTATCCCTGTAATAGTTTTTATTAACACGCTGGAACGCTGATGAATATAACTAGCTAAATAGTAATAAGATTATTATTCGGCTGCGGCAAGATAAATGTTACCAAACTGTTTAATTCGTCAGCTTATGATGTGAAGGCGGGAGGGCGCAGAGAAATATAAGGTAAAGCGCGAAACAGATAATTAAATGCGGAAGTAAGTGCTGAAATAACGCGCGGCCGGATCTTTTCAATGCATATTTAACTCCTCTTATCAGTGATGCCAATCACAGTAATCGCTGAAGCTCTGGCTCCAGGCGTCGATAACCCATGCTCAGCGCATTTTTTGACGCTGAGTAGGGATCATGAGTACTGATTGCGAACGGACCTGCTTTTAGCCCTCCTTTTTTTTACAACACCAGCCTATGCACGCCTTTTAATTACAATGGAAATAATAATATGTCTGCTATCAAGACAATGGGTAAACGCTTTTTTGGTTCAGGTTTTGCAGGTGCGTCTCAGCCCGCTAACGGCATTTTTAACTGCGAGAGCCTGCCGGCCTCGCTCTCTGCGGCAGGCCTCAGCTCGCGCGCGGAAGGGGTATTGCTGACGTTCGTGCCGCCCGAGGCCGATTTTCAGAAGGTCAGCCAGGCCTGGCAGCGCTTTACCTCGGCGGATTTAACCGTGATTACGCTCTCCTCTAACGGCGCGCTCAGCGCTAGCGGCAGGGAGACAACCTACTGCAAAGGGGATGGACAGGAGGGGAGCTGGCTCTGGCTGCCCCGCAGCCTGATTGCGGAACATGAAACCCATATCGTCGACCTGCATCTCAGCGACACCCACACGGCGACCGATCGCATCAGCGCGATTGAGCAGGAGCTTGCCGCGATCAGGCTGCGCATGCCGCTCTCTGCCGATCGCACCTTCGCCATGATCTACTGTGACGGGCTGTCGGCGTCGGAAGGGTTTTTGATGCAGGCCTGGTATAACAGCGGCCGCTTTCCCTGCCTGGCGATTGGCGGTTCGGCGGGCGGGCGCGTCACCTTCGACGGCACCTGGATCGGCGTAGGCGGCCGCGTGCTGCAGGGGAAAGCGGTGATCGTTTTCTGCCGCATGGCGGCGGGCAAATCCTTTGCGCCTTTTAAAAGCCAGAACTTTGAGCCGCTGAATAAGAGCTGGTTAATCGCGGAGGCCGATCCCGTTACGCGTACTCTGACCTCGGTGTTCAATCAGCAGGGGCAGCAGCAGCCGTTTACCCAGGCGCTGGCGCAACATCTTGAGTGCAACGAACAGCAGCTAACCGAACGGCTGAAAGGACTGACCTTCGCCGTTAAGGTGGGCGAGGCGTTCTTTATTCGCTCCGTGGCGAAAATGACGAGCCGCAGCGTGCAATTTTTTTGCGATCTGGAATTCGGCGACCGGCTCTATTTGATGCGCGAAACCGATTTCAAACAGGCGACGCTGCGCGACTGGCAGGCGTTTACCGGGCGTCACGGCAAACCGGCGGCGATCCTGATGAACGACTGCATACTGCGCCGTGCAGGCAACGCCGATCGGCTGCACGACGCCCACTTTTTTAAAGGCATTCCCGCCGCCGGCTTTTCCAGCTTTGGCGAAATCCTGGGCGTGCCGATCAACCAGACCCTCTCTGCGCTGGTGTTTTTTAATCACGACGCCAATGCGATGGCGCAATTTCCCGTGGAGTATGCCAGCTATGCGGCGCATTACGCCCAGCGCGCGCTGCGTCGCTGGGAGGCGCTGAACCGCGTGCAGTCCGGCGTGCTGGCGCGCGTGGTGAATTATCAGCAGGAGCTGGCCCCTATCGTGCAGGCGCTGCCGGTGCTGGAGGCGGCGACCCAGAGCCAGAGCGAAGCGCTTACCATGGCTGAAAGCGCTATCCGCGGCATCAGCGATATCGCCAGAGAAAGCCAGCAGGCGCAAAGCCGTTTAGGCGAGGGGCTGGACGATCTGGAGGAGATATCAAACGGCATCAATGTTATTACGCATGGCATCAGCAATATCGCTTTCCAGACCAATATTCTGGCGCTGAATGCGGCGGTCGAAGCGGCGCGCGCGGGCGAAGCGGGCAGGGGATTCGCCGTGGTGGCGGGAGAGGTGCGTCGTCTGGCCCACTCGTCTAAAGAGCAGGCGGAAGCCACCGCGAGCAATATCGACGATGCGGTGAGCACCATTTCACGCATTCGCGACGTGGCCACCAATACGGTGCAAACCGCCACTGATATGGCCGAGCGCAGCATTCACGCGGCCGATACCATCGCGGCGATGAGCCATCGCACGCGCGAGGAACGCGCAGACATGACGAAACAGCTGGATAGCCTGCGCACCCTGACTGCTGGCATGGACGCCATGCAGGAGGCGGTGGCGGAGCTGAAAGTGCTGCAAACGCTCTCAACCCGTAGGTAAGGCATCGCTGGCGCAGCTCTCTGGAGAAGGGCTGCGCCGATGGCGAAGCGAAGCCCTAAGCCTCAGATGCGGTTCCGCCCGCGGCGGGTTTGCGGCGCGCGACGATCCTGACTACTGTTTCTGAATACTCTTTTACGACGACTGGCGAAACCTGGCAGGAGGAGCGATGAAGCGTGATGCATTAAATGAAGAGGATTACGACGAAGTCTGCCGGGTCATTGGCGATGCGGTGGTCGTGCTGGCCGAATCGGGCCATGAGACCAAACGGGAAGAGATTTCCGCGCTGCTGAAACGCGCGCGTCAGCACCGCTCCCACAGCGAGCGCGATGAGCAGCGGATGCTGGAGCACGCGATCCGTCTGGTTAAGCCCTAACTATCAGGCCGCGCCGCCAGGCGCTATGCCTGCTGCGCCAGCAGTCCCGGGCGGCAGGCGGGATACCAGCTCACCAAAAAATGCCGCAGGTGATCGAGGCACCACTCCGCCTCGTCGCGCTGCTGGCAGTAGTACATCACCGTCACCTTTTCATACTCCCGCGCGCGCTGACGCAGCGGCGACCAGCCCCAGTCCAGCACGCAGCGGGCGTAGTTAATCAACGCCTCCGGCTGCATATTGTGCTGCGTCGCCTGCTCGCGCAGATAGCGTTCGAAAGCCTGGTCGAGGGTCAGCGTCTCTTGCTGGGCGATCGGCAGGTCGGGACGGAAGGCGAAATCGATAAAGCCGCATACCGCATCGGCGCGCTGCTGCCAGTCGCACGCCAGCGTCATAAACAGCCCATCCTGCAGATTAATCTCTTCCAGCAGGCGACGCAGGTTTGCCGACTGCGCCAGCACCGCAATCTCATCGATACGCTCTGTTTGCAGCGTAAGATCGATGCCGCACGGATTCAGCGAACCATCCTCGTTGCGCGTAGCGGGGAAGGGGAAATCGATGTAGCCGTTATTGTCCAGTCGCTTTTCCATAGGAGGTGAGCCTGCAGCCTGACGAGCCTCGACAATAAACTATCTGGCCGCAGGACGCACGCCTAAGGGCACGTCCAGGTAATCATGGTGTCCTGATGCGGATTAATCAGGCGGAACTGCTTATCCGACAGCCGCTGCGCATAGTAGCCTTCGGCCGTCACGGCGGAGGGGACATATTTAAAACGATCCAGCGACTGCAGGGTTCCGCTCTGCACGTTAACGCCGTCCCGGCTGACGGTGAAGGCGCTGACGAGGTCGAAAATCGTCGCCTGCGTTTGCCCCATCGGCTGGCCGTAAATGGTGCTGACTTCGCCAGCGCACTCCACCCCTTTTGGGCCAGATGCGCAGCCGGCAAGCAGCGTAACAAAAGTCAAAACAGTGAGTCGCAACATATCCTGTACCTGCTTCAATCCCTGGGAATCCCGTGGCGCTAATTTTGACGCGTTGCATCCCGCCTGTTGTGATCATAGCAGGTCTGGCGCGGCATCCCGTTTGCAGTTCGGTTAATAGTTAAGCTTTAAGCGTGCCAAAGGGTGACTTGAGTAGCTCATTAAAGGTATTCTTGCCATCTTTGCGCACCAGTTGGGCGATTTAAGGGAAACTGAATGAAAGAAGAAGAAGCCAGTCTAATGATTATCCGTCATGCGATCGAGAGGCTTGAAGCGGAAAAGAAGCAGCAGGTGATCTCCTGCGTAGCGGCCATCCGCGATGTGATGCAGGGGTACGACGAGGAGAACGCCTCGCTGGCGTTAATGCTGGTGGCCGCCGAGGTTGCGGCGGAATAATCTTCAGCCCGGCGTTGCACGATGCGGCGCCGGGCTTTTAGCGGTTCATTTCATTGACCAGCCAGCGGTGGATAACGCTGACAATCCACGCCTGCTGAGCGCTGTCCAGCGGCTGATGAGCCGCGATGCCGTGCCACTTCGCCAGGCAACCGCGACAGCAGGTCGCCGTAGCATGCTGGGCGATAAACACCGGATGGCCGCGCATCGGCGTCTGCCTGCCGTCATTTTTTGGCTCCGCCTGCGCCAGGCGCTGCGCGACAAAGTCCGCGGCATGCCGATCGATCGTTTCCGGCCCTTTCGCCAGGCAGTACGCACGCTCTTTTGCGCCCAGATGAAAGCGCCGCCGAAACGGAGACTGCGCCAGCCTCTGAAACAGGGCGTCTTGCCGGTCCATAGAATCTCCTTTAGGAATCAATGCGTTTTAAGCCTCTTCCTGGTTTCGCTTTGGCGAGGCTGTGCTAAACCTAAAGCGAACCCAGGAAGGAGGAAATATGAAAAAAACAGTTATGGCGATCGGTATCCTGAGCGCGGGCCTGATGCTGGCCGGCTGCGCCAATGACCACGTGCTGCACACCAACGACGGCCGCACTATTGTGGCGCAGGGCAAGCCGCAGGTGGATAGCGACACCGGTATGATCACCTACAAAGACGTCTACGGTAAAGAGCAGCAAATTAATCGCGACAGCATCAAAGATATGTCCCAGGTTGGGAATTAACGACAGCTTTTGTCACACTTCGGCCCGCCCCGTGCGGGCCGTTGCGCTTTTTCCCGTCGTCTGATGTGATACTCTGAAAATAGTGAAACAAATCAGAGCATAACTTCGAGGGAGTCCGAAAATGAAAGCCACTCTGCTTACCCTCGGCCTGCTAAGCTGCGCCATTGCGCCCGCCTGGAGCGAAACCCAGTTTCAGATCACCTGTCCAGGTCGTCCCACCATGACCATCTCGCGCGCCGCCTATGGATTAAGCACGCTCACCTGGCCGCAGCACCATTTTCAGATTGCCGCTGGCCAGCAGCATACTCGCCTGCAAAGCGGTGACAGCGTTGCTATTACCCGCTTCCGCAACGGCGACCAGCTGATCGTCAATAAAGCGAGCGAGGAGACCTTCTTCGTTTACCGCAACAGCGACCGGCTGTTACCCTGTAGCCGCAGCGAAACGCGCGATGTCGACCAGCTGTCGCTGGAGCCCTACGACGATCGCGCCCATCCGCACTCCTGACCCACTTTAGCCGGAGAGTCTATGCAACTGAACGTTACCGATGCGGTCACGCATCAGGATCTGGATGAGGTACGCCTCGGCCTGAACGCCTTTAACAGCCGCTTTATCAATATCGACGAAATTAAAGCTATCGGCGTGTTCGTCACCGACGAGCACGGCAAAAAACAGGCGGGACTGACCGGCTCGACCGCCGGCAACTGGCTGCGTATCGATATGCTGTGGGTCAGCGACGCGCTGCGCGGGCAGGGCGTCGGCACGCAGCTGATAAAGGCGGCGGAAGCGGAGGCGCGTCGGCGCGGCTGCCGCTATGCGCAGGTCGATACCGCCAGCTTTCAGGCGCGCCCGTTCTATGAAAAGTTAGGTTACAGCCTGCGCTTCAGCCTGGATAACTATCCGCGTCACCATCAGCGCCACTATCTCAGCAAGGCGCTGTAATCAAAACAGCGGCTGCTGGCGCATATCCAGCGGCTGCTGCTCCGCCTCGTCAATGGCCGCCAGCCAGCTTTGCAGCGTCACCTCGACCCAGGAGAGATGGCCGCGCGTGGTGCTCATCAGCACGACGTCGGGCCGCAGCGTGCGGTAAAGCTCCAGCGACTGTTTTAGCTCGTGCGGATTGCTGTCCGCCACCCGCACCGTGATCCAGCGATGGCGATCGCGCGTCAGGGTATCGCCGACGAACAGATAGGCGCGGCCCAGCGGGGAAGCGTACAGAAAGCTGCTGCTGCCCGGCGTATGGCCGGGCGTCGGCAGCAGGTGGAAGTCGCCGAAGTGCGTCTCCTGCTGGCTGAAGGTGTCGTCAGGCTCCAGCACCCGGCTGATAAGGCCAAGCGAACGGCTGTGGCAGTAAAGCGCGCTGTTGAAGCGCTGCTGGATAACGGCGGCGCCGGGTGCTGCTTCATGCCAGTGCGTCAGATAGTGGCGGATCACGCCGCCTTCGTCGGCCAGCACCTCATGATCGAGCGGATGCTCCACGCGGCCAATTAGCAGGTTGCCGCGCGGATGGCGCAGCATAAAGCCGTGCATCATTAAATCATTAACGGTCTCTTCCTCCGGGAATTCCGGCGTGGAGATCCACAAATCATCATACAGCGGCTTCAATGGCGATCTCCCAGAGAACGGCTTAATGCTCGGGTAATACGGGATGGCCAGTGGCCTGCAGTTCGGCCTGATGGTGCGCCACGCGCAGACGCGCCCGCGCGCCCAGCGGCAGCGTCACGGTATCCGCATCGTGACCAAAGGCCAGGTCGCTTATCACCGGCAGGCCGGTGACGTCGCGCAGATATTGCCAGACGCTGGCGAAATCAAATCCATTGTCATAGTCGCTTAGCGCGCTGCTGGTAAAGCTGCCGGTGATGATGGCGCGCTGCCGCGCCAGGACGCCGCTCTGCTGCAGCTGGATCAGCATGCGCTCGATGCGGAACGGATGCTCATTCACATCCTCGATCACCAGAATGCCGTCGTCGAACTGCGGCAGCCAGGGGGTGCCGATCAGCGAGCAGATCATCGCCAGATTGCCGCCCCACAGCGTACCCTGCCACTCGCCGGCGTCCGGCGTCTCGCTGCGCCAGCCAATGTTGACTGTAGGCGAAGTCAGCGCCTGCCAGAAGTGCGTCAGGGTAAAATCAGATAAAACCTCCGCGCCGAAGTTACCGGCCAGCATCGGCGCGCTAAAGCTGACAAGGCCGGTTTGCGCCAGCAGGGCAAGCTGCAGGGCGGTGAAATCGCTGTGGCCGCACAGCGCCAGCGGCTGATTCAGCAGGCGGCGCTGCAGCCCGACGTAATCGAGCTGCGCCAGCAGACGGCTGGCGCCGTAGCCGCCGCGCACCGCCAGCACAATATCGGGCAGCGCGTCGAGCTGCGCCAGCCGGTTGAATTCGGCGAGGCGTTCGGCGTCGGTGCCGGCGAAGCGCTGAAAGCGGCGGCCGATGGTTTCCAGATTATCGACCTGATGGCCCGCCGCGCGCAGCCGCTCAACCCCGCGCCAGGCGGCAGGCTGGTTGTGACAATATCCGGAGGGCGAAATGAGATGGATGGAACGAGAAATCATAAGGCTACTCCTGCGGTTAGCGGGCCGATGATGACGAAAAGCGCGACGGAAGTCACTGCGCGACACGGTTTTTTACGCAATTAGGATAAATGGTAATTTTGCTGCGGCGCGCGCCAGGTATGATAGCCTGCGACCATACTGCATCAGGATGAAAAATTGGTGAAATTTCGATACCTTGCTCTCTCCGCGCTGCTGCTGGCGGGCTGCGCCAGCGAACCCTCAAAACAGGTCGTTAAACAACGCAACACGCCGCTCACTCAGGCACCGCCGTCGAATATCAACGCGACCTGGGCGATGTTCACCGAAGATGCTGCCAGTCATTATGGCGTTGATGAGAAACTGCTCAGCGCCATTATCACTGTCGAATCGGGCGGCAATCCCGGCGTCGTTAGCCGCTCCAACGCGGTGGGGCTGATGCAGATTAAAGCCTCCACGGCGGGAAGAGAGGTCTATCGCGTGCAGGGGCGCCGCGGTCAGCCCTCCAACGCTGAACTGCGCGATCCGGCGAAAAACATTGATATCGGCGCCGCCTATATCAAGATCCTGCAGGAGTCGGCGCTCTCCGGCATTCGCGATCCGCTGACGCTGCGCTACGCCACTATCGTCTCCTACGCCAACGGCGCGGGCGCGCTGCTGCGCACCTTTTCCCGCGACCGTGACCGCGCTATCGCCATGATCAACGCCATGTCGCCGGACGAGTTTTACCAGCACGTCCAGAATAAGCATCCCGCCGCACAGGCGCCGCGCTACCTGTGGAAAGTCACCACGGCATACCGCACCATTTAACGCCTACTCCACCAGCAGCCGCGCGGTGGGGTAGTCGACGATCAGCACGTTAACGTAGCCGCCGCGCAGCGCGCCGCGGATGGCGTGCGCCTTCTCTTTGCCGCCCGCCAGCGCCACCACCTGCGCGCAGTTGCGCACCTGCGCCAGCTCCATGCCGATAACCGGATCCTCTTCCGCGCTGAGCACCGGTTCGCCCTGCGCGTCGAAATAGTGCAGGCAGATATCGCCTACCGCGCCGCGCTGCGCCAGCGTGCGCAGCATCTCCTCGTCGTAGTAGTTGCCCGAGTTGCGCAGCAGCGCCGACGGCTCCAGATCGCCGATGCCGACGATGGCCAAATCCACCTGATCAAACTTCTCCAGCACCTCCGCGACGTCCGGATTGGCCGCCAGCCGCTGGCGATCCTGCACCGAGTGCTCGATTGACTGTGAGGGCAGCAGCCAGGAAGGGCAGTTCAGCAGCGCCGCAAGGTTCTGCGTCAGAATCGTCGCCTGCACGTTGCCGTTGGCGCCGACGCCGCCCAGCAGCTGGATCACCCCTTTACAGGCGGCGTTAAAGGGATGCAGCGCATCCACCATGGCGCGAATGGTGCCGCTCCACGAGGAGATGCCGATAAGCTCGTCGGCGCGCAGCCGCGTCTCCAGATAGTGCGCCGCCGCCGAGCCGATCGCCTGCTTGATCTGCTGCGCTGAGGCGTTTTCCGGCACGTCGACCACAATCGCCTGCGGCAGCCCATAGGTCTGCTCGATCGCCTTCTCCAGCGCGGGAAAAATATTGGCGGGCGGCACGACGCTGATCTTTACCACGCCCTCTTTCACGCTGCGGTTGAGAATGCGCGAGACAAAAGACTGCGACAGCTTCAGCATCTGCGCGATATCTGACTGCTTCATCCCTTCGCTGTAGTAAAGCGTGGCAATCTTCACCATCAGCCGTTGCTCATCCTGTTTCGCCATTCATCCTTCCTCTCTGTGTCGGCCTGGTATTGTTAACCAGGATGCGGGAAATCTCAACGCGGGACATTTTGTGATCCTTTTCGCTTTTTAAACAATCGGGCTTGCGCGCCCGACAGGGGCGGGTGCATAGTCATATTGCATATAAAATCGCAATTGAATATTTATTCAAGCGGAGAATAACTGATGAACCTACCTCTCGTCAAAATTACCCTACTGGCCTCGCTGATGGCGCTCTCGACCGCCGCGCTCGCCGCCGATAAAGGCCTGCTGGCGATCATTACCCCGTCGCACGACAACCCTTTCTTTAAAGCGGAGGCGGACGGGGCGCTGGAAAAGGCTAAGGCGCTCGGCTACGCCACGCTGGTGGCGTCGCACGACGACGACGTCAACAAACAGAATCAGCTGATCGAAACCGCCATCGCGCGCAAGGCCAAAGCGATCATCCTTGATAACGCCGGGGCGGACGCCACCGTCGGCCCGGTGCAGAAAGCCAAAGATGCCGGCATTCCTACCTTCCTGATTGACCGCGAAATTAATAAAACCGGCATCGCCGTGGCGCAGATCGTCTCCAACAACTATCAGGGCGCGCAGCTCGGCGCAGAGAAGTTCGCCCAGTTGCTGAACGGCAAAGGCAGCTACGTCGAGCTGCTGGGCAAAGAGTCCGACACCAACGCGGGCGTGCGTTCGCAGGGCTATCACGATGTGCTGGACGACTACGGCGACATGAAAATGGTGGCGCAGCAGAGCGCCAACTGGAGCCAGACCGAGGCGTTCAGCCGCATGGAGACCATCCTGCAGAAAAACCCGGACATTGTCGGCGTCATCTCCGGCAACGACACCATGGCGCTGGGCGCGGAGGCGGCGCTCAAGGCGGCGGGCAAAACCAACGTGATCGTGGTGGGCTTCGACGGCAGCGACTACACCCGCGACTCCATTATCAACAAAGGCAATATCAAGGCGACGGTGCTGCAGCCGGGCTGGGCGCAGGCGCAGATGGCGGTGGAGCAGGCGGACTACTACCTGAAAAACGGCAAAGCCCAGAAAGAAGAGAAGCAGCTGATGGACTGCGTGCTGATTGACGACAGCAACGCGTCAAAGCTGAAAAACTTTAACCTGGCGAAGTGACCGGAGGCGGCATGAAACGGAGCAGAGCGATGCTGGCGATCACCCTGGCGCTGACGGTAAGCGGTTGTACCGTGGTGGATCTCGACGCCAGCGGCAACCCGATCATGCCAAAAGATCCCCATGCGAAACCGAGCTACAGCAGCCAGACGCCGCAGCAGATCGCGGAGGCGAGCTGGCAGAGCCGGGTGCTCGACGCCGCGCAGCAGCGCGCCATGAGCTGGGCGGATATGGAGACCAAAAGCGGGACGGTGAAGGCGGGCGGCAGCGAAAGCGTCTTCGTGCGCGCCAGCGGTACGGTTACGGCGGTAGACGAGAGCAACAGCCGCGAGCGCACCCTGACGCTGACCCTGAATGGCAAGCCGGTCAAAGTGAGCCTCGGGCCGGTGATCCGCAGCAACGCGCTGCGCGACGCGGCGGGTTTCCGCTTCGAGGAGTTCACCAATCAGGTGCAGTACGCGCAGCTGACCCGTGCGCTTAACCGCCACGCGGTGCAGCAGCTGCCGAAGGTTGACGCCAGCTGGGTGGGCAAACCGGCGCAGGCGCTGCTGGCGGTCGAAATGGGCCACGGCGTGGTCAACGACGTCATGGCGGTAGCGCTGAAGCAGGGAGAGGCGCCATGAGCGACGATATCATCCTGCAGGCCAGCAACATCAGCATGCTCTTTCCCGGCACGCTGGCGCTGGATCGCGTCGACTATCGCGTCTGGCGCGGCAAGGTTAACGTGATTATTGGCGAAAACGGCGCGGGCAAATCGACCCTGATGAGGATCCTCGCCGGGGTACAGCAGCCCACCAGCGGCGAGCTGTTCCTCAATGGCGAAAAGGTGGTGCTGAGCAGCACGCGCGCCGCCGCGAAGCTCGGCATTGGCATGGTGCATCAGGAGCTCAACCTGTTTGAAAACCTGTCGGTGGCGGAGAACATTTTTCTCGGCCGCGAGCTGCAGCGCGGTATCCGCCCCATTAACGAAGCGGAGCAGGATCGCCGCGCCGCCGCGCTGATGGCGCGCCTTGACCAGCCGATTTCGCCGAAAGAGCCGGTCGGCAATCTCAAGGTCGGGCAGCAGCAGCTGGTGGAGATCGCCAAGGCGCTGGCGGAGGACGCCGATATTCTTATCCTCGACGAACCGACCTCGGCGCTCAGCAAAACGGAAGTCGAGATCCTGTTCCGCGTCATCCGCGAGCTGACGCGACAGGGCGTCACCCTGATCTATATCTCGCATCGCCTTGAAGAGCTGATGGCGATTGGCGACGTGATCACCATTCTGCGCGACGGCCGCTTTCAGGCGGAAGCGCAGGTTAGCGATATCGACGTGCCCTGGATCGTGCGCGAAATGCTCGGCAGCGAGCCGATGAGCAACTTTCTGCCCGACGGGCGCACCTTCGGCGCGGCGGTGCTGGAGGCCGAGCATATTACCTGCGTCAGCCCCAACGGCAACACCCTGGTAGACGACGTCACCTTTAACGTGCGCGCCGGGGAGATTGTTGGCATTTACGGCCTGATGGGCGCAGGGCGCACCGAACTGTTCGAGTGTCTGCTCGGCAGCGAACGCAACTACCTCGGCAAAATCTGGCTCGACAGCAAGCCGGTGCCGACGCAGCTGCCGCCCGCCGAGCGCATCCGCATGGGCATGAGCCTGGTGCCGGAAGACCGCAAGCGCGCCGGGATTTTCCCGGGATCCTCGGTGGCGAGCAACCTCACCATCGCCAGCCTGTGGCGTCGCCTGACGCACCGCTTCGCCATCGCCCAGCAGGAGGAGCGGGCGGCGGTGACCAGCACCGTCGGCAATCTGGCGATCAAGATCTCCTCGCCGGAGGTGGCGATCAGCGCCCTGAGCGGCGGCAATCAGCAGAAGGTGGTGATCGGCCGTTCGCTGCTGACCAACCCGCGCCTGCTGCTGCTGGACGAGCCGAGCCGTGGCATCGACGTCGGCGCGAAAGGGGAAGTTTTTCGCATGATGGTGCAGCTGTCGGAGCAGGGCATCGCGGTGCTGTTCTCCACCTCTGATTTAAAAGAGATCATGGCGGTGGCCGACCGCATTCTGGTGATGTCGGGCGGCAAACTTACGGCTGATATTCCGCGCGGCGACGCGGAAGAGTCAGCGCTGGTGAAAGCAAGCGCACAGGGGTTCTGAGCATGAAAGGCAATAACGCTATGACGATGACAGGCCAACCGGCGAAAGCATTTAACTCGCGCGAGAGCATTATTCTGCTGCTGCTGAAGCTGCGCACCTTTATCGCGCTGTTTTTGATTGTCGGCTTCTTCTCGATCGCCGTACCGGACTTTCTCGCGCTCGGCAGCCTGGTGATTATGGTGAAGCATATCGCCATTAACGCCTTCCTGGCGCTGGGCATTACCTTCGTGATTATCACCGCCGGCATCGACCTCTCTATCGGCGCGACGCTGGGGCTGTGCGGCATGATCGCCGGCTGGCTGATCACCAAGGGCATTGTGCTGCCGATGTTCGGCATCGCCATCTTTCCCAGCGTCTGGGTGATTGTGCCGCTGGTGCTGCTGGTCGGCGGGCTGGTCGGCGCGGCCAACGGCTGGATCATTACCCGCTACAACGTCGCGCCCTTTATCTGCACGCTCGGCACCATGTATATCCTGCGCGGCGCGGCGATGCTCACCTCGGGGGGCGAAACCTTCCCCGGCCTGCAGGGCAATCCGCTGCTCGGCAATACCGGCTTCGACCGCATCGGCGCCGGATCGCTGCTCGGCCTGCCGTACGCCATCTGGATGATGATCGTGCTGGCGCTGGCGATCGCCTATATCGCCCGACGCCTGCCGTTCGGCCGTCAGGTCTACGCCATCGGCGACAACGAGCGCGCCGCGGAGCTCTCCGGCGTCAAGGTGAAGCAGGTGAAAATCTGGGTCTATACGCTCTCCGGCTTCTGCGCGGCGATAGCGGGCATCGTGGTGTCATCGCAGCTGGTCGCCAGCCATCCGGCCAACGGCACCTCGTTTGAGATGAACGCCATTGCGGCGGTGGTGCTGGGCGGCACCTCGCTGGCGGGCGGACGCGGCACTATTCTCGGCACGCTGGTCGGCGCCTTTGTTATCGGCTTTCTCGCCGACGGCCTGATCATGATGGGGGTCAGCGAATTCTGGCAGATGGTGATCAAGGGCATCGTGATTATCATCGCCGTCATCATCGACCAGATGCAAAACCGCATGCAGCAGAAAGCGGCGGTGGTGGCGCAGAAGGCGCTGATCGAGGAGGGCGCAGAGGCAAAAGGTTAATCGGTGGCGGTGCAGGCTGGTGGTTTTGCTGCACCCCTTTTTTTACCCGTTGTGAATATATATTCGTATATGATTTTTAATTCAGAGGTGATGTATGAATCCTTTCAAACTTCCGGTGGACGAACTGCAGCGTAAGGCGCGCGCCGTGCGCCGCCGCATTATTCAGCTTAACGCAGGCAGCCCGGCCGGCGGCCATACCGGCGCGGACCTGTCACAGGCGGATATTCTGACCGCGCTTTATTTCCGCATTCTTAACTGCGCGCCGGATCGCACCGACGACCCCCAGCGTGACATCTATATCCAGTCCAAAGGGCATGCGGTTGGCGGCTACTACTGCGTGCTGGCGGAGGCGGGCTATTTTCCGGTCGACTGGCTGCCTACCTATCAGCATGCTGATTCGCATCTGCCGGGCCATCCGGTGCGGCAGAAAACACCGGGCGTGGAGCTGAATACCGGCGCGCTCGGCCACGGCCTGCCGGTAGCGGTAGGGCTGGCGCTGGCGGCGAAAAAGGATGGCAGCAAGCGGCGCATCTTCGTGGTGACCGGCGACGGCGAGCTGGCGGAGGGTAGCAACTGGGAGGCGGCGCTGGTCGCGGCGCACTACGGCCTCGACAACCTGATCATCATCAACGACAAGAACAAGCTGCAGCTGGCGGGCGCGACGCGCGACATCATGAACACCGACCCGCTGCCGGAGAAATGGCGCGCCTTTGGCCTGGAGGTGACGGAGTGCAACGGCAACGACATGGCGCAGGTGGTCGAGACCATTGAAAGCCTGCCGCAGAACGGTAAGCCGCAGGTCATCGTGGCGCATACCGAAAAAGGCTATGGCGTCTCGTTTATTCAGAGTAAAGCGGAGTGGCATCACCGCGTGCCGAAAGGCGAAGAGATCGAACTGGCACTGGAGGAACTGAAAGATGAGTAATGCACAACATTTAGCCAGCGTGATGGTTACCGCCTTTATCGACGCGGTAAATCGCGGCGTCGATCTGGTGCCGGTGGTGGCGGACTCTACCTCAACCGCGAAAATCGCGCCTTTTATTAAAGCCTTTCCCGACCGGCTGGTGAACGTCGGCATCGCCGAGCAGACGCTGGTCGGCACCGCCGCCGGGCTGGCGCTGGGCGGCAAGATCGCCGTGACCTGCAACGCCGCACCTTTCCTGGTATCGCGCGCCAACGAGCAGGTCAAGGTCGACGTCTGCTACAACAACACTAACGTGAAGCTGTTCGGCCTGAATGCCGGCGCCAGCTATGGCCCGCTCGCCAGCACCCATCACAGCATCGATGATATCGCGGTGATGCGCGGCTTTGGCAACATCGAAATTTACGCGCCCGCCTGTCCGCTGGAGTGCCGCCAGATCATCGACTACGCGCTTGAGCATGTCGGCCCGGTCTATATCCGCCTCGACGGCAAAGATCTGCCGCAGCTGCACGGCGACGATTACCGCTTCGAGCCGGGTAGAATCGACCAGCTGCGCGAAGGCAAGGATATCGCGCTGGTGGCGATGGGCTCGACGGTGCATGAGATTGTTCACGCGGCGGAGCAACTGGCTGAGAAAGGGATCTCGGCGGGTGTGATCAGCGTTCCATCCATTCGACCCTGCGATACCCAACAGCTGCGCAACCTGCTAAATCATTATCCAGCCGCGATCAGCGTAGAAGAGCATAACGTTAACGGCGGCGTCGGCAGCCTGGTGGCCGAGGTGCTGGCGGAAGGGGGCTGCGCTATACCGCTGCTGCGCCTGGGCATTCCAGATGGCCAGTACGCCATTGCGGGCGATCGCGCCTCCACGCGGGCGCATCACGGCATCGACGCCGCGAGCATTGTTAACAGCGCAGTGCGCATTTGCGCGGGAGCCTGACTATGGAAGACGCCCTTATTCTGGCGATTGACGAAGGCACTACCAATGCCAAGGCGATCGCCGTCAATCGCGAGGGCCGCGTCGTGGCGCGCGGCAGCCAGCCGCTGTCGCTGTCGCATCCGCAGCCGGGGCTGGCGGAGCAGGACGCGCTGGCTATCTGGCAGGCGGTGAAACAGGCGGTGACCGACTGCCTGGCCCAGTGCGGCGGCGCGCCGGTAGCGGCGGTGGCGATCAGCAACCAGCGCGAGTCGGTGCTGATCTGGCAGCGGCGCGACGGCAAGCCGCTCACGCCGCTGGTGAGCTGGCAGGATCGCCGCTCGGAAGCCTTCTGCCGCGATCTGCGTGCCGCAGGCAACGCCTCGCGCATCACCGGACTAACCGGCCTGGCGGTGGACCCGATGTTCCCGGCGGCGAAGCTCACCGGCATGCTGGCGGCGATCCCGGACGGCGCGGCGCGCGCGGCGGCGGGCGAGCTCTGCATCGGCACGGTCGATAGCTGGCTCGCCTGGCAGCTCAGCGCGGGCGAGGTGTTCGTTACCGATCACGCCAACGCCGCGCGCACCCAGCTTTATAGTCTGCACAGCGGCGGCTGGGACGATGAGCTGCTGCGTCTGTTTCAGCTGCCGCGCGCCGCCCTGCCGACTATCGTGCCGTCGGCCAGCGCGCAGGGCGCGGTGGCGATTGCCGATATTCCCGGTCTCGCGCCGGGCACGCCGATTCTGGCGCGCATCGGCGATTCCCATGCGGCGCTGCAGGCGCAGCGGCGCGGCGACGAAGAGGTGGTGAAGGCGACCTACGGCACCGGCTCTTCGCTGATGATGTCGATGGCGACGCCGCTGCTGACCGATAACGGCCTGAGCACCACCGTTGCCTGGCACGATGGCGCGCTGCGCTTCGCCTTCGAGGGGAATATTACCCATACCGGCTCCGGCGCGGCCTGGCTGGGCAAGATGCTCGGCATTCAGGACCCGCGCGAGCTGACCGCGCTGGCGCGCACCAGCGACGGCAATCAGGGCATCTATTTTATCCCGGCGCTCTCCGGGCTGGGCGCGCCCTGGTGGGATTTGCGCGCGCGCGGCATGGTGTGCGGCCTGACCGACGCCGCCACGCCTGCGGTGCTGGCGCGCGTGGCGCTGGAGTCGATCGTGTTTCAGATCGCGGACGTCTTTTTCGCCATGGAGCAGGCGAGCGGCCAGCGGCTGTCGGCGCTCTGCGTGGACGGCAGCGCCACCGCTAACGACTGGCTGATGCAGCTGCAGGCGGACGTGCTGCAGCGCCCGCTGCTGCGCGCGCCCACGGCGGAGGTTTCCGCGCTCGGCGCGGCGCTGCTGGCGGGCAAGGTGCTGGGCTGGTGGCAGCAGGGCGACGAGATGCAGGCGCTACAGGGCGGCACGCGCGTCGAGCCGCGCAGCGAGCAGGCGCAGGCGATGCGGCAAAATTATCAGGGCTGGATAGAGGCGGTGGCGCGCTGCCGGTTTCAGCCGGCATGAATGTTAGTAGATGTATTAAATGAGTTCTTCAACAAGGTGGGGACGTGGGTGACAAGGCCCGATCGCAAAGACGCAAAAAGCGTCATCCCTGACAGCTCGTCCCGCGCGCTTACGCCCCTCATCCCTGAGGGGCGCCCGTCACCGGGCCAACGCGTTGCGTTGTTCAAAAACGCTCCCGGCGTTTTTGTCCTTGTCGCGGGACGCTTTGCTCTTCGGTCCATGTCACCCACGTTTTGAGTTTATTAGCCGCCTGAAAAAGCATGGCATGACAATTTAGAAACTGGGCTTCCAAACAGCCGCGCCATAGCCAATGGGAAAGGGCGTTTCGCCCGAAGAGCAAAGCGTCGCGGGCCAGGGATGGCCCGCGACGAGGCGCAGGGATGCTTTATGCCGTCTTTGCGATCGGGCGAAACGCCCTTAACCTGGCACGGGCTCCCACGCAGCGAGCTAAAGGTTAGCGAATGTGCGGTTTTGAGAAATCAGGCGCGGCGCGCCTCTCGCTCATCGTTCTCCGCGCGCAGCATCTCCACCGGCGGAATGCGGCCGCCGCTGAACTCGACCTGACGGATCGGGAAGGCGAAGCGGATATCGCGCTGCTCCAGCGCCGCCATCAGCTGCAGGTTTATCTCCTGCTGAATATCCATATATTTGTTGTAGTCGGCGTCGAGCACATAGTAAACCACCTCGAAGGTCAGCTTCGAATCCTCAAACGCGAAAAAATGCGCGCGGTCGAAGCGGGTCAGCTCAACGCCCTGAATAATCGACTTCACCAAATTGCTTACCTCGCGCACCTGCGCTGACGGCGTGCCGTAGCTCAGGCCGAAGCGAAACACGATGCGCCGCTGCTGCATACGCTTGTAGTTGTGAATCGTCTGCTGCAGCAAAATGGTATTGGAACAGACAATCTGCTCGCCGCTCAGGCTGCGCAGGCGCGTCGTCTTCAGGCCGATATGCTCGATAGAGCCGGCGATATCGCCGAACACGATAAAATCGCCGTGCTCAAAAGGCTTATCGAAGCCAATCGCCAGCGAGGCGAAAACGTCGCTCAGCACCGTCTGAATCGCCAGCGCAATCGCGATGCCCCCAACGCCGAGACTCGCCACCAGCGCGGTAATATTGATGCCCATATTCGACAGAATGGCGAGCAGCATCATCACCCACACCACCACGCGCAGCAGAATGCCGAGGATCACCGTGGTCACCGGATTGCGCACGTGCACCGGATCGCGCAGCAGATTATGCAGCCACAGCCGAATGCCGCAGTCGATCCACATGGCGAACTGCACGGCCAGCGCGAGGAACCAGCCGTGAGAAATAAAGCCGTCCCAGCTGGCGGGCACGTCGATGAAGCGCACGGCGATCAGCAGCGAAAAAATTAGCAGCAGCAGCTGGCTGGTGCTGCGCAGGATCTCCACCAGAATAGAAGTAACGCGTACGTGGTGCTGCTCGCTGTAGCGCGCAATGCGGCCGGAGATAAAGCGGATGGCGCTGCGCAGCAGCCAGTAGATCACCAGCGTGCCCGCCACCACGATAGCGCTGTTGATCCAGAAGGTTTGATTAAGAAAAAGACGTTGAAAATAGCCAGATGAAAGCCAGTTTTCCATTGGGGAGTTTCTCCTTGCTGGGAGCCGGTTTAAAAAAGAGAGCAAGGAGAAGCATAGCCTGGATGCGCCAGCAGGCAGCGCAAATCACTGAATAATTACTGAAATCGATTTGCCTTGTCGCGCGCCAGGCGCTCAAGGGCGAAAATAACCTGCTGAAGCTGACGCTCCTGCAGCGGCTCGATGGCGGTAAAACGGAAGCTGAGGCGCGGGGTAACGCGCGTTTCGTTTTTGCTGGTCACGACGCTGCGCTCGCCGATATGCAGCAGCTGCGCGCCCACTTCAAACTGGCCATATTCTCCCAGCTCGACGTGCAGCTTTTTAAACCTGTCGCCGCTGCTCAGCCCGTCCGGCAGCGCTTCGTCCACCAGTACGCCGATGCCGCCCAGCGACAGATCCTGCAGGCGGAAACGCACCTTCTGGCCATTAGGCCACTCGCTGTGGCAGTAAAAGGTCGGCTCCAGCGGCACGGAGATACGGAAAAACTCGCGGCGCTGGATCTGCCACAGCAGATCGGGCAGCGGGGCGCTAAAGGCCGGCAGACCTTCGAAGGTGGTTCTCTCCAGCGCGGCCAGGCTGAACTCTATCTTGGCGCCGTAGGTTTCCGCGAAAATGTTCACCTCATCGCAGGAAAGGGCGTACTCGTTGTCGAGATTGTTGCTGCCGAGGTCGAAAATAATGCGCTCTTCATCGGCACCCAGCATGCGGCTGATAAACTGACCGCGTGAAAAAGTGACCATTAAGGGCGTCTGAAAACGTAGCAAATCTTTTATCACGCCCAGAACCGCCAGCGTGCCACGTTTGAGATACTGTTCTTTATCGGCTTCTTTCACTTACTGGCTCCCAAAGAGGGCTGATTTGCGGTTATCCGCTGCTTTATTCTTTCCCGATTATCGGCGACCGGTGCGGAAGCTTTAGGTTTTTAAGTCAATTTTTTGTCGCTGTTTATCCTGCATTAGGGATTTTACGGTCTATACTTCCCTCTGTAATTCTCCTGATTAATCAGGCGGTCACAACCTAAACAAAAAGGAAGGAGTAGTAGATGGGTATCATTTCATGGATCATCTTTGGTTTAATCGCCGGTATTCTCGCTAAATGGATCATGCCGGGTCGAGACGGCGGCGGTTTTATCGTAACCGTTATTCTGGGTATCATCGGTGCGGTAGTCGGCGGCTGGATCAGTACGCTGTTTGGCTTTGGTCGCGTAGACGGCTTTAACTTCGGCAGCTTTGTGGTTGCGGTCATCGGCGCCCTGGTCGTGCTGTTTATCTACCGTAAAGTCCGTAGCTAAGACGCATAGCGTAAGAACTGCAGCGGGACGGCCTGGCCGTCCCGTTTTACTTTTCCCGTTAGAAATCGTATCCCACCGACACCAGCAGCGAACGCTCCGCGCCCCAGTAGCAGTAGCCCGTGCCGTAACAGGCCGCCACATAGTGACGATCGGTCAGATTATTCGCGTTGACCTGCAGCCATGCGCCGCGCAGCGCGCTGTTCCAGACGCCGAGATCGGCGCGCACCGAGGCGTCGAACAGGGTAGTCGACGGCACGCGTCGGCTGTTCTCATTATCCGCCCACTGCTTGCCGATATAGCGCACGCCCGCGCCCGCGCTAATGCCAGCGTCGAACTGATAGTGCCCCCACAGCGACGCTATGCTGTTCGGCGTCACGTAGGGTGTATGGCCGTCATTGCCGTCAACCGTCTCTTTATAGCGCAGGTGGTTAAGGGTATAGCCCGCCACCGTGCTCAGGCGCGGCGTTAGCTGATTGCGCGCCTCCAGCTCGATGCCCTGCGAATGCACTTTGCCGGTCGGCGTATAGGTGGAATCGACGATATTGCGCGTGGCGACATCTTTCTGCGTCAGATCGTAGAGCGCCAGCGTATAGAGATCGCGCGTGCCTGCCGGCTGATATTTTATGCCCGTCTCATATTGTTCCGAGGTGGTCGGCTGCAGCAGATTGCCGTCGCTGCCGGTCAGCGCGGTCGGCGTAATTGCCTGGCTGTAGCTCACATAGGGCGAGACGCCGTTGTCGAAGGCGTAGAGCAGCGCCGCGCGCCCGCTGACGTGGTCGTCCTGCCGACGCGCCGTACCGCTGTTGTCGGCGACGATGCGGTCGTAGCGGCCGGAGAGATCGAGATGCCAGCGGTCCCACGTCATTTCATCCTGCAGGTAGAGGCCGGTCTGATAGTAGCGGCGCGTCTCGCGCGTCCAGCTGTAGTCCGGCATCGGCCCGAGCGCCGCGCCGGTATCGGCGTTGAGCGCGCTGGCCTCGCCGCCCGCGTCGCTTAAATCGTTCTTATAACGGTGATACTCCGCGCCGATCGACAGGCGATGCGCCAGTTCGCCGGTGTCGAACTCCGCCGTGACGCGGTTATCCGTCGCCCAGGCGGAAAGCGACGAGCGCTCGCCGGAGTAGTAGCGGTTAAGAATAGCGCTGTCGGGGGCCTGCCAGCCGATCTGATAAACCTGGTCGAGATCGACGTTGGAGTGGCTGTAGCTGCCGGTCGAGGAAAACGACCAGACGTCGCTAAAGCGGTGCCGGAAATCATAGCTGTAGATCTGCTCGCGCCGCTTGAACTGGTCAAGGGAGGGATCGCCGTCGTAAAAACCGGTGCTGAGCTTCGCGCCGTTGTGGGCGCTCAGCGCGCCGTCGCCCGGCACCGAGCCGTGATAGCCGCCTGACGGATCTTTTTGCAGATAGGCGCGCAGCAGCAGCTGCGTATCTTCCGTGGGCTGCCACATCAGCTGCGGCATCAGCGCGTACTTCTCCTCGCGCGTGTGGTCATACTGGGTATCGCTGCTGCGCGTCATGCCGGTGAGGCGAAACGCCCACGCGTTGTTGATGGCGTTGGTGTAGTCGAACGCCGCGCCGCGCGTATCCTGCGTGCCCGCCGTCAGCCGGAAGTGGCCCGCTTCGCTGAACTGCGGACGGCGCGTGGTCTGGTTTACCAGCCCGCCCGGCACCGTCTGGCCGTAAAGCGCGGATGAGGGCCCCTTAATCACGTCGACGCGCTCCAGAAACCAGGGATCGACCTGCAAAACGTTATAGCTGCCGCCGTCGCTCATCAGGCGCAGGCCGTCGAGGAAGGTATTATCTACGTCGCCGCCGTGGAAGCCGCGCAGCGAAACGGTGTCGTAGCGCGTCGCCGCGCCGCCGAAGTTAGTGAAAACCCCTGGCGTATAGTTCAGCACCTGATTGAGATCGATCGCGCCCTGATCGTCAATCTGCTGGCGGGTAATCACTGATACCGACTGCGGCGTCGTCACCAGCGGACGATCGCTTTTGGTGGCGCCCGCGCTGGTGGTGGCCAGATAACCCTGAGTTGGGCCGTCGGCGCTCTCCTGCGGCGCGGCGGTCACCGTTAGCGTGTCGGCCGCCAGGCTGGCGGCGGGCAGAGCGATCGCCAGCGCGCACAGCAGCGCGCAGCGGTGAGGGGGAAACGGCAGCGTCATATCCTGTCCTTGTTCGGTCCGCCATCGGCAGGCGGCACATGTATGATAAAGATTCTCAAAATCATAGTGAGAATTATTATCAATATGTGAAAAATGTTTCAAGGTTTGTTGAACAGCAGAAGAAAAAAAGAAAGCGAAGGGCCGATAGCGGCTGGCCCTTCGCCTGGGGGAAGGTTACTTCGCCGTCGCTGCGGGCTGAGGAATATCCTGCGCGCTGTTGCAGGTTTTCTCTTTCGGGCAGTACTTATCGAGCAGCATCAGCGTCACGCCGTTGGTCCAGCCGAAGCCGTCCTGCAGCGGATATTCGCCGCCGCCGCCCCCGCCGAGGTTCGGCCCGTCGACCACATACTTCTCGACCAGCTTATGCTCTTTGTCGTAGGTGCTCTGGACGTTCTGCAGGAAGCGCATGCCGACCTGCTGCGCCAGCTGCGGCTTGTTGTAGTGCTCCAGACCTTCTACCGCCACCCACTGCAGCGGCGCCCAGCCGTTAGGCGCGTCCCACTGCTGGCCGTTGTTCACCGTGGTGGTGAGCAGACCGCCCGCTTTCAGCAGCTGTTTCTCTACCGCCGAGGCGGTGCGATCGGCCTGCCTGTCGCTGGCCAGCTGCATATAGAGCGGGAAGAGCGCTGCGGCGGTCAGCTGCGGGCTGGCCTGGCGCGTTTTGCTGTCGTAGTCGGCGTACCACCCCTGTTTCTCATCCCACAGATAGCGGTTCACCGCCGCCTGGCGCTTCTCCGCCAGATCGGCGAACTGCTGCGCCTTATCCTGCTGCTTATCGAGGCGATAGGCTTTGGCCAGCGTCTGTTCCAGATGGAACATCAGGCTGTTGAGATCGACAGGCGCCAGCTGCGTGGTGCGGATCGAGGCGAGATTATGCGCGTCGCTGAACCAGCGCGAGCTGAAATCCCAGCCGGACGCGGCGCCGGCGCGCAGATCGCGGTAAAGTTCTCCTTTGTCACGCTGCGGCGCTTTTTTCGCGGTATTGACGTCATCCAGCCAGGATTCGGTGCGCGGCGCGTCGCGGGCGTCCCAGTAGCGGTTTAGCACGGTGCCGTCCGCCAGCTTAATGACGCGCTTGCTCGCCTGACCGGCGGCGACGCTGGCGCTGTCCGCCATCCAGTAGTCATACTCTTTCTGCAGCTGCGGCAGATATTTGGTGTAGGCCGCGTCGCCCTCGTGCGTCGCCAGCAGATCGACCATCAGGCTAAAAAACGGTGGCTGCGAGCGGCTGAGGTAGTAGCTGCGGTTGCCGTTGGGAATGTGGCCGTAGGTGTCCAGCTCCCACGCGAAGTTATCCACCATATCCTGCACGCGATCCCAGTGGCCGCTCTCGGCCAGGCCGAGCATGGTGAAATAGCTGTCCCAGTAGTAGACCTCGCGGAAGCGACCGCCCGGCACCACGTAAGGCTTCGGCAGCGGCAGCAGCGAATCGTAGCGGCCGGCGCTTTTGGCGGTGCGCGTCAGCACCGGCCACAGGCCGTCGATATGCGCGCGCAGGCTCTGTCCGGCGGGCGGCACATATTTTTCGCCTGCGGCGGGCAGGGTAAAGTTACTGTCGACGAAGCGCTTAAGGTCGAAATTGCGCTGATTTTTCTGCATCTGCCAGTCAGCCAGAATCGACGCGGGATCAAACTTGGGCACCGCGTCGGCAAAGGTTTTCTGGTCGGGATAGAACTGCGCCTGCTGCACCGCGTTAAACAATGGGCCTAGCCGAACGTCCGGCGGCTGCGGCTGGCTGCTGAGCATACGTGAGTTATCGTCTGCGTGCGCCGTCAGCGCAGGCAGACCCAGCAGCAGAGTCAGCAGCACTGGCACGACTCCCTGACGCCCGACAGGCGCGGTTACGACAGTTTTCTTCATCGGTTTTTCTCCTTGTCCGAAAGGCGGCCGCGCGTAACGCATTGACCACTCGAACAACTTTAGTCGCAATCTGGCGACGTGGCGCGCTGACGATGCGGAAATGTGAAGCAGGCCAGGAGAGAGTCCGCCGGCAGGGCGGTGGTTTTTACTTGCCCTCATGCCGCTTTTGCCGGAGGCTGAGGGCAAAAAACCGAGGATTAAAATGGATATTATCTGGTATCACCCGACGCAGGACGGCGAGACCTGGCTGGCGGGCATGCGGCGGCGTTTGCCGCAGGCGCGGGTGCGGCGCTGGCAGCCCGGCGACGACGGGCCGGCCGATTACGCTATTCTCTGGCAGCCGCCGCGCGAGATGCTGGCGCGCCGCGCCGGGCTGCGGGGCGTGTTTGTGATGGGCGCCGGGGTTGACGATATTCTTGCCCGGCTGGCGCGCTATCCCGATATGCTGCCGCCAGCGGTGCCGCTGGTGCGCCTGGAAGATAGCGGCATGGCGCGGCAGATGCAGGAGTATGCGCTCTACTGCGTGCTCGGCTGGTTCCGCCGCTTCGACGACTATGCCAGACAGCAGCAGCAGGCGCAGTGGCAGCCTTTGCCGCCGACGGCGCGCGAGACGTTCAGCGTCGGCGTGCTCGGCGCGGGCGTGCTGGGGCTGCGCGTTATCGAGACGCTCAAACCCTGGGGCTTTCCGCTGCGCGTCTGGAGCCGAACGCCGAAGCGCATCCCCGGCGTCGAGAGCTTTGCCGGACGCGAAAGCCTTAACGACTTTCTGCGCGGCGCGCAGGTGGCGATCAATCTGCTGCCCACCACGCCGGAAACCCTCAACCTGTTTGACGCGCGCACCCTGAGCCAGCTGCCGCCGCACGCCTGTTTCCTTAATTTGGCGCGCGGCGCGCAGGTGGTAGAGGCGGATCTGCTGGCGGCGCTGGAGAGCGGACGGTTGCGCGCCGCCGCGCTCGACGTGTTCCAGCAGGAGCCGCTGCCGCAGGAGCATCCGCTGTGGCGTCATCCGCGCGTCACCGTAACGCCGCATATTGCGGCATTGACCCTGACGGATGAGGCGATGGACGCCATTACGCGCGGCATCGGCGCCATCGAGGCGGGCGAACGGCCTTCGGGCTGCGTCGATCGCCTGCGCGGCTATTGAATTCCGGTTAACGTATTGGCCGTCCGGGCGGGCGGCAGAAAGGAGAAAATAATGTATCCCGTTGATTTACATATGCATACCGTTGCCAGTACCCATGCCTACAGCACGCTGCACGACTACGTCGCGCAGGCGAAACGCAACGGCATCAGGCTGTTCGCCATTACCGATCACGGCCCCGATATGGCCGACGCGCCGCACTACTGGCACTTCGTCAATATGAAAATCTGGCCGCGCGTGATCGACGGCGTCGGCATTTTGCGCGGCATCGAGGCCAATATTAAGAATCAGCAGGGCGAAATCGACTGCTCCGGCCCGATGCTTGGCTCGCTGGATCTGATTATCGCCGGTTTTCACGATCCGGTTTACGCGCCGCGCGACAAGAGCCATCACACCGATGCGATGATCGCTACCATGGCGAACGGCGTGGCGCATATCATCAGCCATCCGGGCAACCCGAAGTTTCCGATCGATATCCGCGCCGTCGCCGAAGCGGCCGCCCACTACAACGTGGCGCTGGAGATCAATAACTCCTCTTTTACCACCTCGCGTCCCGGCAGCGAGCCGAACTGCCGCGCCATCGCCGAAGCGGTGCGCGACGCCGGCGGAAAACTGGCCTTTGGCTCCGATTCCCACACCGCGTTTACGCTGGGCGACTTTGAGCACTGCCTGCGCATCACGCGCGCAGTGGATTTTCCTGAGGATCGCGTGTTAAATGTCACGCCGCGCCGCCTGCTCGATTTTCTTGAGCAGCGTACCGGCAAGCAGATTGCCGAACTGGCGGATTTCTAACCCTTTTGCCTCTGGAATAGTGCATGAACGAGTTTTCCATTCTTTGCCGCGTAATCGGCTCCCTGTTTAACCGTCAGCCGCAGGACCCGCTGCTGGTGCCGCTGTTTACGCTGCTGCGCGAGGGCAAACTTGGCGCGCAGTGGCCGCTGGAGCAGGATGAACTGCTGCAGCGCCTGCAGCAGAACAGCGATCCGCAGGCGCTGGCCGCGGATTACAATGCGCTGTTCGTCGGCCCCGACTGTAAAGTGCCGCCTTACGCCTCACAGTGGCCGGATGGCAAGCCGGAGCCGGAGGTGCGCGCCTTTCTCGCCTCGCGCGGCATGCCGCTCAGCGACGCGCCCGCCGACCACTTCGGCGTGCTGATGCTGGCGGCCTCCTGGCTGGAAGATCAATCGGCGGAAGATGAGAGCGCGGCGCAGTGCGCTCTGTTCGACAGCTATCTGCTGCCCTGGTGCGGCGCCTTTCTCGGCAAGGTCGAGGCGCACGCCACCACCGCCTTTTACCGCACGCTGGCGATGCTCAGCCGCGAGGCGATTCAGGCGATGTGGGATGAGCTAAACGAGGCCGCCGACGACGGCGACGAAGCGTAACGCCGCGCCTGTTTACCAGCGCGCCGGGTGCGAGCCCGGCTCGCAGCCCGGCGTGGCGCAGAGCTGCGGCGTGCCGGGCAGCCGCGCGGCGGCGCGCAGCCGTTCGCCGATGCCCCAGGGCGTCAGCTCAACGGTCGGCAGCGTGTCGTGCGCATGCGCTTTAATACCCGCTGACAGAGCCGCGTCCCGGCTGGGATGCTGCTGCAGCAGCAGGGCGGTGCGCGCCAGCGACAGCCGCGCCTCCACGCCGTAGCCGGTAGCGTGGCGCTGGCGCAGCCCCTCCAGCGCCGCGGCGGCCATCAGATAGCCGGTGGCGTGATCGAGCGCCTGTACCGGCAGCGGCGTCGGCTTTTCGCTTTGCGACCAGCGCATGCCGCTCTCTGCGATGCCGCACGCCATCTGCACCAGACTGTCGAAGCCGCGGCGGTTGCGCCACGGGCCGTGCCAGCCCCAGGCGTTCAGGCTAACGTCCACCAGACCCGGCGCCAGCCGGGCGCGCGTCTCCGCGTCGAACCCCAGCTGTTCCAGCGCGTCGGCGCGATAGCCGTGCACCAGCACGTCCGCCTGCCGCAGCAGCTCGCGCAGCGTCTCGCGGCCCGCCGCCGTTTTAAAGTCGACCACGGCGCGCCGTTTGCCGCAGGCGATCTCTTCATCCAGCGTCGGCTCACGCCAGCCGGGCGGATCGAGACGCAGCACCTGCGCGCCGAGGCTGGCGAGAAAGCGGGTCGCCACCGGCCCGGCGATGATGCGGGTCAGATCCAGCACCCGAACGCCGAGCAGCGGCCGCGCGGCAGGCATCGGCCAGCTGCGCGCGGGCGCGGCGGTGCCCCGTCGCCAGGCGATCAGCGGCTCTTCGCGTACCGCCTGACCCTGCGGATGCTGCTGCCACGCTTGTTCGCTGCGCATCTTTGCGGCGCAGCCGCCCGCGTCAACCACCGCCTGCTCCAGCGCGTCAGCCTGCCCGCGCGCCACCTGCCGCGCCAGCGCGTCGCGGTCGGAGTGCTGGCCCAGCACGCGCTCCATTGCCGCGCGATGCTGCGGCGCATTGGTGTGCAGGCGGATCCAGCCGTCGGCGCTGCGGTAGTCGCCGGCAAAGGCGTCCCACATCGCGGGCGCGGGGCGATTGCGGGGAAAGAAGCTGGTCTGAAACCAGCGCGAGGCGAGGCGTACATTGACGCTCACCGGCTGGCGGACGCCGATGAAATCCGCCGTCGCCTGGGTCGCCAGCCCGATGCTGGCGGCCGCCAGCTCGCTGACGGCGAAAGCGGATGAGAAGGTCGCGGTATCAAGAAAGGTGGGCGGAGCGGTTGCGTCGCCAGGGCCACGCAATCCTTGCCACTGCTGCTGCCACAGCGACGCGGCAAGCTGATAATCCATAATCATTCTCCAGAAACGGTCGGTACCCAGAGCATAGCACCGCTTTTTCAGCGGCGGCGCAGACGCGGGAAGCGCGCGTGCATGCGCAGGCTGCGCAGATTGATGACCGCTATCGCCGTGCCGCACACCACCAGCGATGCGCCGATGATTTTAAAGCTGTTAAGGCTGTCGCCCAGCACCACGATGCCCATCAGCACCGACAGCACCGGCGTCAGCAGCGAGTAGGGCATGATCAGATTGACGTTGTACTTCTTCAGCAGCCCGTACCAGAGGGTATAGGCGACAATCGACGAGGCGAGCGCGCTGTAGAGAATGCCGAACCAGCCGCGCCATCCCGCCTGGCTCAGGGCGTAAAACTGGTGTGACTCCATCACAAAGCTCGACAGGCCGACGATGGGCACCGCCAGAAAAGCGATCCAGCCGGTCATGGTCAATGGCTTGATCGGCGGCGATTTTTTCACAATCAGGTTGCTGACTGCCCAGCCTGTGGCGCTGCAGAGCAGGATCGCCAGCACCCACCAGGCGGGAATCGTCGGGCTGCCGGAGAGCACCGCCACGCCGCACAGCGAGATGGCGATGCCCACCAGCTGGATGGCTCTCAGCCGCTCTTTCAGCACCGCCATTGCCAGCAGCATGGCGATCGGCGTGCCGAGCTGCACCACAATCGCGCCGGTGCCGGCGTCGGTATAGCGCATGCCGACGAACAGCAGCGAGAAGTGCATAAAGCCGAAGGTAAAGGCGAGCGCCAGCAGCCAGGGAAGCTGCTGGCGGGTGATGCGGCAGAAGGGGATCAGCACAATTGCCACCACCACAAAGCGCATCCATGTCAAAAACAGCGGCGGCAGCTCCAGCAGGCCCCACTTCACCGCTACGTTGTTGAACGCCCAGATAGAGACCACCATCAAAATCAGAAAAAAATGCCGCAGAGCCACAATCCCGTCCTTCGCTGTTATTTTTCGCCACGTCCTAATGATGGCACGAAGCGGTGAGACGCCGACAGGCAATGACAAATATTTTTCTGTTATGACAGCGGCATGAAAATCATAAGACAGGCCGCCGCTTTGCTGTCAGACTGATTCACCGAGACGCTCAACCCGCAGAGGATTCGGTTCGGTATGACATCTACTTCCACTTTGCCCCTTGCCCTGATTCAACTTGAAGTGCCGCCTGCCATCGTGGTGGAACGTATTGGCGAACAGCCGCGCTGGTTTATTGACGCGCTTGATCTGCAACCCGATGACTATCTCATTGTGCGTCCGCACCTTGGCGAGTCGCTGCCGCAGTTTGATCAGATCAGCGGCGCGATCCTGAGCGGATCCTGGGCGATGGTGACCGACCACGCCGAGTGGAGCGAGCGCAGCGCGGCGTGGGTGCGGGCGGCCATTGACGCTGCGCTGCCGCTGCTGGGCGTCTGCTACGGCCACCAGCTGATGGCCTACGCGCTAGGCGGCAAGGTAGCGGACAACCCCAACGGCTGGGAGCGTGGACTGCTGCCGCTGAGGTGCAAGGCGGCGATGCAGCGCGACGCGCTGCTCTCGGCGCTGCCGGAACGCTTTAGCGCCTGGCTGTCGCACCGCCAGTCGGTGATTAGCCCGCCGCCGCAGGCGCAGGTGCTGGCGAGCTCGGAGAAAGATCCCTGTCAGATCCTGCGCTACTCGCCGCAGGCGCTGTCGGTGCAGTTTCACCCGGAATTTTCACGCCATATTATGAGCGCCTGCCTGCCGCCGGACGTCAGCGATAGCGTCGCGGATGCGGATATCGAAGGCGCGGACTGGGCGCGGCAGCTGCTGACGGCGTTCTGGCAGCAGACGCGCCCGCAGGCGAGCCAGGCTCAGGGCACGTAGCTGCGCCGACAGCGATAAACCCAGGCGGGCGGCACGTTTTTTAGCACCCGCTGGCGCTGCCAGATAAAGTAGCGCGACAGATCGGGCTGGGTGATCGACGTATACTGAAACTGCACGAAAACCCCCTCCGGGCTAAGCGCCTCGAACGCGGCGCGCAAAATGTCGTCGCGCAGCGCCGGCGGCAGCGACAGCAGCGGCAGGCCGGAAAAGATCGCGTCATACTCGCCCGTTAAACAGGTTGCCGAGCAGTTGCGCACTCGCAGGCGTCTGTCCTCCAGCGCGCGCAGCTTATCCGCCAGCGGCGCGCTAATCTCAAACGCATCCAGCGTCGCCTGCGGCTGCATGCGCGCCAGCAGATGATGCGTCAGCACGCCGTCCCCTGCGCCGAGCTCGGCGACGCGCAGCGTCCTGTCCCAGCAGACGCCGTCGCTCATGGCGCGGCACAGCGTCGCCGACGAAGGCGTAATGCTGCCCATCTTGCGCGGATGACGAATGAACTGATGAATAAAGTCTGCTTTTGCGCGCATTTGGGTTAAGGCCGAAGCCAGCATGTCACTCTCTCCTCTGTTAAACCTTCTCTGTTGACCCTGTTATGGCTCCATGTTTCGCTTTTTTTCCGCGCCCTGGCCTATTCTCAGAATTATCCGTGCGCCCGGGCAGCGCGCTTTTCCTCTGCGGCGGTCACAGTTTCCGACTGCAACATCTGACAGGCTGAGTTTGTTCATTCATTGTTAACAACAAGTTTCATTGTTGTTTAAATCCCAGCCATGTTAAGGAGATTCACCATGCGTTACGCCTCTCCCGGGGAACAGGGTTCTCTGATTCAGCTGCAGAAAACCTACGGCAATTTTATTAACGGCGAATTCGTGACGCCGGTGAACGGCAACTACTTCACCAATACCTCGCCGGTTGATGGTTCGGTAGCGGGGGAGTTCCCGCGTTCGGACAAGGCGGATGTCGATAATGCCGTTGCCGCCGCGCACGCCGCCGCCGAAGCCTGGGGCAAAACCTCGCCGCAGCAGCGGTCGCTGGCGCTGCTCAGGATCGCCGATCGGCTCGAGCAACATCTGGAATATATGGCGGTGAACGAAACCTGGGATAACGGCAAGCCGGTGCGCGAAACCCTGGCCGCGGATATGCCGCTGGCGGTGGATCACTTCCGCTATTTCGCCGGCTGCGTGCGGGCGCAGGAGGGCACTGCCGCCGAGATCGACGAGTTTACCGCCGCCTACCATTTCCATGAGCCGCTCGGCGTGGTGGCGCAAATTATTCCCTGGAACTTCCCGCTGCTGATGGCGGCGTGGAAGCTGGCCCCGGCGCTGGGCGCGGGCAACTGCGTGGTGCTGAAGCCGGCCGAACAGACGCCGCTAAGCATTACGCTGTTTGTCGAGCTAATTAAAGACCTGCTGCCGCCCGGGGTGCTGAACGTGGTGCACGGCTACGGCAAAGAGGCGGGCGAGGCGCTGGCCTCTCATCCCGACATCGCGAAAGTCGCCTTTACCGGCTCCACGGCGACCGGCGGCCATATTCTCGAGCTGGCGGCGAAGAGCATGATCCCCTCAACCGTCGAGCTGGGCGGCAAATCGCCGAACATCTTCTTCGAAGATATCATGCAGGCGGAAGAGAGCTTTATTGAGAAAGCCGCCGAAGGGGTGGTGCTCGGCTTCCTGAATCAGGGCGAGGTGTGCACCTGTCCGTCGCGCGCGCTGGTGCAGGAGTCGATCTACGAACCCTTTATGGCGGCGGTGATGAAGCGCATCAAAACCATTAAGCGCGGCGATCCGATGGACAGCGAAACCATGGTCGGCGCGCAGGCGTCGCAGCAGCAGTTCGACAAGATCCTCTCCTATCTGGAGATCGCTCGTCAGGAGGGCGCGGAGGTGCTGACCGGCGGCGGCGTAGAGAGGCTGGAAGGCTCGCTCGCCAGCGGCTACTACATTCAGCCGACGCTGCTGAAGGGCGACAACAGCATGCGCGTGTTTCAGGAGGAGATTTTCGGGCCGGTAGTGGGCATTACCACCTTTAAGGATGAGGCGGAGGCGATCGCCATCGCCAACGACTCAATTTACGGGCTGGGCGCCGGCGTCTGGACGCGCGATATCAACCGCGCCTACCGCGTTGGTCGCGCCATCAAGGCGGGGCGCGTCTGGACCAACTGCTATCACCTCTATCCGGCGCACGCCGCCTTTGGCGGCTATAAAAAATCGGGCATCGGACGCGAGACGCACAAGATGATGCTGGACCACTATCAGCAGACCAAAAACCTGCTGGTGAGCTACAGCGTACAGCCGCTCGGTTTCTTCTGATTTCACGCTCTGCGGCGCGCTGCTCTCTGGGCAACGCGCCGTTTTTGTTTCATATTTATCCCAGCGCATTTCGCGTTTTTTCGACCCATTGTTATCTGTCATCACCCTGTAAGATGGCTATGGCATGGTCAGGACAGTGGGGCCTGAGTCTGAACAGAATAAGGAATGTTGATGAACGAATTGTATAACGTGCTGGCTGAACATGACGAGGTGCTGGACGGCGTGGAGTACAGCATCATTGCGGTTAACCTGCCGGTCTCGCTGCGCGATGGCGATGTCGCCGCTCCACTGCGGGCGGGAGAAGCGAGCGATGCGGCGGAAGTGCCGCGTTTCTGGTAAAGATAGTTTGCTGTAAGGGCGCCTTTGGCCGTTGCGCAGACGCGGGCGGCAGGGTCTGATCGCAAAGTCGCTCAAGGCATCCCTGCTCGCTCGGCCCGCGACATCCTTGTCGCGGGACGCTTTGCTCTTCAGACCCTGCCGCCCGCTTATCAAAACATGGTGCAGTTTTTAAGAGTCTGCTTCAGTGCTATTTCACGCAGCGCGCGCAGGTGCTGTCCTGAATCTGCTTAAAGAAGTCGTTGCCTTTATCGTCTACCAGGATAAACGCCGGGAAGTTCTCAACTTCAATCTTCCAGATCGCCTCCATTCCCAGCTCGGCATACTCCACGCACTCCAGCTTTTTAATGCTCTGCTGCGCCAGCACCGCCGCCGGGCCGCCGATGCTGCCGAGATAGAAGCCGCCATGCTTCTGGCAGGCATCCGTCACCTGCTGGCTGCGGTTGCCCTTCGCCAGCATAATCATGCTGCCGCCGTGCGACTGCAGCAGATCGACGTAGGAATCCATGCGACCAGCGGTAGTCGGGCCCAGCGAGCCGGAGGCATAGCCTGCCGGGGTCTTGGCCGGGCCGGCGTAGTAGATCGGGTGATCTTTCACGTACTGCGGCAGCCCTTCGCCGCTGTCGATACGCTCTTTCAGCTTAGCGTGCGCAATATCGCGCGCCACGATAATGGTGCCGCTCAGCGACAAACGCGTAGAGACCGGATAAGCGGAGAGCTGCGCCAGAATCTCTTTCATCGGCCGGTTAAGATCGACGCTTACCACGCCGCCTTCGCCCTGCTCACGCAGCGCTTCCGGAATATACTGCGCCGGGTTGTCCTCCAGCTTCTCAATCCAGATGCCGTCGCGATTGATCTTCGCTTTGATATTGCGGTCCGCCGAACAGGAGACGCCCATGCCTACCGGACAGGAAGCGCCGTGACGCGGCAGGCGGATCACGCGGATATCGTGCGCAAAATATTTGCCGCCGAACTGCGCGCCGAGGCCGAGCTGCTGCGCCGCCTCCAGCAGTTCCTGCTCCAGCGCCAGATCGCGGAACGCCTGGCCATGCTCGTTGCCGCTGGTCGGCAGGCTATCGTAATAGTGGGTCGAGGCGAGCTTCACGGTTTTCAGCGTGGCCTCCGCCGAGGTGCCGCCAATCACGAACGCGATGTGATAGGGCGGGCAGGCGGCGGTGCCGAGCGACATCATCTTATCCACCAGGTAGTTCTTCAGCTTGCCGGGGCTAAGCAGCGCTTTGGTTTCCTGGTAAAGATAGGTTTTATTCGCCGAGCCGCCGCCCTTGGCGATGCAGAGAAACTTATACTCGTCGCCGTCGGTGCTGTAGATATCGATCTGTGCCGGCAGGTTGGTGCCGGTGTTCACCTCGTTATACATATCGAGCGCGGCGTTCTGCGAATAGCGCAGGTTATCTTCGATAAAGGTGTTATAGACGCCCTGCGACAGCGCGGCTTCATCGCCGCCGCCGGTCCAGACGCGCTGGCCTTTCTTGCCCATGATAATCGCCGTGCCGGTATCCTGGCAGGTCGGCAGCACGCCTTTAGCGGCGATTTCCGAATTGCGCAGGAACTGCAGCGCGACATATTTATCGTTTTCGCTCGCCTCCTCGTCGGCGAGGATTGAGGCGACCTGCTGCTGATGCGCCGGGCGCAGCATAAAGGAGGCGTCGTGAAACGCCTGCTGCGCCAGTAGGGTCAGCGCTTTGGGATCGACCTTCAGTACCTCTTCGCCTTCGAAGCGGGCGACGGAGACGTGCTCGCGCGTCAGCAGATAGTACTGGGTATCGTCGTAGGACAGCGGAAAGGGCTCTTGATAGTAGAAAGGTTTGTTCGACATCTCGGCTCACTTATGCGGTAGTGACGGCTCGCGCAGCGCGAGACCAACAGCCGCAAATTTTGTTGGTTTTTATTTCGCCAGCCGCGCGGAACGCGGCTGGCGTAAGCTGAAGGGAAAGGATTTTACACTTTATTAACCTGTTTCGTCGCCTGCTTTAGAACATCATCACCATCCACGGATAGGCGATCAGCATCAGCAGCACCAGGAACAGCAGGCCGAAAATGGTACCCAGACGCCAGTAGTCTTTGGTCGGCAGATAGCCGCTGCCGTAGTAAATTGGGCTGGGGCCGGTGCCGTAAGGGGTAATAATCCCCATCACGCCAAGCGAGGTACAGAGCATCAGGCAGAACACCGGCATATTAATGCCCGGGATCGCGGCGGCGATGGTCAGCATCGCAGGGAGCAGCGCGGTAGTATGTGCCGTGGTGCTGGCGAACAAGTAGTGCAGCAGATAGAAGGCGATGAGCAGCACCACCGCGGAGACCTGCGGGTCGTAACCCTGCAGCAGCAAGCCGCCTTCTTTGCCCAGCCAGGCGATAAAGCCGACGCGCGCCAGGCCATCCGCCAGCGCCACCAGGGTCGCGAACCAGGCGAAGGTGTTCCACGCCGCTTTATTGCTGGTGATGTCGCTCCAGTTCAGCACGCCGGTCCAGAGCATCAGAATGATCACCAGCAGCGCCGCCATTGCAGGCTCAATCCAGGCGGTGGCGAAAATCCACATCAGCAGCGCGCACACCACGAAAATCAGCAGCAGGATCTCGTTGCGCGACAGCTTGCCCAGCTTTTCCAGTTCGGCGGTAGCCCAGCGCGGCACCTCGTCGTTGACCTTCACTTCCGGCGGATAGAGCCAGTAAGCCAGCAGCGGCATGGTCAGGATCAGCAGCACGCCGAGCGGCAGGAAGGCGATAAACCACATGCCCCACGAGATATCAAAGCCGACAACGCTTTTCACCAGCGCCAGCGCCAGCAGGTTCGGCGCCAGCGCCGACAGGAACATAGAGCTGGTGATACAGGCGGCGGTAATGGCGACCCACATCAGATAAGAGCCGATGCGGCGCGCGCTCGGGTCGTTGGGTTTCGAGCCGTAGAGCGGCGGCAGGTTGGCGATAATCGGGTAGATGGTGCCGCCGCTGCGCGCGGTGTTCGACGGGGTAAAAGGCGCCAGCAGCAGATCGGCGAAGGTAATGGCGTAGCCGAGCGTCAGGCTGCGGCGGCCGAGATACTTCACCAGAATCAGCGCCAGGCGGCGGCCGAACTGGGTTTTATCGTAGCCGGCGGCGAACATAAAGGCGCCGAAAATCAGCCAGACGGTGGAGTTGCCGAAGCCGCTTACGCCCCATTTAAAGGCCTCGGTGGCGACCTTAAAGCCCGGCTTCGCCAGCTCGGCGGGGCTAAACAGCACGAACTGGCTGAAGAGGGCGATGACCACTACGCCGGTCAGGCCGATGACCGCGCCCGGCAGCGGTTCGAAGATCAGGCCGACGATAACGCCGACGAAGATGGCGAAAAAGTGCCAGGCGTAGGGCTCCAGCCCGGCGGGCGTGGGCACCAGCAGCAGCAGGACGGCGACCACGATGGGCAGGGCCAGCATGATCCAGCGTTTGTGTTGTCCCGGCGGCGGGACGGGCGCAGGTTGCGCGGCTTCGTTCAGCGTCGTTTTCATGTTCATAGTGAGGGTCTGCAAGTTATAAAGAAGAGAGTGTCGGCTTCGTTGATGCACCATTTAATATTAGTGCGCGTAAAACGCCTTCAGCAAAACCTTATTGAATAACGTCTGCATGTGACAACTTTATTAAATAAACTTTTGCGCCGTGGCTATATGATGCGCCTGCCATAATAGTAAATTTTGATCTGGATCAAAGAGTGAGTTTGGCTTTTAATTGCGTCTCAGGCTTTAAAAGTCCCGCTGCGCTCTTAAGAAGGTTCTGAAGCGAAAGAGGGCATTATTGGCGCTTTTTTCTGCAAATTTTATCATTCTTACCTCATTGAAAATTATAGGTTAATTTTTAATTATAACAATAATTTGATTTTTTCAGCGCTTTCGCTAACATTACTATAACTAAAATCTCAGGCTTTGCAAAATAAATAACTCCGCTCCTTTAAAAGTTTTATAACTATATTCATTTCTTTTGTAGCTAAAGTAACTGGTATATTAGGGGCATTAAGCCGGACTTTTAAATAATCACCAGAGTACCTCGTCCGCAGAATTTCTTAGCTTTTAATCTTCGGAGTTAATCTCAATGAATACTCGCACCCCGCTTTTAAATCCGCTGACTTTGCCCAACGGCGCGGTATTGAAAAATCGTCTGGTCATGGCGCCGATGACCACCTGTACAGGATTTTACGACGGTACCGTGACCAGCGAGCTGGTGGAGTACTATCGCGCGCGCGCAGGTACACTGAGTACGGTTATCGTTGAGTCCTGTTTTATCGATAACAAAGGTCCAGCCTTTCCCGGCGCGATCGGCATTGACAGCGACAATAAGATCCCCGGACTTGCCCGAATCGCCGACGCGATTAAGTCGCAGGGCTCGACGGCTATCCTGCAGATTTACCATGGCGGGCGTATGGTGGAACCCGGGCTGATCGGCGGCAAAACGCCGGTGGGCCCCAGCGCCATCGCCGCACCGCGCGAAGGCGCGACCACCCCGCAGGCGCTAACCGCCGATGAAGTCGAGGTGATGATCACTAAATTCGGCGACGCGGTGAACCGCGCCATCAAGGCGGGCTTCGACGGCGTCGAGCTGCACGGCGCCAATACCTATCTGATCCAGCAGTTCTTCTCCCCCAACTCCAACCAGCGCGACGACAAGTGGGGCGGCAGCCGCGAAAACCGCGCCCGCTTTCCGCTGGCGGTACTGGATATCGCCCATAAAATGGCGGAGCGCATCGCGCACAACACCTTCATTATCGGCTATCGCTTCTCGCCTGAAGAGATCGAAGTGCCCGGCATCCGCTTTGCCGACACCCTCTATCTGCTGGAAAAACTGGCGGAGCGCGGCCTCGACTACGTGCACTTTTCCATGGGCCAGCTGCTGCGCCCCTCTATCGTCGATACCCGCGACCCGATGCCACTGATCGACAAATATATCGCGCAGCGTTCCGAACGCCTGGCGAAGGTGCCGGTTATCGGCGTCGGCGGCGTGGTGAATAAAGCTGACGCGGAAATGGCGCTGGAGCACGGCTACGATCTGGTGGCGATCGGCAAAGCCTGCATCGCCTACCCGGACTGGGCGGATCGCGTGCTGAACAACGAGCATCTCGATCTCTATATCGACAGCACCCAGCGCGAAGCGCTGATGATCCCGGAACCGCTGTGGCGCTTCTCGCTGGTGGACGCGATGATCCGCGAAGTCAGCGCGCCGGGCCGCAAATACAAGGCGGGCGTCTATCAGGAGAAAGTCGAAGCGGAAGCGCTGAAGCTGAAAATCAACGTCACCCTGGATACCGACCGCATCACCGATATTTCGATGGTGGCGGACGATACGCTGGACGTCGATTTCACCGAGACCTTTGAAAGCCTGCGCAACCGCATTCTGGTGGCCAACAGCCCGCACGTCGACGCCATCAGCGGCGCCACCACCCAGAGCGAGGCGCTGAAAAAAGCGGTATCGCGCGCGCTCTCTGCTTCCAGCAAAGAGTACGTGATTGAAGAGGGCGGCAACCCCGCTGCGCCGCAGAACTACGACGTGGTGGTGATCGGCAGCGGCGGCGCAGGCCTGGCGGCGGCGATTCAGGCGCACGACGAAGGCGCGCGCGTGGTCATCATCGAGAAGATGCCGACCATCGGCGGCAACACCATCAAAGCCTCGGTGGGCATGAACGCGGCGGAAACCCGCTTCCAGGCGATGAAAGGCATCAAAGACAGCAAAGAGCTCTTCTATCAGGAGACGCTGAAAGGGGGCCAGCATAAAAACAACCCGGTGCTGCTGCGCGAGTTCGTTGAGCTGGCGCCGGAGGCGATCGACTGGCTGGCGGATCACGGCATTGAGCTGAACGATATCACCATTACCGGCGGCATGAGTATCGACCGCACGCACCGCCCTGCGGACCGCTCGGCGGTAGGCGGCTACCTGATTAGCGGCCTGGTGAAAAACATCAACAAGCGCAATATCGAAGTGCTGCTGGATACCTCGGTCGCTGAAATCCTCACCGAGAACGGTGCGGTAACCGGCGTGAAGGTGGTGGATGAGTACTACGACAGCCGCATCCTCTATGCAAAAAGCGTGATCGTCGCCACCGGCGGCTTCAGCGCCAACCGCGAGATGGTGGTGAAATACCGCCCTGAGCTGGACGGCTTCGTGACCACCAACCACAAAGGCGCGACCGGCAGCGGCATCGCCATGCTGCAGAAGCTGGGGGCGGATACGGTCGATATGGGCGAAATCCAGATCCATCCAACCGTCGAGCAGACTACGTCGTATCTGATCTCCGAGTCGATTCGCGGCGGCGGCGCTATCCTGGTGTCGCAGGAAGGCAAACGCTTCTTTAACGAAATGGAGACCCGCGACAAGGTGTCCGCGCAGATTATCGCGCTGCCGGAGAAAAGCGCCTGGGTGGTCTTTGACGAGCAGGTGCGGGCGAACAACAAAGCGGCCGATGAGTATATCGCTAAAGGCTTTGTTATCAGCGCGCCGACCGTGGGCGAGCTGGCGGTGAAGCTCAATATGGAGCACACCACCCTTGAGGAGACGCTGGCGCGCTACAACCAGTTCGTGGTGAACCAGAAAGATGAGGATTTCGGCCGCACCACCGCGCTGCGTCATCCGCTTAATCAGGGGCCGTTCTACGCCATTCGCATCGCGCCAGGGGTGCATCACACTATGGGCGGCGTGACCATCAACACCGACACCGCGGTGCTTGACAGCAACAAACAGGTGATTCGCGGCGCCTGGGCGGCAGGCGAAGTGGTTGGCGGCATTCACGGCGCGAACCGCATCGGCGGCAACGCCGTGGCGGATATTATTATCTTTGGTATTCTTGCCGGACGTAACGCGGCGGCGCTGGCGCGCGGCTAGTCCGCTGCCGGCAGCCGAGAAAAGACCGCGCCAGGGAGGGCGCACGGCGTGCAGGGCGGTAGCGCTCTGCCGCCTTTTCGCCGCGCCCGGATCTACTTTGACAGCTGAGGCGAGTATGTCAGCCGACCAGGGCGTTTACGCCTATTCCGCAGTACTGATGGGGTCGCCCATTCTTCTTAAGCTTTTTGACGATAATGCGGCGCTGGCCGCGCAGGTCTTCCGCCTGATCCGCCATCAGGAGAATATTCTTACCGTCAATCGCGCCCACTCCGAGGTGATGGCGATTAACCACGCCGCAGGCAAAGAGCCGGTCTGCGTCAGCCGCGAAGTATTCGATCTCATTCAGTGTGCGCATCAGGTCAGTCTGCTGCCGCACAGCCTGTTCAATTTCACCATCGGACCGCTGGTCAAGCGCTGGAAGATCGGCTTTCAGGGACGCAGCGTGCCGCCCCAGGGCGATCTGGAAAAGCTGATGGCGCTGACCGATCCGCGCCAGGTGGAGCTGGATCCCGAGCGGCGTAGCGTGTTTCTGCGCCAGCCAGGCATGGAGATTGACCTGGGCGCCATCGCCAAAGGCTATATTGCCGACCTGGTGCGCAGTTTTCTGCGCCAGCAGGGAGTGGAAAGGGCGCTGATCAACCTGGGCGGCAACGTGCAGACGCTCGGCGCGCCGCCGCAGGCCGTCGGCTGGTCTGTGGGGCTGAAAACCCCGTTCGGCCAGGCTGATGCGTTAATCGGCGTGATTGAGGTGGCGGGGAAATCGGTGGTGACGTCTGGGGTCTACGAGCGCTACTTCGAGCTGGACGGCCGCCTCTATCATCACATCCTCGACGCGCGCAGCGGCTATCCGCTCGACAACGAGCTGCTGAGCGTCACGGTGATTTCCGACCGCTCGATAGATGGCGACATCTACACCACGCTGCTTTACGGGTTGGGCGTGGAGCAGAGCCTTGCAGCGCTGCGCGACGCGCCGCACATCGAAGCGATATTCGTGACCCGCGACCAGCAGGTGATCTGCTCCTCGTCGCGCCAGTTCGCGTTTCGTCTGCACGACCGCCGCTACCGGCTGACTACTGGCAGTACTGCCTGAGCAGGGAATGGTATTCCGGCTGCAGGCGGTAGCGATAGACCGGACGGCCGGTCGCGCCGTAGTGAATGCTGGTAAAGAGGATATTGATCTGCGCCAGCCAGATCAGGTATTTGCGGCAGGAGACGCGCGAGATATTGACCTCCGCCGCCAGCTCGTCGGTGGAGAACTCGCTGCCGGGATGGGCGTCGATCCACTGGCAGAGGGTGCGCAGCGTCTGCGGCGTCAGGCCTTTCGGCAGCCGCTTGCTGTCGTTGCTGGTGGGCGGATTGCCGTGGATCAGCTGGTCGACTTCCGCCTGCTGGTAGTAAAGATGGTTATCCATCAGCGACTTCTTCTGCCGCCAGTTGGTGAGCGCCTCTTCAAAACGCGGGAACTGGAAGGGTTTGATCAGATAATCCACCACGCCGTAGTGCAGCGAGGTTTTAATGGTGGCGGCGTCGGCGGCGGATGAGATAATGATCACCTCGACGGGCTGTTTGGCCTCGCGCAGCTCCGGCAGCAGATCCAGCCCGTTCTCATGCTGCAGATAGATATCGAGCAGCACCAGATCCACGGCGGATTCGCCGTGAAGGATCATCTCTTTCGCCTGCTGCAGCGTGGACGCCGTGCCGACGCAGTGAAAGCCCGGCACCTGCCCGACGTAAACGCGATTCAGCTCGGCGACCATTGCGTCATCATCGACCACTAGCACATTGATCATGCGGTTTTGTTGCCTCCATCCCAGGGAAGTTGTACAAAAAATTGGGTAAACACGCCGGGTTCCGACTCCACGCTGACGCTGCCGCCCAGGCTTTCCGTCTGCTGCTTCAGCAGATAAAGCCCGACGCCGCGATCCTCGCCTTTGGTTGAAAAGCCTTTGTCAAAGATAGCATCCAGCTGGTCAGTCGGAATGCCAGGCCCGTCGTCGCTGACCTCGCACGCCAGCCAGCCGTTCTGGTAGTGCAGCATGACGTGGATATCGCCGTTGTGCTCGCTGCCCAGCGCGTCGAGCGCGTTCTCGATTAAATTGCCGAGCACGGTGATCAGCACGGCGATCTGCTGCTCGTTGCCGATGTCGGGCAGGAAGCTGGCGTCGCTTAGCGTCAGGCGATGGCCGCTGTCCGAGGCGCGATTGATTTTACTCAGCAGGAAGCCGGCGATCACCGGCGACTTGATTTTGTCGAGCAGCGAACCGATTTCGGTCTGATAGTTGTTCGCCGTTTTTAAAATATAGGCCTCGACCTGCGCATAATTTTTCATGTGCAGCAGGCCAAGAATCACGTGCAGCTTATTCATAAACTCGTGCGAGCGCTCACGCAGCGCGTCGACGTAGTTTACCATGCCGCTCAGGCGCTGCAGCAGCCGCGTGATTTCAGTTTTATCCCTGAAGGTGCAGACCGCGCCGATCAGCCGCTGCTGGCTGTAGACCGGTACGGTGTTGCTCAGCAGCACGTGGCCGTTGATATTCAGCTCTTCGTCGCGCCGCGCGCGACCGGTGGCCAGCGTCTCCTGCAGCTGCGCGTGAATGATGCTGGCCTCCTCCATGCTGCCGGAGCTCTCTTCCGTCAGCAGCTTTTGCGCCGCCTCGTTGATCAGCGACACCTCGGCATGAGCGTCCACCGCGATGACGCCCTCTTTGACCGAGTGCAGGATCGCCTGACGCTGCTCGAACAGCGAGGAGATCTCCCAGGGTTCAAGCCCGAAGAAAATGCGCTTCAGGGTTTTCACCAGCGCCAGCGTGCCCAGCGCGCCCGCCAGCGCGCCGATCAGGATGGTCCAGATAATGCTCCAGCGGCTCTGGTTAATCTGATCGCTGACCGCCTCCAGCGAGATGCCTATCGACACTACGCCGATCTGCCTCTGCTGCGCGTTATAGATCGGCGTAAAGACGCGCAGCGCCTCCGCCAGCGAGCCGCGATTCACCGAGACATTCTCTTTGCCCTGCAGCGCCGGATTGATGTCCTCGCCGATAAAGTGCTGACCGATCAGCGCCGGATTAAGATGGGAGTAGCGGATGCCCTGCATATTAGTTACCACTACGAACAGCAGATTGTTGTGCTGCTGCGCCGCGCGGGCGATGGGCTGGATAATGCCCGCGTCTGGCGGCCCATTCAGCGCCTGCTGAATGGCGGGCACGTCCGCCAGCGTGCGCGCCACGGCCATCGCCTTATCTTCCAGCTGCTTCTGCGTGGCGTTACCGATCTGAAAGAAGTAGAGCAGATGCACGCTGAGCAGCACAAAGGTGACTACCGCGCCGATCATCAGCGTGACCAGCGTGCTGAGCTTCATATGTTTTTGGCGGGTCAGATTGCCTGGCAGGGTATCGCGCATCGTCGGTCCTTGGTCGGAAAACGGTGGGGTATTATCGCTATCTTCAGTGGAAAGCCTACTCTTTTCACCTCGGCCATCTTAACAGCCTGGCTGATTTTTGACGCGACTTCAGCCGCTTGAGGTTGACGAATGCCACTCAGCACCCGTTTTGCCTGACCGGTTGAGAAGGGGGCCATTCACCTTAAATAAATTATTCTTATTTAAAATGGCTTTTTATAGTCGGTCAGGCGACAGACTTTGGTTTGCTTGATGTTAATCAATATGCATTTTAGATGCGCGCTATCTGTTTACGGAAAGCATTTAAAGCAACTACTTTCCTGTAAGTGCTGTGTATAAAAATCAGGTTGGCTATCATTTTTGTGATGACAATAATGAAAAGGTGAGAGTATGGGTCAGACAGGATATCGCCGCTTGAGTAATGAATATTCCGCCTGATCCTGTTTCATTGTTTTCGAATTCACAGCGGTTGTCTGCATGAATAACACAGAGGTTAATTAATGGATTTGTCATTGGCTGCCTCCCTGGCAGCGGCTTTAGGACTGCTTCAGCAATAAACTGCTTGTGCGGCGCATGATTTTTATGCAGCCAGAGCGTTAACTCAGAAACGAAAAGGCTGCCTGGTTTTACAGATCGAAAAATTAATCAGCGGTCGGCATGAAGCCTTTACTTTATAAGCGGAAGAAATAATGCACGCCTTATAGCAAGAGTATTTTACTGCCCTAACAGGAGATCTTTAATGGAACTATCCACAAAAGTATTTGTCAGCAGCGATCGCCATGACGGATTTGGCGTCAGTTCTACCATTATTATGGGTGATAAAGAAGCGCTGCTTGTTGATGCGCAGTTCACGCTGGCGAATGCGCATCGTCTGGTGGCTGAAATTATCGAAACCGGACGCGAACTAAAGCGCATTTTCATCACGCATCTGCATCCCGATCATTTTCTTGGACTTGAAGTGGTTAAAACCGCGTTTCCTGCGGCAGAAGTCCTCTCCTATAAAAGCGTCGCTGCAGACGTCAACGACGCCTACGATTTCAAAGTTGACTACTGGGGAACGGAAGTTCTGAAAGAGAACGGCGCGAAGACGAAATATTTTGTTAAAGAGATTGAAGAGGAGATCCTTACTCTCGAAGGGCAAGAAATTCAGATCCTTACGCAAATGAGCGGCGACTGCATCAACGTTACGCCGCTCTGGATCCCGTCGATTAAAACGCTGATAGCCTCAGACGTGGTATTTGCCGACGCGCACGTCTGGATCGCCGATATGCGCACGCCGGAGAGAATGAGCCGCTGGATGGAGAGTCTGGACAGGCTTGAGGCGCTGCGCCCTGAGGTATTAATACCTGGACATACCGGCGTCTCACCGACATTAAGCCCTTCGGCCATCGGGTTTACCCGGCGCTATATTAAGGATTTCATCACCCTGTTACACCGCGTTGAAAACAGCGAGGCGCTAATCAAAGAGATGGACAGAATCTATCCCGGCCTGCCCGTCAGAATCTGTCTGGAATACAGCGCGCGAATTCTTAAAGATCGCTACGTCTGGCCCGGAGACTGGCCGGAGTCATTGAGGAATATGGCGGTTACTCTTTAAGTAAATAGCGAAAATCGTCGCTCCTGCTTTTAG